>Ga0182030_10021548_pt1 | contig 12064 bp, 7 predicted proteins | sample 812S3MmetaG_FD_121299 | JGI IMG/M metagenome (GOLD analysis project Ga0182030, IMG submission 121299) | Permafrost microbial communities from Stordalen Mire, Sweden - 812S3M metaG (Illumina Assembly) | ecosystem: Environmental > Terrestrial > Soil > Wetlands > Permafrost | place: Sweden...
TGCAGGCACAGGTCACTTGCTGCTTCTGCAAGGGCTGGACGTAGCCGGGACCCAGGCTGCCGCAGAGACCATCCTGCGTCCAGCCGCAATCGATCCAATTTTGAAGCGCGCGACGCGCTCCGATGGGTCGCTCCATTTCTTCGAAATCTTGCTGCGCTCGACAAGCATCGAGTCAAATTCAGCCGGTACTTAAGTGATTGCAAGCAGGGTTTACTGAGATAAAGGTTTCGTGGGTAGGGCGCGACTTGCCGCTGCAGATTGCACCAGAGCACGAGTTGGAAATCGTGTCCGGGAAGGTCGCACGCGATCACGTGCACATGTACCACTCCGGTCCCGCACCAAATCGCGGGGAGATCACGAAAAGTGTAGCCGGTCGCAACTCGTGGTTGTGAGGCTTCCCGCGTCTCAACGCCCTTCAGGATGTGAAGTCGAAACCCAAGAAAGGGCTAAACAGTGAATCGGCTTGTTGTTCGGTACTTGCGATTCGAATAGCCGAAACAGTTTGCTATGATTGCAACGAACGATCCCTTATCTCATCTCAGGCATTTTCATGCTGAATTCAGAAATCTACACCAAAATTACCGAAATACTCTCCGATCTATTAGATCGCCCCATCTCACTTTCGCCTGAGACGACTGCGGCAGATGTCCCTGGCTGGGACTCGTTTAACCACATCAACTTGATCATCAGTATTGAAGCCGAGTTTCGCATCAAATTTCAGACGGCGGAAATGGAAACGATGCACAATGTCGGAGCGTTAGTGGATCGGATCGAAAAGAAGCTAGCTGAACAAGGGCGCTAGAGGAGAAATCTAACGTGCCTCTTGTGATGTTGTTGAGCGCCCGATGTGAACGTTCCTCGCCTGATAATTATCGAGGGCTAGCGTCCACTCTGAAGCGTCTTCCGTGCCAGAATCAAAAGAGAAGCCAAGATTCTGGTAGTGCCTGCTGACCATGCTGTTCTTCGGCGTGCGGAAATAATATCCTCGGAGCGTAGTTGCCCCCGCTTGGCGGGCGGCAATGACCAATTCATCCAGCATCAGCAGTTCCACATCTCGTTTCAGCACACGGCAGCTCATCAGCCACAGGTCAATGTGCAGGGTCGCTGCGTCGAATTTGCCAATGGCAACGGAAATCAGCCCGTTGTCGCCGAAACGGTCCGACAGTCGTAAATAGCGCGTGAGATATGCGGGATCGTGCGCAATTGTTTCAATTTCGGCTAGCGAGTAGCGTCTGGTGGTCAGATTGAACTGATTGGTTTTTCCGGTCAGCTGCGCAATGCGCTCCAGGTAGGGCGGCGCAAACGGGCCGACTTCAGATAGCATTTCCAGCGAGGTCAGAAATTCACCGTAGTTGGCAAACTTTCCCTGCAGCTCATTACGCTTCGCGTTGCCTGCATATTGGGAGGACCGGGCAAGGTCTTCATGGGACAACGAGAGTGTTTCAAAGTACTGGTTTCGATCGAGAATTCGCACGAAACCGGCGGCATCCTCGCCAATCTCCGGTACTGCAACCGACGGCAACTGCGAAGCCACAAGCGATCGCTCCGCGGGATTGTCATCAGCAAACACGAAGCTGTCCAGGCCGAGGCTGAGTTCGTGCGCGATGTTCTGGATGCTTTCGTACTTCGGATCCCAATTGGCCTTGAAGCTCGAGAAGTCGCCGACCTTCAGCACGGAATCGGGATGGGAAAAGCCTTCGCGAGCTGTTGCGTCCTCGTTCTTTGAAGCCACAGCTAGCACAATACCCCGCTGGCCCAGTCGGCGGACATATTCTTGAAAGTGGGTGTGCGCTTCCGCGCGAGGCGTCTCGCGGCCAATAACGATCGCATCAGCCCCATCGTCTCCAATCACTCCTCCCCAGACGGTGTTATCGAGATCCAGCACCAGCACCTTCTTGCTGAAACCGTAACGAGCACCTATTAATGCTGTGAGATTGAAAGCCAACTCCGCGCTCGCCTGCGGCGTGGTCGCCAGTTTATAGCTGAACCATCGGGCAGGGTCGTACCAGTTGTCCAGACCCATTCGTGCAGAGAGATAGCGAACATCGTTCAGAATCAGGTATGGCCGTTGCCGTACCTCGTCTGCGATGAGAGCGTTCAATCGTTCTGTAAATCGGACCCTTCCCGCTGGATGCACGCCATCGTAGTTGCCCAAAACGCGAATGTCAGGCAGTTCGAAGTTGTTCTGGAGGATTACAGCCTGACTCCGTGACTGCAAGCCATCCCATATCTGAACAAAGCGTGCAATCTCAGACCTGGCTGCGGCCTCGGCCTCAGTTCCATTGAGTTCCGGCCAATTGCGGATATTCTGTGGTCCCGTATGAACATAGATCAACTCCGGCCCAAACGCGTCCAGTTCTTCGTTGCCAAGCGCCCCGTCTTCCCAATAACGTCCATACTCGGAGTGCCAGAATTGGGGATCGAATCCGCGCGCTAGCAGAAGAACCTCAAGAAACAGGGCAAGCTCCTGCGAAGTGGAACCGCCGAGAATGGCAATCCGGATCTGTCGTTGCAGCGGTTGTTCACGGAGTTGACGGATCAGCTTCCGCGCATTCCGCACCAGGTACGCGGCGTCAACCGGCCATGAGTTGATATTTGCCAAAACGTCGATTCTCCGTAATCCACAAGTTCAAGAATTTCCGCGACCTTCCATTCGGCGCACGATCGGCAGCATGACTTCGAGGGGGTCAATCGTCTTGACCGGTATAACCGATGCAGTTTGGTCTGTGAGCATTCGGGGAAGGCGCTCTACGATGAAGCGAAATCCTTCCTTGGAGCGTGCGAGATCGCCGCAGAGTATCTCCCCAGCGGCCTTGGCCATCGCGTATTCGGTCATGTCGAGAGGGTGATCCTCCACCGCAACGGATGAGGGAAAGAAGACTGACGAGCCGGGTTTGGAATCGCGAAGAGTCGTGGTGCAGACTTCATAGAATCCTTCCGCATAAACGCGATAGAACTTTTCAAAGACCGCCGGTGTGTAGAGCCTCGTTTTACGAACAAAGATCGGCGTGGTTGCGAAGTAATAGAGCGATGTTGGGGTGGAATCGAGATGTGCAAATTGACTTGTCGCCGGCAGGGTTGCATCATATTGCAGAACCTCGCATTTACCTCCCCACTCGCGGATCTGCCGCTGCACCTCGATTGCATCGTCGCGGCCAATCGAATACGTAATCGTGACCGCCCCTCCGCCCGCAACAATCAGCTTGGCGGTTAGCTCACCCAGTCCACGCGAACCCCCAATAATGAGCGCACTAGTTTCCTGGAATTCACTGCCGTCAACCAAGCCCGCCAAAGCTCCCAATGACGATTGTGCAACGGGCGGGATTCGGACCATGCTCTCAATCGTACCGGACCACCCACCGCCTTCGACGGTCTGCTTCACCAGTCGAAATTGGTCGTGTACGCTCGTAACCCCGTATCTTATGGCCTCCTTTGGCTCAGGTGGCTCAATCGTACGAACTGTCAAACTGAAGAAAGTCGAGTGCATGCCTGGGCAAACCATTCCCACGAGTCGTGACATGCAGGCAAGGGCAGAAACCCGCCGCGATCCAATGGCTGCTGACAATCCGGGAAAAGAGTGCGCCGCCGCTTCGACATTTTGCGCGAATGCCAGACAGCCAGTGGCCTGCTCCACCTGAGTTAGGGAAAGGTTGGCTGGTTCCTCCGGCCACCCTGACGGCGGAGTCGCATCGGGACTGTTCTCGCGCACCACCCCATGCAATGGTTCGCCAAACCCAATATCGATTGAAGAAACCGGAAGCTCGTCAACGCACACATGCAGTGAAATCCCGGCGATGTCCTGCCGGACAATTTTGAGCGTCACCGCATCGCCAACGTAAATCAGTTTTTGAAAGCGGACCTTGATTCGCGAAATCGGGTGCTGAAGATCCCCCTTGCCCGCAAGCGTCTCCATCGCCCAAAGTACCGCATGGATCCCATGTACCACTGGTTGCCCCGCATGAGTTCGTCGGGCTGCGACAGCGTCCATATGCATGGGGTTCCGGTCGCCGGAGAGCTGGGAAAACTGCTCCTGGACTGCCCAATCGAAGATGCGCTCTGGCAAATTTGACGACGAATTCTTCATACATGTTTCGTTTCTGCGCTAAAACTGAAAATAGAGAAACGTGGAACTGTTGCTCATGTTGATGAATGACAGAAAGAAGGCCGGCGCCATTGCCAGAGCCCAGCCCAGACTCGGCTTCCAATGAAGACCTCGTCGCGCTGTGGTTGAGTCGATCTCGCTCCCGGATTCTCCCAGAATCTGCTGGGTGTTTGGCAGAAACCATACTGCCGGTAAGAACAATAACACCATGAGTGAGAGCGGTTGCAGGTTCAGTTGGGCGTTGCCGTTTAAGCCTGCCATGCTTCGCAACAAGCTGAGGGCAGCGCCCGTGGATGAGGATCTAAAGAAAACAAACGCGATCAACGCCACCAGATTGACGCGCAACACAGAGAGCACTTTCACATAGGTCTTGGGAGATGTTTGCTTGGAAGCCCGAATGAGGTTCCAAGCATGCTCAATAGTCATTGTGACGCCAAAAATCAGGCCAAATATTATGAATTGCAATCCCGCACCATGCCAAACACCGGCCAGGAACATGGTTGTGATCGTCGGATACGCAATCATTTCAACGAAGCCGTTAAATGTTAGGGCCGCCTTTTTCGATACTTTCTTTCCCGCCGCTAGGCGTGAGCGACTTACGGCAAGCGAAAGGGGTGTGTAGAGGTAGAGCGTGATGTAGCGAGTCAATGTCATGTGCCAGCGCGACCAGAAGTCGATAACACTTACCGCCTTATAAGGTGAGTTGAAGTTGAGGGGAAATCGGATTGAGAACATTCTTGCCAGACCAATTGCCATATCCGAATAACCGGAGAAATCGAAGTATAACTCCAACATATAATTCAGCGCGCCAATCCATGCTGTGGCGATGGTCTGGTTTGCCGGCGCATCGAACACTGAGTTGGCATAGGGCGAGAACACGTCTGCGATCATCACTTTCTTGAATAACCCCATGAAGAACCAGGTCAGACCCAAGGCGAAATCATCTCGATTCACACCGTAGCGGCGTTCCTCGGAAAACTGCGGCATGATTTCCTTGTGATGGAGAATGGGACCGGCAATCAGGTGAGGAAAGAATGAGACAAACAGAGCGTAGTTCACCAAGGTTTGTGGCTCAGCCTCTCCTTGCTTCAAGTCGATCAGGTAGCCCAATTGTGTAAACGTGAAGAAAGAGATGCCGAGAGGCAGAACAACGCTGCCCCAATCGTGATGACTAACTCCCAAATGCGTGATGAAGTTAAGCAGCGGAAACAGATACTTAAAATAACCAAGTGTGGCTAGGTTAGCGACGATTCCCGTCATCAACCACAAGTTTTGCGTGCGGGGACTCTCCTGGTTGGACGCGATTAATCGCGAAAACAGAAAGTTCCCTAAGATGGAACCAAGCAAAACCAGAACGAATGCGTGCTTCCACTCTGCATAAAAGACGATGGAAACGAGGGCGAGCCAACCGATGGCAGAACGACGCCCGAATCGGCCCAGAACGACGAAGCCGACAAGAGCTACAGGTAAGAAAATTAAGAGGAAAGGAGGGCTATTGAAACGCATACGTGATTATCTAAGCCAGTATAGAGGACGATTGAGGAAGACCGCCGACCGCTGCAGATGCTTTTCGGAGGAAAGCACGTCATTAGGCCAGACACGGGATTGACGATGAGAACCAAGCCCGTGCAATTTCAACCGCCTGTTTATGGCTTGCTCTTTCCTTCAATCGCGAGAATTTGCTTGGCAACTCCGGTAGAAACGAGTTTGGCGCCCTGTTGCGTAAAATGAACATCCTGATTATTGAACATTGTTATTGGGAGCACCTCCAGCGGATTATCATGAACGCCCGTTAATACCCGTTCGTAGATGTCTTTCATGTCGTCACAATCCGGGACGGGAGCCACGTTCACAATTACGTGGGTGCCGTTGATGCCGTATTTTTGGCGCAATCCGGACACCCACTCTGGGTCTGTTACGGTTTTCAATTTCCTGTCCCAGCCATTTCGGAAGCATGCTGTCTCTGGGCCTGAATAAAGAGTGAATAAACCGTTATTCCTCTGACGCCTCAAGGCCGGATCCTCAACTCCGTCGTATTTGTGCGGATCGGCCAAGCGTACCAGAGCATCTGTGATGATGCTTTGCGCTGCCCAGGCAGAAAAGTTGAACGTTTCATATGGATGGGTGCACAGCTTCAGATAGGTTTTCGTATTGCGCTCATACCGGAGTAGGTAAACAATCCCCTCATAGTACGAGCTATAGTCTCGCCACGAATGGTTTGGCCGGAATAGACTGGGCGTAAACATGAATACGATATATTTTGGTGGGGCATTCTGCTGAAGGTAAGCATCGAGAGGATAAGAGCCGGTAACTACAGTGATTGTGCCTCCTTCGGCGATGTTGCATGCACTCAATCCCGTGGCTCGGGTTACAGTGAATGGATCCAGGCCCGTAAGAGCAGAGGAGTCGCCGGTCAACACCACTTGGCAATCGGCATGATGCAGCGTGAGGCCATAACCGATATTCCGAAGCAAGAAATAGTTATCATGAAAGAAGAACCAGTTAGTGTTGGCGGCCGCAAATGAAGAGGCCAGAAGCAGCGCAGGGACAGAAAAGACTAATAACAGATACTGACGAGAGCTGCACCGTCTTTCCATCAACCAAACACCCGCAACAAATTCTCCAGACATTACAGCGTTTCAATTGTACCAAATCCATAATGCTGGAAACACAAATGGTCGCCATCTCCTTGGCGGCCTGGCGAAGGGCGCAGCAGCGATCCACTGGCATCGGTAAAGTCCTCACTGCCATCTTTTTCTTTTCGCATCGATCCACTCGTAGAACCAATCGACCGGAACCAAACAGCGATACCTGACCGAAATCGACGTGGCAGAACGAACGCAGATAGTTTGAAAACCTTGCGCCGCTGGCGATTGGAGTGGCGCGAACCGGCATTTCGCAAGTTCGGCTCGCTTGTGCGCTATGGAGAGGAAGAACTGATCCGATGGGAGCAGGCACAACCAAGCGGCGGAGAAGATAGCACTGAGCGAATCAGAGTGAAGTCTATGCGAAATGACACTCGGCTACACAAACCTGGGTAACAGGCGCAAATCGCGTCATCGGAAGTGTTGACCAAAACCTGGAGCAGCAGAAGTCCAAGCGACTTGACCCAGACGGCAACCTTACCTCGATTCGCCCCTGACCCGCCGATGCTTGTGGACTTCAATGATGCAGCCGTCATCAAGTATCAGAATGAGCGGCTCGATGAAGGTACTGCTCCGAAGACAATCAACGTTGCTGCTTTTTTGACGTCTGAGACTATTCAGTTCTCGCATTCTTCCTGCCTCATACCGGGACGTCTCTCATGCGTTTTCTGGGGAGGCTTAGCAAAGCCACGGCTCAAGCGCTGAAGGCAACAGTTGAGCCAAGGGTCACTTGTCCGGAAAGCCGACTATTCGCTCAAGTGGATTGCCGCAGCGAAATGCGCGCAATGGAATTTCCTACCCCTTGAACGTTTTGCAGGACTGATCAGTCAGGTGAGTTGATAATTTGCAACATGTTTCACTATTCAGTCGAAAATGAACCCGAGCTGTCACAAGTGGCTAAACTCAGCGAGCGTCCATTTTGGGAACCACCTTGAGGCATCTGTACTGAGATTGTCACGAAAACTCCGCATAGGCTGCGGTTGTCAGGAACTCCTGAAATTCGCCCGTGGACAACAATGTAAGCAGTTCGGCCGCGCGCTCGAATTTGGATTCCGCAAACCGATCGGCTCCCAACCTCTGTTTGGCTTGATTCAGGAAATTCCAGATGGCGAAGGACAGCATGTACCGGTCAGCTCGCTTGCCGTTGGTGAGACGAGCGTTGTACCGAATCCATTGCCAGATTTGTGCTCGTGAGATCTCGGCCGTTGCGGCATCCTCCATCAGGTTGTGAATCGGAACGCATCCATTGCCACGCAGCCAGGACTCCATGTACTGCAGGGCAACATCGACATTCCTATAAAAGCCCTCTTCGGTAGTGCGTCCGCGCGGAATCTCCAACAAAGCGTTCTCGCAGACGGCGAAGGTCGCCTTGGCGGGTCGGCGGATCTGGTTCGAATCCTTCATGTGTTGGTCAAAGATCGCCTTTGCGATCGGTACCAGTCCGGGATGCGCAACCCATGTGCCGTCGTGTCCGGCTTTTACTTCACGTAGCTTGTCCTGGCGGACGCACTCCATGGCCTTCTCATTGACTTCAGGGTTGTCGCGAATTGGAATCTGGGCTGCCATCCCACCCATCGCGTGAATACCGCGCCTGTGGCAGGTGTGAATCAGCAGTTCAACATAGGAGCGAAGAAACGGCTGTTCCATCGTGACTTCGCCCCGATCGGGGAGGGTGAACCTCTTGTGGCATCTGAATTTCTTGATAAAGCTGAATATGTAGTCCCAACGGCCGCAGTTCAGACCTGCGGAATGATCGCGGAGCTCATAAAGAATCTCGTCCATTTCGAAAGCGGCAGTGATGGTCTCGATCAGCACCGTCGCACGAATAGTTCCCTGCGGGATTCCTACGTATTCTTGTGCATACACGATGACGTCGTTCCACAACCGGGCTTCATGGTGGCTTTCCATCTTCGGCAGGTAAAAGTAGGGGGCGCAGCCGCGATGAAGCAGCGTGCGGAAGTTGTGAAAGAAGTACAATCCGAAATCGAAGAGCGAGGCAGATATGGGTGAGCCATCGATCGGAAGATGCTTCTCGACCATGTGCCATCCGCGAGGCCGAACAAAGAGCACAGCAGGCTTTGGTCCAAGTGTATAGAGCTTTCCTTCCGGAGACCGGTACTCGATGGTTCTGCGGTTGGCGTCTCTGAGATTTCGCTGACCTTCAAGGCAATTGCTCCAGGTCGGCGCGTTTGAATCCTCGAAATCGGCCATGAAGACATTCGCCCCGGAGTTCAGGGCATTGATAACCATCTTTCGTTCCGCCGGGCCCGTGATCTCCACTCTCCTGTCAAGCAGGTCGGGTGGAATCGGAGCCACCGTCCACTCCGCTTTGCGAATATCACGCGTCTCTGCGGGGAACTTGGGCATCTTGCCCGCGTCGAATTGGGATTGGCGTTGATCGCGTTCCTGGAGCAGATCAAGTCTTCTCGATTCGAAAAGCCGATGGAGACAACCCAGAAATTCCATCGCCTCAGAAGTGAGTATTTCCGCCTCTACCGTGTTGTTCGCGGCTGCAATTTCGAAGACTGGTAGTGTTGCACTCATGAGACATCCCTCTCTTAAAGCCGTGTGTGTGTTGATCTGATTCAGCTCCGTTCAATCGCCGGAAACTGGTATGACGAAGTCGGCATCAGCTGGCATGCGAAGAACTGCCGGCTCAAACTGCTCTTCCTCCGTTGAACCGGGAAGCGCTCGAATGGAGGTGCGGCCTGCCGCGATCGTGTTCGCGACGTCGTCGAAATATCCGGTGCCGACAAACCTCTGGTGCTTCACCGCACCGTACCCGAGCCGGTCGGCGAGATCAAACTCCCGCTGCTGCAAATGCGAATAAGCGGTCATGCCGGATCGTGCATATTCGTAGGCAAGTTCGAAAGCGGAGAGATTAAGTGCGTGAAATCCGGCTAAGGTGACGAACTGGAAGCGATAACCCATGGCGGCAAGCTCATGCTGAAATTGTGCGATCTCTCCTTCGCTCAACTTCGCATTCCAATGGAACGAAGGGGAACAATTGTAGGCAAGGAGCTTTCCTGGATAGTGCGAATGGATTGCTTCAGCGAACCGTTTCGCCTCTCTGAGATTCGGCTCCGATGTCTCACACCACAGCATGTCTGCATGCGGGGCATAAGCGAGCCCGCGAGCAATGACGGCTTCCAACCCACCACGGAATCCGAAGAACCCCTCGATCGTTCGCTGACCCGTAAGGAAGACGGAATCGCTCGAATCGCAGTCGCTTGTGATCAGCTGTGCGGCATTGGCGTCAGTCCTCGCGATCAGGACCGTCGGCACGCCCATCACATCGGCGGCGAGCCGGGCGGCGATGAGCTTCTGAATCGCCTCGTGCGTCGGGACCAGCACTTTGCCTCCCATATGTCCGCACTTCTTGGCGGATGAGAGCTGATCTTCGAAGTGAACCGCTGCTGCTCCCGCTTCGATCATGCCCTTCATTAATTCGAACGCGTTGAGAACTCCGCCGAATCCTGCTTCCGCATCCGCGACAATCGGCAACATCCAGTCAACAGAATCATGGCCCTCAGCATACGCAATCTGATCTGCGCGCATCAACGCATTGTTTATAGCGCGCACTACGCTGGGTACGCTGTTGGCCGGATAGAGGCTCTGGTCCGGATACATTTGACAGCCGAGGTTTGCATCGGCGGCAACCTGCCAGCCGCTCAGGTAGATTGCCTTCAGTCCGGCCTTCGCCATTTCGACGGCCTGATTCCCTGTCAAGGCGCCAAGGGCAGCGATGTATTTCTCGTGATGAAGCATGTGCCAGAGCTTTTCTGCGCCGGATCGAGCAAGCGAATGCTCTATGCGAACCGTCCCTCGAAGTCTCTTTACGTCTTCAGGCTCGTAGCTGCGAATCGTTCCGTCCCATCGAGGTGAATCCCAATCGATATCGAATGAAGGGGTGCGCATTTCCGTCTCCTTAGTGCTGACTGATTGAGCTGGCTAAACAATGTGATGTGAGTAAAGCGCAGCAATTACTGCAGCGCAAGAGCGGCCAGTCCGATTCGACCGGGTGGACAAGAGAGCCCAGCTAGAGTCATAATCTGGCCGGCCTCCAGTGGGTTACCGGCCAGGTACCCCAGCATTGCAGTGCTGCCCGAGTTCAACCAGGCGCGCAGCTTTTGTAGACCTATGGCTGGAGAAGAAATCGGCTCACAATGGTGATGGGGTCGCAGCTTGTGCAAGACCTGACCCGCACTCTCAGCCTGAGGCGAGTATCCGATGGAATAGCTATGCTCGATGCAGCAGAGGGCTGCTGGGGAAGGTTGACCCCAAACCATCCGCATGCAACGGAATTGCTTCTGCTCATTGCGCAGTGGGTCGACGTGGGGTACCGCGACCATCATCTGCTTGAGCCTCTCCTTGCACTGTTCCCGGTTGAATCCCGCGGCAGAATGGCCCTTGCGGACTACCTCCGATTGCGCATGGTGGAGGGGTTTCGAGCGCTCTCGGCTGAAGAAACGGACACCTCAATCGAGATTCTCGGCTTTGTTCTGCAATCGGAACCGGCCGTGGCGGACGAGCACCTGACGATCCTGGCGCATTTCTGGAAAGGGCGCGCACACCGAAAAAAGGGCGAATACGAACTTGCGCTGAAGGAGATTGTGCTTTCTCGCGAGCAGGCACAGAACTCCCGGGAAAGCCCGGTCTTCACTTCTGTCATTCAGATCCACGAGAGCTGGCTTCTGTTCCAAAAAGGACTAAGGAAAGAGGCGCTTTCTTTGCTCAGCCGCGCGGAAACAGTTCTTAAGGATACCGACCACTATCTCGCGCGAGGCAATATCGAGTCAGCACGAGGGAGAATTGTCCGGCGATCCGGCGAATACGCCAAGGCCATCGAGCATTTTGATCATGCGATCTCGCTCTATTCGAAGGGAACGCCAACCCATCGGAACCTTGCCAGAGCTTTGGTGAATGCCGCATATGTGAACCGTCTTGTTGCTTTGCAGCTACGAAAAAGGATTGACGCACAGGCACAAAGGCAGCCACAATCGCCGGAGAATCGCAGGTCAGCGCCAACGTCCAACAGCTCTAGCGCTTCACGTGCCCGCTATCAGCAGCTTTACGACAAGGCGATCGCGCAGTTACAAGAGGCTCGCGAGATCTACGCTTTGCACTGCCATTCCGGAGGGCTTGGGGCGGTAACAGTCAATTCCGGCTATCTCCATCTTGATGGAGGAGACATCGACCGCGCTGCCCGTGAGGCGCTCGACGCGTATCGCATCGGCCATGAAAAGAACGATCAAATACTCATGGCTCGGGCGCGGATCCTACAGGCAGCGACGGAAAATGCGAAGGTCGAAGAGCA
>Ga0182030_10021549_pt1 | contig 12063 bp, 13 predicted proteins | sample 812S3MmetaG_FD_121299 | JGI IMG/M metagenome (GOLD analysis project Ga0182030, IMG submission 121299) | Permafrost microbial communities from Stordalen Mire, Sweden - 812S3M metaG (Illumina Assembly) | ecosystem: Environmental > Terrestrial > Soil > Wetlands > Permafrost | place: Sweden...
AGAAGGAGTGGATCTCGACAATGGGCTACTGCTGTGTACCGAAGACATAGACCCAGAAGGTGTTATATAGAGCGAGCTTCGAGCACGGGTCAGGTTTCCCTCCATATTCTAGACAAGAATTAGCTCAATGACACTACAATACCACCACCACCCGTAAGCTCAGCCTTACGTTCAGCCGTTTTTTTGCGTTCAGTAGAATCTGCTCAGCCCTTCTGCTCAGCGCGGCACTCGAATTCTGGTCTTCGTCTCCTGCAATGCTACTTTCTCGCTTCGAAAGCCGTTGTGTCTCAGAAGCAATTACTTCTTGAGTATATGAATCTGCAACACTCTCTTCATCGTCCCCTTGAAAATTACTATCATCTATGCTGACTCCATCGTCAAAGTCCTTGAATAGTTCAGCTGCTTGTCCCTCGGAAGTCACCGTGCTTGTTGATTCCGCCGAAACCTTCCTCTCATGGGTTCCCATCTTCGTTCGTTTGATCATAGCATTGTAGCCAATTGTCGGACTTGATCGTAAGGGAGTGTTTGCCTGCGCCTGCTTGAGCATTCTTCTCTCTGCTGGGCCAGGTAGCTTGCGGCCTGGTGTGCTCTCAGCTTCTGTCACTTCCCCAATATCTGACAGCATCGTCCCATTTCCGTAGATGATTGGCGTAGTCGGTGTCAAAGGTCCCAGATGGGACGGAGGTCCAAGTGAGAATTGTATATCGTTTGTTCCTGAGCCTCTCCATTCTTCACTTGGGGAAGGCGGGCGGTATGGGTGCTGAGGAGGAGAAGGTGTAGAGTCGTACTCGCCATAAGGGAGGATCATGTCAGGGTTCGTGAGCGTCGGACTCGCTGGAAGGCTTGGGAAAGTCATCGTGGCTGTTGTGCTTATCGTTTGCCCATGCATGCTGCCGTGCTGCGCGCTGGCAAGAGGAACCCTCTTGATCTTGTCGGATAGAAGCCGTGAGCCGTGGTTGTCAGTTCAATGGTACGCCAGTACCCGTTGGAGGCGTTTAGTGTACCAGAAAAAAAAGTCCAGTCGCGATAAATCTGATCGGCAGATTTGAGGCCGAGACAAGGAATTGCTTGAGCGTCGTCCTCGGCAGCGCGAAATAAAGGTGGAAAGGACGGTGGTGAGGGAAGAATCACAATCTGGGTTCAATTGCAAGCATGAGTAAGGAGAGAAAACAGAAAAGGCGTGCCGCGTGAACGATAAGATCATGGCTTGTCGATGTGGTGTTCTGCATAAGCTACTCCAGCGTACCGACCTCTCAGCGACCCCAATCCCTTGAAGTTTTTAGGAGATTAGTGCTACCCTTGTCCACATTTGTGCTGGCCCATGCTGTAGTTCAGGGCATGGATCGCATTCGATAGGTCAAGTGTTTTAGGCGATCAGGCACTTTGACACTCATCCGATCTCCAATTCGATGATGCCTTTCAGTATCAACTCATATTGGTCGTATAAGCATGAATACCGGTGGAAATGTGACGATTTCAAGAAAAAGCGGTTGTGCGTGGTTGTAGACGGAAGTTGGTGTGTCCACCTTGCTTGTACAATCTTGGTACGGGGTCCAGGTTCATGAGAGATGAGATAATTCCAAGAACAAGGACTCGAAATTTGAGTTATCAGGGTTGGTAATAAGATCATGTGATTCATCATCATCATCGCATAGGTACCTTGTGGCGAATATATAGAGGACATCGACCCAAAGTAAATTTCGAGCTTCCTTTTAGATTCTGGACATTCCCTGGGGTTGTTCCCCTGATGTCACGCCGAGCGGAATTAAAACCCCAGCGGCAAAGTTGAGTAGTTTGCGAACAACTTCCTCATCTAGCTCGCCGAAAGCTTACTAACTACTAATAACTCTTTATCGCCCTCAGATACTTGTTGATGAAGTCCGTGGCAATCCGTGACGCAGTCTTTAAGTCCAATGGTTCATAAAAAGGAGTAGTAGTCCTTTGATCCAGAGCTCTTTTCTGGTGTCGAATTTCAGAATCCCACTTTTAACACCTTCCTCCGTTTTGAAGAAACAATGGCACCCCCGAATTTTATTATATCTCCCTGTACACCCTCCGACCTCGACCAAATGGTCAATGTCTACGAACGCGCCTTCCAAAACGACTATCTCTCCTCCTTCACCTTCCCCAAAAATGCCATCCCAACCTCCGTGAAACGGCGCTGGCTTCACAATCGTTTCCTAACCTCTCTGTCCAAACCCGAAATCCGTAATTTCAAAGTCGTAGATACGGAGACGGGGAACATTGCTGCTTGGTCTAGGTGGGGATTTCCTCATGCATTGAATGAGGAGGAGAAGGCAGAGAAAGACAGGAAGAAGGAGAGGGAGAAGCTGGAGGGAAAGAAATCGGAATGGCCTGAGGGGGCGAATTTGGAGCTTTGTGATTTGAAGTTTGGAGCGTTAGATAGGATGAGGAATCAGAATGTTGATTGGGAAAATACTTATGGTGAGACCACCTGAATGGTGCAAGAAGGTTTGGTGTACTGACACCAGATTAGTTGTATATCTGCTGCAAACAGATCCAGCGTACCAAAGAAAGGGGCTAGCAAGTATGTTGCTTAAGTATGGGCTTGCTATGGCAGATTCAGAGGGCCGAAAGGCTTATATAGAAGCCACGGCGGAGGGGCATCCAGTCTATCTCAAGCTTGGCTTCCGAGATATTGACGTCTTGAGGCTAGATTTGTCGAAGTGGGGTGGAACAACGCCTGGGGTTAATACAATTATGATGAGAGATCCGCAGCCAGTGTAGATATTAAAGATAACAAAATCCCTTTGAAGGTGACCCTCTCTGATGAACATTATTAGGCTAGTAGCAATCTCTCGCTATACTACCATCATGGCAGCAGTTTTACTTTCCCTTAAGCATTTGTAGAGATAGTCCATTCCCGAAGATCTTCGCTCACTGATCAAATGTGCAGACGCCTGAATCCGTTCCTTGAACACCGCTAACCCTGACCGTGCATTCCATTTCACTCCGGCGTCATTCAATTTCCCGATCTCAGTTGCAAATTCGTTGCTCAGGTGGCCTCCAAGGTACACCTAGATGGTTAAAAATCTTATTCTCATCCGCCCCTTCAATTAACGAGCCCTCGGTGTATTTGACTCTCTGATGTCCTCGTAATACGTCTTTATATAAGCCTCGTTGATTAAGTCGCCACCCCTTCTTGCTGGCAAGCAATCGTATACTCCGATTGAAGATATCGTCACCTGTAAAATAGATCAAAGCAGCACCAAGTTCAGTTTCTGGGACGAGCAGGAAGTCGATGCGTCTCCATATAGGGTTTGGTGACTCAGGAAGGACACAAGCCCCATGCCATTTCGATCCTGTTTCGGAAGGCACCGCAAGTGCGGCCACCAAGAATCCAGAATCAGTGAGCCGGTCGACAAGTTTGTGCAAATATGGCATTAAGTCGTTGCTCGAGGAGGTGCCAGATTTAGTCAGGAGACAATCTATATCGCCCGAAGTAGGAGCACCGCGTCTATAACTACCCCCAATTATAACCTCCACCTCGTGATCAACACTTGCTGAGGTGTCTCTCACGATCTTCCCCAGAGCAGTAACCTCTTCTCGAGGAATACGGGTAAGAAAGTCGTCATAATGCTCGATGCCTATACGCTGATTTTCTGTTAACGGCACATGGGCTTTTAGATCTTCAAGACTCTTGTAGCCTTGCTGAACCCATTTCAACCCCTGGTTGACACCGACTGCGTATATATTCGTAAAGATTTGCAAAGCGCGGTCGCTGGGATCCAGCATTGCATTTTCGTATCTGCGTAGACGGTTGGTGAGGGCGATCTCCTGAATCTTTTCAGCCAACCTATGACCAATACCAAAGATCAATCTGGCTTGGTCGTAGTGGCATATCTTGATATTTTGCTTGCGTAACATCCCAATCGCTCTTCTATATGCGCGTGGCCGCCAGACGTCTTTAACTCGGTCGTAGTAATCTGCCATCTTTGAAAGCACCTCAATCGTCCGGTAGTTTGGGTTTGACTCGTCTGATAATCCTGTTCCTCCTGTCATACAGCTGAAATTGTCTTGGTTGAGAGATGCCTTGCCAGCGCTCTCACACTTTGCTTTCGGCTTGCCTTTAGACGACCGTCGTCGCACATCCTCTTCAGATCCTGACTCCTCTGTATCGTCACGAGAAGGCGGCCGGTCATCTTCTTGACCGTCTTCCTCTTTATCCAGTGGTATGTCTTCTACAGAGCGTGCAACTTTGATCATCTCTTCAAGTTCGTCGCCTGGCCATGCGGAGGGAGGGGCTCCATTTATGTCACCGGGATCGGTTGACGCCTCATGGCTTTCTACCCAGACTGAGACTTTGTTGTCTCCAGTAGATAGTCGTTGGAAATGCACCGGATCATCCTCGTAGCCTTCCCTTAACCGACTGCCTTGGCTTGATTCTGGTCTTCGTAGAGGACTTTTTGCTGGGTTTATGCCATGACTCTTCCCTGATATTGATGTACTTTTAATGTTAAGGGAGCTATTCCAATCCTGTGACTCAATATTCTGAGTTGCCGTTTCTTCTCCAGGGGCCTCTTTATCTTGGCAGATTGCGTATGGTTTTTGCGTAGGATCGAGAAGAAAATGGGAATCCAAGCACAGGGTCGGATAGTCGTCAGTGACTAAGAAGACCCCTTGGGGTAGATTGTCGAAGTTGAGGAAACGCATCACTTCCTTGTAAGTAAGCCCTTTCTCAGCGATGATATGAGTAATACTTGGTATGAAATCCTTCGTCCATGTCGCGCCATGCTCTCTGGCCTTGGTGATACGCATCCTTCGTACAGGTGATTTTTCAGGTGGCGGAACATAGTAGAATGTGAGGTCTTTGAAGATTCGCTGGTTGTCAGGTACGAGCTTGATTGATGCCTCCTTTTTGACCCTTTTCTTTCCAGGTGCGTCCCCGTTAGTAGGTTTCCTCTTCTTTCCTAGCATATTTTTGCCAAGTAGAGATTGGATGCCGTTACTATAAGGTAAAACCAAAGGCCCGGACCCTATCGTAGGATTTGAGACTCTACGCTGTTCAGAATCAGATGTGGAGGTCGATGTTGCTGTAGTTAAAGGTAGCTCTGCTATTCCAGTTGAGTCCAGGGCGGACGGTGTTGCACTTTCGGATCGACGTACTACCGAAGTTCTATGGAGAGGAGGTGTTTCTTTGACAAAACCACTAGATACTGGAGCAGATGTGGTTCTGTTAAGCGCTGGTGCTCTCATGAAAGAAACGGGCGGTCGCATCCTCTCAGGTGTAAATTCACCCACAAACGATGGCAAAGGCGAACGCGACCGCTTCTTGCTCTTTTGTAGAACTTCCCGAACATCATTGGAATCTATTTCTCCATCTGAGCTATCATTTAAAGCCGAAAGCTTGTTGAAATACAGCTCTTTCAGTTCATCGATTGCCTATTGATTCATGAGTCACGGATTTCGTAAAGAGTACCTTATTGAGGGTGTTACCATCTTGGAATAGTAGAGTGGTCCCATTACCTAGTTGGAAGGTAAGAACACGAAGCATCAGTTAGCATTCCGAGAAATTATGATATGTAGCACCGTGACTCGCGGCTTTGTTGGCTGATGGTCTGGTTGGGCGGGAGATCTGGAAACGCCGCTTCTCTAAAGACAGGTAAGATACTTACAAGATGCTCGTTTGAATGAAACCAGATATCAGCATATGGCTTGTGATCTTGCAATTTCATTATTCACGAGCGATGGGTCAAGCTGTAGGTATCCGCTTAGCCTGAAGCGCACTACCTAGGCAACAGCTGGTACTACCTAGTATCACCTGAATCTTCAAGATGGAACTCGCATGGCATCATTCAAGTTTTTTTTTTTGGTTGCCTCTCATTCATGAAATAATTGTATTGCTCCGGTTGCATCTGGAGAGTTTCAGACAGGTTTTCATCATACTCACCTCTTACATAAATCACAGCCTTGAAAAGGTCAGCTATGTAGGTTACAAAATGACACTAGTTCCCTGACCTTACCACGGGACTTCGTCTTATATCTAGAACTTCGCCTCAGCGGCCCGTCGATGAATAGATCTCAGTTACCCCATTCTGGATCGTAGAATTTTATTTTCGGGCGATCCGCCATCAGTTTTACATACTTATCGGGAATCCCGCGAGATAGCTTTGAGTATCTACACTCTTTTCTTTGGAACAGAAAATCATCCAGCCAAGATCTATTCCAATTTCATCGAGGATATTGCATGCTTTAGGTCAAGACAATATAATAACGAAGTTATTTTTCTGGTGGAATCCATTTCGAATTCGAGGGATCAGATACAAGCCATTGCTCTGTCCGAGCATTTTTGGAGAGAAGCTCGAGGCAACCCTTTCGCCTTCTCTAAACACTCGCCAAGTATGGCGAAAATCTGAGATATTTATCCACATCTGAAGCAGCTTATTCTTGTGGAGGGAAAGCCCACAGAGTGCTCGAAGGATTACGTTGAAGAGTCATGGGAAGACTATCACGGTGTTTCGTTGATCAAGACCACGGCAGATATAGCCATTAGTAGTTTACATGACCTTGCATTAGATTGCACTTCTCTCAACTCTCGATTTTGAGAGAACTAAACAGCCCGAAGCAACGTTTCTCGAAGTTATTGTCATGGAGTATGGTGTCTCATAGAAAGGGCTGAGTTTTGGGCAGGTTTTTCTCGGGGTTCGAACCTGTTCTATATTAAAATCGTCTAAAATATCATAAGAGAGAGATACGGTCTCAGAGTTGTCCTCTCTTCCTAGCCCAGCATCTTTGGAAGCAAGCCGTCAAGGATAGATGCACTATCTTCACCATTACCGATATGGATCCTTGACATGATCGAAAACGGTTTCTGGGTACCTGCAGTCGAATTGCTGAGCTGTGTCCTCGAATCATATACAAAGAATAGCCTTTCTGCAGCAAGTCTTGAGCTTGCCCCTTTCTTATGCCACATGAACGATCAAGGGAAAATCGACATGGAACCAGGATACATCTGAACAATCAATGTTTAACGGCAACCGGCATCAAACAGTAAGTCGTTGACGCGCGGTGGCATTTCGCTTACAAGGACAAACCAGGTTTTGAAACCAAGAGTTTGCTCAATCCGCGATCCCAGCCGATTAGATGAGTCTTTGACTTGTGGATTTTGATGAGACGGACGATATTTTCATCGAGGCTAAGTTAGAACCTGGACAGTCGAATGAACGAACTTCGTTTCGGCGTCGGCGAATCTTTCAATTGGCGGAACATTCTACAGAAAGTTCTTCCGCGCCTTCGAAATGCAAGGATCTCATCTGGGGTATGGGGAAGAGCCAGTGCCTGCGAGATACGTTGGTCTAATTGGCTTTCCGCAGTCGTTTAGTCTCCTTTTCCTGGGCATCGAGCTGTCGAAACCCATGGCAAGAGTATGTGCGTTGCATGGAGTTCGATCGAAGCGTACTAGTGATATGCGTGTTCATATGGGCGGGCTCATGGAGACAACTGTTGCACAGGGTTCCATTCTGTTATTTACATTAAAGGAAATCTGCTCCCTGGATCTCTAGTGGTTTCTGTTATCACTTTTATATTTCTCTCGGAGAGCAAACCCAGCGAAACGTTGCCAAAAGGTTTCGTCCGGACAACTTTCAAGATGATGAGCAAGACGAGAGCCTATAATTGGTATGCTATCTATTCTAAGGCGCTCACAGAATTTAATTTCTGAATAACACAGGTATATCTCCATGGTTGCAGCGTCGTGCATGGTCCTTTATGGCTACGATGCTTCAGTCTTCAACTCTGTCCAGGGAACCAATTGGGTAGCTTGGTTCAACCACCCAGTGAGTTTTAAACCGACAAATCTCCAGAAACCTGAAGACCGATCCTAGTAACCCGTTCTAGAATAACCAAGAAATCGGCGCTGTAAACACGGCTTACACAGTCGGTGCCATTATTTCAGGATGGTTCATTGGGGGGCCTCTAGCTGATTACCTAGGTCGACGATGGGGCATGGGTATTGGTTGCTTCCTTACCATCATTGCGACTTTCATACAGACCTGGTCTCCAAAGGGCAATCTCGGGTGCTTCATTGGTGGCCGAGTGCTTATCGGTCTTGGACAGGGAATTGCATTGAGTAAATCATCTTCATGCAAGATTGAAATACAAGCTAATCGTACCTTCTACGTTAGCTGCTGGTCCAGTATACATCGGAGAGCTCGCGCCCGCTGAAATACGTGGAAAGATAATGGCTTTCTGGCAGCTCTTCTACTCCGTAGGATCATTCATCGCCTACTGGATCAATTATGCCTGTTCGCGCCACAGAGCCACACTCGGAGAATGGGACTGGAAAATGGTTGTTATATTCCAGTACGTACCATTTTGCCAATGATTCCGCAATACTTTAGGAGTCGAATTCTTGAAACATATCTTTAGAGCCAATCGGCTCCTCAGCTTCTGAAACAACTCTGATAAACCCAAACTAAGATACCTATAGAATGATGGTGCCAATAATCGTCATCGCCCTCCTTCCTTTCATTCCCGAGACACCTCGATGGTATATCCAGCACGGTGGCCAAATTGATCAAGCAAGGGCGTCACTCCGCCGCGTTCGTGACACCGAGCAGGAAGTGGAAGATGAGATTTTGTACATTCGAGAGGCACTCGAGGTTCGTCTTATTCCCTTCCAAATTACCCTTTTTTCTATTTTTTTTTTCTCTATAGAAGCTCTGGAGGTGGGGGATGCCTTCAGAGCAGACGTAATCCGTTTGCCCTTGTATCTCAGCTCCCTAAACAACTCCTAACTCGCGAGCTCACAAAAGAAAACAAATTTTTAATATGCTAATTCATTGACCAGTTCGAGAAGGAGGCTATCTCTGATTCCTACTCTGCGTTGTGGAAAGATCGTTCTGTTCGGAAACGGCTTATGCTCGCCTTTGTGCTCAATATCGGTATGTGGCTCTGGAAGTTTCTCTTTAATATTCCCCTTGATTCGAGACGTATTTGATTTATTAGAACCGTACTAACACCAAATTTTGTAGGTCAGCAACTCACTGGTCAAGGGACCCTTAATAGCTATTCCACAGCCATCTACAAAAAAGTCTTCACTAACCCCAGCACCATCGCCTTGATCAACGCACTCAATGCGACCTTCGGTATCCTCTTCACCCTCAACGCAGTCTGGACCGTTGATCGATTTGGCCGAAAATTCCTATTCATAGTCGGTGCTCTTGGTATGGCAACATGCATGCTAATTGTTTCTCTCGTGGGGCTCGAGACGCCGAACCTCAAAGGCGATTCCAAGGGCGAGCCTGTAGGCATCGCCATCGTCTTCCTTCTTTTCTTCTTTATCCTCTTCTATAAGCCGTCGTGGGGAGCGACCACGTGGATTTGGACAGCTGAGGTCTTCTCAATGAATGTGAGAGCTCAGGCTGTGGGCATGAGTTCCCAGATGCAGAATGTGGCGAATTCCATCTTTCAGCAATTCTTTCCTACGTTCCTCGCGAATCAAGGATTGTAGTTTACCTTCAGTTACTCGTAACTTGAATCAAGCTGACACATCAATAGTAAAACATTCTTCTTTTTCTTCGCAGTCAATATATTGCTCGCCGTTTTCGTCTGGTTCATGATTCCCGAGACGAAGAAGGTTTCTCTCGAGGAAATCGATACTCTGTTTGGAGGCTCTAATCATGTGGAAAAAGGAGGTGATATTCTGCATGTTGAAGATGCTCATCATGCTCATGTCGGTATTGATAATTTGCGTGGTGACTTCACGGGACACCCTGATATTGTTATGTCGACTGCGGACAAGAATGTTGATGCACAGCTACATGTCACTGAGCTAAAGACATTTAGCTCATGATGTGTTGGGAGGATTGCAACCATGTCGACGAGGGAGGTAGCTTCTACGATCTTGTTTCGGATTGATATATTTGGGCACGAACATATTAGCTAGTCCATTGTGTAGCTGTATTTAATGCAGCCGAACTGAACGAATGGCATGGCTATACATCATTTCTCTGTTTCCAGCAACAGTGAAGCATAAACCTCCAGTATCAGCAGTGCCTCTAACAGAAAAAGTAAGCACTACCGCAAATTATCAATAACACTCTCAAAATGTTGAACCCCATCTCACTTTGGACCCAGCCGTTCCCTTTCCTTCTTTTGCTTAATGGTGTTCTCCACAGCTGATTCAAGGCCATTTTCTTGACGAACAGTCATGAGAGTTGGCCTCGGGAGAGTGAGGGATGGAATACGAGGAGCGTTACGAGTATACCTTGTTGGGTTCGGAGAGAAAACCTTTCGTGGGGCTCGTGACTGCAAATATTTAGACCTCCAGGCCACTGAGGTGAGGCGGGTGATACAATACATACCAATACATCTCGTTTCATACGAATCCACTCTGTCCAACCATCATGAGCTCCATCGAGAGTTCTTGGCATAGTACGTGCCGCGGTCGCTCTTCTCGTAGTTAAATCCATAAATCCGCCCGTTCTGTGCCATCTACAGGTCATATCGTCCTCCGGCCTGGCTCTACAAGAGACCCCGGCATCTCTATCTGGCATGTTGGCCCCGGAAACGTTATTTCCTCTTTTGCGAGCGGCAGATCGCGCGCAATCCACGATGCAAAGCGAGGTAGTCAGCACAATCGCCGTACCCAACAGAGCAGCAACAACCGCAAACCATGCATTTCTACCACGAACAGCGTTCTTGCACTCTTGCATAGCTGTCCCTTGATACCTTTGTACCTCTATTAATATCGTCCCATCTATTTTCTTTACTCTAGTTGAGTTCATCATAGTCCACACGATCACGGTCGAATTGAGCATGGTCGAACTAATCGTAGTCGAATTTTTCATATCCATGATGTTCTTCCATTCATAGCATAACTTGTTGACCGTCGTGGGAAGTCCTACCGGATCTATGCCCCTGAAGCGAGAGGTGTCATTTATTGGCGGGATATCTCCTGAATGATCCTCGTACTTTCTCTCATGAAGCCTGATTTCGTGCTTGATAGATTGAGTAATGACGCTAGTCTTATCGTCATGCTGGACACAGTAGATGCCGAGATAGCAAGTTTCTTGCGAGAGTGTATTCGTTCTAACAATTGTGTCTGCGGGATGGAACACTGCGAGGATAAGAATACCGAGAAGGATGTATCTGAGTCTCCAATTGACGATTTTGCTCCAGAGAGTTGGCCAATCCATAACATGAAAAATGCTGCTGCCACATGCGTTAGATTAGGAAATGTAGCATAGTGAGGTCTCGTATGATACCGATTGATGTGTACTGCGCTTCGTTTGGAGGTCTTCTAGACCTTCTGATATTAGGAGAGGCTTGATTACTGAAAAGAGCAAGTTTGGGCACGTCTTGAAGGTAGTACTAATTTCTGAAATTGTCTTAATGATAAGAGCTCGATGCGACATGACCAGCCCTCGATGATTAGAGGCGAACGTGGTGATGTGGATGAAAAACTATTTTGAATCAGTGGTGAGATGAAGTACTGAAATGTTTGCCAATGTTGAACTTACTAAGGAACGACTTCTCAGCCCTGAGGAAGGAGCGGAAGGATGCTCTTACACCATAGAACAGGTGAGCGTAAATTAGGAGGGAGCCAATGAGACTGATCAACTAATTAATTTTTAGGAAACATGAGAAAGAAAGAAGGTTGTCTTTGTGTTACTAGATCATGCAATCATCATACTCTGTTGGATATATGTAAACTATAAACCATGCGCCGGTCCACCGTGCCCTCCTTGTAGAGGATTCGCCGATCCAAACATCGCACCCATATTCGACCATTCATCAGTGACAAGATTGCCTACGTGATCGTACACAGGTTGCGGCATAAAACCAGGAGGGCTATGGCTGTTGCGAGAGACGTCATCGACGTGATGCTTCCTTCGATGCAATGAAGTAATCAAAGGCCCAGCTTGAGCCTCAAAGCTTGATTGGAGAGCTTGCGAGTCCTCCCACCGATGGCCAAAAGTCTTCAGGGTTTCTTTGATGTGAGTGACACAGTTGATACTTCTATCAACATTATCGACGCCAGTATTACTTGGTAAAGGCGGTGGTGGCGGTGACCCTGGAAGCACTTGCGTGTATGGAACA
>Ga0182030_10021550_pt1 | contig 12063 bp, 12 predicted proteins | sample 812S3MmetaG_FD_121299 | JGI IMG/M metagenome (GOLD analysis project Ga0182030, IMG submission 121299) | Permafrost microbial communities from Stordalen Mire, Sweden - 812S3M metaG (Illumina Assembly) | ecosystem: Environmental > Terrestrial > Soil > Wetlands > Permafrost | place: Sweden...
CACGTTGCAGGCGGTCGAGCCATAAAAATTGGCCCAAGTCGTCGAGCAAGTCCTGGTTAGGCTGGGACACGACCTGCCAACGCCCAAGAGGAACGGCTAGATTGGCCTGGCCATTGCGTTCGAGATAACCGAAACGCTGGAAGGCGGTGATGCCACGGGCCACACCGAGACGGGCCACGGCGCGGGCAAAATCAACGGGGCGCGAGGCGGGCGATCTTCCCAACTGCACTTTGCCCTCTGCCAGCAAATGTCGTAGATCGCCAAGTGTGACGGGAGACGTCCACAATGGCATCCACTGCTCGCCGCGCGCGGAGGACTCGTCCTTGGAGGCGCTGGCATAGGCACAGGCGGAAGGATGCGTGGCAAATGGCGCGGAGGCGAGCGACGCATGCAGCGCGGTCTTTCGAGTGAGCGACGCGACAAACAAGACGGCACCTTCGAGCATGAGGACGAAATCCCATGGGTTGACAAGGCTCTTTCCATCCGGTCCCGTGGTTGAATTGGCCCCACCTGCCGCACCCGGCAAAAACTGGCCTGCCGCCTTGTTCTGTAAAAGACCTCTTTCGGTCTCATTGAAAAGCGATGAAAACAGCAAGGACCCACTGTCCGCGCCTGCGCGTTTCGACGGGGCCAAAACCTCGGCCAGTCGTTGCATAAAATTGTTGGAGAAATCCAGTCGCCCGTCATTCCAGCCTGTTCCAAGCAAAGCCGGATATTTTGGCGCTCCATCCGGCGAAAGTACGATGGCAGCGTCCAACATTTCAAGTTCGCGGCCGCGCCATTTTTTTCGCAGGCAACCAATGAGTCGCATCTTCGCCTCGCCTTTCGAAGCCTCTTTTAGAATGCCAACGGACTGAACACCGTCTTGGATCGCCCTTTGGTAGTTGGCAAAGCGTGGGTGTGTCGAATGTTGTATAAAAGCAATGCCCTCTTTTGTGTCCTTTGGGTAAAATCCAGAACCTCCGTTCCATGGGGCAATGATCGGTGTGGGGGCGTATGTTTCGAGAAAAAAGGTTTTGAGTTGTTCCTTGGAAAGCGGTGTGACGAGGTGGAAGGTTTCGTCTTTCCAGAAACCACGCGCAGCGGGGTCGGCCTGTTCAGAGACAAGGCGAAGGATGCCGAGCGCCTTGAGGTAGTGGGCGAGCGGTGTGGGGGCACAACCAGCCAATGTATGGATGAAAAGGCTCATGTTGGTTTCTCCAGAAGAGGGTCCGGCGTGTCGGCGCGCGAGGCGCGGATGTCGGCAATGCGAAGCAGCGCCTCCATATAGGCCAGCATGAAGGGGCCATGCGCCTGTTGCAGGCGCAACACCCGTTCGACCCAACTTGCGCCGGTGCGCGGCGAAAGTCCCATGGCGGCAGGTTCCAGGGTAAGACGGAGAGCCGGTATCTCATAGGTTCCGGTCGCGTCGGCGACCGTGAACGGCGGAAGGGTGTCGCCTTCGCGAATACCGTGCATGGGCAAGCCGCGGCCATCACGATCGCGATAATCTTGATCATGCGGTCCCGCATGCCAGGCAACACGAACCTTGCCGTGGTGCGCACAAACCAGATAAAGCAGCAAATCGAAGTCGGCGGCGGAAAGCGCAAGAAGTTCGGCCATGGCATCCGTTGGCGGTTGATCGCCAACTTTGGGCAGCAGAGGACAGCCGAGAACTTCCAGAAGTTCCCGATGCGAACCGAGCAAGGCGGGATGTTGGGGTTGATACTGTCCGAGAATGGAAAAGAGCGTCATGGCCGAGGCCAGTTCGTGACGGAAGCCGGGGCGATGGTCATCTGCGTTGATGCGATAAAGTTGGCCGCCATGTAGCCAAGCGTATGCCGGTGCCTTGGCCAGGTCGGCGCGCCCGGGATTGCCCGCCGCATTGGGCAGGATTGATTTTTGAAAAGCAGGGTGGGCCTTGCCGGCATCATGCCAGCGACCGGCGATTGCCAGAAGCGCGGCGGTCGAATCGGGCAGGCCAAGCGTATGGGCGATGGTCCCGGCCTCTTTGCTCACTTCGCGGCCATGAGTCGCGATAGTTTTCCACGGATAGGCAGCCAGGATCTCCTGCTCCTCCGCGCGATCGGCCAACTGGTCGGCGGGTGTCGTCGGTGTGGGAACGGATGCGACACGGTCTTTGGCATTGCCCGTCCAACCGGCATCAGCGGCATATCCGCCAAAGGAGGCGCGAACAAGAATAGTTTGTCCGGGCCAAACGGCATTGCTGTCGCATGAGCGCCACGACCCATCGAGATAATCCCAGACCCAGGCGTTGCCTTTGTGCCCCTTGAGCCAGTCGCGTGCCGCCATGAAGGGCACGGGGCACAACTCCATGCTACCGGGCGCAATATCCGCAACGGGTTGTGTTTTTTCGGGAACCTCGCGCCAGAAGACGTGGCAGTCGCGCTCTTCGCCGGTGCGGATGAAGCGACTGATGTCAAGGTCGGCTCCGGAAAGATCGGGCGTGGTGTCGAACAACTCGTCCAGTTCACGCCGCAAGAGCAGGTGCATGGGATCGTAGGGAAACAGATGGGCGCGATCTTCCGCTGTCAAACCATCCTCGAAGGTGGCAAGAGTTTTTGGGGAAGCGTCTGCCAGTTTGGCCAAGGCAGCCCGTGCGGCAGCCAGTTCTTCCCATTCGTACGGTGCGGCATTCCGGGCGCGCTTGTTTTCGTCCGTGGTGTCCACATCCACCACCGTGACGCGCGCCGTTTCTCCGCCATACCGGGCGGCGCGTCCGAAACGCTGGATCAACGACGACCACGGCGCCAGTTCGACGATCAGCCGGGAGGCTGAAATATCCACGCCCGCCTCGACCACCTGGGTGGCGACGATAATGCGATCCGCCCCGGAACAGGCCGCGCGGTTAAGAAACCGTTCGCGCCAGGCCTGGCGCTCCTGCGGCCGGAAACGGGAGTGCACCAATTCAAGTTTGCCGGCCAATTCCTTGTCCTTGGTCAGAATCGCGTGAATGGCAACCGCGCGTTTCACGGTGTTGACAATCACCAGCGTCAGGCGATGCGTGGCAGGTTGGGCCTTGTGCGCTGTGCCAATGAAAGCGGCCATTTGCGCGTCGTCCTGCACTTCCTTCAGGTCCAATGGCTTGCTGACGTCCCACAAGCTTCCGGCCCTTTTCTTCGGCGGTATCGCAAGTTGCGCCGGTTCGATGGAGGCAATCATTTCCTTTGTGTCAACGGACTTGAGCCAGTCGGGTTGAAGCGTGGCGGACATCCACCACGAATAAGATGGGCGGAACGTCTTTGGGCGATCTTCTTCGCGGAACTGCTGCATCTGGGCCGATGTGGCCAGACCGACATCCATAAGCTGGACCTCGTCGAGCACCCAGAGGCAGTCGTTGTTCAGCAAGGCGAACTCCATGGGCCAGCGAGCGCGAGGCGAGGCATACCCGCGGTTCAAGGCACGCGACAAAAGCATGTCCTGCGTGCCGACCAGCACGGCATCAGCATCGGGGTGCAGATGCCAGTCGCCGGAGTCGGAACCGCCCATCAGAATGTGGACGCTGATGTCCCGGCTTTTGCCCACCTTGCGGATTTCCTCGGCGGTCTGTTCCACCAGTGTGCGCATGGGCAGGCACCAGACCAGACGGCGAGGCCACTTGTCATCGTTTCGTTCGACGCGATGGTAAAGCCATGCAGCGAGCACGCCCATGGTTTTGCCCAAGCCGGTCGGGATGCGGATCAAACGATTACCGATGAGCGGGTTTTCGCCCAGTTCCGTTAGACACGGATGCGGGCCCCCAAGGTTCGTCACTTTTGCGAAGTAGAGAGCAAAATCGCAGGCTTTCATCGGGCAATCCTCCGGCATTGGAATCTTCCAATGCCCGAATAGTCTGCCTTTTCCAAGATAAAGGCAAGCATAAGACAGACAAGGGCATCCCAGATTTTGGAGCACTCGAAAACCGCCAACCGTTGCGACTTTCGGCAACTTGTCCGTCCGACACTACCGGAGTCTGACGCCGCGGGAAAAGAATCCAAAATCCAGGATTAGACAATGGAGTGGTTTGTCCGGTAGCATGATCTCCGTAAGAAAGGAAGAACATGGCAAACACACACGTCTACAAAATGACAATCGAGAAATGGTTTCGCGAAGTGTATCTGCCGCCGAAACACCCGGACTGTGCAATCGAGGCAGGGGCAACGAGGTTGGCCTGGGGTGGTGCCTTTAATTACGATGCTCGCGTGCTCAAATCGGGCACGCTGCTGGCTGTCTATTGCCTCTCTTGTTCGCAGTACAAGACGACCGGCGGCAAGGGCGGTGCGGGCAAGTTCAACAAGATCCAAGGTGACATTTTGAAGATGCTCGGCACGGAATGCCCGCGAAAAGTGCTGGTGTTCACAGGTAAGACCATGCTGGCGAAGGTTCAAGCTGAGCAGAAGGCCGGAAGACTGCCACGCGACATCGAGTGTGAACTGGCCGAGTTGCCTCCAGAATTGGCGGCCATTGTGCAGAAAATCAGCGCTGAATCGGCAAAGGAAGTGACACCATACGGCTTCTGAATTTCCGGACGACTTGCATGCCGAGATGGCAGGACAAACCATGACAATACCATCCATTAGCGAATCAATCCTGGAAAAAGCTTGCGATGTTCTCGGTGACACGGCCACGGGTCTCTCAGGGTCCGAGATAGCACGCTACCTGCGCGACTGTGATATTCAGGATGTCAACCCGGCAATCACCAAGCGCATCCGATTGTACGAAGCCCTCCGCGCGCGCCAGAAGATTGACGGCTGCGCGAACAATGTCGCCGCCTTCATTCATCGTGTAATGAACCCAGTCAGGCATATTCAAAACCCAGACTACTTCAGGAAAAAACAAGCAGACCTCAATCGCGTACTCGCTTTCGAGGGACTTCGTCTTTCCGATGAAGGCATGCTCGAAACTTGCGCTATAACACGATCGATCTCCGGCGCTGACGCCGCAGCAGACCAACTACGCCACAAACTGCTCGAGCGTGGCGTGCATGCAGACGTATTGATGTTTTGCCGTGCCGAATTGGTGCAAGGAAACTATTTTCACGCCGTGCTTGAAGCCTCAAAAAGCGTAGCCCAGAAGATCAGAGACAAGACCGCCCTCAAGTCGGATGGCAGTGAACTGGTGGACGAGGCGTTCGGAATAGGAAAGAAGCCTTACCCGGTGCTTGCATTCAACGCCCTCGCGACCGACTCGGAGAGGAGCGAGCACACGGGCTTGATGAATTTGATGAAAGGGTTTTTCGGAACTTTTCGGAATCCAACAGCACATGCTCCAAGAATCGCTTGGAAGGTTACGGAGCAAGATGCCCTCGATATGATGACTGTTGCGTCACTACTGCACCGAAGGCTGGATGAGGCAATAAAAACCGGCATGTAACGCTACGAAGAAGATGTGCTGCAAAAGAGGAAAAGATAATGTCCCGAGAAGACAACATCAAATACATGTTTGAATCAGACCGTATCTGGCCGCCTGTTGGTTTTAGCGCAAAACGGCAGCGATTTATGGTTGCTCTAGGTAACGTGCTAAAACGGCTACCCGACGACGCTTTTGAACATGTTGAAGACTGCATAGACTTTATCGTTGATGATATTGATGCGCTCGCTTTGAATGTGCCCTTCAGCAGGACGTTTCCGGCGGCAGGAGAAGTCACGATTAGTTACGATCAGATCATTGTTTTCCGCACGGCTTTTCTTTTGTCAGACGAGGCATTAGTGGGACTGGTTGCGCACGAAATTGCACATTCAATTGTTTGCATGGATAATCATGCCGAGAATGAAGCCGCTGCTGACGCAACGATCGAAAAATGGGGATTCGGCGAAGAATTAGCGCAGTTGGAAAAGGAGAAACGAACGTCGGTTTTCGGCCAGACATCAGGCTGATCAGCAAGAGACCTTTCGGCGCGGCGGCCACGAACATGGCCTCCGAAGGCAGTTCGTCATATTGGATTTGCGAGCGTCAGCCGCGGTACCGCCAACCGTTGCCTCAATGTTTCTCCGGGCAGCAAATCATTGTGTCGCTCCGGCAGAGCATCGCGCTTGTGGAGCGGTTTAAGCCGGGTGTTCAGCGTTGCAGCCTACATCACGGTTTGCTGGCCGTAAAGTCATCACAAAGTCGGCGCAGTTTCAGATTCCCCTTGCCGTGCCGTGGGGTGTATCATAACCACCATGCCGCCGCTGTATCGGCTCCCCGTTTGGGGCCGGATGGCGTCGGTCGAAGGAACCAACGACAACCAGCATACGATTTTTAATAACAATTTGACGCGTTGATACGCGTCGCGCTTTCACCGAAAACCGAGAATTTTTGACACAGAAAGCGAGACTCGCGAGACGTGCCCCATTTGGGGTGCGGCTCCTTGTTTCGTGTTTTCTGTGTGGGGCTTCTCGGTCCCTCGGTGGAGGCATGAGGCAGGGGTAAGCCGCACTCCATTTTTTTTCGGGGCTGCGGCGATCTCCAGAACAATGATCGCACCTCGCATATACGTCATTCTATTCGCTCTTTGCTTTGCCGCTGTCGCGCCAACACACGGCATGGACACCGCCGCCGTCGCTGTCTACTTCTCGCCAACCGGTGGATGCACCGCCGCCGTGTGCGCCGAATTGAACACAGCCAAGTCGAACATCCTGGTGCAGGCGTACAGTTTTACGTCCAAGGAAATCGCGCGATCGTTGGTGGACGCCCACAAGCGCGGCGTGGACGTGCGCGCGATCCTCGACAAAAGCAACGTGTCCGCCAAGTATTCGTCTGCCGATTTTCTGGCGCATGAAGGCATCCCCACGCTGATTGACGCGCAACACGCCATCGCGCACAACAAGGTCATGGTCGTGGACGGCCAAACCGTTATCACCGGCTCCTTCAATTTCACAACGGCCGCCGAAGAACACAACGCCGAAAACCTGCTCATTTTGCGCAGCCCGGAACTGGCTAGGAAGTACGCCGATAACTGGCGCGAACACGCCGCACATTCAACACCCTACACGCCCAGGAAAGGAATCAGATGAAAAACATAGTCAAGTACGCGCGAATCATAAGTCTGGCACTTGTGGTTTGCGTACTGTTGCTTACGATCGGTTGCGTTTCGGTTTCGCCAGATACTCATCCGTCAACAGCAGTAAGCTCGCAACCAATTTTTGATGACGTGACAATTTCCGGGTTGGTCTACCGCGACGAACGGGTGTCGGGCCGGTCTGAGTCTGTCAGCGTTGCAAGCGCGTACGCGCAATCACAAGCAACAATGCAAGGGCATGCCGCAGCGTATGGTCCGACGGGCATGACCACAATAAATGGCACAGGGACAGCCAACGCATCGGGATCGGCGTATGGTATCGCATCAAGCGCATCAACCAGCTACGAAGCGTTTGACAACTTTGAACTGCAAAATCAATTGGGCCGCGAATTGGAAGACGCCCACCTTGTCCGCCGTATCGTGTCTACAAGCCCGATTGAAATTGAAGGCGTGATCCTTTCAAAAGAAGTTTCCACCGGTGCCGGCCAGGTTGTCTGGGATGTTTTTGACAGCGTGTCGCTGCTTTGCCTTTTTGGCGGCCCATATTTTGGCTCCATGGAAGCCAAGGTTCAATTACGAATACGCAACAATGGCGAATTGATTGGCACGTGGCAAGGCACAGGCGAAGCAACCTGGCAGGCATCTTATCACTTGGCGCGAAACATTCCGGAAGGACGCCGCCGTGCCGGGATTCTGGCGGCAAAACTCGCATTGCAAGACGCGATCTACAATCTGACAACCAATCCAACACACGTCAAGGATCATTAATACTTGGCGAATTCCAAAAAGATATAATACGCCACTTTTGCGCAGTATCAAAAAAGGCTGGAAAAATGCAAAGGAAAACAAACATGAACTTATCCAATTTTCGTAATGCAATTTCTGTTTTCACGTTTGTAATGTGCTGCATGTTAGGCGCTCCATTTACTGTAAAAGCAGCGGATAGCGAAAGCGCTGGCTTGCCCCCCGGGCAACAATCCAAGGCGATCGACATTTCCGAAATGAAAAGAATGGCGGAAAATGGGGATGTGACCGCAATGTTTGATCTCGGGCATTGTTATCATTATGGATTTAGTATTTCAAAAAACATAAACGATGCTGAAAAATGGTATCGTCAAGCTGCCGATCACGGCAACGCAAGAGCGATGTTCTTTCTTGGTGTTATCTATGAAGATGGCGGCGTTGGAGATATAAATACTGACTTTAGAAAAGAAGCGGTCAAGTGGTATCGTCAGGCGGCCGATCTTGGTGATGCCCAGGCTATGCGACAACTCGGCACCTGTTACAAATTTGGTAAAGGCGTCCGCTATAGTGAATCGGAAGCCGCCGCTTGGTATCAAAAAGCTGCCGATCTCGGTGATGAAGAGGCCATGTACCAACTCGGATTAGCCTATGTCAATGGATGGGGCATTAAAAAGGACAAAAAGGAGGCTGTTAGATGGTATCGGCAAGCGGCTGATCACGGCAACGGCAATGCAATGTGTGCGCTCGGTATTTGTTACGAAAGTGGTGTTAATTTGCCGCAAAGCGACGTCTATGCATATATGTGGTTCATTCTCGCCGCATCGAAAGATGCTCTTTATGGCGCATCTTTGCGAGATGAGGTGCGCAAGCGCTTGACGCCAGAACAAATCGCCGAGGCGCAGAAACTGGCAACCATATATTCAGAAAAAAAAGAAAAGGGCTCTGATGTAATAACGAATAATATCACGACGAAAAACATCGATCCGGTTGCTATAGGCACCGGTTTCTTTGTGACAACAAATGGTTATCTGCTCACCGCCTATTATGTAGTTGCCAAGGCGGATTCCGTGAAGGTGAACGTCAATGGCAAGATGCTTGAAGCCAAAGTAATACAGGTGGACGCTGCCAACGACGTGGCTTTGTTGAAGGTGACGGGATCATTTGCGGCCCTGGCTGTCATCTCGAATCGTGGTGTCAAACTGGGAACAGATGTGTTCACGGTTGGTTTTCCGAACATCGTGCTTCAAGGCACCGCACCTAAACTCACCAAGGGAAACATCAATGCGCTTTCCGGCATTCAAGACGATCCTCGCGCGTTCCAAGTCAGTGTGCCGATTCAACCAGGCAATTCGGGTGGACCGTTGCTGGACCCATCCGGTAACGTCGTGGGCATGGTGGTTTCGCAACTGGATGTCGGCAAGACGGCGTTGATCACCGGCTCATTGCCGCAAGGTGTCAACTACGCTATCAAGAGCGCGTATGTCCAACCGCTGTTGGAAGCCATTCCGGAAACCTCTTCGCTCGCGCCAACCGCCAAAACGCGCTCTTTCGAGGATGCGACCAAGGCCGCCGAACCCGCCGTCTGCATCGTGCTTTCCTATAGTTCTAAACCGTAAAACAGTGATGCGCCAAAATAGAAAAAGAAAGTATGCAAATGACAAAAGAACAATGCATTGTAAAACTTGAGAAACTTCTGAATCAAACGGACCCCGAAGATGAAACACAAGCCATCCAGTATTTTGCTGCGGCTTCATCCCTTATTGATTGGGTTGCACGCGGTGATGAAATGGCGCGCGAACAATTTCGCGTGTACCTTTCATATTTTGAGATATTCGCTTTTCGATTAAGCCAAGATGTGGCGGATGAGATCGCGCGTGAAACGTGTCGAAGTGAACTTGCGAAACTCCCTTTTCATCTTCCTCGGCAATAATTATCTTTTGCCACGCGATCTGAAAAGCGCGCTCCGCCCGCGTTGACAATCCCTTGCCGACGGCGTACTTTCGATCCCATGAATCAAACCGGCAACAACATCGCCCAGGCGACAGAGATTCTCACCAAGACGCATTCGCTTTTGGTGATCACCGGCGCCGGCATATCCGCTGAAAGTGGCTTGCCCACCTTTCGCGGTCCCAATGGCGTTCTCACCAAACGCCCGGACTTGGAGCGCGTCATCAGTGCCCGCGGATTGGCTGAAAATCCCAATGCCGTGTGGGCGTTCATTGACGAACTGCGGGTTCACACCGCCGCCGCCAAGCCCAACGCGGCCCACCAGATTTTGGCCCAATGGGAACAGGAAGGCCGCTTTGATCGTTTCATGATCGCCACCCAGAACATTGACGGACTCCACCAGAAGGCGGGCAGTCAGCGTGTTTCCGAACTCCACGGCAGCATCTGGCAAATGGCCGAGCCGCGCAGTGGCGACTACGCCGAAGACGAAGGCTTTTCCGACGACATGCAGGATTTTCTTTCAGGCGACAATCGCGAAGCGCTTCTTCGCAAATGGAGCGTGGAAAACCAGTGCGAGGTCTGGACGAATCTGGATGTGCCGTTCAAACAGATTCCGCCCCATGCTGACACAAACATCCGCCCCAACGTCGTGCTATACGACGAGTCCTATGGGAACCGGCTGTTGTGGGTCGAGTCCTTCATCGCCGGGAAGCCGGACACGGTGCTGGTCATCGGTTGCTCCGGTGGTGTTATGATCCTCCATACCCTGCTGGATGCTTGTCGGCGCGCCAATCCCGGGTGTCAGATCATCAACATCAACAAGGCCGAAAGCTGCATCACGATCGACCACGTTGACGTTCGCATGTCGGCCGTAGAGGCGATGACGATGCTGCGGTGACCGTGTTTTCCGATTCGTGTGACGGGGGAACAGGATTCCAAGGCACGCCCCAACCAGCCATTTTGATGGACTGGTACCGGCTACAGGACGCAAGGTCGTGACGTGCGAGGAATCTTGATGCCCAAACGGCTCACGGATGATTAACAATTTGGTGGTTGCAGAATGCCCGTGCTTTTGACTACGATTCGCCTGTTGCGAGGAATGCCCATCGCTGTGAGGTGGTTGGCAAACGGACCAAACCTGAAAAGGATTCTGGGTAAAAACAGATAGCCTCTCGTAAAGGACACCCCGTTTGTGCCCAAAGGCGATAATGCCAGCAGGAATCATTTGCATTTGTCTCGGACTGCTTAGCCTTGCGTTTCAGCGTGCGGCTGATGGCAAAGGCTTTGGTCAGATAATCGTTTGGCTTAGAATAACACTGGTAATAATTGGCATCGTCTTTTTGGTTCGTGCCTTGATTTAGCCAGCCCGTATTCGCCTTCTGCGCTCTCGCCTTGCCAGACATCAAAACGGCGTTTGCCCTCTTGGAGCCTTTGATATGAGTTCACATTCGTTAGATGCAAGAAAGGTTCCGAAGGAAGTGACACCAGCACTTCCCTTTGCCGAACGCTGGGGTATTGGCGATGACTTCGAGCGGGAAGATGCTATAAGCCACGCAACTGTTGAGGAACAAGAGCAACTTGCCCACTGCCTAGAGCAGATTGATGACTCCGTTCTTTCTGGTTGGCTTAATGGTCCAGAGGCACAAATTAAGCCCCCCTCTGAAGAATATCTTGCAATTACTAACCTTACGATGGCTGTCCATTCAGCGAAAGCCAAACTTCGGAAAAGGCAACGAAAGTGAATCGTGGTTGGGCCCCTCTCGCCGTGTTGGTCTTTGCCAGCACTGGCATGCTGAAAATGTTGCCTTGTCGGTGTTACCGCCCGCTTGTCTCCCCACCCATCCCGTGATACCATTCGCGCCATGAACATTAACACCTATCTCAAAGAGTCCATCGCCAAGGGCGTTTCCCGTGGCACCTACAAAACTTTCGCCGCGCTTCGCAAGGAGATCGCCGCACTGAAGCGCGATCAGATCCAGTTGCGCCGTACCGTCAAGGAACTCGGCAAGAAGCAGGCGGCATTGGCGGTTCAAGCTCCAAAGACATCTGATATTGATACCAGCAAATTCCGCCGTCCCAGCAATGGAGCCGCTGTTCGCAATGTTCGTGCAAAACTGGGGTTGTCCCAAGAGCAGTTCGCCAAACTGGTCAAGGTGTCGTCGGGTTGCATCGCCCTGTGGGAGAAGTCCACGGGCTTGATCAAGATGCGCTCCAATACCCTTGCGGAATTCGGCAAGGCACGCCTGATGAACAAGACGAGCGCAAGGGCGGCATTGGGATTGAAGTAGCCCCGGCATTCTGCGATACTTCGCGACTGATTTCCCCAACCCAACACACAACACACCAATATATACCAACCGTAGCCAGTCCGGGTTCAACCCTCCCGGGCTGGC
>Ga0182030_10021552_pt1 | contig 12063 bp, 10 predicted proteins | sample 812S3MmetaG_FD_121299 | JGI IMG/M metagenome (GOLD analysis project Ga0182030, IMG submission 121299) | Permafrost microbial communities from Stordalen Mire, Sweden - 812S3M metaG (Illumina Assembly) | ecosystem: Environmental > Terrestrial > Soil > Wetlands > Permafrost | place: Sweden...
GCTGGTAGATAGGCTTCTCGGTGGTGAGAAGAATCTGCGCCTTGTCTTCCAGCCGCACCGTTTGTGTAAATTCGGTCGAGCCAGTGGCCGTGTCCACCGCATAGCGGAGCGGATAACTACCCACCAGCCCGGCTGGAAAACGGAACTGCGCTTCCGTGGTTCCCCGGCGGTTGAGCCGCCCGGTATAAAGAACCTGGGACTTCTGATTGGGAGTTACTAACTCGATCTGCACCGAGCCCGGACCGGCGATTACCTCATTCCCGGAATCCGTGACGATCACCCGCACCGCTGCCGGTCCGCCGGCCAGGTAAGATTGCTGGCCCAGCACGTGAACCACCGGAGTTCGCAGGATCTGCGAGAGCGATTCGATGCCTGCGACAGGCTCCTGCCGGGAATTGCCGTAAGTGAAGCGGTAACGCACACGGTGCCACATCAGGTCCTCAATGGGCAGGGCCGCCGTGAGCTTCACTTCTTCCTGCCACAGTCCTTGTCCCTGAGCGATGTCCAGGTGTTGCTCGGTGTGCCCCACGGATGCATCTTCGGGATCCAGAATGTCCACGGTAAGTTGTCCGCCGCCCGCGTGAGTGGCCTCATACGGGATATTTACTCGCAGAATGCCGTGCGAGTAAGTGGCGCTGGCGCTATGGTCATGCAACGGTTGGGCCTGGTAAGATCTGACGATCACGGCCGTGGTGGCGACCGCGAGGATACTCACGAGCAATGCCCTTTTCAGAGTCGGCACAAGGTTCTCCTGGCAGTGTGGCGCAGGCACTCCTGCCCGCATCATCGGCACTGACGGATCAGACTCCGGCAGCGTTCAAATAGTTCCTGGCAGCATTTGTGTGGCCACGTCCAATTGGTTATGTCGCGATGGGGGAATTACTTTCGCGGGTGTAGCTACCGGGCTACAGGTGGCTACGATTATACTGATTACGGTGGTGAAATAGCGGTGGGACTGCTGGAGTTTTTGCCGGCCGACCGGAAGGTGCTGCGGCGGCTGGCGTCGGAACCGGAGGAGTTCGCGGCGGAGTACGGAGTGCGGCTCCATGAGGTGGCGCAGGCGGTGGCCGAACAGAGCCTGGCGTTCATGAAGACGTTCCCCTATGAGACTCCGCCGGAATGGTTCGGGTACCTGGTGGTGGAGGGGGAAACGGCGCAACTGGTGGGCACTTGCAGCTTGAAGGGGCCGCCGGTGGATGGCGCGGTGGAGATCGCGTACTTCACGTTTCCCGGGTTTGAGGGACGCGGCATCGGGACGGAAATGGCGCGGTTTCTGGTGGAGCGGGCGGTGACGCTGCAGGACGTGACGCTGGTGACGGCGCACACGGCGGCGGAGCACAATGCGTCGACGCGCATTCTGGAGAAGATCGGAATGCGGCTGACGGGCGAGGCGGTGGAGGACGGGGTCGCGGTGTGGCGCTGGGCTATTTCGGGGACAGGCTACATAACCTCGAAATTGGGCCTGGATAATTTCGAGGTTATGTAGCCTGTCCCCGAAATAGGTTTGGGACCTCGCTTGCGCGGATGGAGCGGGCGGCCGATACTGGCCTCAATGCGTTTCAGGGAGTCGTCGGTGGCCGCGGGCCGGCCAGTGCGCGTCGACTCGCGAATGCGCGCGAGCAGGTCGGCGTCGTCCACGCCGTGGTCCAGGACGTCGCCCCAGGAGTGCGCCGACCAGCGGGCCTCCCAATCCGTACAGTCGACCAAGCCGGTGTCGTCGCGTCCAGTCAGGTGAGCGTGCGCGCTGGACCATCGCCAATCGGCGGCCCGGGCGGCCATGCCGGCGCGCACAGGATTGAGTTCCACGTAGCGCAGGGCTTCCCATTGGTGGGCCTCGTCGAGCGGGCATGAGTAGAAGCGGCTCTGCCAGAGGTGGCCGGTTTCCTGGCGGCGCATGTTGAGCCAGCGGGAATAATCGAGGTGCGCGCGGCCGAGCGCGTACGCCAACCCGGTATCGTCCTCGGGGACGGCCAACAGGTGGACGTGGTTGCCCATCAGGCAATAGCCGGTAATCCGCACGCCGTGCTGCGTCGCGTGGCGGTGCAGCAGGCTCCGGTAGAACTCGCGGTCGGAGTCGTCGAAGAAAACTGTCTGTTGATGATTCCCACGCTGGGTGACGTGATGCCAGCACCCTGGGACCACTACTCTCGCGATTCGGCCCATTCACAGGAATAGTAGGTTTGGCCGGCGGTTCTCTCAGGAATTTCGAGGTTATGTAGCCTGTCCCCGAAATTAAATGCGGTGGAAGGCTTTCAGGATTTCGCGGGTGGAGTAGTGCATCGCGATGGGACGGCCGTGCGGACAGCTCATGGGGCAATCGGTGGCGGCCAGGGCGCGGAGGAGCCATTCCATCTTGGCGGTGTCGAGCCGCACGTTGATCTTGATGGCGGCGCGGCAGGCGATGGAGGCGCAAATGTTGCGGCGCAGGTCGTCGAGTGACGCGCCGCGCAGTTCGCTTTCGGCGATCTCCAGAATCTCGTAGAGGATCTTTTCCAGGTCCGCCGCGCCCACGGTGGCGGGGGCGGCTTTCACGGCGATGGTGCGGTTGCCGAAGGGCTCGGTCTCGAAACCGGAGGCGTTCAACTCGTCGGCGATGCGCGCGTAATCGATCTGCTGTTCGGGGGTGAGTTGCAGAATCAGCGGCATCAGCAGGCGCTGCATCTCCACGCGGCCGGCGGCGCGCTGCTTCATCACTTGCTCGAAGAGGATGCGCTCGTGAGCGACGTGCTGGTCGATGATCCAGAGTCCGTCGCGGCCGGCGGCGATGATGAAACTCTCGTGGATCTGGCCGAGCGGGCGGAGATCGGAGAGCACCGAGAGCGAAATTTCGGGCGCGGGAATGGCATCGGCGGGGAATTCGCCGTGAGCGTCGAGGTGGCGCGAGAGTTTGCCGGAGGGCGGCGGACCGGGGGTGATTTCGAGGGGCGGCGCGCTGAAATCCAGGCGCGGCGCGGGTCCGGCCGGGGAGCGGAGAGTGAATGACGGAAGCGTGGGCTCGGCGGGCGGCGCGGTCGGATCGACAAGGCTCGGCGCGGCGGGCGCTTCGTTCTCCATCATCTGGCTGAATTCGGAATACGGAAGACGCGCGCCGGGCTGCGCGGCTTCCACCGTGTGCGGAGAGAAGGCCGGCGCGGGGCGCGATTCCATAAGGCGGTCGCGGAGCGTGTCGCGGACGAAATCGTGAATGAAGCTGCCGTGGCGGAAACGGACTTCGGTTTTCGACGGGTGCACGTTGACGTCGACCTCTTCGGCGTCGCATTCCAGGAAGAGGAGCGCGAACGGGTAGGAGGAGGCGGGCATGAGGTTGTGATAGGCCGAGGAGATGGCGTGCAGCAGCAGACGGTCGCGGATGAGGCGGCCGTTGACGAAGATGTAGATGGAGTTGCGGTTGCCCTTTTGCACCTGCGGGCGGGAGAAGAAGCCGGAGAGGCGGAAGAGGCGCGTAGGCGGGTCGTCATCTTCATTGGGCTCGCGGCGGTATTCGGCGAGGGCTTCGGAGGCGGGCACGTTGGGCGGCGGGAGGTAGATCTCTTTTTCGCGCGTGCCGATCTCCACGAGCTCGTCGAGCACCTGGCTGCCGAAAACCTGGTAGACGCGCTCTTTCATGGTGGCGACGGGGGTGACGTGGAGCAGTTCGGTGGGGCCGCTGGTGAGGAGGAAGGTCTTCTCGGGGTGCGCCAGGCTGTAGTGCGTGACCAGCGAGGCGATGTGCGCCAGTTCGGTGGGCTCGGTGCGCAGGAATTTGCGGCGGGCGGGGACGTTGTAAAAGAGATCGCGGACGGTGATGACGGTGCCGCCGCCGAGCGCGGCTTCTTCGCAGCGCAGCATCTTGCCGCCGGCGATTTCAATGCGCGTGCCGGTGGTCTCTTCGGCGGCGCGGGTTTCGAGCAGCAGCCGGGAGACGGACGCGATGGAGGGAAGCGCTTCGCCGCGAAATCCGAGGGTGGAGATGGAGAGCAGATCTTTGACATCGCGCAGCTTGCTGGTGGCGTGGCGCTCGAAGGCCAGCAGGGCGTCGTCGCGGAGCATGCCGCAGCCATCGTCGACGATGCGGATGAGGCGGCGGCCGCCGGATTCCACTTCCACGCGGATGTTGGCGGCGCCGGCGTCGAGGGAGTTTTCGAGGAGCTCCTTCACGACGGAGGCGGGCCGTTCGACCACTTCTCCAGCGGCGATTTTATTGGCGACCTGATCGGGGAGGATGCGAATGCGGCCCAAGTGGTAATGGTAGCAGCAGGCGGAGGTGAGCCTGCGGCACGGATGCCCGCGTCGAGGCGCGGTCCGCTCCCGATAAAGGTCCTTCATCTCCAGGCACTGGCGCGGAAGAAGACTTGGAGCCGTCAAAGCACTTAGCCGGTACGGAGTCAATGCTATCGGGAGTCCTTGGGAGAAATCGAATGGAGTGCATCGCGGTTGCCACGGCGGAGCAGACCGATTACAATCAGTCGTCATGCAAGGTAATCCGAAAGTTATCGCCGAGCTCAATGCCGCTTTGAAAGAGGAGTTGACGGCCATCAACCAGTACTTCCTCCACGCCGAAATGTGCGAGAACTGGAAATACGACAAGCTCGGCAGCTTCATCAAGAAGCAATCCATCGACGAAATGAAACATGCCGAGGCGCTCATCGAGCGTATCCTTTTCCTCGACGGTTCCCCCAGCTTGACTGAGCTATTGCGCCTCTCTGTCGGCAGCAATGTGAAGGAACAACTTGAGAGCGATCTCAAATTGGAGATCGATGCCGTCGGGATGTACAACAAGTCGATCAAGGTTGCGCGGGACGAAGGCGATAACGCATCGCGCGAACTCTTCGAGCGGCTGCTGAAAGATGAAGAGAGCCACGTCGATTGGTTGGAAGCGCAACTCCACCAGATCAAGGAAATCGGCTACGAGAGGTACTTAAGCCAGCAGATTCGAGAGGGAAAGTAGCGGGGGAGACCTTTTGGCTGTTGGCTCTTTTACGCCGGCCGCTTACGCAGGGCAGTAGCCAATAGCTGGTTTCGAGCAGCACCGCTCCCTTGCGGTCGCGGCTCGGTAACAGGTCCCGTGGAATCATCGCTGCGTTACCGAGCCGCGACCGCAAGGGAGCGGTTTCTTGAGTTTCGCGCCAGCCAATAGCGGCCTTCCGCTATTCCCTACCCATCCGCCGCCACCCGGAATCCATAGTCCGCATAGCGGAACTCCGGCGGTATGCTGCTCCGTGCCGCGCACCGCGAACACTTAATATGATGCCGCCATGCCCCGCCGCGCGACGCCCTGCGCGTGCCGTGCTCCGGACCGGCCGGATTCTCCTTCGGCGAGACGGCGTAATACCCCCGGTCGTACCAGTCCGCGCACCATTCGTGCACGTTCTCGCACATCTCGTGGAGCCCATAACCGTTCGCCGACCCTTGGGCTACCGGCTCCGGACCGTTGCGCCAGCGGCCCGCGTCGTAGGGGCGTGGCTCCGTCCCCCAGGGATACGCCTGCTGTTCCACCCCGCCGCGCGCCGCGAACTCCCATTCCGCTTCCGTGGGCAACCGCACCCGCAGGAGCCATTGTCCCGATAGCCAGTTGCAGAATGCCACGGCGTCGAACCAGTTCACCCCCGCCGCCGGCGCGGTCTCGTGCACGTACGGCAGCTTTTCCCGGCCGGTGGCCCTTCGGAACGCCTCCCAGTGAGCGTTGGTCACCGGGTACCGGCAGATGCGGAACGGCGCCAAAGTGACGCGATGGACCGGTTGCTCCTCATCTTTTCCGTCGGCCTGACCCATGAGGAACTCGCTTGCCGGAAGTTGAATCAGGTCGCCTACCACCAGGTGATTTGCGCTCATCTTCCCAAACCGAGAACTGTAGCTTTCGTTCGTTGCCGTCTACTCGATCCAGAATCACCCGCACGCGGTCGCCAATCGAAAACTCCCGCCGCGTCCGCCGGCCCACTACTTTGCGGATGCTCTCCTGATAAGTGTACTCATCGCCGGGCAGCGTGTCGATAGGAACCAGCCCTTCAATAAATAATTCCGCCAATTCCACGAACAGCCCATACTTGGCCGTGGAGATGACCAGGGCGTCGAAGTCCTGCCCCACCCGCTCGGCCATGAACTTCACCTTTTTCCACTCCACCAGTTCCCGCTCGGCGTCCGCCGCCCGCCGCTCGGAAAGCGAACAATCCTCGGCAATCGATTTCAGCTCGCCGTAGCCCAACCCCACATCGCGCCGGGTCAACAACCCGCGCAGCAGCCGGTGCACCACCAGATCGGGATATCGCCGGATGGGCGACGTAAAGTGCGTGTACGTCCGCGCCGCCAGCGCGAAGTGGCCCTGATTGTCCACGCTGTACCGCGCCTGCCGCAGCGACCGCAGCATCAGATAGCTCAGAATCCGCTCCTCCGGCTTGCCTTCCACCTTGGCCACCAGCCGCTGGTAATGGCGCGACGAAATATCGATATCGGGCCCCGTCAGCATCAGTTCTTTGCGCTTCTTCGAGCCATCGCGATGACGGTCGGTAAAGGTAAACCGCTTCACCGGAATCGCCCCCACGCCCAGCGAATAGCCGAAATGCGCCGCCACCTCCTCGAACTCGAGGACGCGCTTGGGGTCGGGCTTCTCGTGGATTCGGAAGATGGACGCCTCCAGATGTTCTTCAAGGTGCGCCGCCACCGCCTCGTTGGCGGCCAGCATGAATTCTTCGATCAGCCGGTGGGCGATATTCCGGGGAGCCCGCGTCACCCCCGTCATGGCGCCGAACTGGTCGAACTCGATCAACGGCTCGGGCAGGTCGAAATCGATGGACCCGCGCCGCACGCGCTTGCGATTCAGCACCAGGGCCAGTTCCTGCATCAGCTCGAAGCGTTCCACCAGCGGCCGGTACCGCTCGCGCAACGCCGCATCGCCCTCCAGAAGCTGGTGCACGCTGGTGTACGTCATCCGCTCCACGCTGCGGATTACGCCTTCCAGAAATTCCTGGCCTACCACCTCGCCCCGATGGTCGATCTCCAGTAGCGCCGAGAGCACCAGCCGGTCCTCGTGCGGCACCAGCGAGCAGATATTGGTGGAGAGCTCGTGCGGCAGCATGGGCACGGCGCGATCCGGAAAATAGACGCTGGTACCGCGGAGCAGCGCTTCGCTATCGATGGGACTCCCCGGCCGCACGTAGTGGCTCACATCGGCGATATGCACGTGCAAGGCATAATTCCCGTTGGCCAGCTTGTCCACCCACACCGCGTCGTCGAAATCGCGCGCCGTCTCGCCATCAATGGTGACGATGTCCATGCCGCGGAAGTCGCGCCGCCCGGCCAGTTCCGCCGCGCCAATCGCCGAAGGGACACCCTCGGCCTGTTCCACCACTTCGGGCGGAAACTGGTGCGGCAAGTGGTGTTTGCGAATCACCACTTCCACGTCCACTCCGAAATCGTCGGGATGGCCCAGGATCTCGATCACCCGGCCGACGCGCTGCTCGTAATCCAGCAGTTCGACGTTGACCACCATGCCCACCAGTTCCGCCACGCTGGTCACAATGGGCGCGGTCACCCCGATGCGGTCCACGGGTGGGCCCGCCGGCGGCATTTCCATCCCCTCCGGAATCTCGATCCATTGCTGGATGCGGTCGTCATGCGGCACCACGTACTGGCCGCGCCGCCCCACCCGAAACTCGCCCACCACGGTGGGGTGCGCCCGCTTCAGAATTTTGACGATCTCGCCATCCGCGCGGCCATCCGCCTCGATGCGGGCGATCCGCACCACCACGCGGTCGCCATGCATGGCCCGCTCGGCCGAATCCGGAGGGATGAACACGTCGCCGGTAATTCCCTCAATGGGCCGCTCGGAAATGAGGAAGCCGTAACCGTCGCGGTGCATATTCAGCCGCCCGACGGCGAATTCGCGGCTGCGCGCGGTCACGGTAAAGTGGCCCGTACGGACCTCCAGCAGGTCGCCGCGCGCCGTCAAACGCTCCAGCGCGGCCTCCAATTCCTCGCGATTGGCGCCCGTGGCGCCCAGTTCGCGGACCAGTTGCTTGAAGGTGCCGCGCGCGTGCGGCAGGCTGGCGATGTGTTCGAGAATTGCCGGGTCCGTCATAGCCCGATTTTACAGGTAACGGAGTGAGACTCGAATGGCTGATTTGGTGGGGCAGGCGGTGCTCGCCTGCCAACCCGTCCTCGCTGAACCAAGCCTGCTGCCAAGCTGGTTTCTGTCGCGAAACTCCGGCTCGTAACAGCAAGACCGCTCCCTGGCGGGGTGCCCTCTGGGCCGGGCTCGGTAACAAGTCCCGTGGAATCATCGCGGCGTTTTCCGAGCCGCGCGCGCAAGCAAGCGGTCCTTGCCACTTGAAGGCAGTTTCATGACAGAAACCAGCTAGCGCAAAAGGAAAAGGGCCGCTCCCCTCGAAGCGGCCCTTGTGCTATCGCACTAATTTCCAAAGAAGAAACAGCATCCCGGCGGCAAATCCGGCACCGGCATTGAATTCCTGGTTCTTTAGATACAGGGCCAACCGAAAAGGATTCCGGTTTTCCGACCGGTGCGGCGTGAGGCGCGGGAGCAACAGCGGAACGGCGGCGGCGTAGGCGGCATAGTCGCGAAAAAGAACGTGCAGGTACTCCGATTCGTTCTGGATCACCGGCAGATACACGAAAACAAATACCGCCGCAAAAAGGGCGCCCAGTCCCAAACTTCGGGAAGCCATCGACAGCCCCGCCGCCACCAGCAGGGTGCCCAGGTAAAGTGGATTGCGGGTGTAGGCATACGGTCCGCCCGTGGCCAACTGTTGATTCTTGGCCAGACAGCCGGCCGCCCAGGCGCGCAACGCCAGCCCCAGCAGCGCGATCGGCAGGCCGAACTCCATCGAGCGTACCGTTGGGTGCGAGAACCACGCGAATACCGCGACGATGAGGAAGCCGCTGGGCACCCGCAGGCGCGCGACTACATCGGCGTACGGCTTGGGGAAGCGAATCATCGGCATCGGCGCCCCACTACCGCTCGCAGGGCCTCGAACACTTCGCCGGGAGGGATCTGTTGCATGCTGTCGTCGATGGTAGCGCCCCGCTTGTAAGTGGTGACGGCGGCGGCCGTGCGCAATACCTGCAGCGAGCCCCCGTACGGGCCGTTGCGGGCGGGATCGGTGGGGCCGAAAACGGCTACCCCGTGCTTCGAAAGAGCGGCCGCCAGATGCAATGGACCGCTATCCACACCAAGTACGGCGGCGGCCCTCCGGGTGGCATGAATCAAGCCGGGCAGCGTGGAGTAGTGGGCGATCGCCGGGTCGATCTGCCCGAACGCCGCTCCCGGCGGGCCGTTCAGCACCAGCGGGATGCCGAGTTCGCCCGCGAGCCGCGCGGCCAAAGCGCGGTAATGCGCCAGCGGCCATTGCTTGGACGCCCATCCGGCCAGCGGCGAGGCCAGCACGAATTCGCCGGCCGGGAGGTCGCCTTCGGGACTGCCGGGCGGTAGCGGGAAAACCGGCGGACCGTCGCACCGGGCGCCGGCGGCGGCGGCCAGATCGAGATTGCGGTCCACTACGTGGGCGGAGGAGCTGAAGATTTTGTGCCGGTAGAAAAGCGCGGCGGCACGTTCGCGAACCTGGCCGGCGTCGAAGCCGTAGATTCGCTCGGGCCGGGCAGCGACGGCCACCAGCGCCGACTTGAGCAGGCCCTGAAAATCGACGGCGAACCGGTAGTCCGATTGGCGCAGTTCCCGGCGGCTGGCCACCAACCCCGATAGAGAGTCGCGGCGCAGCAGCAGCACACGGTCGACGAAGGGGTTCTGTTCCAGCAGCGGCGCCCATTTCGGTTCGACCACCCAGGTGAGCGGGGTATCGGGATAGCCGAGCTTCAGCGCCCTCACGGCGGGGAGGGTGTGGATGACGTCGCCCATGGCGCCGAGGCGAACCACGAGAATTGCGGGGCTACGCGGCATGTCTCACGCCTCTTCGCCCCGAGGACGACTTCCTCCCGCCGCCGTCCGGCGCCGGGCATGCAGAAGAGGGACTTGCGAAATTCGGTGGCGAACCCGCTCCCTTGCGGTCGCGGCTCGGTAAACACTTACAAACATGGAGACGACTTTCCGAGCCGCGCGCGCAAGCAAGCGGTTTCTTTGAATTTTGCAAGTGCCTCTTTAGCGTGCCCGGCCAAGAGCTGACAGCCAACAGCTTCGTCGCAGTCAGTGGCCCCACCGACCGCGCGTTAGGACTGCTGGCGATGGACATGCTCGATCAATTGCCGGACGCGCTCCGTATCCGCTTCTTCCAAGTTAATAATTTCAATAGGTTGGACGATAGCGGCCAAGCTGTCCACATCCTCATTCTCAGCGATGAACACGTAGTCTACCACGCGTAAAGCGGCGGCCATTTCAGCGCGCGCGGCAGGCGGCGCCAACTCGCCTTCGAGCGGCCGGACCACTACCACCAGACTCCGCGCCGCGGTGCGCCCGCGTGCGCCGGCCAGATCGCGCGCCAAGTCCACCCGCAGAATGTCGAAGCGGCCAGCCACCATCAACACGGGCCGCGGAGGGTCGACAGCCGCAAGGGCGGCCCGCGTCAGGATTTTCGTTCGGGTGTTCACCGCGCGGCGGTCTCCTTCCACAGTTCCCGCGCGACGGCCGCGGTCCGTTCCACCGTGACGGCGGTCATGCAGCGATGGTCGATGGGACATTCTCGCAGCAGGCAGGGGCTGCATTCGGCATGCTCGCGGACCACCCGCACGAGCGGACCGGTGGGTCCGGTAGTAGTGTCGTCGGTGGCGCCGAAGACCGCCACCGCCGGTACGCCCAGCGCCGAAGCCACGTGCATGGCGCCGGAATCGTTGGTCAGAAAGAGGCGGCAGTTCGCCGTCAGATCGATAAACTCGCGCAGGGTGGTTTCCCCTGCCAGATTGTGTACCGCGGTGCCGCCGGCGCGCAGAGACTCGGCGACCGTTTCGCACAGCGACCGCTCACTGGCCGAGCCGAAGAGCAGCACGGCCGACGGCGTCAGACTCTGCGCCACGGCGGCGAAGCGTTCCGGCAGCCAGCGCTTGGCGTTGCCGTAAGCGGCCCCGGGACTGACCCCTACCACGGGTCCGGCGATTGCCAGCCGGGCGAGATGCTCCGCGCCAGCCGCGCGCGCCTGCTCGATTCCTTCCAGCCGGATGGCCCCCGTCTCCGGGAAGCGCTCCATCATGCCGGCCCGGCGGAGCAGTTCCAGGTAATAGAACCGTTCGTGCCGCGGGATGTCGCCGGGGTCGGGGATGCGAATGGCCTGGGTGAGCAGCAGGCCGCGGCCGTCGCGATTGTAGCCAATGCGCTCGGGGATGCCGGCGAGCCAGGCCATCAAAGCGGCGTCGAAGGCGTTCTGCAGCAGAATGGCGGCGTCGAAATGCTCGCGGCGCAGGGTGGCGGCAAAGGCCCGTTTGGCTCCCAGACCCTTCCGGGCGGTGTAGAGGATCACGCGGTCGATGGAGCTTTCGCGCGCGTAGAGATCGGCCACCCACGGGCGGGCCACCACGGCGACGTGCGCGTGCGGGAATATCTGGCGGATGGCGCGGATTGCCGGCAGGGACATCACCGCGTCGCCCAGCCAGTTGGTGGCGCGCACGCACACCCGCGAGATGGAAGACGGGTTGAAAGCCACTGCCCTTCAGAATAGCAGTCAGGGTCCGCCGGGGCGGCGAAAGCTCACCAGGCTTCCGATGCTGCCTCTGCAATTTCAGGTTGGGAGGTGCGGGAGACTCGGAACTCCCGATATCGGCGGGCATTTCGGGTAGTAGGGGAAAATGAGCTGGCGAGAGATCCGGAGGTGGGGCAGGTGGTGCTCTCACCTGCACTTTATCCTGTTTGGGCGGCGGGCTTGGTTCAGCGCGGGCGGACTGGCAGGCGAGCACCGCCTGCCCCACCTCCGGGGTTCCGAGGCCAAGCCGGCCGGGCTAGTCCCTAACAGTACCGATTCATACCGCTTTGGGGCTTGATTGCCACCCTGTGTCTGGTATCCTCATTACAAGCGCATCCGCGTCCGCGCCAGTCATTGGAAACTCCATGAAACACAACTACATCTCCGTCTTGACGTTGGCTGTATTCGGCGCTGTTTCCGCTTACTCCCAGATCACCCTGAACTCGGTGCC
>Ga0182030_10021553_pt1 | contig 12063 bp, 11 predicted proteins | sample 812S3MmetaG_FD_121299 | JGI IMG/M metagenome (GOLD analysis project Ga0182030, IMG submission 121299) | Permafrost microbial communities from Stordalen Mire, Sweden - 812S3M metaG (Illumina Assembly) | ecosystem: Environmental > Terrestrial > Soil > Wetlands > Permafrost | place: Sweden...
AAATATTACCGCCGCCAATAACAACGCATACTTCATATCCCGCATCATGGACCTGCTTAATGTCTTGAGCAATGCGAGAGACCATAGCCGCCGAGAGACCATATTCATGATCTCCCATCAACACCTCACCAGACAGCTTGATGAGAGCACGTTTATAGACTTTGTTCGCAAGAGCAGGGGCGTTCATATCAGTCACCAGTTATCAGTTGTTCGTCAGTAGTTAGAATCCAGAATCTAGAATCTAGAATCCAGAATCCAGAATCTAGAATCTAGAATCCAGAATCCAGAATCTAGAATCCAGAATCCAGAATCCAGAATCTAGAATTCGGAATTCAGAATCTAGAATCTAGAATCCAGAATCCAGAATTCGGAATTCAGAATCTAGAAAATCTAGATTACGTAATTCAAAATCGTAAAACGTCACCAAGGGTAGCAAAAACAGTATGCGCATCTCCAGCCCGTCAATGCGAGTAACCGACAATCCCTGTAGGGGGTCGATTTTACACGATGACCGGTCGGTTGTTGGAATGGCGATGGCCGCCAGCTGCCTCCCCTGCGAAAGCAGGGGCCCAGCCCTTAACATGTGCTGCGTAGCAGCCCTGTATAGAAATACAGAGTCACTGCCGCGACACATTTTGCGCTGGACCCCTGCTTTCGCAGGGGAGGCAAGCTGGGGGCAATCATCTCCCCTTGAACGCCTTGGCCATCAGAAGGAGCGAAGCTCCATAGCAATCTAGTGCAGCACTTGACTATGTGTACCAGTCTGGACTATCGCACTGGGTTGTCACGGTGCCGCGCGCTGCGCAGCACCTCTCAATGACGGGCTGCTGGAGAGCCAAAATCTGACCCCGGAGTCTAGATTCCAGATTCTAGATTCTGAATTCCGGATTCTACCCCCTCAACCCTTACTTATTCAATTGTGCAGCAACTTCTGCTGCAAAATCTGTTTCTTCCTTTTCAATACCTTCGCCCAAGCCAAAGCGGATAAAGCCTTTGAGCTCAACGGGTGTACCAAGTTCTTTTGCGGCATCTTCAAGGACGTCTTTAACGCGCTTGTCAGGGCCCATAACGAATTCTTGCTCGATGAGGACGACTTGCTCATAGTATTTGCGCATGCGGCCATCGATCATTTTGTCTAGGAATTCAGCAGGTTTGCCGGAAGCCTTGGCCATATCTTCATGAACGGCGCGCTCCTTGGCAACCAGCGCCTGATCCAACTCGTGGATGAATGCAGATTGCGGATTCGTTGCTGCCACGTGCATAGCGATTTGTCTTGCGACCTCATAAAGGCGCTTGGTATCGCCGGTGGATTCGAGGCCAACCAGTACACCAATTCGGCCAAGGCCTTCGGCTGTTTGGTTGTGCACATAGGATGCCACAACGCCTTGCTTTACTTCCATGAGCTCCGCACGGCGGAAAGTCATGTTTTCGCCAATAGTCGCGATCAAGTTTGTGAGCTCAGTCTCAACAGTGTTGCCGGTGCCGGGATAGCTAGCAGCTTTCAAAGCATCGGGATTAGCTCCCTCGTCCAGAGCAATTTTCGCGAGGGTGGAAACATATGCTTGGAACTGGTCGTTACGAGCAATGAAGTCTGTTTCTGCATTGACTTCAACGCAGGCACCCTTATTGCCAGCCGTAGCCACGCCAACCAGACCCTCAGCCGCAACGCGGCTTGCCTTCTTAGATGCAGCAGCCAAACCCTTTTTGCGCAGCCAGTCAGCTGCCGCTTCAATATCACCATTGGTTTCTGCGAGTGCTTTTTTGCAATCCATCATGCCCGCGCCCGTACGATCGCGTAGTTCCTTGACCATTGCAGCTGTTACTGTAGACATTGTCTAACCCCTTTTATTTTAGTATCTGTTATTTCGATTTCTTGCGGGGAGTCCAAGCTCACCCATAAGCAGCCAGGGAGCCGCGACCATAAGATCGCGCGCTCCAGGCAGTGCTATATTACTTCTTTTCCTTAGCTGCAGGCTTAGCCTTAGCAGCCGCAGGCTTTTCGGCCTTAGTTGCAGCTTCCGCTTTCTTGGCAGGAGCAGCAGCTTTTTCAGCCTTGGGTGCAGCTTCCGCTTTCTTAGCAGGAGCAGCAGCTTTTTCAGCCTTAGGCGCAGCTTCCGCCTTCTCGGCAGGAGCAGCAGCTTTTTCAGCCTTAGGCGCAGCTTCTGCCTTCTTCGCGGGAGCAGCAGCCTTTTCAGCCTTAGGAGCAGCTTCTGCCTTCTCGGCAGGAGCAGCAGCTTTTTCAGCCTTAGGTGCGGCTTCTTCCTTCTTTGCAGGTGCTTTAGCTTCAGTCTTCTCAGCTGCTTTCTTTGCAGGAGCTTCAACCTTAGCTTCAGGCTTCTTAGCAGCTTCAGCCTTCGGAGCCGCCTTCTTAGCAGGAGCTTCTGCTTCAGCCTTTGGTGCCTTCGCAGGTTTTTCTGCAAATGCCGCAATGACTTCGAGCTCGCTCGCAGGAAGCTCAACGGCTTCGCCTAGATCAATACCCGCTGCGACCATCTGGTCAGAAAGACCATCAAGAACTGCACCAGCAAATAGGTCACAGAAGAAACGAATAGAACGCAGTGCGTCATCGTTGCCAGGAACCGGATAATCGATTTCGGACGGGTCAGAGTTACTGTCGACCACGGCCACGATTGGTAGGCCTAGTTTACGTGCTTCTTTAATGGCTGTGAGCTCTTTATTGGTGTCAATAATCACCAAGATGCTAGGCACGCCACCCATCTCGCGGATACCGCCGATGGCACGTTCCAACTTTTCGCGCTCGCGCGTCAGTTGCAGAATTTCTTTCTTCGTCAAACCCTTTTCAGGATTGTTCAATGCTTCTTCATACTCACCCAGTCTCTTAATAGAGCGGGAAACAGTCTTCCAGTTGGTCATCATTCCGCCCAACCAACGGTGGTTGACGTAGTACTGACCACATCGACTTGCTGCTTCAGCGATGACGGCGGAAGCTTGAGGCTTTGTGCCCACGAATAGCACGCGGCCACCCTTGGTCACCACATCGTGCACGGCCTTCAATGCTTCTTCGAGCATCGGCACAGTTTTTTCTAGGTTGATAACGTGGACATTGTTACGAACGCCAAACAAATAGGGCTCCATACGTGGATTCCAACGGCGAGGGTGATGTCCAAAGTGAATGCCAGCTTCAAGCATCTGGCGCATAGTAAATGTAGGTATAGCCATAATTTTACTCCTATTCCGGTTATATCCTCCGCAGGGACTGCCATTTCTAGCACCGGAGCGACCGACAACCGTCGTGCGCTATCCTGCGTGTGTTTTAATGTATAGGGTATAGCCGTTTTCGCGACTTATTACAAGTGTTTTTGACAACCATTCCTTACTTCGTTCCAAACAGTCTATCGCCCGCATCGCCTAAGCCTGGGACGATATATGCGAGCTCATTAAGGTGATCATCCAGAGCGGCGGCGAAGATGGGGATGTCGCTGTATTTCTCGTTGAAAACCGCAATGCCCTCAGGCACGGTAACCAGGGCAAGAAACAGAATTTTCTTACGATCAACGCCACGTTCCACCAGTATATCCAGCGCTTTTACCGCCGAATAACCTGTGGCCAGCATAGGGTCTACCACGATGAAGATTTGATCCTCTATAGGGGGTAGTTTGACCAGATATTCAACAGGCCGATGTGTTTCGTGATCCCGATAAAGGCCGATGTGTCCCTCGTTGGATGTAGGTATAAGTTCCCGCAAGGCATCAGCCATGCCCAGGCCAGCTCTTAATATAGGGACGATGGTCACGTCATGGCCGTCGAATACTCTTCCCGTGGTAGAAGCCACCGGCGTTTGAATCGTCACGGTTTTGGTGGGAAAGTCCTTGGTGACTTCATATCCCATTAGCAAAGCAATTTCCCGCAGCAGGCGCCTGAAATGGCCAGACCTAGTCTCCTCCATACGCATGAGGGTCAGTTTATGTTGGATGAGTGGATGGTTGATAACGTGTAAATTCGCAAAAGAATGAGCCATGGCTGTCCCCATATGTTTGTGTTCATAATCTTTTCGCATTCTTAGGGGCGGATTGCAAGGTACAAATAAGGTTTAATCGTTCAATCGTCGCGGTCGGGCGGGGTGGGTTTCTTTGATGAAGCCTAGCATGAATAGCGATAACGACAGGCATATGGGGATTACCGCCAAGGCATAGCGATAGTCCACCTCATTATAGACTGGATGGCCGTCCACCATTAATCCATTCCAACTTAAGTCGAGCATTTTGCCTACCAGTGGGTGATAGAAAGCGCCGCAGGCCATCACGAGCATGTTGCTAAAGCCCACGCTGACACCGCTGGAAGAGGGCGGCATGATTTCGGTCATGCTGGCAAAGCAAAGGCACTTGGCGGTATAGCTGAAGCCAGCGATGAAGAATAGGGCGTACATTACAGAAAGAGGTATACCATGGACAAATACCACGATCATGTAGACGCTCAACGAGGTAAGGCCGCCTATATACATAGGAATGCGTCGGCTTCTAAGTCTATCTGAAAGGGTTGTATAGACAGGGCTGCCCAGGGCTGCGCCTAAGAATAAGCTGGTGTTGATCAGTGCGGCTTCGGTTTTGCCTATGCCATAGATGCTCTCGATAAAGGGGACGCTCCAGGCGTCTCCCATGATGATCATGGGTGCATACATCAGGGTGCTGAACCCAGAGATGAACCAGGCTTGTGGCGATTTCAGAACGCGCTTCAATCCACCAAACATGTGCTCTTTAGGGCCCGTTCGCACTGGCATATCGCCTGAAGGCGTATTGCGCACGAATATGAAAATGATCGTACCAATGGCCAGACCCACAACTCCCAATACCTGTAGGGCTCCCTGCCAACCAACCGTATCAATCAAATATCTCAAAGGGGGGCCGCCTAAGGCTGCGCCTGACGTGCCCAAGACCATGGCCAGGGCTATCACGTTGCCGATTTTTTGGGGTGGAAACCACATGGTGCCAAGCTTTATGGTGCCAAGCAGGCCGCTGGCGGCGCCCATACCCATCATAAAACGGGCAAAGCCTGCTACATAAAAGTTTGTGGTCATGGAAAAGATAAAACAAGCTATGCCGCAGATAAACCCGGCCAGTGACAGCAATCGCCTGGGGCCAAATTTGTCCATGGTGATGCCAAGGGGGATCTGCATACCCGAATAGGTCCAGTAATAAAAGCCAACCATCAAGCCAAACGCAGCGGCGTCAATGCCGAGAGCCGTCATGATTTCGTTGTTGAGAACGTTCGGGAATACACGAATGACGAATTGATAGCAATAGAATACACCCGCGCAGGTAACCATAAACCATGCGCGCTTGCTACCCAAAAGGGATGTGTCAGCCTGAGTATCTGCTTCAGCTCTCTTCATACGGCCCTGTAAATTCAGATGTCCAAAAGACAAGTCAATCACAGCAGGGGAAAAAACACAAGATTTTTCGAACCTTCGCTGTTATTGGCGGTAATTTTAGATTGAAACAATGAGCGTGTTCTCGTATTATTTTGGTGAGTAATTTACGTAGCCCATGGGCGGGGGAAGTCGTTAATAATATGGAGACTTTCAATGCTTAAAAACACCAGGTCAAAGATGATAGATAAAGAAGCCCTACGCAAAACGGCTATGGACAGGCGACTGGCCTTTGTGTCCAGCCTAAGCTTTGGCACGTTGGAGCGAGTATCCCTTGGGCTTGTGGAGCGTTTTCAGCAGTATTTCCAGATTCCGAAAGACTATGTGATAAGCACTTATTTTCCTAAAGCGGACGAGCAGAATGTGCGGCTGCTGAATTTCTTCCTGACTGAGGAAGGATATGTGATGGCCTACCCCCGCGTGGAAGAATCAGGGAATTTAAGCTTTCGGCAAGTCCATTCGACCAAAGAGCTAGAAATGGGATCCTTCGGGGTCATGCAGCCGCCTGAATCGGCACCCATGGTAGATCCGGATCTTTTCATCGTGCCGCTGTTGGCTTTTGATGTCCGCTGTCATCGTTTAGGCTATGGTAAGGGACATTACGATAGAGCCCTTGCCCAGGCTCGAGCAGACAGGAATGTTTTGGCAATTGGCGTCGCATATGATATGCAGAGAATAGATGAAATACCAGATGAGCCACTGGACGAGCAATTGGAGTTTGTCGTGACGGAGGCTCGGATATATAAGGCTGAAATGTAATGAAGTTATTATTTTGCGGAGACGTCGTAGGACGGTCCGGTCGGGAAGCTGTCCTGAAAGAAATTCCTCGTCTTAAAGAAAAACACGCCTTGGACGTGATCGTTTTGAACGGCGAGAATTCTGCCGGTGGCTTTGGAATTACGGGTACTATTGGCAAGTCATTCTTTGACGCCGGGGTCGACATTATCACCACTGGCAACCATGTTTGGCGGCAAAAGGATGTGGTGTCCTATATCAGCAACGAAAAACGTTTGCTGCGGCCTATGAACTATTCCAACAAAAAGCTACCGGGCGCAGGCATCGGTGTTCATAAGATGAAGGATGGCCGCAACTTTGTTGTGCTCCATGCCTTGGGTCGGTTGTTTATGCCCGACCAGGTGGACTGTCCATTTTATGCCATCGATGAAGTTTTAGAGGCCGTGAACCTGTCCAACAAGAACGTTGCCGGCATTATGCTGGATTTTCATGGGGAAGTAACCAGCGAGAAGATGGCCATGGGCCATTTCTTGGATGGGCGCGTTTCATTCGTAGTAGGCACCCATACCCATGTGCCGACGGCTGATGCCATGATATTGCCCAACGGTACGGCCTATCAGTCAGACGCCGGTATGTGTGGGGACTATAATTCGGTTATCGGTATGGATAAAAAAATTCCCATCGCTAAGTTTTTGGGCAAGCTCGTCGACGCGAAGATGGAGCCCGCCATGGGTGAAGCGACTTTGTGTGGCTGCCTTGTGGAGATCAGCGATGAGACTGGGTTGGCAACGAAAATTGACCCTATTCGCATCGGCGGGGTATTAAGTCAAACGGGAGCGTAAAACATGTTTGTGGACAGCCATTGTCATTTAAATTATCCAGAATTTACCAACGACCTCGATGGGGTGATCAAGAGGGCGGCGGAAGTAGGCATAACTAAGATGCTCACCATCTGTACGGAGCTTTCTGAGGCACAAGCTGTTCTCGATATCGCCAACTCGCGGGATGAAATTTACTGTTCCGTGGGCGTGCATCCTCATGAGGCAAAACTTGCCGTCGAGGAGGGTGGCCTTTACGAAGGGCTGAAGCAGTATACCCAGTTCAAGAAAGTGGTTGGTTTGGGCGAGACTGGTCTGGACTATTATTACGAACACAGTCCCAAGGCCGCCCAGCAAGAGGCTTTCGAAGCTCACATAAGCGTGGCCAAAGAGACAGGGCTGCCGTTGATTATCCATACCCGGGATGCGGAGGAAGACACCATCGCCATGCTCCGCAAGGAGCAAGGAAACATTACCGGCGTGATCCACTGTTTCAGTGGCACCCAATGGCTCTGTGACCAGGCATTGGCGCTGGGCTTCTATATTTCCATTTCCGGGATTGTGACCTTTAAGAAGGCCGAGGAGATTCGTGAGTCTGTGAAAACGGTTCCTTTAGATCGGCTGCTGTTGGAAACAGATGCACCCTATCTGGCGCCAGTGCCCATGCGAGGAAAAGGCAACGAGCCGAGCTTTATGATTCATACAGCCAAGGCCGTTGCGGAACTCAAAGACATCAGCATGGATGAGCTCGCCAAGGTAACAACCAATAATTTTGCCATCCTGTTTAATAAGACGATGCTGTAGTGACGATGCTGTAGTATAGTGCTTCGAATATTATACTGGCTCTTGTGCATAACGGGTGGGTTATATGTAATCTTCTGCCCCCCGTAGACGTCATCCTGAAAGGACGACCGCGAAGCGGGCAGTAGTGAAGGATCCAGTTAGACATGTGTCGCGTAGCGACTCTGCTTATAAATTTGCCCAACATACAGATGAAATAACCAGCCGTCTACATGACGTCATACAAGATGCATCAGAGTCGCTTCGCGACGCATGTCTAATTGGATTCTTCACTACCGCCCGCTTCGCGGTCGTTCGTTCAGGATGACGGTCAAGGGGGGCAGCGTCAATGATTTAAAGCACTAACCCAACGGAATAGGCTTTTCCTCAATCTTCGGGCCAAATGTCTTTGGTTCCCACTCCATTGATTCCCAAAGAGTCTTTGGTTCAGGAGGCTTCGGTGGCGCTGGAGGGTAGCCCGCTATAAATTGTCTTTCTTGTTCCGCCTGTGGCTGCGCATAACAATCGGCCGTAGCCAAGGTCTTATAACAGTACAATGGCTGAGGATAGAATTTAGTCCCATAGGGCGCATAGTCCCGGGCTTGAATCATTTCAGACGTGTAAAATTCGCCATTAAGCCATTTACTGCCACAGCCGGTTAATGTGAACGCCACGAAAGTTAAGGCTACAAGTTTATATCGCATAGGGGTCTAGATTCCTTTTCTACATTACTCATGCAATTACCATGCCAGGTAGTGTGGGAAAAAGAGAAGGCAAATACAAGGGGGTTGTCTGTCCGATCCTTCTATGGCACAATTTAGATGAAGTAACAAAATGAAAGAAAAGGGAGATTTTTCACATGCAGATGATTAAGTGCGCTTCTCTAACAATTTTTCTGGGCCTAACTTTGAATACATCGGTTTTTGCTAGCAATACGGATTCTGTAAGTGAAGAACCTCTCTCAGTCCGCTACGCATCCCCTCAGTCGGTACAAACATTAATTATGGCGCCAGAGACGAATGCTAAGACTGATGGTCCCTTTGGGACTTTTATTAATGACATCGATCAGGGGCTTGAAGAAATCCTTTCTCCAGCCGAAGTTAAACCTAAAGGTGACATTGAATGGACACCGGAAATGCGTGTGAAACTAGATCAAATAATCGGTATGGTCGTCCAGATAAATCGTAGTATTTATGATCTAGAAATTGGTATGGCGCAACTTATATACGTAAATGGACGTGGCTACTAAAATTCTAATGCTTAACTCCAGGCCCACTTCTGCTCACAGTTAGGAGCGATTGTGTCCACATGTCTGGAGTTTCCCCCTTTCCTTCAATTCTTTTCTGAGATGGCAAAAACCTTTGACATAATGCCACTTAAAGTTTAAGTATAACCTCATATTCGTATCTCATATTTATATGCAAAGGAAATGTTCATGCATGCGGTAATTTTATCTGGTGGCGTCGGTAGTCGTTTGTGGCCTGTTTCTCGGGATATGCATCCCAAGCCGTTTATGAAGCTGTCCGACAGGCAAAGTTTCCTGCAGAAAGTATATTTGAGAAGTGCGGCGATCCCTTCGACGCAAAGTATTACGACGGTCACGAATAAAGAGTTGTTCTTCAAGACGAAGCAAGAATTTGACGAAGTTAAGAGTCTTGCGGATCATAACGTCGATCTCAATTTCATTACGGAACCTTTCGGACGCAATACGGCTGCGGCTATTGCTTTGGCTGCTTTGAAGATTTCTGAGTTATATGGACCAGATTCAATCATGCTGGTGCTGCCTTCCGACCACGTTATTTCTAATCAAGAGGCTTTTGCACAAGCAGTATCCCAGGCTGAACAGCTGGCTCGCCAGGGCAAAGTTGTTACTTTTGGCATTAAGCCAAGCTCCCCGGAAACTGGGTATGGATATATCGAGGCCAAGGGCTTTGATGTTGTCCGCTTTGTGGAAAAACCTTCATTAGAGCAAGCTGAGATTTACTTAAGTGAAGGTAAGTATCTGTGGAATTCGGGTATGTTCTGTTTTTCTGCGGAAACTATGCTGAAGGAAATGCAGGCTCTGTGTCCGGATATTCTGGCTGCGGCCAAAAAATGTTTCGCGTGTTCGAAAGTCGCCGATACGGCTGCATACAGGCATTTAGAAGTGGATTCTGCAACCTTTAAGGACGTGCCATCCAACTCCATTGACTATGCCATCATGGAAAAGACGACCCATGCGGCCATTATCCCTTGCGACATTGGCTGGAGTGACATCGGGACCTGGACGGCTATCAGTGAGTTTTCTGTGCTGGATTCCGATGGTAACAGCATCAATGGCGAAGTCATCACCCACGATGTGAAGAACTGTTATATTCAAAGCCGTGATCGCGTGATCGGTGCGGTGGGCCTTGAGGATCTGATTATCGTGGATACGGAAGACGCGATTCTGGTGGCCAATAAGAAGAAATCCCAGGAAGTTAAGAATATTTACGCTCAATTAAAGCATGATGGTCACGAGGCGCATAAGCTGCACAAAACCGTGCAGCGGCCTTGGGGAACCTATACGGTTTTGGAAGAGGCGCCAGGGTTTAAGATCAAGCGCATCGAGGTGCTCCCAGGGGCTCAGTTGAGCTTGCAGATGCACAACCATCGCGCGGAACATTGGGTGGTCGTAAGTGGCACCGCTCTCGTGGTCAATGGCGAGGAAGAAATGACTCTGGGTGTGAGCCAATCCACCTATATTCCCACAGGCAACAAACACCGCTTGAGCAATCCGGCTGAGGATTTGCTTGTGATGATTGAAGTCCAGACAGGGGCATACCTGGGTGAAGACGACATCATTCGATTCGACGACATCTATGGACGTGCCAAAGATGCCGCATAGTCTCGCTTGTTTTAAAGCCTACGATATTCGTGGGCGTGTGCCTGACGTGCTGAGTTATGATTTAGCTTATGATATTGGCCGTGCCTATGCGCGGGTTATTAATCCCGGAACGGTCGTTGTGGGTTATGATATCCGCTTAGAGAGCCCAGAAATGGCCAATCGCCTGATGCAGGGTCTCAATGACGAAGGTGTCAACGTTATCAATATTGGGCTATGCGGTACGGAAGAAGTTTATTTCCAGACCTTTGATCGAGGTGTGGGCGGCGGCATCATGATAACGGCCAGCCATAACCCCAAGGGGTACAATGGTATGAAGTTGGTGCGTGAGAATTCGATCCCTATTTCAGGGGATTCCGGACTATTCGCGATCCGCGATCTGGCGGCCCAGTTGCAGGCAGAGCGGCTTCCGTCTAAGGGACCGATAGGCAACATCAATGAGGACTTTGATAAGAGCCGCTATATCTCCCATATTCTGGGCTATGTGGACACGGACTTACTAAAACCCCTCAAAATCGTCGTAAACCCTGGCAATGGCGGGGCAGGGCTTATCATTAAGCTGCTGGAGCCACATTTACCCTTTGAATTTATTTACATCAATGAAGAGCCCGATGGGAATTTCCCCAACGGTGTGCCTAACCCGTTGTTGCCCGATGCGCGGTCGCTTACAGCCGATGCGGTGAAGCTGCATGGCGCCCATATGGGTATTGCTTGGGATGGCGATTTTGATCGCTGTTTCTTGTTCTCAGAAAATGGCGACTTCATTGAGGGCTATTACATCGTAGGCTTGTTGGCGGCGGCATTTCTTAAGAAGTCTAAGGGTGAGAAAATTATTCATGATCCCCGCCTTACCTGGAATACCATTGATATGGTGGAACAAGCAGGCGGACTCGCCATTCAAAGTAAAACCGGCCACGCCTTTATCAAAGAACGTATGCGGGAAGAGAACGCAATCTATGGCGGCGAGATGAGTGCCCACCACTATTTCCGCGATTTCGCATACTGCGACAGCGGCATGATTCCCTGGTTGCTGGTGGCAGAGCTAATGTGCATCGCCGGCAAACCCCTGTCCCAGATGGTGGAAGAGCGCATCGCAGCTTACCCTTGCAGCGGCGAGATCAACTATAAGGTTGAGAACGCACCGGCAGTGATCGCTGGCATAATGAAGTCCTACGAGTCCCAGAATCCCAAGGTCGAGAACATCGATGGGCTGAGCCTAGAGTTTCCAGAATGGCGTTTGAACCTGCGAACATCTAACACGGAGCCTTTGCTGCGGTTGAATGTGGAGACCCGGGCGGATCAGAAACTGTTGTGGGAAAAGGTTTCTGAGGTTGAGGCGCTGTTGGGTCAGGGGACGAGTTCTTAAATCTTAGTACCATGCCCCAACACCCGTCATCCTGAACGGACGACTGGGGGTCTGTGCGCAGATCGGGAGAGCGTCAAGTAGGGGACGAGTGTGGTCTATGCTGATAAATACAGTG
>Ga0182030_10021555_pt1 | contig 12061 bp, 13 predicted proteins | sample 812S3MmetaG_FD_121299 | JGI IMG/M metagenome (GOLD analysis project Ga0182030, IMG submission 121299) | Permafrost microbial communities from Stordalen Mire, Sweden - 812S3M metaG (Illumina Assembly) | ecosystem: Environmental > Terrestrial > Soil > Wetlands > Permafrost | place: Sweden...
GACAGGTCGGGCGCCCGAGCGTGCTACCCACACCAAACAGCGAAGAGCCTATAAAATCGAGGCCGAAGGTCGCCACCGACAGTACCTGTCGGATGCGCTCTTTTAGTAAGCGTCGCGAGCGGTGCGTCCGATTTTGGTTGACAGCCTTGGGTGCTGCGGAATCAGGACGGCTGGCGGCGTAGGCGTTTTACCCGGTGCTTCTGATAGGCGGCGATGGCACGGGCCAACGGCAGCCGTGCGTCGAAGCGCAGGTGGGTGATCGATACGTGGGCCTCATTGTCGATCGCGAGCCCGAGATCGAGCTTACAGACGATACCGCCCTCATCGCCCATGTAGCGCAGGCCGATGATGGTGCATCCAGCTTCTACAGGTTTGTCGTCGTTTGCGCGGCTCAATGATTCCTGAAGCTCCGGCGTGAGACGCGCGGGCAGCGGCAGTGCGGCTTTTAGCCGGTCCAGCAACTGCATTGCTGTGGTGGGATTGTCGATCGTCATGCGGCAAGCTGGGGCTGTGCCGCGCGCGGAGCGGCTGCGTCTACCGGCTGCCAGTTCCATGGCAGCAGGTTCGCCAGTTCATGCGACCTGGTGCGTCCGGACACGACGCGCTCCAACACATCGGTCAGCCAGGCCATCGGGTCCACGTCATTCAACTTGGCCGTCTGGATCAGCGTCATTGCAATCGCCCAGTGACGGGCACCGCCGTCCGAACCGGCAAAAAGCGCGTTCTTCCGATTAAGCGTATTCGGGCGGATTGCACGCTCCACCACATTCGTGTCCATCTCGATACGGCCGTCGTCGAGGAATGCCACCAAGCCCGGCCAGTGCTTGAGTGCGTAGCGCATGGCCTTCGCGAGATCAGACGCATGCGGCAGGCGCGGCAACTGTGCCTGCAACCATGCGTGCAATGCCTCCACGATCGGCCGACTTCGGTCCTGCCTCACCTGCCTTCGATGCTCGGCCGGATGGCAGCGGATTTCCGCTTCGATCGCATAAAGGCTTGCCACACGTGCCAACAGATCGGCGGCGATCGGCGATTTGGTCGAGACGTAAAAGTGATGGAAGGCGCGGCGCATATGGACCCAACAGAAGGCCAACTGCACCGAATGGTCGGCGCGATCGCCCGCCAGGCGCTTGAACCCGTCATAGCCGTCCACCTGCAAAATACCGCGGAATTGCGCGAGATGCGCGGCGGGGCGAATGCCGCGACGATCCTCCGAATAAACATAGGCGGCAGCAGGATGCGATGGGCCGCACCAAGGCCGGTCATCGACGGCATAGCACCATAACCGGCCCGTCTTCGTACGGCCGCGGCCGGGATCGAGCACCGGCAGCGGGGTGTCGTCGGCAAAAACCTTGGGCGAGGCGAGAACCGTGCTGACCAACAGATCATACAGCGGCGCCAGCCACCAGCACGCGGTGCCCACCCAGTTGCACAGCGTCGAGCGATCCAGCGCCATTCCCTGCCGGGCCAGTATCTGCGATTGCCGGTAAAGCGGCAGGAAGTCGCAATACTTGCTGATCAGCACATGGATGATCAGCGCCTCGGTCGGCATGCCGCCATCGATCGGCCGTGCAGGTGCTTCGGCCACCACCACGGCCTGCTCGCAGGCGCGGCAAGCATAGCGCGGGCGGCGCGTAACGCGCACCCGCAATTGCGTGGGAACGATGTCGAGTTGCTCGGCGCTGGCTTCACCAATCACGTGCAATTTGCCGCCGCAACAAGGGCAGGCATCGGGGGCGTCGTCGATCACCACTTCATAACGCGGCAGATGGGCAGGCAATGAACCGTGGTTGCGCGCCGCACGTTTGCGCTGCGGCGAGGGGTCGCGGGCATTTTGTGCGGCGTCCTGTTCGGCCTGGTTCTCGGCAATGCTCTGCTCCAGATCCTCCAGGCCGAGCTGCAATTGTTCGTCGCTCAACTGCTCGGACCGCCTACCGTACTGGTGGCGCGTCAGGCGCTCCAGAAGCAGACGCATCTTGGTGTATTCGGCGTGCAGTTCACCATGCCGGTCCAGCAAGGTGCGCAGCATCTGCTGCAACAAGGCAGGATCGTCGGGCAGGTTTTCAGGATCGATCTGCACAGGGCAATGATGCGCAATGCCACCGCGCCGGAGCCAGAATTTATTGCTGGAGAGGCAGAATTTATCCAGCCAGTTCCGGTCGGCGCGGCCGCGCCGGAGCGCGCCATTCACACCCGTCGAGCAGAGCCGCCAATTGCGCCGATGACAGCGCGATCTTGCCGGTTGTGGTGGCCGACGGCCAGACGAACTGGCCCTGCTCCAGACGTTTGGTCAGCATGCACAAGCCAACGCCATCGTGCCAAATCAGCTTGATCAGCCCGGCTCGTCGACCACGGAAGGCGAACACCGCGCCACCGAACGGATCCTCGGCCAGGCCCTGCTGCACCAGCATCGCAAGCCCCGTCATGCCTTTGCGCATATCGGTGACGCCGCACGCGATATACACGCGCAGTCCAGCGGCAAGTGCTATCATCGCTTATCCAGCACAGCCAAAACCCGACGCAGCGCCGCGCCATCGACATCGGCATCCACACGCAGGGTCACGCCGCCGGGCAGAGTGATTTCCATGCGGCCGCCGGGTCTGCTCTGGCTGAGGGGCGACGATAAAGCAGGTGCCTGGTGGTCAGCCGGAACGTCCGGTGCAGGCGGTAGCGGCGGCGAAGTCAACTCGACCTGGGCGAACCGCGGCGCCACGCGCGTCATCACGGCGCCTGGCTGCACGCTGAGCAATTGGCGTCGCCACGTGTAGAGCTGCCCGGAGCCGATCGCGTATTTGCGGGCCACCTCGGTCGGCGTAAGCTCCGGCCCCAGGCTTTCGGCGACAATCTGGCACTTCTGCTCCGCCGTCCACGATCGCCGACGCTCCCCGCGGGTGATGACCTCAACCCGCGCGCCGCGAGCGCTCTTACGACTGGTCGTATGACCGCTCTGATCGATGTTGGGGGCGGCAACTCTTCGTCCATGCCCACCATGCATCACGGCAGGCCTACGCGCCGCCATGTGCCACCGCCGCGACGCTTACCTCTTTTATGCATCGGTCGGAGACTCGGCTACAGACACCAGGCATTCGAAGTCGGCCCGCTCGTCGCTAAGAGCCACGACTAGATGGCTCCTCTTATCGGCGGACGAAATGACATGCTGATCGAGTAGCGCGACCAATTTGTTCGTGTACAGAATGAGGGGATCCACATTGACCACAATCGGCTTGCCGAGATCGGCGAATCGTCTCTTCGCGTTCTTCTGGTGTAACTCATTACCGCTCTGATTCCAGAGATGGCGTAGCTCTTCTTTCGTCAGCTGTGGCACATTGTGATCATCGAGATGCACACCCTCATCATCGACGCGAATTCTTATTCCCTTCGGGAAAAAATCTGGATTAATCTTCGCGAGTTCGGCCATGATGATCTGAGGTTTATAGTCCTTCTGAATGCTGTTTCTGGTCATGTCGCCGTGGGCAACAAGGCAAGCTACGGCGATTTGCTCACAGCGCATCCTAAACTGAAGATAGCAGAACTCATTAAGCAGCTTCGGTGCCCATTGGTCGCGCTCCGCAATAGCTCGATTTAGAGCCTAACCCATCTTATTCACTGCACCAGCGTCCGCAATGTCATTACGCATACACAACTGGCATGTACACACTCCACCACCGGCTGACTTGACCGCGTTTCAGGCCGTATCTGGGAGGCGTTGGAGGTTAATCAGGCGGGGTTCTACCGGGGCACTTGCCCCATCGTTCACGTTGGGCGCGGGATCAACGCACCAATCATTCCACGGAACAGTGCCGCATCGGGACAGTTGGCGGCGAACGCCAGCCTGATCCGGCTCGTGGTCTCCTTGATGCGCACGGCAATCTTCAGCAATCGTAGCCGGATGGTGGAGAATTCGCCGCTGGCCAGCGGTTGCATGCGGGGGATGGCATTGCGCACCGTCAGCATCAGCCAGTAGGCGGCGGTGTGCAGGATCAGCCTCATCTGGTTGGCCAGCGGCGAACGACAACTGGTCCGATCGGAGGCCAGTTGGCTTTTGTGCCGCTTGATCAGGTTCTCGGCCTGCCCGCGTGCGCAGTAGACGCTGTCATAAAGCCACTCGGCAGTACCGTAAGTGATGTTGGTGACGACATAGCGGGTATCGAGGCCTTTCGCCGTCGCCTCGATCCGCGCCACGACGCGGCGGGGATGCGACCAGGATCTAGCACTATAGCGGGTCTCGGTGTAGTCGCGCACCACATCCAGCTTGGCGGTCGCACGCCGGACACACACGTCATCGGTCTTGACGAAGACCTGCGCGGCGAGGACTGCGTTGGTGGACAGGCCGAAGATATAGTGGACCCGGTTCTGCTCGCACCAATCCATCGCTTCACGCCGCCCGTAATGGCTGTCACCGCGGATGGTGATGCGTGTGTTTGGCCAATGCAGCCGGATGCGTCGCACCAACCGACGCAGATGGGCACTCACTTCCCTGCCATCGGGTGTCTTTCCCGGGCGCAGGATGGTCAGCACGCAATGGCCGGTGTCCGCGTCATAGACGTGGATCGGCAGGAAGCACCGCTCATCGTAATGGGCATTGAACAGCGACAGTTGCTGATGGCCATGCACGGTGTCTGCGGTGTCGTCGATATCGAGGATGATCGTCTTGGGCGCGCGCCGGTGGCTCTTGCACCACAGGTCCACCATGGCTCGCGTTAGCCGGAACAAGGTGCGCAGGTCTGGCGCGTTCTCCCAACGTGACATTGTCGGTTGCGAGGCCAGGTCATCGCCGCTTTCTGGCAGCCGCCCGCAGGCGAGTTTGAATGCCGGGTCCTTGCGCAGATCATCGAGATCATCGGCGTCCGGATAGCCGCACGCGATGGCCAAGACTCGGGCGCGCAGAATGTCGGCCATTGTATGGGTGATGAGGGCGGGGTTCCGATGGTCGGGAATGATCGCGGCCAACGTGTCGATCAGGCCAAGTCGCCTGTCCGCACCTGCCAAAAGTAAAACACCACCGTCGGAACTGATCAGGCCGCCGTCGAATGCGGCAGTCACCCTCTTCTGGCAAATGCTTGGCATAGAGAAAGGCAGAAGTGTATCGTCGTCGGTGGCGGGCATGGCAGATTCTGTCCGGACATGGAGAGTGGCGTCGACAACCAATCTCTATGCAATTCCAGACGTTTGTACCATGCCCGTCAGCGAATCGCAGCTATGCAGTGAATAAGATGGGCTAAAGACGCCATCGTGCTTCGTTCATCAGGTCAGCGTACAGCCGACGGGCGTCGTCAAGTTCGGGCAAGCTGCCTTCCTCTGAATGGGCTCCGACCATGGTGAAGCCCGGTTAATGCCACGAAGACCAAGCCTCTGTTTGGCATGATTTCGTTTGCTGGGGATTACCCGCAGCCCGGCCCTCTCCACACCGGGCGGGTCAAACCCTCGACGCAGCGCCGCCGGCAGCCGGCCTTGCACCCCCCCTCCGTGATCCCCGTGGTCCTCCGCCCTTCCTCCGTGCGAATCAAAAAATACAGCGGCACGCACGATCGCATGGTTGCGGCCACGGAGCCGAGAATTGGCCGGCGTGGGTAGTGTCTCATTTTGAAACCGGCACCGGCCCGCACCCCCGCCCGGCCACCCATGCGAGCATACTTCCGTGGGTGGCCGGGCGGGGGTGCGGGCCGGTGCCGGTTTCAAAATGAGACGCTACCCCGGCGTGGCCTCCTCCCACGGCGGGTGCGTTAACGATCTATTTTTGATTCGCACGGAGGAAGGGCGGAGGACCACGGAAATCACGGAGGGGGCCGCATGCTTCTGGCGGAGCAATTGACCGAACAGGTCATTGGGCTGGCCATCGAGGTGCACCGTCACACAGGTCCAGGCTTGCTTGAATCAGTTTATGAACAATGTCTGTGTGTGGAACTGCGGCAGGTGGGAGTCGCATTTGCGCGACAGGTTCCCATTCAAATGCTCTACAAGGGCGAGCAGGTTGGGGACGGGTTCAAAGCGGACATTGTCGTGGATGCACAGCTCATCCTCGAAATCAAGTCGGTGCCGACGATTCTTCCAGTGCACGAGATGCAACTGCGCACCTATCTTCGCATGAGCGGGATCCGGGTGGGACTACTGCTGAATTTCAATGCGCCCCGCCTGATGGATGGTTTCCGCCGCTCCGTTGTGTAGGACACGGCGAGAACAAATGTTCCGCTGCAACCTCGTGATACCGGATGCGCGGAACGCCTGCGTTCGTACGGTCTGGCAGAAGCGGGATGGCAACTCCTGGCTGGTGACAGCCGATCCCTTCGTTTGAACCAATGGCGCTTCGATCGAGCCCGCTCTTTTAACGGGCCGGCCGTCAGCTCGCCTTTGGTTTTGCTGCCTTAACGTCGTTCGCCGCCTGCGGACGGATCACCGTCGTGATCGTCTCGCGCAGCACCGTCACCTTCAGGTTCGGCGCGATCTCCACCTCGATCTCGTTGGATTCGACCTGCTTGCCGTCCTTGTTGGTGATGGTCGGCACGCGCTGCACCACGCCCAGGATGCCGCCGCCGGTCACCACCTTGTCGCCGCGCTTCAGCGACCCGAGCATCGCGCGCATCTCCTTCTGCTTCTGCTGCTGCGGCCGGATCAACAGGAAGTAGAAGACGACGAAAATCAGCACCAGCGGCAGGAACTGCGTGGCCCCCCCCAGCGAGCCCAGCATGCCGCCAAGGTCCTGGGCGTGGGCGGTCGAAATCAGCATCGGGCGGTTCCTGTGGGGTGTGAGAAGCGGGCGGGTTGCCCGGAGTGGGTTGCCTGGAGTCGGGCGGGACCATAGTTTCCGCCCCCCGCACGTCAAGCTCTCCCGGAAGTTCCCCGCATGGCCGATCCTCGCCTGCCCGATGTCACGCCCGATGTCACGCCCGATGTCACCATGATCCAGCTCGTCACCAGGATCGCCGAGGCGCTGGAGCGTCTGGCGCCGCCGGTCGCGCCGCCCGTCGCCTTAAGTGCGGCCGACGCGTTCGTCTGGCACCCGACCCCGCCGCGCCTCGCGCCGGTGCCGCACGTGTCGCGGGTGGCGATCGAGCTGTTGAAGGGCGTGGATCGACAAAAGCAGATCCTGCTCGACAACACGCTGCGCTTCGCCTCGGGCCTGCCGGCGAACAACGCGATGCTGTGGGGCGCGCGCGGGATGGGCAAGTCATCGCTGGTGAAGGCGACGCATGCCGAGGCGAATCGGCGCGAGCCCGGCAGCCTGGCGCTGATCGAGATCCATCGCGAGGACATCCGCACCCTGCCGGACCTGCTTGACGTGTTGCGCGGCGAGGCGCGGCGCTGTCTGATCCTGTGCGACGACCTGTCGTTCGAGCGCGAGGACAGCGACTACAAGGCGCTGAAGTCGATCCTGGAGGGCGGCATCGAGGGCCGCCCGGACAACGTGCTGTTCTACGCTACGTCGAACCGGCGACATCTGATGCCGCGCGACATGATCGAGAACGAGCGCTCGACCGCGATCAATCCGTCCGAGGCGACCGAGGAGAAAGTTTCCCTGTCGGATCGGTTCGGTCTGTGGATTGGCTTTCATAATTGCGATCAGGACACGTTCTTCGCGATGATCGACGGCTATGCGGCGAGCATGGGCCTGCCGATCTCGACCGACGACCTGCATGCACAAGCGGTGGAATGGTCGATGACGCGCGGCTCGCGGTCAGGCCGCGTGGCGTGGCAGTTCATCCAGGATGTGGCGGGAAAGCTGGGGGCGACGCCAGCGTAACGGTTCGGCGCCCGAGCATCGGCATCTCCCGCCATGTCGGTGAATCGAGTGCGAAGCGGATCAGGATCGCCAGCAGCACGGTGACGATCCACCACCACATCAGCTCGCGCAGGATCCAAACCGCGTAGCCGACCGCGGAGCCGCCGACCGGAAAGAACGTCCCGCCAAACCCGTGGGCAACCGCGCGCTGGATCAACACCATCCAAAGCACACCGAGCGTGGCATGCCCCGTCGCCCGGAAGATCCGCGCGGCACCGGTGCCGATCGAGATCCGGGCCAGCCCAAGAAATCCTGGCAGCACGAAGAGCAGGAATACGCCACGATAGCCAATGTTTGGTCCGGCGAAGAAGCAACCACAGATGAGTGCGGCGCCGACCAGCAGGAACAGACGCGGTTGTTCCGGCATCGTCGCCATCGCGCGACGCAGGTCGCGGTGCGTGGCGAGCGCGATGGCACAACCGATGGCGACAATGGTCAGCAACGGCGCGACGACCTGCTCCGCGAGGTTGCCGACCCTCGCGCTGTCCAATCGGTCGACATTCATCGCGGTGAGGATGGGCATCAATGCGGTGCCGATGCCGAGGCGCAGGTCGGGCGCACCCCAATTGTTGAGAAATTGGCCGCCACGCGGGATGTTTTGCAGCATGCGAGTCAGTTCGTCGCGGTACTGCCAGCCGAACGCCGCGAGGCCGATCAGTATGGCGCATCCAAGTGCGAGCGCGATCCGCAGCCGCTCGCGCAGCAGCAGGAGCAATGCCGCGAGCGGATAGACCTTTAACAGGCCGGCAAGCAGGATGACGACGTAGCCGACCATACGCAGCACCGGGCCACCTTCGAGGCATAGTGCGGCAACAACGATCAGCAGGAACATGACAAGGTCCGCGTTGCCGCGCTCGGCGGCGAACACGGGCAAGCAGGAGAACGTCCCCAGCACCACGAAAGCGCGGTCGATGCAGGCTTTTGGTTGCGGCAGCACGCCGAGCGCCAGCAGGAACAGGCTGACCAGGCCGAGGCCCAACCAGGGTGTCCAGCTTGCCTCGGTCGGCAGGAAGGGCAGACGCAGCCATAACGGCGCGTAGTTGAATGGCCGCCCCAAAACGTCGCATGGGGTGCTGCTGTAGACGTCGATCCCCTGCCGCCAGCAACGGATCGAGGCGGGAATGGCTTCAAGGTCAACGAATGGAGTGCGAAACGGTTCGCCCATCCAGTAGCCGAGGAGCTGTTGGTACAGCGGCCAGTTCTGCTGGTACAGATAAATCACAGCCGCCAACAGAATGAAGCCGACCCCCGGTATCAGCTTGCCGTATCCCCGCGCAAACGCCGGGTCAGCGGAGGGGGCCGTGGGCGGATCAATCATGGCAAGGTCTCGCAGATCGCCAACCAAGCTGTTGGACAACGGCAGCTCGCAGTATGGCCGGTTCCTCTGTCATTGCGAGCCGCAGGCGAAGCAATCCCCATCCGGGTGCGCATCTGATTGGACTGCCTCCGCTGCACCTCGCAAGGACAGCAACGGGAGGTGACCCAACGTCTCACCGGATAGCCTCCCTGGCCAGCTACCCAGGCGCATTGCAACAACTACAACAACGCTGTATTTGCCAGCAATGCCAGGAGGGCCGCATGGCAACCTACTCAACCAGTGATCTATCGCGCCGGTCCGGCGACATCATCGCCGAGGCGCTGCGCCGACCCGTCACCATCGTTCAGCGCAGCAAGCCGCGCCTCGTCCTGCTCAGCATCGAGGATTATCGCAAGCTGATCGCCCGGGCCGACAGTCGGACGGCAGACCCACGAACCAAGGGCACGCTCGACACCATGTCCGATGCCCTGTTCGACGAATTTCGTGATGCCGTCGATGCCTATGAGCGGGATCCCGAGCACCGGTGACCTTCGACGGCATCCGTACTGGCGCCGTCATTCGTTATCCCTATCTCTGGACGCATCAAGCTGACCGGGGCGAGACCGAGGGCCGGAAAACGCGGCCGGTCGTGGTCGGCGTCCGGCTATCCCGGCCCGACGGTGAGGATGTCATCCTGCTGTTTCCGATTACCAGTCAGGAACCGCCGCCGTCACGTTTCGCGGCCGAGATCCCTGCCACCGAAAAGCGTCGTGCCGGCTTGGCTGCCAACCTGCCCCTGTGGCTCATCCTCGATGAGTACAATCAGGACGTTCTCGGCCGTTCGTTCTACCTCGAGCCAGAACCGCAACTCGGCGAGTTGAGCAAGGCTTTTCTGCTGCCATTGCTCAAGCAGGTCATTACACGTCGCGGCAAGGTTAAGCACGTCAGCAGACGGTGACGAGTCGCTTCCTACCCGCTCACGCGTTGCAAAAACGCCACCATCCGCGCTTCCGCCTGTTGCGCCAGCATATTCGGAAACAGCGTGAACCCGTGCGCGCCGCCCGGATAAATCGCCAACTCCGCCGCGTTGCCCGCCGCCACCCAGCGCCCATACATGAATAGCGTGTCGTCGAGAAGCGCGTCCGCCGTGCCGACGCTAAACAGCGCCGGACACAGTCCTTTCAACGCCGCGAACAGCGGTGAGATATCCGGATCGCGCCGCTCGGTGATCGCCGGCAGGAATGCATTCGCGAATTGCACGATGTCGCTGGTGCGCAACACCAGCCGCGTCTCGCCGAACTGGCGCTGGCTTGGCGTCATCGACATGTCGAACGCGCCATACACCAGGTTGGCGCCACGGAAGCCGGTGTAGCCGTGCCGGTCACGCATGCGGAGCACCGTCACCGCAGACAGATGGCCACCCGCCGACTCGCCGCCGACCGTCAGCGCATCGCTGCCGAACTCGGCCTTTGCATTGCGCGCCAGCCAGGCCGCGGCCGCCTCGCAATCGTCCGGACCGGCAGGATAAGGATATTCCGGTGCCAGGCGATACTCGACACTGACCACGGCAAGCCCGGTGGCGTCGGCGATACGTTCCAGCATCGGATCCTGCATGTCGGCGCCGCCCAGTACCCAGCCGCCACCATGGATGTGCAAATACACGCCGCGCGGCGTGGCGGTCGGCGCGATGACGCGCAGCGGAATCTCATGTCCGCCCGGACCCGGAATGGTTCGCGTGACCGCGCGGGGCGAGAACACCGGCGGTGGAAATGGCCCGTCGCCACGCCGGCGCGCGGCCCGCGTCGCCGCCGCACCGACCACCCACCAATTGGGCTGGTCGTTCAGCAGCTTCACCATCGCCTCGTTCAGCGCCCGCGTCTCGGCCGAGATCGCGTCGGCACGGAACAGCGCCGGGTCCAGCGGAGTGTCGGTCATCGTGCTCTCCTTCCTCTCAGTCGCGCAGCGCGCCGAGCGCCGCCCAGTCGAACGCGACCCCGTGGCCCGGGCGGTCGGGCGCGATCGCGTTGCCCTCGGTGATCACCAACGGTTCGGCAATGAACCGATCCAGCCCGAAGCCGTGCACCTCCAGATACGACCGGTTGGGGACGGCCGCCAGCAGGTGCACCGTCAGGTCGTGCACGCCATGCGAGGTCAACGGCAGATTATACGCCTCGGCCAGATGCGCCACCTTCATGAAAATCGTCACGCCACCGCAAGCGGTGACATCGGGCTCGGGGAAGGTCACGCCCCCGGCCGCGATCATCTGGGTGAACTCGTGCAGCGTGTGCAGGTTCTCCCCCGTCGCGATCGGCACCCCGCCGTCGCGCACGATCCGCGCGTGGCCGCCGATGTCGTCGGGGATGGTCGGCTCCTCCAGCCACACCAGATTCTGGTCCTGAAATGCACGCGCCGCCCGGATCGCCTGATCTACTGTCCAGCGCATGTTGGCGTCTGCCATCAGCGGGAAATCGGCCCCGAGATGCTGCCGCATTGCGCGCACTCGCGCCACGTCTTCGGACAACTTCGCCCGCCCGACCTTCATCTTGATCGCGCGGAACCCCTTGGCCAGATTGTCCTCCGTCTGCTTCAGCAGCGCATCCAGCGTGAACTCCAGGTCGATCCCGCCGGCGTAGCACGGCACCGCGGCATCGAACCCGCCGAGCAGCCGATACAGCGGCAGCCCCGCCCGCTTCGCCTTCAAATCCCACAGCGCAATATCGACAGCCGACACCGCGAGGCTCACCGATCCACCGCGGCCGCCGAAATGCAGATGCCACCACATCCGTTGCCACAGTGTTTCGATCAGCTCAGCCTCGGCGCCGATGACCACCTGCGGCAGGTAATCCCGCAGCAGCGCCGCCACCGCCGCGCCGCCCGCGCCGACGGTGTAGGTGTAGCCAACCCCCTCTGCTCCATCGCTGTCGCGCAGCCGCACGGTGATCAGTTCGAAATGCGTGATGGTGCCGTGCGTCGAATCCGACAGCGCA
>Ga0182030_10021557_pt1 | contig 12061 bp, 13 predicted proteins | sample 812S3MmetaG_FD_121299 | JGI IMG/M metagenome (GOLD analysis project Ga0182030, IMG submission 121299) | Permafrost microbial communities from Stordalen Mire, Sweden - 812S3M metaG (Illumina Assembly) | ecosystem: Environmental > Terrestrial > Soil > Wetlands > Permafrost | place: Sweden...
CGCGTTTTTCACTTCGCATTCCCCCGCCACGGGGATGCCGCGGGCGGTCAGTAAGCTGGTCCCCAGAATGATGGAATCGATGGCCTCCTCGTTGGCCGCGTTGCCCGTCCCCGAGTAGTAATAGGCCAGCGATCCCAGCCGATGACGATCCACCAACCGGTCGAGCGCCACCGAGGTCCGCGCGGCCCGTGCGAGTTCCTCCGCGGAACAATCCTCTCGCACATCGAAGGCCTTCCGGAAACAGGCGACACGCTCGGCGATTTCCGATGCCGCGACCGCCTCGCGCAGCGCCGCCAATTCATCTACTTCCAGGATTTCGATGTGGCCGCCGAAAGTGGCGCACTCGAGCGTCATATCGGAATACACGTCCAGCATCCCACCGTAATAGTGACCCATCACTCCCAGGCGATTGTGCTCCATGGTGTGGACCACCACCGCCGCGTCTATCCAGCGGCCGATTTCGGTCCACGCCACCGGGTCGTTCTCCAGCATTCCCGTCACCTGAAAAAACGGGATGTTGGCGCGCCGGAACACGTTGGCGATCTCCGGCACCGGGCATGCCTGGCACCACGCCAGCCACTCGCCGGTCATCTTTCCACGATCCGTCATGGCGTTGAACGACGCGTAGTCGATGGCCGGCCCCGGCGAGAGATTCAGAATGACCACCGGCGCCTTGACGCGGCGCACCACCGGCAGCACCGTCGACGAGAGCGCGTAGGTCGTGACGTGCAAGAAGAGCAGATCGACATCGGCCCGCCGGAAGGCATGGCCGGCCGCCATGGCTTTCTCCGGGCTGTCGATCAGCCCGAGATTAACGATTTCGACGCCCGGCCGCTTCATCCGTTCCGCTACTTGCGCGACGGAATCCGTGAGCCGCTGCTTGAGCCCTTCAAACTGCGGCCAGTAAGCCTCCAGTCCGATGGCGAATAGTCCGACGCGAAGCGCCCGGTCCTCATCGCCGGAATCGTTGATAGTCATGGCAGTTGTCCGATACCACTACTATGCGCCATTTGCGGCGCGATCTCACGTTTGGCAGGACGTTCAGTTGGATGCACTCCTCCGATATTTGTGCAACACCCGAAGAGGGTCGAGGCGAGACTTAGGCCCTTATGGACTGTCACAAAATAAATGGAACATTTTAGGGAAATATGTTTTATGCTGGCATCAAATGCCAGACGCATAAGGTTTGGCGCGCAAATTCGAGGTGCTCGCTCGCGTTCTGGACGAGCGCACGCGGCGTTTGGTAGCGGCCGCCGAGGCCGAAGCGATGGGCTTTGGCGGAGTCACTGCGGTGGCGCGGGCCAGCGGCCTGTCCCGAGGAACGGCGATCCGGGGGATGGCTGAGATTAAGATCGCACCGAAGGCGTGACGGTCGGAGGCGAGCCAGGCCAGCGCGCGGCCAGCGAATCCGGTGACCGATTCAAAATATCACCGCTAACTGCCGGCGCTTATCGACCTTTTTCGGGGGGACGATTGAATTCCAGGAAATACTGATACGGAAGGAAGGTCTCCCGCCGAGACAAGACAAAGCCGGCCTGCTTGAACTCGCCAATGACAGTCTCCTCCTCCAGTTTCATTTCGGGAGGCGGACCGACGGGAAACGCCGGTTTGCGGAAGTCCACTACCACCACGCGGCCGTCGCGCTTGAGCGCCGCGCTCATCACCCTGTAGTAGGCCGGCCGGTTCTCGAGATGGTGAAGGACGTCGCAGAAGAAAATCACGTCGACGGATGAGGGCGCCAGCAACGGATCGTCCGGTTTGGAAACCACTGTTGTCAGATTGGCCGGGGCGTTCTTGGCCGCGATGGCGAGCAGCGCCGCGTCGATGTCGACGGCGAATACCTTGGCCGCGTGCATCGCGAAGCGGCGCGCGAAGTAGCCTGTGCCCGCGCCGATATCGGCCACCGCGTCATCCGGCTTCAGGCGCAGGGCCATCAATACTTCATGCGGCTTCTGCCACTCGTCCCGGCCTGGATCTTCGAGGGCCGCAGCGTATTCCTCAGCGGATTGCGGCGGATGATGCTGCTGATGCGGGGATTGAGCTTCGAGGGGAAGCGCCGCCGATCCCGCGAGGATCGCCGTAAGAAGCCATCGACTCGCGGAGTTCGTTCGCATGGACTGACTAGACACCCTTCTCCAATTCCGCCAACTGGCGGCGAGCGGCCGCTAAATCGGCGTATTTTTCATGGACGCGCTGGGCGACCTCCATGATAGTCTCCCAGTCCTTTGGCAAGTCTTCCGCCAGGTCATGAAGATCGAGCTTGAGGCGGCCGGCTTCCGAATTCAGTTTCTTTACGCGAACCTTCAACTCTTCGATGGTGCTGGTTTCTGTCACTGCGCTGCCTCCTTGTTGTTTGCGATTTGCGAGAGCTGCACCAAGGGAGCGGACGGCGGATTGACGGCGTCCTTCAACACCTTGAACACTCGTTCATTGAGGGGTGACGATTTTACGAAGTCCGTGTACGCGCGCTCGAGATGGGCTCGGCACATGCTGCGCGCGGTGTCGTCGTCGGCCTCCACCAGAGCGTCCCGCCGCAGGTATTCTCCCATTCGTTTCAGGATATGCAGGCGAGCCACATTGAGAACGGCCGGATCGTAGGAAACGTCGAGCAGCTGGAAAAACTCTTCGGTCGCCGACAGACCTCGCAATTGGTTGAGTATCGTCATTCTGTTCTCTTCCTTCTAAATGGCAAGGCCCATTGCTTCGCATCGCCCCGCCACACTGACCTTTGCGTAGAACTCCAGCAGCTGATTGGTGCTGACAGACTCCTTGGTTTTCGATGCATGATCGCGCACTTGCGCCAGAACCAGGCGGGTCCGCTGCTCGTCCGCCGCCAGACCGAGGGAATGCAGCGCGTTGACGATGGACGCCGTGCCCGAGTGTTTGCCGAGGACGAACTGGCGCTGGCGGCCAAAAACGCCAGGCGAAATTCCTTCATACGTCGCTGGGTTCTTCAAAAGGCCGTGTACGTGGATCCCGGATTCGTGTGTGAATACCGCGCTCCCTACAATCGGTTTTCCGGGCGGGATGGGACGGCCGGCGGCAGACGAGACCAGGTCGGCGAGGGCAGGCAGGCGCGACATCGCGACCCCCGTCTTCAAGTCCGACAAATGGGCCAGTGCCGCGACCACTTCTTCCAACGCAGCGTTGCCGGCTCGCTCGCCGAGCCCGAGCACGCAGACGCTGGCGTGAGTGGCCCCGCCGTGGACCGCCGCCAACGTGTTGGCGGTTGCCAACCCGAGATCGTCGTGTCCGTGGAATTCCAGCTCCATATCGGTTTCGGCCCACATGCGCCGAAAGATGGCGTATGTGCCGAACGGATCGAGCACGCCCAACGTGTCGGCAAAGCGAAAGCGATGGGCGCCGGCGTCTTCGGCGGCGAGTATGGTCTCGCAGATAAAGTCGAGGTCGGCGCGGCTGGAGTCTTCGCCGCCCACCGCCACTTGCAGGCCGCGATCGAGCGCGTAGGGAACGATGTTGCGAATGCGCTGCAGGACGTCGGCGCGGCTGGTATTGAACTTGGCACGAATCTGACAGTCCGACAGCGGAACCGACAAGTTCACGCGAGTGAGCCCGGTGCGGACCGCGGCGTCGACGTCCGATTTCGTCATGCGGCCCCATGCGATGGCGACGGACCGGTGGAGCGCCTGGCCGACGGCGGCAATCGATTCGATTTCCGCCTCTCCCATGGCGGGTATGCCGGCCTCGATTTCATCGACGCCCGCGGCTTCGAGCGCTAACGCGATCGATACCTTTTCCTCCGGCGTGAAGACCACGCCGGGCGTTTGCTCGCCGTCGCGCAGCGTGGAATCGTTGATGACAATCTGTAGGGGATGGGTGTCGAACATAGTTTGACCTCGTTACGCGTAACTGGAATCAAGCGCAGGAACTGCGGCGATCTGTGCCGGTGGAATCGTCCGCAGTCTTTCGACTGTCGACTTCATGGCCGCGATCGCGCGGTCGACATCCTCACTCGTGTTTTCACGCGAGAAGGAGAAGCGAACTGCACCGTGAGCGACCGTGTATGGCACCTTCATGGCGCGCAGTACATGCGACGGTTCCATGGAGCCCGCGGCGCACGCGGATCCCGAAGATGCCGCGATCCCCTGACGGTCCAACAATTGTAGAATCGCCTCCGACTCCAGGTATTCAAATGCCATGTTGAGGGTGTTGGGAAGGCGATGGTCCGTGTCGCCGATGACAATGGTGCCGTCGATCGACGCCAGCAGTGCGTCCTGCAAACGGTCGCGGAGCGCCTGTACACGACTGAGTTCCGAGATTGACGACGCAGCCAACTCGGCCGCTTTGCCGAATCCCACGATGGCGGGAGTGTTCTCCGTCCCGGCTCGGCGGCCGCGTTCCTGCCGTCCACCGCGCACCAGAGGCGCGAGGCGCACGCCTTTGCGGACGTAGAGCGCGCCAATGCCCTTTGGCCCGTGAATTTTGTGCGCCGAGAACGAGGCCATGTCGATGGCCGTGTCTTTCAGGTTCATGGTGACTTTGCCGGCCGCCTGCACGGCATCGGTATGGAATAGCGCTCCAGCATCGTGCGCCAGGGCGGCCAATTCCGCGACGGGAAAGAGCGTCCCCGTTTCGTTGTTGGCCCACATCAAGGAGACGATCGCGGTTTTCGGACTGAGCGTCCGGCGATAGGCGTCGATGTCGAGGCGCCCGCGATGGTCCACGGGCAGGCGATGCACCTTCACGCCGCGGCGTTTTTCGAGAAACTCGCAAAGCGCGAGGACGGCGGGATGCTCCACCATCGATGTAATCATCTCGTCGCGCCCGGTTTGCGTTTCGAGCGCGGAGAGGATCGCGGCGTTATCCGATTCGGTGCCGCCCGAAGTAAAGACAATCTCGTGATCGAACGCCGCGCCAACCAGTTCCTGCACCTGACGGCGGGCGACTCTTACGGCATCGGCGACAGGGTTCCCAAAAGAATGCTGGGACGATGCGTTGCCAAACTGCTCGCTGAAGAACGGAAGCATGGCGGCGACCGCTCGCGGATCTACCCGGGTGGTTGCGTTGTTGTCGAGATAGACTGCGCCGTTCATGAGCTCCCCCTGTGCAACCTGCATGCCATCTCGTAAACGGTTGAAGCGGCGGGGCTTCCGCCTGTCGGGTTTGCAACATGTAGCAACCCGGCCAAGCGTGTCGGTACCGGTTCACTCCGTGGTGACCGGTTCTACGGAATTACTCAAGGCGGACTTCAAGGTGTGCCACGCCAGAGTGGCGCACTTCACGCGGGCGGGATATTCGCGGACGCCGCAGAATACCACCAGTTTGCCCAAGTCGTTCCTCACGGGCGTATCGGTGGTGAGCATCTGGTGCAATCGCTCCATCAATACCAGCGCTTGTTCGCGGCTGGCGCCTTTCAAGGTTTCGGTCATCAGCGAGGCGGCCGCCGTAGAGATCGCGCAGCCCGAACCTTGGAAGCTGGCGTCCGCTACGCGGTCGTCTTCCATTCGCAGGTAGAGTGTCAACTGGTCGCCGCATAGCGGGTTGTGGCCCTCGGCCGCACAATTGGCGTCCGCCATGTGACGGCAATTTCGCGGCCGCTTGCTGTGATCCAGAATGATTTCCTGATAAAGATCGTCCACCATTAGGAAAACCTCTCTCTGACTTCCTTAAGACCTTCCGCCAGGGCGTCGAGCTCCGCCAAGGTGTTGTAGAACGCCAGCGACGCGCGCGTAGTGGCGGGGATGCCGAAGCGGGTCATCACCGGCTGCGCGCAGTGGTGGCCGGTGCGTACGGCGATGCCCATGCGGTCGAGCAGCGTGCCGATATCGTGCGGATGAATGCCGTCCAGCACGAACGAGAGCACGGCCGCTTTCTGCCGCGCGGTGCCGACGATGCGCAGGCCAGGTACCGTCTGTAGCGTTTCCGTTCCGTAGACCAGTAGATCGTGTTCCTGGGCGGCAATCTCCTCGATACCGATGGCCGCGATATAGTCCAGCGCCGCGCCCAGTCCAATGCCGCCCGAGATGTTCGGCGTGCCGGCTTCGAAGCGATGCGGCGGATCGGCGTAAGTGGTCTTCTCGAGAGTGACCTTGCGGATCATGTCACCGCCGCCATGGTAAGGCGGCATCGCCGCGAGCAGTTTCGATTTCCCGTAGAGGACTCCGACGCCCGTCGGGCCGAGTACCTTGTGGCCGGAGAAGACGTAGAAGTCGGCGTCGAGCGCCTGCACGTCGACGTGCACGTGGGGAGCGGCTTGCGCTCCGTCCACCAATGCCAAGGCCCCAGCGCGATGCGCCATGGCGATGACGGTCTCGATGGGATTGATGGTTCCCAGCGCGTTCGAAACGTGAGAAACCGCGACCAGGCGGGTCTGCGGACTGAGGAGCTTCTCGTACTCTTCCAGGATCAAGTCGCCGCGATCATCGATGGGAATCGCGAGCACGCGCGCGCCCTTTTCCTCGCAGAGCATTTGCCAGGGCACGAGATTGGAATGGTGTTCGAGGGCGGAGACAATGATTTCGTCACCCTCCTTCAAATTCTTGCGGCCCCATGTGCCGGCCACCAGGTTTATGCCTTCGGTAGCGCCGCGCACGAAGATGATCTCTTCCGCGTGGGAGGCATTTAAGAAGCGTTGCGCTTTCACCCGCACCGCTTCGTACAAGGCGGTGGAGCGCTGGCTGAGTTCGTGCACGCCGCGATGAATATTGGCGCAATCGGATTCGTAAAAGCGGCGGATCGCTTGAATCACGCAAAGCGGTTTCTGCGCGGTGGCGGCGGAGTCCAGGTAAACCAGCGGCTGGCCGTGGATGCGCTGGTGCAGCGCCGGAAAATCGGCTCGGACTTTCTCGACATCGAAACGCGCGGAGACCGTACTAGTGGCTGTGCTCATGAAGTTTCTCCAGAAGGATCGCTTCGAGCGACTCCTTTACGACCGGCACCTTGATGCGATCCACTACGTCTTGAGCAAACGCGCGCGTCAACAAGCTGCGCGCCTCCCGCTTACCGATACCGCGCGATTGCAGATAGAAGAGCGATTCCGCATCCAACTGGCCGATGGTGGCGCCGTGGGTGCAGCGCACATCGTCGGCAAAGATCTCAAGTTCCGGCTTGCTGTCGATTCGCGCACTGTCGGAGAGCAGCAGGTTCTGGTTGGTTTGGCGGGAGTCGGTTTTCTGTGCATCCTTCCGCACCAGGACCTTGCCACTGAACACCGCACTGGCGTCGCCGTCCAGAATACCTTTATACAATTCGCGGCTGGTGGCGTGCGGCCTGGCGTGGTCGATGGTAGTGTGATGGTCCACGTGTTGCGTCCCATCGACGATGTACAGGCCGTTCAGGGAGGCGTCCGCGCCTTCGGAAAGCGTCGCGCCGATGTCGTGGCGCGCGAGTGCGGCGCCCAAAGAAATCGAGCAGGATGCGAAGTTCGCGCTACGCCCTAGCGTGGCCTGCAAAGTGGCGACATGAAATGCGGCCGGAGATTCCCTCTGAATCTTGTAATGGTCTACCACCGCGCCTTCGCCTGCGACGATTTCGGTCACCGCGTTGGTGAAGTACGCGCCTGTGCCGAGGTAGCTCTCGACGAGCGTGCATTGCGCGCCTGCGCCTACCACGACCAGAGTCCGCGGGTGCGTCACCACCGGTTGCGGGCCCGGGACCGTGAGGTATATCAGATGGATTGCCGGCTTTACCACCGCGCCGCGAGCCACCTGGATGAAGCCTCCTTGATCGAGGAACGCTGTGTTCAATGCGGTGAAGGCGTTCGAAGGGGCATGTTGATCCAGGTGAGGCCGAGCGTCGTCGGTAAGCAGACCGGCACCCAGCCCTTCGGAGGGGGTAAGGCGATCAGCACACCCTGCGGGCCGCTGGAGCGCAACAAGCAGACCGGCATGCAGCCCTTCGGAGGGAGCGAACGTCTGGTCCACCAGGCGGCCGTTGACGAAAACCAGCCGTATGCCAGACGTGTATGGCGCCAGCTTTTCCCAGTCGGGCGCTGCCACCGGACGGGCCGGCGCGAAATTCGCCCGCGCAATCCTCGCGATGTTGGTGGATCGCCATGCCTCATCGCGCGTCGTGGGGAATCCGAGTTTGGCAAACCTCTGGAACGCAGACGCCCGCAATTCCGCGATCCATCGGACTGCCGGCGGCTGAGCGGTGAAATAGTCCAACCAGGCGCCCGTCTGTTCGGTCACGGCGGTCATACGCGGATCTCCAGAGGCTCGGTGTCCTCGATTCCCAAGCCGGCGTATCCGCTCGCTTCCAGTTCCCTGGCGAGCTCTTTGCCGCCCGACTTCACCAGCTTGCCGCGCGCAAGTACGTGCACGAAGTCCGGCACGATGTAGTCGAGGAGCCGCTGGTAGTGGGTAATCACGATGAGCGATCGTTGCGGACCGCGCAAGGCGTTCACCCCGTTGGCGACGATGCGAAGGGCGTCGATGTCGAGCCCGGAGTCGGTTTCATCCAGAATGGCGAGCTTCGGTTCCAGCACCGCCATTTGAAAGATTTCGTTACGCTTCTTCTCACCGCCCGAAAAACCGGTGTTTACGGGCCGGTTCAGCAGCGACTGGTCGATCTCCATGAACTTCATCTTTTCGCGCACCAGCTGAAGGAAGTCCATGGCGTCCAACTCGGCGAGTCCGCGCGATTTGCGCACCGTGTTGAGCGCCGCTTTGAGGAAGTACATATTGCTGACCCCGGGAATCTCCACGGGATACTGAAACCCGAGGAAAACACCCGTACGCGAGCGATCTTCGGGCGAGAGCGATAGCAGGTCGTGCCCTTCGAAGAGGACTTGGCCGCCCGTCACCTGGTAAAGGTCGCGCCCAGCGAGGACTTGTGCCAGGGTGCTTTTGCCGGATCCGTTCGGGCCCATGATGGCGTGAACTTCGCCCGCCTCAATGGTGAGATCAATGCCTTGCAGGATTTCACGGCCCGCCACCGTGGCATGCAGATCTTTGATTTCGAGTAGTGCCATAAATAGCTCCCCGCTTTCAGCGATCGACTTTCGGCTCAAACAGCCCGGGGCGATCCCCGTTCTAGCTCTCCATTGACAGCTCGCGTAAGTCTTTTGTTTTCAGCCGTACCACTTTGGCTGTCAGTGACTCCCTTGGACTGCGCGCGAGCGCAGCGCCCCGGCTGAGAGCTGACAGCCGATAGCTTCTTTACCCAACGCTCCCTTCGAGACTGACGCCCAGCAACTTCTGCGCCTCCACGGCGAATTCCATAGGGAGTTCGCGAAAGACCTCCTTACAGAAGCCGTGCACGATCATGGAGACTGCGTCTTCAGTGGCAATGCCGCGCTGCCGACAGTAGAAGATCTGGTCCTCTCCGATCTTCGACGTGGACGCTTCGTGCTCCACCTGGGAGGAAGTGTTCCTCACTTCGAGGTACGGGAACGTGTGCGCGCCGCATTGGTCGCCCAGCAGGAGTGAATCGCATTGCGAGTAATTGCGCGCTCCAATGGCGCCCTGCATGATTTTGACTGCGCCGCGATAGGTGTTCTGCCCGTGGCCCGCCGAGATGCCCTTCGAAACGATGGTGCTGCGCGTATTCTTGCCGACATGAATCATCTTGGTGCCGGTGTCGGCCTGCTGGTAATTGTTGGTCAGCGCCACAGAGTAAAACTCGCCCACCGAGTTGTCGCCGATCAGCAAACAGCTCGGGTACTTCCACGTGATCGCCGACCCGGTCTCCACCTGCGTCCAAGAGATTTTGGAATTCTTGCCGCGGCAGGCGCCCCGTTTGGTGACGAAGTTGTAGATGCCGCCCTTGCCTTGCTTGTCGCCGGGATACCAGTTCTGTACCGTGGAATACTTGATCTGCGCGTTGTCGAGCGCCACTAGCTCCACCACAGCGGCGTGCAACTGGTTGGTGTCCCGCATAGGCGCGGTGCAGCCTTCCAGATAGCTCACGCATGCGCCTTCGTCGGCCACGATCAGGGTGCGCTCGAATTGTCCGGTGTCCTTGGCGTTGATGCGGAAATAAGTCGAAAGCTCCATGGGACAGCGGACGCCCTTGGGGATGTAGCAAAAGGAACCTTCGCTGAAGACGGCGGAGTTCAGCGCCGCGAAGAAGTTGTCGGACGCCGGCACCACCGAGCCAAGGTACTTGCGAACCAGTTCGGGGTACTCCTGTACCGCTTCGGAGAGCGGACAGAAGACGATTCCGATAGCCTTCAACTTGTCTTTGAAGGTCGTCGCCACGGAGACTGAGTCGAAGACCGCATCCACCGCCACGCCGGCCAACAATGCCCGCTCCTTGAGTGGGATGCCGAGTTTTTCGTAGGTGTTGAGCAGTTCCGGGTCGACTTCATCCAGGCTCTTCGGCGCGTCTTTCCTACTCTTCGGAGCGGCGTAATAGATGATGTTCTGATAGTCGATGGCGGGATATTGCACGTTCGACCACGAAGGCTCTGTCATGGTCTGCCAGTGGCGGAAGGCTTTCAAACGCCACTCCAGCAGCCATTCCGGCTCGCTCTTTTTGGCGGAGATCAGCCGCACCACGCCTTCGTTCAAGCCGCGCGGGATGGCGTCGGACTCGATGTCGGTGACGAAGCCCCACTTGTATTCCTGATTCGCAATCTGTTCGATAGTCCCGGTGGCGTCGCTCATGGCTCGTTCTCCTCGAAGGGCTGGCAGCCCAAATCAAGCGAAGGATTTTCCGCAAGAGCAGGACGACTTGGCCTGTGGGTTGTCGAACGTGAAGCCGGACCCTTGCATGCTAACGACGAAATCGATGGTAGTGCCACGCAGCAACGGGGCGCTGGCGGGATCGTAGACTTTGAGTCCGCGATCCTCGACCATGAGGTCGCCCGGCTCCACTTCGGAAACCAGTCCCATCATGTACTGGAGCCCGGAACAGCCGCCGCCCTGGACCGCGATTCGCAAGCCTTCCACCGGCGTCCGCGCTCCGGTAATCGCTGACCGCAACGCGCTCGCCGCACTCTCGGTAAGTTGAATCACCGCACCCTCCTCGCTCGATAGCGTGTGCGGCACAAGATGCAAGTTCGAGGCCATTCGGAAACTTGTTCAAGGGTATGCAGGTTAGCTGTTTTGGGAGAGCCGACAATTCATCCCTGTCGTGTTTCCAACACGTCGGGTCCCGGCCAAGTTACGGCTGTCGGCCGCCAGTGTCGTGAGGATTGCCGGCGGTGTTCCGCATAAAGTCGGCCAGTTTGTGAATCGCCGCGTAGATCTGCTCGCGAGGCTCCGCATCGGGGATCGCCTCATCCAGCGCACCTCGCATGCAGAGCAGCCAGGCATCGCGCTCCGCCTCCCCGACTGTGAAAGGCATATGGCGCGCACGCAGGCGGGGATGGCCCCTTTCGGCGGAGTAGAGTTTGGGCCCGCCCAGCCACTCGCCCAAGTATCGTTTCAGAACGTCCTTGATGGGCTCCAGATCGGCCGCGTGCATGGTCCGAATCGTCTGCGCTTCAGGCAGGGTATCCATCCGGCCGTAGAACGACTCCACGATATGGTCCACTACCGGCGCGCCCCCAATTCGCTCGAACATGGTGATCGATGGCAAGTTCATCGGGACTTTCCTCTTTGCCGCTCGTGGTTGCGGAGATAAGAGCTGGCCATCGAGTCCGTCACGCCGATGTGGTCCCGAAACCATCCACCTAATGAGTCGAGCGCGCGGGAAGTGGATGCGGGACCGCCCGCAAACAATTCCGCGGCGAGCTCCTGCAATTTGCGGCGAGCGGTAGCATGCTGGCGCTTGTGCCATTCGTAGGCCGGATACTGTGCCAGACGCATCAAACGCTCTTCATGACGGAAGTGTCCGGCGACCTCTTGGGCCAGACGGCGCAGTGAGGATTCCAGTTCGCCCGACTCCGCTCCTGCCGCGAGGGCAGCTTGCAAGTCCGCGACCGCTCGATGGATCTGGAGATGTTCGGCATCCATTGGGGGAAGATGTACGGTTTGTTCGTCGCTCGCGCGGGGTTCCACAAAAGTATATTAGTAGCTTCAATACTCGAAATGCTAGCCTCGATTTCCACGCTACCCCGCCGAACGCCTGATTTTGCCCAATTGCCTCCTGAACAGCCGTATTTCATCTATTCGCATTAGACATTGACAGTACTGATAATAAGATTGCGTGAGCG
>Ga0182030_10021558_pt1 | contig 12061 bp, 24 predicted proteins | sample 812S3MmetaG_FD_121299 | JGI IMG/M metagenome (GOLD analysis project Ga0182030, IMG submission 121299) | Permafrost microbial communities from Stordalen Mire, Sweden - 812S3M metaG (Illumina Assembly) | ecosystem: Environmental > Terrestrial > Soil > Wetlands > Permafrost | place: Sweden...
CAATATTTACATCGCGCAAAGTGCAGCGGGAAGCGCGAACGGAAGTAGTTGCGCGAATGCGTACGCCTACGCCTATTTCAACACGCCAGGAAATTGGACAAGTGGCACCCCAAGCGGAGTCCAGATCGGGCCTGGAAGCACCGTGTATATATGCGGGACAATTAGCGGTTCCGCGGGCAGTACTGTGTTGACATTTCAGGGCAGTGGCTCGGGCGGCAGTCCGATTACGCTGACTTTTGCACCTGGGGCTATCGTTCAGGCGCCATACTGTCCCCCAGCGGCCGGGGGGTCGGCCGGAGGATGCATCTCGGCCAACGGCGAGAGCTATATCGTGATCGATGGAAACGGCCAGTCCGGGACCATCCGAAACAGTTCAAATGGCGCGTCCTCAGGCAGTTGTCCGGCGGGTACTTGTTCTTACGAACAGACTTCAACCTTGCTGGATATACAGAACTGCTCGAACTGCACGGTTCAGAACCTCATCGTCGGTCCTACCTACATTGAAGTTCAGAATGCCGCTAGCGAAAACAGTACCAACGAGGTGGCCCTGATTGCAAACAGTTCAAACGTCTCTCTCGTCGGCAACGCGATCAACAATTGTGGTTGGTGTGTCGAGTTCTTTTATCTCAACAACACGACCAACTTTCAAGCTTATAACAATACGTTTAGCACCTTCGGCCATGCATTTGCTGTGGCAGCGGGGAGCTCCGGTGCGGCATGCACTGGCCCATGCAGCATCATCCATGATAACCAAATCGGACCAGCCGGGCTGAATTGGGACGCTTCTGGATGCCCAAACCACAAGGACGGTATCCATTACTTCGGTAGCGGAGCGAGCTCGATGGCCGGGATCTACGTCTACAACAACTGGTTCGGCGGCGATTGGGGCGTTTGTCCGACGGGCTTTATCTACACGGACAATGTGAATCCGAATATCAACGGTTTCTACATGTGGAATAACGTCTTCGTCGTTGTCAATGCCACCTTTGAAAATACGAACGGATGGGTTACGGCCAGTAACAGCGGCGGTGGGCTGCTTTACTCGCTTAACAATACCCTTGTTGGCCCTGGGGTCGCTAATAATGCTCTGGCCTTCTCGTATTATCCCAGTAATACGTCTGTCAACGTCACGAATAATGTAATCACGGGGATCGATAATCCGATTGCGATAAGCGGATATTCGGGAGGCCAAATAGACTACAATCTATATGGCTCGGCTCTCTGTAATTTCGGCAATTGTTTTACCTGGAATGGCAGCTTCGAGGGGAGCCTTTCGGCTTGGAAGACTGCCTGTTCATGCGATTCGCATTCCACTCAGAACTCCGCGCCGATGCTAAGTGCCACTGGCGCTCCGCAATCTGGAAGCCCCGTGGTCGGAGCCGGAACAAATCTAACAGGTTTCTGCATCGGAAGTCTAACGCCCCTTTGCAGTGCCACGAGTGACGGAGCCACGGTTGTTCCCGTTCTTCGCCCCTCCTCCGGCCCTTGGGACATCGGAGCCTATCAGTACGTCCCTCCTCCATCCGGTGGCATACGATCTGGCCCTACAGTGCAGGCTGGGTCTGTGGTGAAGCAGTAGTCTGTTCCGCTTTCAGGACATTTTCGAGAAACTTCGCGACGTGCTGCCAGTCGTAGACGCGATAGACGAATTTCGTCATGCGATACTCCGCGCCGCTCCTCCGCTAGCTGACACGCGACGGCGGCCAGCGGTCCACCTTTCCGCTTCGCGCTCGGCCGCCGCGATGGCAGCGCGCTCGTACTCGCGGCCGGTGCGCACGTCGGCCAGAGTGATTTCCGACCGCCAGAATACCTGGGCGCCGGTGAGCGTCGACACGCGCTTCGGCTGGACGCACAGGGCTGCGCGGACCATGCGCCGCTCGAGTTCCCGCTCGTTGTCCCGGCGCGTCAGGTCGGATTGGCGGGTCATGCGCCCGCTCCTGCCATGCGGCCATCGTGTGCCAGTTTATCCGGTCGGTTCCACGCAGGGCCAGCCGCCAGCGCCCTGCCTCGCGGGCAGTCGCACCGCTCCACGCTGCCGTCGTCATTCTGCCGCCAGTTGCCGCCGAGTGGCCGGCACAGGCTGCACGATGGCGGCAGCGGTCGCTTCGTCTTGCGTTTCATTCCTTCCCCTTCGGCTTCCTTTTCTCCTCGCGAACTTTACGCACCGCTTCGTTTACGTCTTCATGGGTGATCGGATTGAAATCGGGGACCACTTGAGCGATTTTGGAGCGCTGTTTGTTGGCTTCCCAGTCTTTGTGGAAGCGGGATTCTTCGCCTTCTGGGGCAGTCAGGAAAACGCGCACAGGCGGAGGATCTATCCGCGCCCGCGATTCTCTCAGCGGTATCCCGTCCGGGTACACAGTCGAATAGGCGTTGAGCCCGTCCTTCGGCTTGAACCGCGAGCAGAAGCACGCGCGCATTTCCTGGGGGCCGGGCCACTCGGCGTAAATGCCACTCGTCATGCGGTCTACCAGCCACCGCACCTGGGATTCGTCGGCGCACATTTGGTTTACGAGCCGAGCCAGTCCAATCAGCACGGCCGAGTTGCGGGCAGGGAAAAAACGCAGCATCGCCAACTCGGCGAGCATTTCGAGTACACGTTTCGGATTCATGCGGGTCTTTCTCCTTTTGACGCTCTGTCAATCATCGTGGCTAGTGCTCGGTCAACCGTGCTCGCGCTACCGTTCTGCGGGCGTGCTATTGCAGTGGGCCACTTTCCACCCCAATTCGCCGACTTCTGGTCTTGCAGCCACCGCGCCGGATCCCCCACAATCCCGCGCGACACTTCGTCGCTGGCTAGATACCGGTCGCGCGCGGCAAACGCCGCCGCCTCATCTGCCGGAGTGTCAATCACCGAGATCCACATGCGCGCGGCCTGGTCCGGTTTTGCTACCCGCGGCCAAGGTTCGATGAATTCCGCGAAGCGGTCGGGGACCGTGGTAGGCGCGGCATCGCTTCTCTGCTCTGTGTCTGTTCTTTCTCTGTCTCTGTCTCTGTTCTTGCTCCGGACACTCTCCGGATCTTGTCCGGATTTTTTGCTGTATTCGTCCCTATATTTCAACAAGTTAGGGATTGTTACCTCAATTTTACCTCCATCCTTCCTGACCGTTACCATACCTGTTACCTCCAGCTTACCTAGGTACTTACCCACCGTGTGATGATGGCAGTAAAGCAGACGTGACCAGGTAGGTAGCGTGTAGGTAGCGGAGCATTTGTTGCTCCCACTTTCGATCTGCACGGCCACCGTTTCCAGGAGCATCCAAAAGAATCCGTACCCCTCATGGCGGTGTGCCGGTCCGCAATCATCAAGGTAAGCAGCGACCTTTTCGTCTGAAGCGGTGGCGGTCATGTGCTTTATCCACCTCATGCGAGCTCTTCCGGCCATTCCTCGTCCCAATCAGTATCGGAACATTCATCCTCTTGATGGCAGGAGCAAGCGCAAGCATTCTCACAAACGCACGCTTCGTGCATGCCTTCGTAACATTCCGCTGAAACGGTGTTTTTGTTCATCGGTCACCCCTCCAAGGGTGGGCTGGTGGCGAGGTGTTGGAGCACCCCGCCGCGGTCCAGCCATCCGTTGAGGCCGTGCGACGCGCCGTACCTCACGAAACATTATACTCCCGAACCCTGTTTCCATTCCCAGCAAGAGCCGTTTTCTTCGACGAGATAGGTCAATGCACAGCGGCTTACTCACGAACGCCTCTCGATTTACGCCGGCCGCCCACTCGCGATCTTTCTCGGCGTTCGTCATGGCCGGAACGCCCGCGCAATGTACGAACTGAGGGGAAAGGGAATCTTGGCGATTTGGGCGCTTGCGGCCTTGCGGGCGGAACCGTGCGACGAAGTTGTGGCAGGCAGGCTTCCCTCTCCGTCACTCCACCAGTTCCGCGCATTTTTAACTCCCGTGCCCGGGCACGGCTCCGTAAATCGATAACTTTCGTCGCATTCCGGACCAAGCTTTACGCCAGTCACCGCCGCTGTCTGGAATGATCCGCCAGGATTGCCGCGTTCCTTCGAATCTGCGATGGCAAACCACGATCCCTGGGGATGCTCTGTACCGTCAGGATTGCGCTTCATGCCCCTCCGCGCGGCCTTCACTGTCTGCCCGAACTGCGGACGCCCCGTGACTACCTGCCCGCCCACCATTGCCACGTCGCCCCAAAAATAGAAGCTCCCGAAGTTCGCCCGCGCTTTGCCCACCCACGGCTGCGCGCCCCTGACGTTTTCGACCACCATCGGAATGTATCTTCCGGCCGCTTCGCACGCTTCCCGCTGAATGCGGAAACAGGCGTCAAAGAGTGCCGTCAGTTCCGCGACCGTGCGCGATCCAGTGTAGCCCTCGGGGAATGGCACCTCACCGCGTAGGGCGCCCGCTATCTGCTTTGCGCGACTCCAGGGCATCGCCATATACGAAAATTCTTGACACGGCGGGCTTGCAACGATGCAATCGGCGTTGCGGAACTGGCGACCATTCAGCGTGAGCACGTCCTGCAAGACGAGTTGCGCGGGATACCTCTGATCGCCGTACACGTGCCGCTCATTGTCGAATCCCACCACGTCCCAGCCTTCCGCCAGGAATCCTTCAGTCCATCCTCCCAAGCCAGCGTAGAGGTCAATACAGAGCGGCTTCCGTGAATGCGCCGCGCGCGTCCCGACCGCGATTCCGGATGGGAGGAGTTGCGGCCACTCGCGGTCAATCTCGGGCATCAGATTCGACATACAGCTTCTCCTTTACGGGGATTTCTTCGAGCACGGTGATAAATACCTCGACGCGGGGTTCCCCGAGTAAACGCCGACTCCCGTCCCAGTCCGCGATTAATCTGTCATCCTGGATGATTCCAGCCTCCTGGAGCATGTCGGCGACGGCCCCCATGAGGTTGGACAGGTCGGGGCAGTCGAGGCGCATAGCGCCGCTCTTGGTCGGCGCCAGGTAGAACAGCGCCTCGATGCCGATGGGATGCACGATGGGAAGCTCTACGCCGGCCGCACGGAGCTTCGGCTTGATCAGCGTGCACTGGCGGATGGCGTCCGCTTCCCAAGTGCGGTAGGCCTCCGACGGTAGCACCTTCGGGAACCCGGCGCGCTTGCCACATCGCATGCACATCGGTCCGATGTTCACGACTACGGGGGAATTTTTCTTACTTCTGACCGGGCCTCGGATTACGAAGCCCGGTATCTCAAGAGGCGACATAAGGGCACTCAGACCCCGGAAACTGAGCGCACCAAGTTCGCTCCCCCGGTGGAAGACCTGGACGACGTGGTAATACATGCTGGGTGCAGTCCCAACACCACAGACCCCCATCATTTCCGCTCGGGATCTCTCGTCCGCAACAACCGCAGTAATCCAGATATGCCTCGGGGTCCATCAGTTCACCGTGCTCTTGTCCGCGCGGGGCGAGCGCTTGCCCTTCGCGTGCAGTCCGCTCCGCTCGCGTGCCGTCCAGAGATCCCTTCAGCCATCGGGATGCCATTGTTGCAAGCCACGCACCCGAAGTCTCTGTCGGTGCCTGCGAGGATATCATCGGCTTGTCACGCTCTTCAGAAACGCTGTCAATTCGGCGTCGACATCTGCCATGAAAGACAGATCTCCAGGCGTGACCCCGGGGTTTGACGATAACCCAGCCATCACAAGTAAGTAGAGCGCCACGGCACCAGCGAAGAATGCGCGGCGGAATTCCTCGATCTGCGCTGGCAGAGAGTCTTGGGGAATTACCTCAGATCGGTAAGTTAAGAAATTCTCGGCGATTCGGCAGAGTCTTGGCATGTCAGTTCACCCAGTGGAGCACTTACCGTAAAGTTGACTTTCAGCCCGTCTTTCTTGGTTCGGCGATGCGTCCACTCTTCAATGGTTGCATTCGCGATTGTCAGTTGCTCTTGTAAGTTTTCCAACGTTTCGCCTTAGTAGTCACTCGGAAATCTACAACCACACCTTCGGCATTCCCACTGTCCGTGCATCGGCCACATGGGGGAGCGGTGCCACAGTCGGCACCACAGTCGGCGGATCATCTGCGCAACACCAGCAGTATCGCCGACAGCACGAAGATTACGGCCGCCAGCACGCCGAAGCACCACGCCTTGAGCCTCCAGTGCTCGGCCAGCACGTCGGCGCGCTCCATAATCGTCTGGTACGCCTGCGCGTTCTGCACGAGTGAGGCCTCAGCCGTGCAGCGCTTCTCGCGCTCCTCCAGCCAGCGGACCAGGCACTCGTGATGCGGGTCGGAGGCGGCGTCAAGCGCGGTGATTCCCATGCGCTTGAGCATTCGTTTATCAGACATTGACATCATCCTTCTGGGCCTCCTGTGGCTCGCCTGGTAGCGCGAGCCGTTGAATCTGGCGCAGGACTTCGAGCGCCGTCGATTGCTCAGACTTCGACATCCTGCGGAACAGGTCCGCGAAAGTGTCCATACTGGACTTTCGCAGGACCCCGGCGTCCGAGCGCTTCTTCCGCGCGATCCCGTTAAGCGGTGGTAGTTGGTTAGTCATAATCGTTATCATAATTTATCGGCTCACCAAATTCGTCCAACCTAGAGCCTTCGTGGTCGCAGGAGCAATCGTCAGGAGCGTCTTGCTCAAGGTCTTCGCAATCACAATCACATGCCATTCCGCAGTCTGGGCACTCATGCATATCAATTCGATTCTCCTTTCATGGCCGCGCGGATCTCTGACTCCGTGCAGCCGGCGCACAACATGACCCACATCCACTGCTCATCCTCGATGGCGCGCTCTGCCATGCGGGCGACCAGTGCGGCTTCCTGCTGGCTGGCTATCGGCATGTTTCCATCCTCCGTTTGAGACTTAGTAGCGTTGACGCGGCGCGCTTGACACGCGCCAGGTCGATGATATCGGCAGGCAGGTCTACTACCGACAGGTCGTCGATTGCGTCCTTGAGCCCGGAAAGCAGGAGCTTTGTATCACGCTCCTGATGGTCAGCCCAGTTAAGGTCCGCTATCCAGTAATCGTCGGCATCGGCCTTGATGCTTTTTACCCGCGATTCCATCGCCGCCGCGAGGGCCGGCAGAAACTGCTCAAGGTCCAGGTGGCTGTCGAACAACGTCTCCACCATCTGGTCGGCCAGCGTATCGTAGCGCTTCGTCAGTTGGTCTATCGGCATAGCAACTCCTTGGCCTCTTGCAGCGCTGCGATGGCATCTTCTATGTGCCGGATGCGCGCCCTGTTCTTCCACTCCGGTCGGCAGCGCGCGCCAGCTTCGTCCTGCTCCGCCCGTGCCGCCCTCAGCGCGGCGTCGCGGGCGACGTCGATGTAGTCGCGCCAATCCATCGGCGGGTCCTGCTCCGGTCCGCTGTCGCTTGCTCGGTCTGGAATTGTTTCGTTTGGCATGTCTCTATACTGATCCTTTCCGCGCTCCGGGGAAATCGGGAATTAACCCGGTACGCGATAGTTATCGCTCCGGCGGGACATCACAGTCACGCGGGCTGTCGTCCGGTCGCGACAGGATCTCGATCACCAGGGCGCGGGTGACATCGGAAGGTGGCTTGTCTGCCTTCCCAGCGCGTACCACGCCCATGCCTGTCTGCTGGCGCGATAGTTTATCCGCGAGCAACCACTCAGCGTCCGACAGTTGCCGCGCCTCGTGGGCGCCACCGCCCAGGCTGCGGATGGCCGCGGCGATTCGCTTGGCTTTCACCCGGCGGCCGATGTCGAGGCCGGTGTCGGAGCTCATTCGATACTCCTGAGTGCGTCCTGTGTTTCGCGCAATTCCTCGATCAGCAGCCGGTAATCTTCCGCCGCTGCCTCGGAAGCTCTCTCCAATTTGGAGCGCAGATTGACAATGCGCTGCTCTTTTTTCTCGTGATCATCCCCATCATCCCCATCCATGCGGTCCTCGTGGAACTCCTGTCGCTCTGCGAGATAGGCGTCGACAGCTTCGGAAATCACACCACACCTCCGGTCCTTTTGCGCACGTACCCGCACTGCGGACAAGGACGACAGGAAACTAACTCGGCCCGGTTGCTCACTTGCAGCTTCTTCATGGTTATGTAAATGTGGGCGTTGACGGTCTTTTCCGAAAGTCCTAAGTATTTGGCTATCTCCTTCTGCGTCATACCGTTACAAAGCATGTCGAACATTTGCCGCTGCCGCACCGATAGAGTTTTAAGCTCGGGAGTCGTGCGATTCACACCACACCTCCCACCGGCGAATCCATCCACTCGTCGTGCGCACCGCGCCGGGACTCCAGGATCTCGGCGGCCTTCGCCACGCCGATCCGCTCGCGCCGGAGCTCGCCGTACTGCGCCAGCAGTATAACGCGCGCCCCCAGCATGTCGGCGACGAAGGTAGGGATGTGGATGGACAGCGCGTCCTGGACCTTCTGCTCGCGATATACCCGGACAATGACGCTCGGGAAACCGGGGTAGTAGCTCTGCATGTCACACCACTCGCGTTGGCAGACCCACAGTTGCCCCTGCACCTGAAGGCGGTACTCTGCGACTAGGGACGCCGGATCGAGCATATAGCCGACGTGCGTTTCGAGCGCCGGGCACTTCTGCTCGAGCAGCCCCGGTGTCGAGTCAAGCGGATCGGTAACCAGTCGGTCGGGGCTCGCGCCGATCATGCCGTCGTCTGTGGTGACCAGCCCGACTACAGTGGTCTCGACGTCGCGCTCCATCTCGTAGTAGCGCACCGCCTCGGGCTCCAGCAGCGTGCCGCGCTCTCGCCATCCCTTGATAGGCGGCTTGTCCTCGAAAAAGTCCAGCGGCACGCCGGCCATCCACTCGGCCAGCTTGAGGTGCATGTACTTCGTGCTGGCGCTGGCGAGTTGGAGTTTGGCCGGAGTGATGATGCGGTCGAACTCCGATGCTGTCGGGATCCCCAGTCGTGCCTCCAGCCAGGCTTCCGTGCCCTGCGTGAGGTCATAGCGGTAGTTAGGCATCAAAACACCACCTTTACATGGCGCACGCGGCCAGCCAAGATGCCGTCCGAGATCCCTTCTACTGTGCCGTTAACGTTCACCATAAATAAGTCAGATATGATCTCGGCGCGTACGGCCTCGCGCTTTTCCTGCGCCTCTTGGGCGTCCTTTCGCTCACGCTCTTGCCTTGCGAGTTCTCGTGCCACTGCCTTGACAATCATCAATTCCGTCGATTCGGTCACTTTCCACCTCCCGATGCCTTCACGCGCTGGCGAAGCCATGCCGCCACACGCGCAAAGTCCTTGCGTTGGATGGTCGCCACGTTGACCGCCGGCGGCCCCACCCAGGACCAGAATCGCTCTGCCTGCGTCGGCGTCATCGCCAGCGCGTCGAGCATGTCGTGCAGGTCGGCAGCCTGCTCATCGCTGATCGGGTCCGCCGAGTTGGCGTCGTCGTCGGCGCCGACCGTCACCACGTTCCAGGTGGAAAGCGTCAGGTAGCGCCGCGCGTACGATTCGCCGCTGCCTTCAGCCTGGATGTCGTTGCGGCCCGGTCCAGGGTCGGCCTTGCACGGGCGCTCGGAGGTGATCGAGTGTCCGGCCCGGTGCGTCAGTCGCAGGACCATCGCCCATCCCTTTTCAGTGATCCGAGTGGCGAAACTGCGCGCGAAGCCGTGTCGCGCTTCGATGGGCCGAATTACCGCGTCCAGATCCTCATAGGTGGCGTACATGATGACTCCCTTGCCACCCATATCCTTCCGGCCGCGCTTGGCGACTCGCGGCATATCCAGCATAGCCGCCGCGAAGTCGCGATTGAATTCCTTTTCCGCTTCGCGGGCTTCCATGCGTTCCTGCAGCCCGATGAGCGCCGATATCCGGTCAATCGGAATGCTCGGGTCGCGGGCGATTGCGGCTATCATCTCCATCGGCGTCGGCTGGCGCGCCAACTCGCCCTCATTGGTAACCCGAGCCAGTTCAGAACTCGGCATCGGGACCTCCTACGCGCCAAAGGCCGCTGGCGCACTCGCTCATGTAGCGGCGCAAGTGCATGTCGCGACTGCCCATGGCCGCACGCGGCACCTCCGGCGAGATGGCATTGAGCATGCTGCGCAGCGGCTCGGCGACTCCGGCGTTGCGCGCTGCATGCTGTGCAGCCGCGAAGATTGGAGCTACCGGGTCGGGGGCCGGGTCACCTTCGCGCACTGCACCATCACGAGTCATAGATGGCATGCGAGCCTCGTCCTCGCGCTCCGCGTCGATCTGCGCGTCCGACTTCGGCAGCGGCGGCGCGCTGCTGAGGATGTCGAGCAACTGGCGGCGCTGCTCGTCGCGCAGGAAGATAGTCAGATCGCGATCTCCGAAATGAAGCGCGTAGTACGGCGCTCCAGCACTCACTGGATCATTCGCCTCGATGAACATTCGGCAGTCGTCGACCTGGCGAGCGTGGAAACTGATTGCAAACGGCTGAAACATGATTTCTCCTTTTTAGTTTTCGGGGAGCTTGCCTACTCCCCGTGCCCGGTACCACCCGAGAGGCTGCGCCGCGCGCGGAGGCCGGCATCCGGCGTATCACGCGGCAGAGGCTGTGCGGGCCGCTCGCACATTCCCAAGCGTTTGCGGCGCGCGGAATTGCATCTCCAGGTCGATCAGAGTATTGTGGCAATCGCCGCAAATCGCCGCAGGCAGTGCGGGGTAAGGGATGATCCCTGTTACGTTGTGGAGGCGATTGCTGTGAGTGATCTGTCCGCAGCATTCGCAGCGGCTGGTTAAATCGTTTATCGTTTGTTGTGCCATTTTATTCTCCTGGCCGTTGGTAGCGGCCTTTTGCTGACATCTCTAGTATGTGACTTTCCGAGTGCTGGAGCAATCGGGTAAATCCTGTATTTTGCGATAAAATCGGAGCATGACAGCCGGCCGACCATCGCTCTACACCCCTGAGATATCCGACGAGATATGCGCGCGTCTTGCAGCCGGCGAAACCCTGCGCCACATCTGCCTGGATGACCACATGCCTGCATCGACCACGGTAATTGGCTGGGCCGTAAAGGATGCTTTGTTTTCAGATCGTTACGCGCGCGCGAGAGCGGAAGGTTTGGATGTTTTGGCTGACGAAATAATCGCGCTCGCTGACGAGTGCCGGCCTGGCGATAAGACGGAGCGCAAGGAGATCGCGCGCACTTGCTCGACGTGCGGCCGCGATCTGCGGTGGATCCGCCGATGGCGACACAGCGAGGATGGCTCCGACATGTGCGCCGGCGCCGGCGCGGAAAAAGTCGAAGAGGTCAAAGTCGTGACTGGGGATATGGTAGACCGCAGCCGGCTGCAAATCGACACGCGCAAGTGGCTGTTGTCGAAGCTCCGTCCAGAAAAGTACGGCGACCGGCTGAACATCGACGCCACGGTATCGACAGTGATCGACGCCGACGTTCTGCGGGCGAAGCGTGCGGAGAGGTTGGCCAGGCTGCCGAAGGAACTGCCGGCCCCGGATGAGGGACGAAGCACGTAAGCGGAGCGTCGGTCGCGTCGGCGGATTGCGCCGGAGGAAGACCAATCGGTATTACACTCCTTCCGAGTGAGTCGCGCGCGACCCCGCGATTTTAGCGAAATCGAAGATCGGCTGCAAGCGGTATTTACCGAATTAATACTGGCGGGAATCCTCATAACCTCGAGTGATGCGCCGGCCCGTTGCCGTCAGCACGGATTCAATGAAGCGGTCCACTTGCCGGCGTGGTATCAGTGGTGCATTCACCTTGCGCGCTGTCAGCGGATATCGTTTCCGGCGGTAACTCACGAAGCAACCGCCGGAGGTCATCACGGACATGTCAAGTCAGCGGAACAGGCTACTGATATACTCAGTGTGGGGCGGGTAAGCCGGATTGGTTTCCGGCGCCGCGAGGAGTGGCTAAACGAATGGGGTTCGAGTCCACGCCTGCCCCTCAGATTTTCAGCGGACTTGCGTGGTGCAGCGATCCAAGTTCGGCGGCGGAGATAGACGGCTACCCGAAACGTGGCGGGGATGCTCGAAACAGTGGGAGGCACACAACAACGGCCATCCGCCGCAATCCACGTTCCATCACAGTATGTCGATGAATACAAATGATTTGGAGTCCGAGTGGCAAACGAGCGTGCTGACTGCGCTTGTGTCAGTGCCGCTTCATTCGGCGGGGCTGTTCGAGTCAGTGTGCCGATCTAA
>Ga0182030_10021560_pt1 | contig 12060 bp, 15 predicted proteins | sample 812S3MmetaG_FD_121299 | JGI IMG/M metagenome (GOLD analysis project Ga0182030, IMG submission 121299) | Permafrost microbial communities from Stordalen Mire, Sweden - 812S3M metaG (Illumina Assembly) | ecosystem: Environmental > Terrestrial > Soil > Wetlands > Permafrost | place: Sweden...
CTAACAGTTTATAAGTCTGTGTAAAGCTTCATGTCTCTGGTCAAGCTGTAAAAAATCACGATTCTCAGCTCTTCTGTCATGAGTGAATTATCGGCAACACCAGTTTCCAACTGGAACGCGGCATGTGCTTCAATCATCTCCAATAGCAATATTACCACAGGATTGGTTGACCAATATGGAAACTCAATGTCAGTGTTGAACAATTTCACATGGGGCATCAATAAGGAGACTTGTTACCAGTATTGTGGGAAGCAGACAATATACCAGGTAGGTTTTCTATCCTATGAAGCAGAAGAGTTTGCGCGTTCTGCAGCAGAAGCTTGCTTGGCCGCAAGCGTGAGGAGCACTTAGTGGCTCTATACTTAGGATCTTCTGACGTTTGTTCAACTAGGTCACCGACTTCGACACCTTTTCCAATTCCTTCACTAACTGGCTCCTTCCATGGCTGGCTTTGACCGCTCAACTTCCTTTCGAATCCAGGAACTCAATTGGGAATCTTATGAGTCTCTTCATGGCTATAGGAAGCCCCGCGTTGATCACCTACTCTTTGACACTTACTATTCTAAATCGTACATGGGTCCGCCGGAAGTTTGAACAGCTCCGCGAACAACTGGAAGGTTTGTCGAATTTATCCCAGGATATTCGTACTCAAATTCATAAACGGCTTCGAGCTGCCCAGTATCTTCTCCAAGAGTCTCAACAGGTCCCCATGCGAGCCTCTCAATCGGATGGGTGGCTTAGCAGTCTCGTTGCTCTGGATAAGAACGAGAAATGGTGGAGCAGAGTCATGAAAGATCTCCAGAATAGCAGGCGAGGCTACACCTTCTCCCTAGTGGCTCAGATTGGAATGGCATTGGTCGCGTATACATTGACAATTTCGACTGCCCTATCTTCTTCTCCTTTAGGTGGAGGCGAGGGGCAAGGAGTGCTTCTGACTGCTGGTGGTGGTCTCTGGATTTGGATGATACCTGTCATCATGGGCTGGATAATGTGCGGTACTCAAGCCCAAGCTTTCTCCATCAAGGAGGCCATCAATGATACGACACATCCCGCATTTTGCATTGATGAAAAAGGTGAAATTGTGGAGAGCGAGACGCAATATGGTATACGTTTCCGTTCTGGACTCGTTCCTCGGCCCCCATTACTTCACCTGCCGTCTGTTCTAAAATCCGTGCCAGAGACTGCACCTAAAAATGGAAATGACTCTATTGCCGGAGCGGAAACGCCACAAGGATTGCAGGAGGATCTAGAATCACAACTAAGCAATCCAATTCCGGAGGTACTTGACAAACTTGATACGATTCAAATGCCTAACAATAGGTCCGCTGACGAGAAAAAGGGTTCGAGTGGTATTACAGTAGTTACTTCGACAGTCCCCCTTGGTCATTTTGAGCCTTCCCGGTTGAAGAAATTGAGTATTCCATCCTGGCTTGGATTTGGTCTTGAAGGTGATGAAGCTCGCGAGGGTCCAATATTCAATTATGCAAGATTATTTACATTTCGAGAATTCTCTTCAACCATCACGAAGGCTTTCGCTGCAAATTTAGAGAGCTTGAGCTCTGATAATAGCCCGGGGAGAAATATTGTCGAAGTTGCTGAATCTTGTAACCTTGTTAAAGATCCTCTCCAAGCATATACTCCTTGGCATAAAGTCGAGACCACAGTTTGGCAGCACATGTTGATCGCTACTGGGGCTGCAATTTTTGTGCAATGGGGCACGGCAAGTCTCAATTCATAAATTCTTTTTGGTTAAAAAGCTAATAGTTTGTAGACTGGCCCAGCAGTTATGATCGGATATCTTACTCCTACAGTTGGCCTGGGCTGTCGTTCAGGGGGGTATCTGATCTACGGATGTGCTGCTACCTTTTCTTGGCTCCTCTTTCTCATTTCGTCTCTATTATCGCACAACGTTAGTCTACGATATCAAAAAATCTACGATGATCCTCAAGCTCGATTTATCTCCCGGAGAGATCATGGGGAGGAGGCGGAATTGCTGACAAGGGAACAACAATCTGCCCAAGACTTCGAATCTATCGATATCTCAGATCATCGACGTTCAACAGGGCTTTCAATCTTAGCTTGCTTGACAGTAGTAACACGAAACTCTGGCAAATTGATCGCCGCCACCAATTCTTTCTGGGTGGTTATCTCTGCGATCCTGGAGTATGCGGGAGTTTATGACTCGTGTTGGTGTGAGACGAATTCCGACGTGCGAGGCAATCACTGGGTTGTTCTCTTCGCAACAGAACAAGTGTTTCAAACGGTATCAAGACCTTTCTGGATTGGGGGTGTGATTTTCGCATACCTGGTCGCTGTTTTGGCTTATTTGGCATTTTATCTTGGGTGCAAGAGACGTGATGTTGATATATATGATGATAGGCCATCATAGTCATGTAATACTAGTAATATGAAGATTTTAGTAGCCCTAAAGAGGAGGACGAGCCATTTGAGAACTAGGGTGCTGTTATATACCATAAAGTACATATCTGATACATTTCAGGCTCGGCTGCAGGAGAATGTACAAATGAGAAACTATTTATAAGGTAGATCAAAGATCATGAAAAAATAAATATCGCAGATGCAATCATGATTCCCATAATTAAAACTAGAGCTGCAAATCTATGAAAATGGACCAGGTAATGGTCTTTACAAGTTATAAGAAAGCTTATTTCACCAGAATCGCACAAACCCCATCGAACCGATCGATAGCAATCTCTTCAAAAGCATCGCCGTAGCTCCCATCAGCTTAGCACCTTCTCCCTCTGCATAGGGCTTCAACCCTGAACTCTTCGACCCATTCTCAGAGTTCTTCGCGAAATCAAGCCACAGATCCTGCAGCGTTCTACTCACAACATTTTCATATGCCGTGGGCTCTCCATGGTACTCTCCAGCTGTCCCAAATATCAGAGGCGGTTCGGAAGCATGGTAAGCGCCCGGGGGGTTCCTGATGAGATGTTGGAGAAATTCCCGTCATACTGGTATCCATAAGTTGTTTGACGCTCGATTTTCCGGAATCGCGATGTCATGTGCGCTATACAGAAAAGGGTTTTCTTTGCGAGGGTGTCGAATTTAGTGGCTGTGATATTTTATGGCAGGTTTGAATTTCGAGGCCAAAGAGCGTTCAGTTCATGCTGGTTCGATTCGATGATCGTAGACACCGAGGAAAGAGCACCTATCCCGTTGTGTTGGAGATAGTTTCAAAACACAACACATTCATTCGCAATAGGCAAAAATTTAAATTTTTGAGCTGGCTTTGCTTCTAAGAATACCTTGATCTTCTGCCAGGAGGTCTTTCTCAGACAATCAACTTGAGAAGCTTCACCAACTCAGCCAAAAGCTCTAGCGATCACGGTAAGATTCTCGTGATCAGAGTCAGGTCTCTGACCTTGCGCTTGAGGGAAGAGTGCTGTAACCGACCTCATGATTTGCCGCTGACTATTGGATTAGAAGGATATGCAAAGTTGAGATAGTTAGAGGCGATAGCTCCTCCACTTTCACCCCACTCAATGATCCTCGATAGATCTCCCCCAAGGCTAGCAATATTGTCTATAACCCATTCAAGCGCTATGCGCTGGTCGAGTAGTCCTAGATTCTGGTCGGACAAGCCAGCGGCGTCTGGGAAACCGAAGATGTTTGAGCGGAAATTGATCGTAACGGCGACATGCTCTTGTGTTCGTTGAACCTAAGATTGGGGATTGGAGTAGGGCGAGCTAGTTCCTCCTTTTATAAATGCTCCCCAAAGTACCAGACAAATATAGGCAGCGCTTCCGACGGATTCTCTGGTGTCCAGATATTCAAAGTGAGGCAATCTTCGCTGAATGATTCTAGAAGAACAATTTCCGTTTGGCCCCCGCCGTTAGGTGAGAACATGCTGTAGTTGAGATGCGGATCGGAAGTAACGATTAGTTGAGGACATGCGGGCGATATATTGGTTGCCGTAACAGAAGTATTCGTGGTCAACTTTGAGGGAGGCAGCCATCTTCTGGCGCCTATTGGAGGAAGTGCAAATGGAACACCTAGAAATTGACGAATATAGGGCAGCAGTTTTATTGACGAATCCATGAAGAAAAACACTTTCGGTCTTTATTCGGAGGTCAAAAGCACTCGTACTTGCAAGAGCGCTGATAGCAATGGAGCCAACAGCTATGAAGGCTGCCAAGGGCCTGATGTGATGCATTTTTACACATGCGTGGTCCGGTAGCAGGATTTTGAGAGATGAAGACTTTGTCAAGTTTTCCACGAAAAAGCGTAGCTATTTATACTGTTTGTATTATGACGTCTTACATCAAAAGTGAGGAAGATTGGAGTTCCTACCATCTAAGAATAATTATGCACACCGAACGAAACCTAGGCTTAAAACTCCCTACGAATTGGAGGGTCAAAAATTACAAGAATAACTTTTACTGCCTGAGTTAGTATGTAGGTGCTGTCTGTAAAGACATTGCCCACATTCTGGAGAGTTACTGTGTAGTGAGGAGATTTTGAGGTTATATAGCCGCTATAGGCCCTATCAATTGAAGCTCAGCGTATGGTACAGCGCTCGGCACACTAAATTTCGGGTGCTCTTATCGCTATATCTTTATACTAAAGAGAGCTTTCCTTAATTAGACCCAGGCTCTTGTACTTTTTTAATTCCCAAATCTCCAAATACTTCTTAAGAGTCTGATATACAATTGCTATAAGGCTTTCGACGAGCTTCAGAGTTGAAGATTGATGAAGCATAATTTCACAACTATAAGAATAGTTGACACATTCTGGCCATGTAAAAAGGCAACAACTACCTAGATAAAAACTTAGATGAACTTGAGCAACGTTTCTATTATACTTGTCTTGCCCCAAAGACACCTATTTGTTCCTCGATTTCTCGATTTTTCGAAAGGCCGACCCCGCATAGACTGTTATAGCAGCATTGCAAGCCACTTCGGCGTCAGCCGCCCCTCACCCCGCCCTTCGCATCGCAATTGAAGCTCATCTTTTATCTGCGCAAATCCTTCCTATCGAGCTAGATTTGCGTCTAAAATTGGAGAATGTCGTTTGGATGGAGTGCCGGAGACATATTTGCTGCCGTCAAACTCCTCATTGACATCAGCCAAGCTCTTAGCTCCGCTCATGGAAGCCCTAAAGACCACGCAAAGGCTCTCTCCTTCGTCAATCCTATCAAAAATGGGCTTGAGCAATTGCTCATATATGCTAAAGAGGAGGAGGAGGGTATCCTGAGCTCAGATGACACCAAAGTGAGCGCTTTTCGTCCGACGGTTCAGGCGCTGGAGCCCTTGATAAAAAAGTTTACGGAGAAGGTGTTACGATACTCTGGGCTGCAGGAAGACGTCACGAGGAAAAGAGACTGGCTTGGGAGACAATTCGACAAGCTCAAATGGCACTTTGTGGAGAAGGAGGACTTGTTGCAATTGAGGCAGACCATCGAAGCACATTTCGCGTTCCTGAGCGCATTGTATCCGAAAATGATTTTGTGAGTGGGATGAATTTGACAGTTCTTTGGTGTCGCAAGTACTAAGATTGGGCAGAACTGTTCTAGAGTTTCATGAAGGAAAGTCGGCGGAACGGGACGCGGATATACTCAGTGTTTCAAACTCGAACGCACAGGGGATCAGCAACATCTACAGTTTACTCACTCAGATGTGGACACTTCAGGAAAAATCAGCAGGAAGCCTCCTTATACTAGGACCAGATGCAGGAGTGAATAATAACCCGGTACCTGCATCCAAAATCGATCAATTTGACACCGCAGCAGCACTGTTACTCGTCCAACCTCACGTCCAACCCGCCATGACTGATGAGTTTGCCGCTCAGGCTAGCAAGTTGAGAGTACAGGGAACAGTTGTACGAAAGCTGAAATTTTGGCTATCTGATCCAACCGCAAGCTTATTGTGGATCTATGGTCAGAAATCGACTTCTCTGAGTGCCATTGTGTTTGAGGTCGTGAGGCAACGGAATCGACCCGCAGTAGCATATCCATGCCGACATTACAATCATGTAGGTGAACAGGCAACTGAAGAAGACCTCTTTGTAGGCTTGATCTACTCCATAATCTATCAGTTATTGCAACAACTTCCGCAAGAAACAATTTTGGACGGCTGGACCTCGAAAGAGAAACTTGGGGCCTTGGACGGGACATTTAGCTCCGTCGGGTCTGCAATTGGATTCCTATCGATTCTACTGAAGAGCATACCGAATTGTGTTTGTATCATTGATGGCTTGCAATATTTGTGTCACACGGAGAAACTCAAAGTAAGAGAGACTTTGGGCTTGTTGCTCAAATTATTTCGGGCTGAGAATGGGAGACTATTACTCACCTCATCTGGTGCGACTTCATTTCTCGCGAGCTTGGATGAGTCCTTCTTAGATAGACACAATGTCTCTAAGGATTGGGACTCTGGTCAATTCGTTCTTGTGACAGAATTAATGGGTGTAAACTGGTAGATAGCTTTCAACTAGCACGCAACTTGGACAAATGTGTTAAAAGGTCAAGATCTGCACTGGATCAAAAGACACGCGATTTCGCCAACATCTACCCTTTAAATATATCCATCCATTCGAATCGAACGATAGAATAAATTCGAATATTTTGAGGTCACGAGAATAGCCCCCACCCTGCAAGACAAATAATGCACAGATTAAAGCGGCACATGCCAGTCCACTAGCTGCATCCTGCAACCGCCAGGATCTTTGCGGCTGAGCATTCTCTCTTCATAATCCAACTCGTAATGGAACAGTCTTGATCGCGGTTCAAGTTCAACAACGACAATGGCCTACAATGGCTCGGCTCATCGTCCAACTTCGCCTCCAAGTCCCGAAATCCGAACATCGCAAGGCCTCAGGTCAGCCTCGTCAGTTGGGGAATATCGATTGAAGAGGCCACCCAATGATAGAAGACCCCCGACAGCCTCGCTAACACCTGGATTTCTATCGAGTCATGAGAGCAGGCGATCTCATGCATCATTCCCGCTAACTTCTCCGAGGCTGGTTGCCATGAGAACAACGCCTGATCCAGATCCACTGGAATCAGACAAGGAGCCGCCTGTATTAGAATTATCGAGACCAGAGAGTTTGTATGAGGAAGGCAGGCGGCTCAACCGGTCACATCATAATAACCCACGTGCTAGCCAAATCGCCTCCCCGGAGAAAGAAAAGCCAGAAAGGAGAAGTCTTCCCACGCATAATAAACAACAAATGACAGCTGGGTCATCAGGTTACATCCACAGAACACCTACTGGTCCATCAATACGAGATGGCTCAGCAATCATCTACCGCATCTCATGCAGAGACCTCATGACACAAGAAGAACTCCTCAGATACTCCACCACGCCATTCGAAGGTTTCATCGAAAATGAGGGCCCTGAAAGAACAGAGCAGGCTCCTATGGATGTCATGCTTTACGTCCATGGAAAGAAACTTAAAGACAGGAAAAGCCAGCATCGATCAACTTTTGGAACAAGCCGAGACCCTGATCCCGATCCCTTCGTGATAGGCGAGGACTTTTTCGCGCGGATCATTGATCCGACATATATACGTATTCTTTCTCCTCAGATCCAGAAAGTGTTACGAACAGTTGTACAATATTACCCAGGCCACGATCTACGAGGAAGAGAACTGCTCTTCAAAGAGCCTTACAGAGTGTTGGTTCATTACCACGATGACCTTCATACAGTCATTCGTGGCTACAAAATGACTACCTATGATGATGCCGATCAGACCTGCTTCATCCAACTGAGGAACGAGGAGGAAGCTTCTCCTATCATCGTCGAATGCGATAAAGTCACTTACGACCACCTACAAATTTTGCTGAACTCACCCACCTTCAAACAGCTCTATGAAGAGGACATTAAACCCGAGCTTTGGATTTATGAAAATGGATTGGCTTCATACGACAATCTGTGGCTCTTGTTTAAACCTGGAGAGATTGTCTTCGCTCGGGTTCGGAAAAGCCTCGCTGGATTTGTTGTGCTGGCTGCTGACCATGTCTCTCATCCGGACGGCGTGACGCAGTTAGACAAGTGGGTTATTCAGGTGTGGAACCTAGCATACACCGGGCAACGATTGACTCGGCAAGCGCATGAATTTACTATTAACAGATACAACGGTCAACGATTCATTGATGAGTTGAATGTCTTCCCCAAACGATTTCTAAAGGATGATGGAAGGACTGAGAAGGAGCTTATTGCCCAAGGACGGGAATACTTCAAGATTATATGTGGATTGCCAGCTCATAGAAGATATTCTGGTCGAGTAATTGCAAATCATCTTGTCCAGGTGAGTTGTAAAAGTTTTCCCACGTAATTCCAGGTTGACATTAACAGTTGGATCAAGTACAATGGCGAGATCGTGGTCGATCCGAGTGGGTATTTAGCTTATGCTCCCAGAACACGCACGATTCGAGATGAAACATATCCTAGAACGATGCAGCATGGAACTTGGCAACCTATTGAAGACAGTCAGATTCCTGAGGGTGAAGGAGGCGATTTCTATACCCATTTTGCGAAGCCGTTAGACCTGGATGGAGGGATACGGTGGTCCAAGTTTAATGATATGGCTTGCAACGAGGAGGATATGCCAACAGACGATCAACTCCTTCTCTTCAGCTCACATGTCCTAGGATTTGCCTTGCAAAGGAAAGAATGGAGTAAGCCCAATCAGTATTATGGCTTTGGATTGAGCTGACGAGACATTAGTGATTTTCGAAATGAAACATGTTCAGCCAGTGGAAGAAGATAAGCAAGCTATCAAGCGAGTAGTCTTGGAGGAGAATGAGCGAGAACTGTTGATGGGCATGATTGGTGAAAATAAGAGTGATGATTGGAATGCGGAGTTTATAGAAGGAAAGGGACGCGGCCAAGTCATCCTTTTGTACGGCAAGTTCACCTGTCGACCTTCACACCTCAGTGTCTAACTTCAAGCAGGCCAACCGGGAACTGGCAAAACATTCACAGTCGGTACGTACGACGCTTTAAGTCAGCCTTGCATTATTTTAACCAAAACTAGAATGCGTAGCAAAACATCTCCTGCGCCCCCTCCTCTCGCTCACAGTCGCCGACCTCGGAACCGAAGAAACAACCATGGAAGCCAAACTAGCCAAATGGCTCGATCGAGCAGCCGCCTGGAATGGCATCGTTCTCATAGACGAAGCAGATATTTACCTCGAGCGACGAGAGAAGGAAGATCTATCTCGAAACTCGCTAGTCACAGCTTTTCTTCGGACTATGGAGTACTATTCTGGGACTTTATTCTTAGTACCTGCCCCGGCCCTTTCAATAACAATTTTAATGCCTAACAATATATAGACTACAAACCGGCCAGGGGCGATAGACCCCGCGTTCACATCCCGCACCCATCTCTTTCTCGGCTATAAAACACTTACAGATGAATCGCGCTCCCAGGTCTGGGATGGTTTCTTCAATAAACTTGAGCGCGAGCAGCGGAAACTATCAGATAGAGTACCTCGGCTGGTCGTGCCATCCACCACTCAAAATTTTGCGAAAAATGACCCTATGATGGTATCGTTGAAGTTGAATGGGAGAGAGATTCGTAACAGTGAGTACTTTTCTTTTATGGTCACCTCGCCGGGACTCGGCGCTGACGGGTAGCTCTAGTACTGCAAAGTGCCATTAATCTAGCAAGATACCACGCGAAAGGAGAAGACTCCGAGGATATCGAAATTAGTGCCGATCTTCTGAGAAAGGTTGTCAATAACAGGACACAGTATAAGGATGCCATCAAGGCCATTGACGGATTTTCTGAAAGTGCAAGAGCACATGATGCAGGCTGGATTGCTGCGCAATGATACCCTATTTATTTGAATTTCTGCATTTTTTGTATTCGTAATGTATTGTATTGTATTAACTTGTACAGTCGTCGAGAAACTCATCGCATGACCAGACAACTTCTCTTCTTTCCGTTCTGTATTTTCTCCATCTTCATCCCTTTTCTCTCGCTCCCTTAATTCAACTTCCCCGTCCATAGTACACATAAGGCTAAGCTTGATACCCTCACCCGCCACGCCTTCTATCTTCGGCTCTCTAAGAGAATCTCGTTGCACATCGAAGGCCCTTGCTTAACGAATCAGTACACCCTTTTTTCAAACAAGAGTGTTTCGTTGCACATTGAGGAGGCCCGCTTAGAAAAGGAGTACAATAGGTTTTCACACCCAGCGAAGACCATGATACCACCACTCCCAACCCTGGTTCTCCCCATTATGCCCATTCATCCCGCTAGAGACCCCTGAGTTTTCACTTCTATCTTCTTCCTTGACCTCCATATCATTCTCTCCTTCAATACTACTAAGAATCCCAACCCTGGGATCGTCTTCGCAAGGAATACTAGTAGGTTTGAGTGTTGCAGGAGGCTCTTTATTCCGTGCGCGAGAGATGGCAGCAAGAATACTTGGTGCAGTTGACATCTTGAAAGCTTTATACGGTTTTGAAATAATCAAATTACTAGCGAATGAGTAGAGAAGTTTAAAACCGTGGAAATTCCGGCTATCAAAAGAGAAAAACCATTCACACGGACATAGACCATTCTTTCGTAGTTCGAACGCAACGAGAGTGACTGATAATTCAAGTGTTAGGTTAAGTACAACGAACTAGCATCACTACTGATTCTGGCTCAGGCCATTCCCCTCGTCCCACTATGAACCCCCCCGAGGATTACGATGTTTTGCCTCCCCTCAACCCTTTCAACCTATCCACCAACTTCCCCCCGAATCCCATCCCCACTCCCGTATTAAACACACTTCCTTTCGGCGATCTCTCCAATTTCGGCCGTTGCGGCTTCAATCCTCCGTCCTCATGCACCCCCTCCTTGTCTTTGCCCTCTGGTCGTGCCTCTTCTTCAACCGCATCCGAGCCGGAGCCTTCCTTGCTGGCTTTAGCTTTCCCGTCTGCTTCAGCTTGTTTCTGCTTTCTGATAGTTCCTTGTTTTGAAATTGGGAGTTTTTGACCTAGTGAGGGTCTGGTTGGAGGTTTTGATTGTGGCATTCTGGTGGAAGGGCTCACTTTGAGAGGTTTAAGGTGCGGGCGAAATTAGTGATGAGTCGCTCTTCTATGGGCACATGCAAATAATGCATTGGCTACAATTGATCAATTTGCTGGTGGTTGATGGCGTTGATTCACTTGAAGTCGCGATTTCGCTTTTGAGTCAGAGTAAATGCCTTGTTATGTGAATGGCATCCACAAGTTCCGCTTCATCTCTACCTTTCTTCCTTCCTCATCTAGTTCCCTGTTACCCTCACTGCATCTAAATCTTCCTTCCCACCAAGCCCTCAAACCTAAAATTAAGCCTCACAAATCATGATCTCCTCCTAAACCTGCGCCGCCAATTCCTCCCTTCTCCACCCATGGCCTCTGGTCACGTTGACTAACCCCTTATTCCGTTCCCGTCCCGGTCCAGCATCGACACTCGGCCCCCAAGCTTCAGAATCTATCCCTTATTACTTCTTCTAGCGTTTATTCAATCATCTCTACTCCCGCCAATCTGTGAACAGAATTCAAACCGATACACCGCATATCAACTCATCAACCTTGGACGCTAAATCTATTGATAGCATCCAGCTGCAAAGTGAGATGTTTCAACGCTTTTCCATGCCACCTATATCTATTCCATTCCGAACTCTTCGATCTATCGTGGTTGCAAATCTAGATTCCCCCGTCATCATCTACCTCTGATCTTCCTCAGTTCAAACACCGGTTCTTGACCCTCAACTTCCCATGTCCGTTACGCTTTCGCCATAATCCTCTCTCTCCCTTTCAAATATCTCCTTTTCCTTGCCCTCTTGTCGTAACCTAAATGATGAACCAAGGCCCCTCCCAAATTACCACTTCAATCTCCCATCCACACTTTCAGCATAGCTATTTGACGCTCTCCTACCCCTTCCTCGCCCCTACCCTTCCCAGATCCCCATACAGCCCACTACCCATTCCCTCCCCCATAACACCCCCCCTCAAATCCCCTCCCCACCCCCATCCTCCCCAATAACCCCTTCCCTAAAAACCAACCTTCCATCTCTCCACTCCACCTTATCCTCCAACCCCAACCCCAACCCCACCC
>Ga0182030_10021561_pt1 | contig 12060 bp, 11 predicted proteins | sample 812S3MmetaG_FD_121299 | JGI IMG/M metagenome (GOLD analysis project Ga0182030, IMG submission 121299) | Permafrost microbial communities from Stordalen Mire, Sweden - 812S3M metaG (Illumina Assembly) | ecosystem: Environmental > Terrestrial > Soil > Wetlands > Permafrost | place: Sweden...
CCCATATGCCCGGGTTGCCAGGCCCCGAAGACGACAAGGCCCCGCCGGTGGCGGGGCCTTCGGTAATGGCGAGACCCAGACTCGAACTGGGGACACCACGATTTTCAGTCATCCATCCATGACTCGAGAGATCGCGTACGCGTGCGCCGTGTTTGACCGGCCGCGGTCGGGTTCCATGCCCAGATTCATGGTCCGGGCACCGTGGAGTCGCGCGTTTGGTCGCAACGGCGGATTGATCTCGGTAGCGGGGACGACCTTCTGCCCGTATCGCGGTGTCGCTTACGGGACCGGACCCCCGGCTGTGGGTCAACCTGAATCCGGAGGCGAACAGCCGATAGCTGCGTCCGGCGCTTTGAGCCCGGTTTCGCGTGGACGGGGCCTCGACAATCCGGGTGATACTCCGTACCCCCCCCAGTCAGGTCGACTCTCGGTCGGGAGACTCCACTAGCTCCGACTCGGCGGCACACCGCGCCCGGCAAACGGCTCGGACCCGGCGATCAGGCTCGTCGGTCCGGCGTCGCCATGTCGCGCGATTAGTCGCCGCTGGGTGGCGCCCACGCAAGCTCACCGGCCAGCGCCGCCCAAGCCGCGGTGATCTCAACTGTCCGGTCACGAGCAAGAGCGCTCGGGCATCATGGTGCGCATGACGCGAGGGCTGCTCGGCATCCCATGAGCCTCGAAAGTTTGGTTGTAATTGCTCGCTGTTGTCCAGCGGAGCGACGACCGGAAACCGGTTGCGAGCCCGAAGCCCAACTGTGGCGGTCATGGGCGTGCCTTCCGGGGCGACGGTGGGGACGAACGATCGGAACCCGATGCCCTCTCGGGGCGTCTCCTGTCGTGCAACAGCGAGATGGCCGTCTACCCCGCGCGGGCATAGTGGATGCTCCCAGTTCGTCTAGGCCAGCGCGGCAGCCGGCCATCTTCTTCACCGGGTGTTGTCCGCGAGCAACCGGCTATGATCGCGACGGTGTTTGGGTCGCAGTTATCGAGGCGCCATGCTTAAGCGTTCGCTGCAGCGCCTGGCGCGATCGATCGCCCAGCCGCGTCGTCATCGCTTTGCCGTCGTTCCGCTTGCCGGGTTGGGGCGCGATGCGGTCTTTGACCGTCGTACCAAGAAGTGGACGATTCTGCGCGTGCGTCCCGGCTCAGATCGTGACGTAGTCGCACAGGTCTTCCACACCGAAAGCTACGGAATGGATGGCCTTAGCCGCGGCCAGGATGTGCGCGACCGCTATGAACGGCTCGTGCGCGAGGGCCGACAACCGCTCGTCGTTGACTGCGGGGCCAACATCGGCGCATCCGCCGCGTATTTTTCGATCTGTTATCCCGCCGCTCGGATCGTCGCGATCGAGCCGAGCGGCGGGAACTTGGCCCAGGCGCACAAGAACTGCCGATCTGCAAACGTCGAGTTCGTAGCGGCCGCTGTGGCTTCGCGGCCGGGTCGCAGTAGCCTGATCGATCCAGGATGGGGGAGTTGGAGCCTGCGCGTCCGCGAGACTCATGATGGCGAGATTCCGATGGTGACGATTCAGAGCATCGTGTCCTCAGATCAGTACCGGACATGCGAGCCGTTCATCGTCAAGATCGATATCGAGGGGTTCGAAGACGATGTCTTTGCCGACAACCTGGAGTGGATCGATCAATTCCCCGTCATCATGATTGAGCTTCACGACTGGCTGTTCCCCGGGGAGGCGAAGTCGCGGGCGTTCTTGGAGGCTATGGGGGTGCGTGACCGTGACTTTGTGGTGTCCGGGGAGACGATATTTAGCGTCGCCAACGGATAGCTTCCCCAGTCGCGATCGGCGTGTTCACGACGACTGCTGGAAGGGCATGCTGATGTTGTTGGTTCCGCGACCCCTGGGGACACGGGCGTTGGGCGACGTTGTTGGACCTGGCGTGCTCGGCGTGTAGTCAGCGCTCCACGCCGCGTGACGACTTTCGAGCGCCCGGATTCCGCGAGGTGCAGGCGCGTTTCGTGTCGTTTCGAGTGGTCCACGAATCGGCTCGATGACATGAAGCCGGACGCGGTGGCGCATACACGCCCACGCGATATCCCGCATCTCGGAAAGCGCTCATCCAATCTTGGCAAACACTTCCGTGGCTTGATCCAGTTGGGTGTCGGAGAGCAGGTGTGCGTACACCCTCGCGGTGATGTTCGGGTCGGCATGCCCCAGGTGACGCGAGACGACGATCAGTGGCACGCTGCGCGCCAGAAGGATGCTCCCGCAGGTGTGACGCAAGCCGTGCAGCGTCACCAACGGTCGCTCGCCCTCGTCGACAAGCCCTGCGCGCACAAGCGCCCGCTTCACCGCTTGGGTGGGCGAGTGCGCGTTCATCGGCGCGCTGTTTGTCCCGGGCCACACGTAGCCGTGTGGGTCAGCTCCGCCACATGTGACTGATTCCGTGAACCAGTCCCCAAACAGCGCGGCCGTCGCCTCGGAGATCGCGACGTTTCGCGACCTGCGCCCCTTGGCGGTCTTCTCGCCGACCTTGCCGTCGACGTGCCAGACCGACCTGCGAACTTCGATCCGACGTTCGACGAGGTGCACCTCGCCCCATCGCAGGCCGATGATCTCGCCCCGCCTGAGCCCGCCCTCTGCTGCCACGCGCAGCATCGTCGCGATCCGCAGGGTGCCAGGCCCGTCTGCGAGGAGCCGTGCGAGCTGCGTCTCGGTCAGCACCCGCTCGACCCGCTGCTGGGCGTGGGTGTCCGGGACCGGCAGCCGTAGGCGTGATGCGGGGTTCGTTGCGATCCGCCCCCAGCTGACCGCGGTCGAGAGAATCATTCGCAAGGTGGCCACGGCCTGGGTCACCATCCGCCGGCTGGACGCGCGCGCGACAAGATCGGCGAGCCACAGCTCGACGCGCTCGCGTGTGACCTCGTCGAGGCGCAAGTGCCCGAGCGCGGGCGAGATCCGCAAGCGGTACTCGGTCTCGATCGACGTGGTGGCGTGCGGCGAGAACACCCCGGCCTTGGCGCGCAGGTACCGTCCGGCGAACGCGTCAAGGGTCTCATCCGCGACGTGCGCAACTGGCGATTGGGGTCGGCCCGCGGCCTGGCGGCGTCACTTGGCCGCGCGTGCCTCGGTGATCGTGCCCCGGATCGTGAGCATGCGTGTGCGTCCGGATAGATCGCCGGGTACGAGGATCTGAAAACTGCATCCACAGCGACGACCCGGGCGGCGGTCGCCCGAGGCCGGACACCCGATGCGGTGTGCCCGGTAGACACCTGAATCGATGCGCTCGCGCCAGCCGGTGTGGCGGGTCTCGGCCCGTTGGGTGTTTTGTGCGGCGACGCGCGGCGGCACTGTGGTCAATCCGGTCCGGATCTCGGGCGGTGCGACCATAGCTCGGTGTGCCGCAGACATGCGAGGGCGCGCCATCACTCGTCCGTGGGCTGTCGCCACCACCCGGCGGGTAGCACCGTGCCGAGCCCTGGTGTCCGTCTGGGCGGCGTCCGTACCCCTGAGGGGCTACCTGGCTGACTTGTGCCCGCCGAGGTGGGCGCATCGCGGTGCGCGACCGCGGGTGGCCGGTCCGCCCACGTCGTCGAGGTCACTGGAATCCGCGAGGTCGATGAATAGCGGTAACGACAGCGCCGATCCTAACGGGCGCGTCGGACAGAAGAAGACCCCGTAGCCCTGCACCCACTCCGGACCGTGACACCCGGGCTCCCGACCTGAGCGCCCGCCGTCGACCGCCCTCAGTGGACCGTAGCCTCGGCGACGAATACGGCGGGGGCAGCCGTGTGGGGTCCCTCACCTTCCCGGACTGTCGCTTCGGCTCACCTGCTGCATCGGGTCACGCCTTTTCGTCACGCTGCCGCCGGTTCCAGGGGCACGGGAACGTGACGCAATTCCCACCGCACGCCGCGGCCGGCGCCAATCTACGAGCTAGTCGTGGGTGCGCCCAACCGTCACGGCGCGGCGGGCTGCGGCGGCTATGGTCTGGCCAAGCTGGGCGTCGTGGTCGACTCTTGGCACGGATGAAGAGAAATGCGACGACGGAAATACTGATGACGAAGAGGCAGCAGCGAACACCTGTTCGCCACTGCTAGGGTAACGACGAGCCGCATCGAGGGGAACTCGCAGTTATGACGCCGACCGGACTGCGTCTCCGGCTTTTATCGCGCTGGGGACAGGAAGCTACTTCGTCGAAGGGGCTGTCTGGGGCCCTCGTCGGCGTGTCCACCGGATACATGGACGATGCGCGGATGGATTGGCAGGAACTGATCAGGCGCGCCCATTCAGCGCTAGCCGAGGCGATCGAGATCTCCGCCCTGTCCGGGTCAGAACTCCCCAGCCTCATGCAATGGGCGGCGCACGTCGATCCACCATCGTTTGGCTATCTCGCAGTCCACGGCCCGACAAAGGGCATCGACATGGAACCATCCGAGCTGGCACGCTGTCTCGGTGGGCTTCCTGGATGGGTCACCAGCATCGTCTTGCATCCGGACACGCTCGAACGGCCTCAAGCCTTTCGGTCGCTGGGCAAGCGGCTAGTGCTGGAGAACATGGACTTCAGGAAGCTGTCGGGAAGGTCACCCACCGACCTTGCAAAGCTTTTCGACGTGCTGCCAGAGGCCGGTTTCTGCCTTGATGTCGCCCATGCGCGGTCGCTTGACCCGAGCATGGGCCTCGCTCACGAGCTACTCGACAGATTCGGCGAGCGACTTAGGCAAATCCACATGAGCGCACTTGACGAGCACGGCCACCACATACCGATCACCGAGGACGACTTGCGGGTGTACGCGCCGATCCTCGAGCGCTGTCCTCACATCCCTGTCATTTTCGAAGCGCCGCCGCCTTCGTGGTTGCAGACGCACCCCTAGACCGGCTCGAGGCCGCCTCGGGAGTTGACTTGTCCGCGCTCAGGAGGGTCCAGGAGAAATCCGCGTCCGTGCTGGCCGGTCTCCAGGCAGCATGTGCCGCGAAGATCACCCTCCCTGCTGGTACAGGGATTGTCGTCGTCGGTTCCCTCGGACGGGGCGAGGTGACATCAGGCAGCGATGTAGACCATCTGATCATCACGCTCGAGGACCCCTCAAAGCATCGGAAGCTGCGACGCGAGTGCAAACGGGCGAGAGAGGCCGTCGACGAGATCGTCAACGGTCAGGGACTTCGATCACCGGCCGACGGCGGTGCGTTCAAGGATGTTGCTTGGCTCGGCGAGCTGACGTCGACTGTTGGGACCGATGCGGAGACGAACACCCTGCTCACGCACAGGATGCTCCTCCAGCTCGAATCGCGACCGCTGCTCGGTGATGAAGTGTGGCGTCGGGGACTCGACGACATTCGCGGCGGCTACCTCGAACTGGGCGGCCCGATCAAATCCCATCGGCCGCCACGGTTCCTCCTGAACGACGTGATCCGCTACTGGCGGACCATGGGCGTCGACTTCGAAGGGAAGATGAGGGGACGCGGCGGTGATGGCTGGGGCATTCGCAACGCGAAGCTCCGCACGGTTCGCAAGATGCTGTTCGTCGGCGGACTCCTACCGACGCTGGAGTGCCATCGGCTTGAGGATCACGAGATCGACAGCTTCTTGCGCGATCGATTCGCTATGACGCCCGTCGACCGTGTCGCCGAGGCGTCGATGGCTGTGGGAGGCGCAGCTGCCGGGGCCAAGGCCCTTTGCGCGTACGGACGATTCCTCGACCTCATCGATGACGAAACACGTCGCGATCATCTCAACAACCTCCGTGAACAGGACCGCTCTTCGAGCGAGCTGTGGGCCGAGGTCAAGGGCATCGGGGACGAATTCCAGCAGGGCCTGCTTGAGATCCTGTTTGGCACGGGACTGAAGGACATCGTGAGGGAGTACGTCGTCTTCTGACCTGGGGAGCGTCCCCGGCCTGAGCGAGCGAAACAAGTTCCTCCACCCGTCGGCAGCTGGTGTAGCTCCCCACCGACGGCGACAACGTGCCCACCGCCATCCCAACGTTTTCCAAGCCCCTATTTCGTGTCGCTGCGGTACCGCCACAGACCACGGGAGCGACACGAAATGCGGGACGCGACGCGCATGCCCCCGCGGCAACCAGCGAATGTGACGCCGGGCCTCCATGGAGGCGTCGAGCGCCAACGGTACTCGTGCCCGTCGTCGAGCGGTGGCGCGATCAGATAAGTGGGGTCGATGGTACGCGCCAGCGCCTGATCGGCGTGGATCCGGTGCCCTGCTATTCGGGCGGATCCACACTCCGGCGACCCCGTCGGGAGCGCCAGCCCGAATCGCTCACGAGCCGAACAGCCAATCGAGAAAGTCCGGCTCGGGCTCCTCGGGCGCGATGGCCTCCGTATCAGGCGGATGGACCTGCTTCGAGCGGCGCTCAGGCGGGGGCGGGTCCTGGTGGTCCTCGGGACCCTGCTCGAACGTCGCCTCGTCACCCGCGGGCTCGAGGTGCGACGGCGTCGAGAGGATGGCCCGCGGTCCGGGCTCGGGCCACGCGGCCAGCAGGAGCGCGCGCGGCGGGTCGTCGGCGGGCTGAGCGCGCCTCGCCGGTTGAGGACCGACACGCTCCGGACCGGCGTCTTGCACCACCACCGGCGAGGCGCCGGCTCCCCCGGCCTCGGCACGGTAGGCGGCCTGCACCCCAGGGCGTGTGGAAAAGCGCGCCCCGCACCCGCACAGCGCCGAGGACGGCCCCGCCCGACGCGGGTCGCGCGCCTCGTGGCCTTCCGGACACCACAGCTCCTCGTGCATGGCACCGACGATGCCATAGCTTGGCGACGGTTTGGAGTCCGATCAGGAGCGGTCGGTGGTGCCGAGGCGGTCCTGGTCGGAGGGCGGACCCGCGGATCCATGGCTCCGCGGATCCGCGGACCCGCGAGCTGGGATGTGACCAATGTCCGTCCGACGCCGCCAGCGTCCGAGCACGCGCGATCACCTGCACGCCCTGGCCGCGGCGTTTCATCCGCACCGGTCCCCGGCCTGGTCGTGGGAGCGGAGGGCCTTCGTATGGCTGCCCTCCTGGGAGGACCCTGGGCTCACCAAGTCGGAATGGCCCGTACTCGGTAACGACTGGGCGTCGGCGTCGGAGGCACGCGAGCTCATGCAGACGCAAGCCCGCTGTCATCACGATCGATGGCTGGCCGTCCGTTGTCTCGAGTGTGCGGTTGAGGTGGCGCGGTCGCTCGGGTACGGCTGACGCGACGGTGGCGGGGATGTCCTGCGGTGCCCAGTGGCACGAGCGAGCTACTGGCGCTCAGCCCCGCCGGATGCCCGTGTGCTTGGAGCAAAGGAGATCGGCGCCTCGTGGGGGGCCGCAATGGAAGGGCACCGGGGGGCGCACCTGCCCCAATTATGATGCACAAGGTTTCCGAGGGGGGACGTTCGTCGCTCGCGCGCACCGGTCGCTACATCTAACACGCCGCAACGAAAGCGCGCGGCCAATTTACAGCCCGATAACAGACCCGAGATGCCAACTCCCGTACCCTCCCCGCCGGACGAGACGCTCTGACCCCGACCCAAGGATCCCCGCGTGCGCACATCGGGATGGCTCAATCGGCGCGACACCATGTTCCCCTGGTCGCGAACGTCTACGTATCGGATGCTGGCTGGATTCCTCGTGGCGGTCATCCCAGTCATTGCGGGCTGCGGCTCGTCGTCGAGCACAACGCACCTGACCTCCGCCGCCTCGTGTGCGAGCCTCTACCCGAGCCCGGGAACGCACACCGCCTCCTCGGCGGCGCAGATCAGCCTGCGTGATGTCGCCCCCGGCTATCTGTCGAGTGGTGCGGTCACCGTGACGGGCTCCCGGACGGGCATGCACCGCGGACGTTGGGTGACCGACTCCGACCGACAGGGTGCCAGCTTTTATCCCACGACCGCCTTCAACGCTGGCGAGACCGTCACCGTCTCGGCCGGCGTCCCCATCTGCGGGGCCGCCGGCGACTCTGCCACGTTCGCGGTCGCGATCCAGCCGGGGCCGCTTGCCCCCGACCCGCCGGCGTCCGCGACCACCACAACACCACTGGATCAACCCACGACGACCTACGCGTCGCTGCCGGGCGTCAAGATCCCCACGCTCACGGTCAATGTGCCGGGTGCGTTCGGAAATGACGACATCTTTGAAACGCCCAGAGGCGGGACAACCCCCGCGGGCCCGATCATCCTCAACGGGAACGGCCAAGTCGTCTGGTTCGATCAGTTGCCGCCGGGAGACATTGCATCGGACTTGAGTGCCCAAACCTACGACGGGCAACCGGTGCTCACCTGGTGGCAAGAGCACGTCAGCCCCTCCACGGGTTTGGGCGTCGACCCCGACTACGTGATCATGAACTCCCACTACCGGATCATGAAGACCGTGACCGCCCAAAACGGCGCCGGTAGCGACGAGCACGAGTTCTTACTCTCGCCCTCGGGAACCACCGCGTGGGCAATCGGGACCAACGTGATCGGCGCGAACCTGACCGCGCTCGGCGGCCCCAAGAACGGCCCGGTCGTCGATTACACCGCACAGGAAATCGATCTGGCGACCGGCAACGTGCTCTTCGAGTGGCACAGCCTCGATCACGTACCGGTCACGGACTCGTATTTCGGCTACACGCCAACGCTCGACTACGACTATTTCCACATGAACTCGATCGATCCACTGGCCAACGGCACCGTGCTCATCTCGTCGCGCAACACCCACACCGTCTACGCGATCGACCAACGCACGGGAGCCGTTGTGTGGCAGCTCGGCGGCAAGCACAGCACCTTTACGATGGGCCCAGGTGCGAATTTTGCCCTCCAGCACGACGCCAGGATGCATGGCGCGACCACGATCTCGATCTTCGACGACGAAGACGCGCCGCCCAGCACCGCCTCGGGCGCAACGCCCGCGGGCCTCCCCGCCCGCGCGATCCTCCTGAGTCTCAACTTCACCATGCACACGGCCACCCTGGTGCGCTCGATCACCCACAACGGGCTCAAGGTTCCCTGGCAGGGCAACGAGCAGATTCTGGCCAACGGCGACGTCGTGGTCGGCTGGGGCTCCGGGGGGTTCACCTCGATCTACAGCCCGGCCGGCACGCTGCTGTTTGACGCGACCTGGGGGTCGACGATCAACAGCTATCGCGCATTCCTGTTGCCGTGGTCGGGCACGCCGACCACACCCCCGTCGATCGCGGCGAGCAGCGCGAATGGCACGGCGCATGTCTTTGCCAGCTGGAATGGGTCAACGGTAACCACGCGCTGGGAAGTCCTTGGCGGGTCCTCACGGACGAATCTGCATGCGCTTGCGAGCGCCAGCCGCACCGGGTTCCAGACCGAGATCGCCCTCCCCTCAGCGCCGAGGCTTGTGCAGGTCGTCGCCGAGAACGCCACAGGACAAGCCCTCGGAACGTCAGCCGTGATCGCCCCGAAGCCCGGCGCCGAACCCGCGGTCGTCTCCACGCCGTAGGCGCGCGCATGCTCACCGAGTCGATCGTCGACTGAGAACTGCACAGCCTCGGGGGCCCATGCCGATCTGGCATGGGCCCGGGGGTCGCATCACACCCCGCACCACACAGCCGAGGCGGGCTCGTCAGCGGAGGGCCGGCCAGGTTGGTCGGCCTTGTGCAACAACACCGACGACGCGCGCACCTGCCCCGATTATCGCCCGCCAAGCTTCCGAGGGGTGTCGTTCATCCCTCGCGCTCACCAGCGCGACATGCGACGAGCCACCACGAAATCGTAGGCACAAGCTACAGTCCCATAACAACCGCGAAATGCGAGCGCCAGTACCCTCTCCGACGGACAAGACACCCCGACCACGACGCAAGGATCCCCCGTGCAGACATCACGATGGCTTGTTCGGCGCGGCGGCATCTTCCCCGCATCGGGGCTGTTTTCATACCGCATGCTGGCCGGATCCCTCGTGGCAGCCGTCCCACTTGTCGCGGGCTGCGGCTTGTCGTCGAGTACCGCGCACGCGACATCCTCAGGCTCGTCCTCGCCAAGCGCAACGCACCTGACATCCTCGTCGTCGTCCTCATCAAGCACAGCGCACCTGACATCCTCAGCCTCGTGCGCGAGCGTCTACCCGAGCCCGGGAACACACACCGCCTCGACGGCATCGCAGATCAGCCTTCGCGATGTCGTCCCAAGCTCACTGTCGAGTGGTGAGGCCACCGTGACGGGCTCCAAAAGTGGCGCACATACGGGACGTTGGGTGACCGACTCCGATCACCGGGGTGCAAGTTTCTATCCAACGACGGGCTTTGCCGCCGGTGAGACCGTCACCGTCTCCACCGGGGTCCCGGTGTGTGGTACCAGGAAGGACATCGGCACATTCTCGATCGCGATCCGACCGGGGCCGCTCGCCTCCACCACGACGCTGACTGCGATCACCGCATTGCCGCCCAGCCACTCCGCGATGACCTCCCGGTTGTCGACAACCTACGCGTCCCTGCCGGGCGTCACGATCCCCACGCTTGCGGTCAGGGTGCCAGACAATTTCGGAGGCAGCTACCTCTTCGAGACGCCCCGGGGCGGAACGATTCCCGCGGGGCTCGAGATCGTCAACGGGAAAGGCCAGCCGGTCTGGTTCACGCCGCTGTCCGGGAAAATCGTGGCAACGGACTTGCGCACCCAGACCTACAAGGGGCAGCGGGTGCTCACCTGGTGGCAAGGCGGTCTGAACTCTGCTGGGAGGGATGTTGGCGAGTTCGTGATCATGAACTCTCACTACCAGATCATTAAGACCTTTGTCCCGGGTAACGGATACGCCAGCGACGAGCACGAGTTCCTGCTCTCCCCGTCCGGGACCACCGCATGGGTGATCGGCGCCCAGGTGATCGGCGGGAACCTCTCCGCACTCGGCGGCCCCAAGACCGGTGCTGTCATCGATGAGATGGCCCAAGAAATCGATCTGGCGACGGGCAACGTGCTCTTTGAATGGCACAGCCTCGATCACGTAGCTGTCACGGACTCTTATTCCGGGTATACCCCGCGCGCCGACTACGACTACTTTCATATGAATTCCATCGATCCACTCGCATCCGGCACCGTCGTCATCTCAGCGCGAAATACCCATGCCGTGTATGCGGTCGCCCAGAACACCGGACACGTCCTGTGGCAACTCGGTGGAAAGCACAGCAGCTTTGTGATGGGCCACGGCGCGAACTTCGCGCTGCAGCATGACGCCAGGATGCACAGCGCGACCACCATCTCCATCTTTGACGATCAAGATGCGCCGCCCAGCCACGCACCTGCCCGGGCCATTCTCCTACATCTCAACTTCACCACCCACAAGGCCACCCTGGTGCGGGCCCTGAACCACAACGGGCTCAAGGTCCCCTGGCAGGGGAACCAGCAGATTCTGGCCAACGGCGAGGTCGTGGTCGGTTGGGGTTCCGGAAGCGCGACCTCTGTCTTCAGTCCGACCGGCAAGCTGTTGTTTGGCGCAACCTACGCCTCGCCGAGTAATAGCTATCGCGCCTACCTGTTGCCGTGGTCGGGCACTCCAACCAAGCCCCCGTCGATCGCGGCCAGCAGCGCCAATGGCACGGTGAATGTTTTTGCAAGCTGGAATGGATCGACAGCTACGACGCGTTGGGAGATCTTTGGCGGGCCGTCGAGGACAAATCTTCGTCCGCTCGCAAACGTCACCCGCACCGAGTTCCAAATCGATATCAAAATCCCCTCAACACCACAGTTTGTGGCTGTCGTCGCCGAGAACGCGCGGGGGCAATCTCTCGCGCGTTCTGCCGTGATCACCCCGAAGGCCCGCGCCCGACCCGCCGCCGTCAACACACCGTAACCGCTCGCGGGCCCTGAACCAGCGATAAGCCGAGCAGCGCAGACACCCGCCTCGGGGTCCATTCTCGTCCGCCATGGACCCCGAGGGTCGCTTCGCGCCGCGCAGGACGCAGCCGGGGTGAGTTCGTCTGACCTGACCCCCGCCGACGGTGCCAACTGATCTGGTCCCCAAAAGCTGAACCGGCGTTATGAGAGTTCAGGCGGCTGTGGTCAGTAGTTGGTGAAGCTTCTCAAAGCTGATTGGCGACTGCATGCCGATCGAGCTGTGGCGCCGGACGCCGTTATAGAAGACTTCGATCCCGTCGAAGATCTCGGTCGAGAGCTCGACCCGGGTCCTCC
>Ga0182030_10021562_pt1 | contig 12060 bp, 9 predicted proteins | sample 812S3MmetaG_FD_121299 | JGI IMG/M metagenome (GOLD analysis project Ga0182030, IMG submission 121299) | Permafrost microbial communities from Stordalen Mire, Sweden - 812S3M metaG (Illumina Assembly) | ecosystem: Environmental > Terrestrial > Soil > Wetlands > Permafrost | place: Sweden...
AGGCCGGCGTCGGGCGGCTGGCCGTCCGGACCGATGCCCAGGCCGGCAAACTTCTCGTCGGTGAAGTTGAACCCGCTGTGGCACTCCGTGCATTCGCCCGTGCGCTCGAAGATGTCCAGCCCGCGTCGAGCGCTCGCATTCAACGCATGTTTGTCCCCGCTCAAAAAGCGGTCGTAGGGTGAGTTGCCCGAGACAATCGTCCGTTCGAAAGACGCGATCGCCTTGGCGACGCGATCGACCGTCACCTGCCGGTCTCCAAACGCCTGTTCGAACAAGGGCGCATAGCCCGCGATGCCCGCGATGGCGCCCGCCGCCGCCACCATCGTGTTGCCCATTTCGTCCGGCGCGGCTACCGGGCCGCCGATTTGCGCTTCCAGGGTGGCCGCGCGACCGTCCAGAAACTGGCTGCGCCCATACCCCCGGTTGATCAGCGTCGGCGCCCGGCGGCGCAGCGGCTTGCCCGTGACGCCCAGCGGCGGCGGCTCGCCGCCGGCAAACGCGTGCTCCGGCGGATGGCAGGCCGCGCAGGAAACCTTCCCGTTCGACGACAGGCGGGGATCGAAGAACAGATTCCGGCCCAGTTCCACGCGGGCCGCCGAATACGGATTATCCGCCGGCCAGATCATTGCCGGCAAACCAAGTGGGGGCTGCGGCGGCTTTGTGCCGGGGCGCGTCTGCGCCGCCCCACCCCTCGCCGTGCCCGCTAATAGCAGGCAACACAAAACCGGACGTGCGAAGTTCATCCAATTGGATGTTGCCAGAAGAACCATGGCGTCCGCAAGCGGATCGAGCGCACCACCTGCGCCGCCGCGGTTTTCGAAGGGCTCCGATGCGTGCGCCTCTTCCGCCGCCTGATGCCCGAAGTGCGCTTCACCTGGATCCTCGCGGGCGTCCGCTCCGCGCGTGTGGGCGAAGGACTCTCGCTGGAGGTGGCCGCCGCCCGGCCGCGCTTACGGCAGTATGTCCTGGCAAAGGTGGGGCAGGCGGTTCCGCCTGCCAACTTCGCCGGCCGCTGACGGGAGCGTTTAAGGTATAGTTATCCTTTACAGCATAGTCGCCGCATGATACATGTCCGTCCTCGCCGCCTCTTCCATATTGTGAGAGGAATCTCCCAATGAAAAATCTCATTCCGATAACTATATTCCTCACCCTCCTGCCCATAATCGCTCGGCCGGCAACACCGGTATCGCCGCGCACGGCCAAGCCCGGTGCGGACAAGGCCAGATTGAAAATGGCCCAAGTCCCGCTCGGCTTCGAGAGCAACCAGGGGCAGACCGATCGCGCGGTGAAGTTCTTTTCCCGCGGCGCCGGTTACGCTCTATTCCTGACGCCTACCGAAGCGGTCTTCAAACTGCGCCCGACGGCTCCCGCCGGCAAGGAGCCCTCCGTCCTGCGGATGAAACTGCTGGGAGCGGATGGCACGGCAAAGATCTCCGGAGCAGCCCAACAGCCCGGGACTGCCAACTATTTTGTAGGCAACGATCCCAATAAGTGGCGCACCGGAGTTCCTACCTACGAGAGAGTGAACTTTCGCGGAATCTATCCCGGCGTGGATGCGGTTTTCTATGGCAACCAGCGCCAGTTGGAGTATGACTTTACCGTGGCGCCAGGCGCGGATCCAAAGCAAATCGCGCTGCGGTTCTCGGGGGCGCGCCCGAAGCTCAACCGTGACGGCGACTTAGTCCTCAAGCTCGATGGCGGCACAGTACTACTGCGCCGGCCGGTAGTCTACCAGGGTATGGGTACCGGCAAAAGACCCGTGGACGGAAGATATACGCTGGCGGGAAATCGCGTGAGCTTCCGGATCGGCCCCTACGATCGCAGCCAACCGCTGGTAATCGACCCTGTGCTCTCCTATCTGACTTATCTCGGCGGAAGCAGCACCGATAACATCGGTTTTACCACCGGTTACTATCCATCCGGCGAAACCAACCCTACGCAAGGGCTGGCAATTGATGCTTCGGGTAATGTTTATGTGACCGGCTACACCTATTCCCTGGATTTTCCCCTGCAGAACGCCTATCAGGGCACCCCGAAACAACTGGCCCACTACCAGACGGTCTTCGTGACCAAACTCAATTCGACCGGCACGGGGCTATTGTACTCCACTTATCTGGGAGGGTCTGTGTTTGACGTGGGCGAAGCCATCGCGGTGGACCCTGGCGGCAGCGCTTATGTGGCGGGATATACCAACTCAAGCGACTTTCCGGTCACCAAAGGCGCATTCATGACCGTCTGTGACGGCAGTACGTGCGGTTATTATGGCCCGACCAATGGCTTCCTGGCGAAATTGAGCCCCGATGGCAAGACTCTTGTTTATTCGACATATCTCGGAGGCCAATCGGGAGACACCAGCACCATTAGCGCGGTCGCAGTCGATTCAAAAGGACAGGCGTATGTCGCGGGAGAAACCAATAGCGCTTGCAGGAGTAATCCGCCCAGCGTTTATTACACTACCACGCATTGTTTCCCGACGACTAAGAGCGCGGTCATTCCCGGGTCGATCTATGATATCTCGAGTTACCCGGACAGCCTGGAACATGCCGTCAATAACCAGGGAAGCGCCTTTGTGACGGTGTTCGATGCCGCCGGCGCGAACCTGCTCTATTCGACGCTGTTTTGCGACGCCAATCCAACCGCGCATTTCCCTTTGAGCGCCGAGTTTGAAACTAACGGAACGGGTGTCGCCGTGGATGCTCTCGGCAATTTCTATCTGGTGGGCACCACCAAGGATGCCTATCTGCCCACCACGCCCGGCGCCTTTCAGCCGTCGTTTCCCACAGCCTCCGGGGTGACCGCTCTCGGTTACGTTGCCAAGTTCAGCCCGGTTAGTTCCTCCGGCGGTGCTTCCCTGCTGTATGCCAGTTATCTGGGCGGCACGGATAAGACCGCATACGCGCAGGCTGGCGGCGTGGCCGCGGACGCCGCCGGCAACGCTTACGTCACGGGCATCACCGCGTCGTCCGCCTTTCCCGTCACGCCGGGCGCCTACCAGATAACTTGTGGAGTCGGTTGCGGACTTACCGGATTTGTTACCAAGATCAAACCCGACGGCAGCGGCCTGGTCTGGTCCAGCATGCTGGGGAACTTGACGAATCTGGCGAGCGGCGGGTACTACGGCCCCGTCGATGCCATCGGCCCCATTCAAGTCGATGCCAGTGGCAACGTTTACGTTGCCGGCCAATCGGCCATCGGATTTCCCGAAGTAAATCCCATTCAGACCACCACGGGAGGCGCGGCGCAGGCCTTCGTTGCCGAATTCAATCCGACGGGCAGCGCGCTTCTGTTCTCTTCACTGGTGGGCTCGGGCGGCATTTTGGGAACCCAGGGCGCGGCGGGCCTGGCTGTCGATAGCCAGGGAAACATTTTCCTGGCCGGCAATACTAGCAGCGGCGGCCTCGCGGTCACGCCGGACGCGTTTCAGCAGGCATTCGGGAAGACCCAGACGCTCGGCGCCGGCTTTATCGCCAGGATCTCCACGACTCCCTCCGCGCCGGCTATCGCGCCGAGCGCCGGGTTGGTCAATGGCGCCAGTTTTCAGGCGGGAATCGTTCCCAATTCCTGGATCACCATCGTCGGAACCAACCTCTCGTCGAAGACCGATACCTGGGCCAACGCGGTCGCCGCCAATGGCGCCCTGCCGCAGTCCCTGGATGGTGTCAGCGTCAGCGTTGGCGGACAACCGGCTTACATCTCCTACATCAGCCCCGGGCAGATCAATGCGCTGGCTCCCAACGTGGCGCCCGGCAACGTATCGGTCACGGTTACCAATTCGAACGGGACCAGCTCGCGGGTCACGGCGGTCGTGCAGATGGTCCAGCCGGCCTTCTTCCACTGGGGCAACTACGCAGTCGCCACCAGAACGGACTACAGCTACGCCGTCAAGAACGGCGCCATCTCCGGTCTGACCACCGTGCCGGCCAAGCCCGGCGATGTCATTATCCTCTGGGGAATTGGTTTCGGCGCGACTGTTCCCCCCGCGCCGGCGGGCGTCCTCGTGCCTCTCGGCGGCAGTTACAACACTGCCAACGCGGTGACCGTTACCGTAGGAGGGGCGACAGCCACCGTCTACGGCGCTGCCCTGACCCCCGGGCAAGCCGGGCTGTATCAGGTGGCGATCCAGATTCCCACCACGCTGGCCGACGGCGACTACCCCGTTATCGCCACGGTCTCGGGCACGCCGTCGCCTTCGAGCACCCTCATCACGGTTCAGAACTAGGTCCGCGCCGCGCCGCGCCTGTCTTGCCCTACTCGCCGTAGCTGATTTCGGTGTGGCGGGCCGAGATGCCGGAATACACCAGCAGGATCAGCGACAGCGCCAGCAAACCGGGCACGGCGATCCAGAACGGGGTGGGGTCGGCGTCGATCACCATCACGTTGAAGGGCGGGGGAATCGGAATCTCCACCGGGCAGAGATTCTTCAGATAGAAAATCACGCTGATTTTCTTCAGCACGGTGGGCAGGAACGGGTTCAGGTTCTCCCACACCATGACCACCGCGGCGGGGATCATGGGGTTGCGGAAGAAGATGCCGGTCATCAGGAACACCGCGCCGTAGCCGATGCAGGCCAGCGCCGCCACCAGCACGTAGGAGCCGAGTTGACTGAGGCCGGGACCGTGCAGGATGTAGTCCGTGTAGGCCGCGCCGGCGTGCCGGCCGATCATCAGAAACGAGAGCGCCGTGCTGCCCACGAACAGAAACAGCGCCGTGGCCAGGCCCGCCAGGTACTTGCCGGCCACCAGCAGTTCCCGGCGCAGCGGCGTGAGGTAGTAGTAGTGCAGCGTCTTTTCCAGCATCTCGCCGCGGAAGAGATTGGAGAAAATGCCCACGCACCCGAAGAAAATTCCCAGGCGCAGAAAGTAGAAGTGAAACAGGCCGGCGAAAGCCAGGCTATCGTCGCCCAGGCTGTGGTGCCCGTGGTTGCGGAGGCCCAGCTCGAGCAGCCAGTGAAGCAGGGTGAGCCCCACCGGGCCGAGCGCCAGGAAATACACCCACCAGCCGCGCCGCGAGAGGAACGTCTTCTTCATTTCGAGGCGAAGCACGCCCGCGATCTGGCGCATCCAGAGATTCATATCGTGCTCCCCTCCCCGCCGATAAGGTATTGATACACGGAGTTCACGTCGTCATCCGCCGGCGCCACCGATTCCACCACCAGGCCGCTCTCGATCACGATGCGGTTCAGCAGCAGGTAAAAGCCGTCGGCATCGGTGGTGCGCAGCAACAGGCCATGGCCATCGGTGTGGAGCTTGGCTTCCACCACGTGGTTCTCGGTGAATAAGCGCGCCGCCAGTTGGCTGGGATGGTCGCAGCGCACCAGGATCTGCATGGGCTGGTCCTTGACCTCGCCGCGCACGTTTTGGATCTGGCCCTCGGCCACCACGTAGCCCTGGCTGAGCAGGATCACCTGGTCGCTGATGCGGTCCACCTCGTGGAGGATGTGGCTACTGACGATCACGTGGCGTCCCTTCTCTCCCCACTGCTCGAAGAGCGCGATGGCTTCGGCGCGGGCCAGCGGGTCGAGGCCGTTCAACGGCTCATCGAGGATGAGCACCTGCGGATCGTGCGCCGTGGCCTGCGCCAATCTGACGCGCTGCCGCATGCCCTTGCTGTAGGCGGCCACGGCACGGTTGCGGGCTTCGGTGAGGCCGACGGTTTCGAGGGAGTCACGTGTGCGGCGGTCGCATTCTTCGTGGCTCATGCCGAACACGCGCAGATAGGAGTAGATAAATTGATAGCCGGTGAGGCCCTTGGGGTAGGTGTCGAACTGCGAGCAGTAGCCCACCGCGCGGCAGAGGTGTTCGGGATCTTCGGTGGACATTCCGAGCACGCGGATCTCGCCCTGGCTGGGGCGGATGAGGCCGGTCATCAGGTTCATCAGCGTGGTCTTGCCGCTGCCGTTGGGGCCCACCAGGCTGGTGACGCCGGGCGGGATGGTGAGGCTGACCTTGTTGACGCCCAGCACTTCCCCGTAGAAGCGCGAGACGTTGGCGAAGGTGATGGTGTTCTCGCTCATCTGACAACCTCCGCGCCGCGGATCTTGCGCGTCAGCATGTAGAGGCAGACCAGGCAGAGCGCGCCCAGCATCGCCCAGCAGCACCACAACGGCAGTTCCTCGCCTTGCGGCATGCGGAAGAAGACGCCGCCGTTGTTGACCGCCGGGTCGGCGCCGAAGAGATGTACCCAGACGGAGCCGATGAGCGCGCTGATGTTGAACAGGTGTCCCCAGCGGGTGCGCTGCACGCCGTTGATGGCCACGCCGAATCCGGCGGCCACGAAGAAGACACCGAACATCAGGGCGCCGGCGGCGGGCTTCCACTTCACCCAGGCGGAGAGCGCCAGCGCCAGCAGGGCCAGGACCAGCAGCCAGACCCACGCCCCGAAGAACAGGCCCACCGCCAGGCTGGAGTTATCGTGCATCCAGGTCCAGCCGTCTTCCAGGTAGGCTTGCAGCAGGAAGAGCAGCAGGCCGGGAACCCAGGTCATGAGCGACATGAGCACGATGAGGATCCACATCTTGCCGAGCACGTACTCGATGCGCGAAAACGGGCGGGCAAGATACAGCGAGAGCGCATTGTTGGCCAGATCGGGCGAGACCTGTCCGGGGCCGGTGAAGGCCGCCAGAAACAGCGCCAGCATACTCTGCCAGCCCAGGAAATTCAGAAAGAAGGTGGCGTTGATGGAGATCAGGCGGTTGGCGTTCTGCACGCCCAGCAGGTTGAGCGCGCTGGCGTTGTGCTGCACGTAGACGATGAGCGCCGCGATCAAGGGGTAGATGAAACTGGCCAGGAAGAAGATGGTGAGAAAGCGCGATTTGCGCATATCCTCGAAGGCGTAGCGCGGAATCACCAGGAAGCGCGTGAACCCGGGCGTCAACGCGCCGTCATACGGCCGGTAGGTTTTCTTATAGACGGCCATCGGCGGTCTCCATGGCTTTGAGGAAGATGTCTTCCAGGGAATCGCGTTTGTGGTTGAGGCGGCGGATCTGAATGTTCTGGTCGGCGGCGATCTGGTAAAGCTGGCGGACTTCGAGGTTGTCGGGTAGGATCAGTTTGAGGCGGCCCTGCGCACCGCTGGCGGTCTCGCAGCCCAGTTTTTCGACGGCTTCGGCGAAGGCACCGTTCGCGCCGCCGCGCGTTTCCAGTTCGAGGAAACGGCGGTTGGCGCGGCGCTCTTCCTCCAGATTGCAGAAAGCGGCGATGTTGCCATCCTTGAGGATCAGCACCTCGTCGCAGCACTCTTCCACGTCGCGCAGCAGGTGCGAGGAGAGGATCAGGTGGAGATCGCCGCGGTCGCGGATCTCCTGAATGAGGGCGATCATACGCAGGCGCGCGGGCGGGTCGAGCCCATTGGTGGGCTCGTCGAGAAACAGCACCTTGGGGCCGTGCGCGATGGCTTGCGCCAGTTTGGCGGCTTGCTTCATGCCCAGCGAGTAGGTGCCGAGCGCGCGGTAGCGAACCTCGCCGAGACCGACGTAAAAAAAAGCTTCGTGGGCGCGTTCCAGGGCCTGCTCGGCGGGCACGCCGGCGAGTTCGGCCATCAGGCGGACAAAGCGCACGCCGCTCATGGAGGCGATGAAGGCGTCGTTCTCCGGCATGTAGCCGATGAGGCTGCGCACTTCGCGCGCCTGGGTGCGCACATCGCGGCCGAAAACGCGGGCGGTGCCGGAGGCCGGCTGGTGAAAGCCCAGCAGGGTGTTGATCAGGGTGCTCTTGCCCGCTCCGTTAGGTCCCAGCAGGCCGATGGATCGCCCGGTGAGCTTGGCTTTCAAATTTTTCAGGATGGCGCGGTTGCCGAAGCGGACTTCGAGGCCATCCAATTCTATGACGGGGTCCATTCCCCTATTTAAACGCAGGCGCGCGTCCCCGTGTTCCCATGAATTGCGCCAGCGGGATGGCGTTCTGCAGATTGCCGGTGACGAGGTTGCTCAAACTCATGCCCATCAGGTTGCCGCTGGTGGCGACGCTGATGCGGTCGGGTTCTCCGTAAGCGGCGATCATGGTGGATTTCATGTTGCCGAGGCTCTCGATTCCGTTGGAGTGCCCGCCGCGGCCCTGAGGGAGCATACCGCCCAACAGGCTGACGATGGGCGCGAGCGTGGTGCCCAGGTTCTGGTAGATCAGGGCGGAGAAGTTATTGTAGTGATCGCGCGGCAGCAGCGCGACGAACGCCGCGGAGTGGGTGATGGACGCCTTACTGACCTTCACCTGCAAGGCGCGGGAGACCAGCGCGCGGGTGGGCCCGGCGATCATGTAGCCATCGGCAAAGGTGTAGTGCGCTTCGGTGAGCGGGCTGCCATCGCCGCCGGCGATCATGTAGTAAGTCCGGCCCTCCACCACTTCCTGGGCGATGCGCAGCGGCTGGTTGCCGGCCTTGACGGTCTCGCGGCTGTAGGCTTCGGCGAACTTTTGCAGGGCGGCCTGCATCTTGACGGGGTCATAGACTTCGGTGACCAGTTTCCAGGAAGGCACGGGGATGGCGGAACCATCCAGCGAGAGGGAAAACTCGCTGCCCAGCGCAGCCGCGAAATCGTTGCGGACATCGACTCCGGTCTGCGTGCGCAGATCGTTGAGCGATTTCTCGGTGGACGCGGCCACCCCGTGGTTTTGCAGGCTGACCAGCCCATCCACGATGGCGGCGGGGCTCTTCACCACGAAGGCGGTGACGATGGTGGCTTCCGGCGAGACGTAATCGAGCGAGCCCATCGGGGAGGGATCGGCTAACCAGGCGGCCATGCCGGTGCGGGGGCCATCGAAGCCCAGCGCGGCGCGGGCTTCCATCTGGTGATTGACTTCCTTCTCTTCGGCGATGAAGTAGCGCGCGCCGCCGGGGAAGGATTGCTGTTTGCCGAGGCCGGCGAGATCGGCGCTCAAGAGAAGGCCAACGCCGTTCCCATAGGATTCGTCGATGCGCGCATAGAACGGCGTGTTTTGGAAACCGCTGTGGGGCGCGTCCAAAGCGGATGTGAAGGCGGCGACGGCATCCTTGGGACCAAAGGCCGCGAGTCCATTGCGCTCTTCCACGGCGACCGCGGCGGGCAGATGCTGCTGCTGGAGGAATTCGGCGAATCCGGGGCGCTTGGTTTCGGCGAAGAAGACCGGCAGTTGGGTTTTGCCATCGGCGGTGGTGAAACCGGTGACGACAATCTCCTCGCCCAGGTAAACGCTAGCGGCGCGCAGTTTTTCCAGGATGGGTCCGGCGTTGGCGGCGTGAGTGCTCCACCAGGCGCGCAGTTCGGGGCTTTCGGCCATCTTCTGGTTGAAGACCTCCTGCGTCTGGCCCAGGTAGTCCCCCAGGTTGGGAATGCTGGCGAAGAAAACCGTGGAGGCGGGCAGGCGCCCCAGGAGTTTACTGGCATAGCGAAGCTCCGGCATACGGATTTGTGCCAGACCGGCGCGCAGGCTTTCCAGTTGCTGCAAGAGTTTTTCGCGATTGCGGCTCCAGCCGATATCGTCCTTCACGGAGACGGGCTCCAGGTTGGGGCTGGTGACGGTCTGATCGCCGGGATGGAGGATCTTGTCGTTGCTGTCCTGGGAGACGTGGACTTCGCCCTGGATGACGGACACTCGCGAGCCTTTGACGCCGCTGGTGACGCTGAAGACAGTGCCGGTGACGGCCACGCGGCAATCGGCGGTGGCGACATAGAGGTGGCCGGAACGGCGTTTGGCGGCCTGCACGATGATGCTGCCGCGTCCCAGGCGGATGGTGAGGTCGCTGGCGGTTTGGGAGTTGGAGAATTCGGAGCGTTCGCGGAGTTCGACGACGCTGCCGTCCTTCAATTGCAGCATGGCGTCGGAATCCTTGGCGGTGCGGATCTCGATGCCGTCGGGGAGGTCCTGACCGGCGGCGAGCACGGTGATTCCGGTGGGCAGGATCTCGTAGAGGGTGCCGTTGACGGCCTGCACTATGGCGCGGCCGGTGTGGTTGCCGTATTGATCGACGGCGAACCAGACGGAGAGTCCGGCGGCGACCACGACGGTAGCGGCGACAGCCCAGCGGGCGGCATAGTTGACGCGGCGCGGGGCGGCGGGCGCGGGCATGGAGACCACGCGGCCTTCGTAAACGCGGCGGCAGGCGACGCACTCGTGGAGGTGGTCTTTGACGAGCAGGGCGCGCGCTTCGGGGAGATGGCCGGCCTTGAATTCGGGAATGAGGGCCTGGAAATCGGCGCAGGTGTGCAGCGGGGCATGGCATTGGGCGGCGAGAGAAGCCCACACGCGGGCGGCCGCGGCTTCAATTACGGCCGGATCGATGGTGTCATCGCGGATTTCGATCATGGCTTGCTCCAGGGCAGGATCCATTGGCGCCTCCAGGGGGTTGTATTCGGTGTTCATGCCACTCCTCCCATGTAAGCTTGATATTCCTTCTGCAAACGGTCCCGGGTGCGCGAAAGGGTGACCGCCACGGTGCCGGGGGTGGTGTTGAGCAGGCGCGCGATTTCGGGGTTATCCTTGCCCTCGAAGAAGCGGAGGGCGAACATCTGCGCGATGCGGGGGTTGAGGCGGGCGAGAGCGCCGCGCAGCCAATCGCGGATTTCGCTGGAGTGGTGGGCGCGCTCGGGATTGCGGGAGGCGGGTTCGGCGAGCACCGGCTCCAGCTCATCGAGAGGGATGTGGCGGATGTTCTGCCGCGACCGGACCAGGTCCAGCGCGGCGTTGACGGCGGAGCGGTGCAGAAAGCTGGGCATGTTGCCGACGGGTTCGGCGCCGGCATCGCGCTTCACCATGCGGAGGAAGACGGTTTGCAGGACATCTTCGGCGTCGCCGGCGTTGCCGGTGATGCGGTAGGCGGCGCGAAAGACCAAGGCATGGTTTTCGCGAAAGATCTGTTCGAGGTCTTGGACGGAGAGGTCGGCCGGTTCCATGGGGGCAGCCATCAGCGCTTTCATCCTAACGTGCTCATCCTACTGTAGGAGACGCCGTGCGTGCCGGGGAATTAGCGGGTCCGGCAGCGGGGCGGGGCGCGGAGCAGGACGATGGTGGCCCGCTTCCTGGAAATAGGCTATTGCAAATAAAGGAGTTATGCGCGGAAAAGCGTCGAGAGCGGGCTAAAAACGTCCCGCTGTGGGTTTTCGCCACAGGTGAGGCTGCGAGTCCCCTGATTTCAGGGTATACCAGAGGACCCATAAAAAAGGTTCCGAAGGCCATCCTGGAGCATTTAAACGGTCTATTTAGATTGGGTTGCAGATTATTTTTTGTTTGTGAACCGGGCCACGCGAGCGGGTGCTAAAATACTGACTTCATTCACCAGGAGGTGGTTCGCTTGGAAGTAATAAAGGCACTATTGAGCTTTTTCAGCTACGTTTTTCACGGCTTGTTGTGCCTGATATTGATTGTCCTGTCGTGCCTGGCGACGATCGCGGGCGCGCAGACGCTGCGCCTGGGAGTGCTCCCCTGGACGGGATCGACGTTGCTGTACGTGCTGTTTTTCGGTGCGCTGGCCGGCCTGGCGACGGTGCTGCTGGCCATCAAGGGTACGTGGCGCCCTTTGTTTTTTGTGTGGAGCCTGGTGGTGCTGCTGCTGCTAGTGAAGGGTTATGTCTTCAGCGGATACCATTTCAGCCCGGGCGAGTATCGCACGGCTGGTTTCCTGATGGTGGGATCGGCGATCGCGGTGGTGGGAGCGTGGGCGCGGATGGGCAGGGCGACGAGGGCGCGGCGGTAGGGGAATAAGGCAAGAGGGACAGGCCAGAGGCCTGTCCTACCGAAAACGGACAGCGGGTTTTCGAAAACGGACATCCCGTGACCGGCCAGATTCCGGTAATCCCAGACAGAAGCAGTAAAGCCCGATGGCAGGGCAATTGCACGGAGGGCTGGTTCACTTCCGGGAAAAAATGCGCCATCTCCGAATTGCCCTTGCCGCGATCCTGCTTGCTTCAGGTCCGGCCGGTTTTGCCCAAACGTCCGAGGTTTCGATACAAACGCCACCGCCGCCGAAGTATGTGGGGCGCTTGCTGAAGCCATTCCATTTGGAAAAACGGGTGGTGGCGGCGGCGAGGCTGAACAATTCGCCGCGGCTGGAACAACTGGTGCGCGGGGGAAACCTGTATCTCTCGGTGCAGGA
>Ga0182030_10021563_pt1 | contig 12059 bp, 9 predicted proteins | sample 812S3MmetaG_FD_121299 | JGI IMG/M metagenome (GOLD analysis project Ga0182030, IMG submission 121299) | Permafrost microbial communities from Stordalen Mire, Sweden - 812S3M metaG (Illumina Assembly) | ecosystem: Environmental > Terrestrial > Soil > Wetlands > Permafrost | place: Sweden...
AATTACTCCATTGCATTTCAAGGTGGAACAGTCTCCGTGCCGATAACGAATAATCTGTCAGTGGCTCGCAATGGCGGCCAATTCAGACCGGTCGATGCGACTGATAAGCTGGCAATTTCTATTTCAGGCAGCGGAGTTCTTACTGGCCACTTCGTTAATCCAGCCGACAATACGACATTACAATTCAAAGGCGCTTTCTTTGGCCAGTCAAACGGCGGCTCAGGGTTCATTTTGGAGGGCAGTGGCAAGACGGGTGGTTTCGTTATAAAACAAGAATGAGATTATTTTAGGGCGGTCGGGTGAAAAAATGTGTTCCGATATTGTCCTGGCTTTGTGCGGTGTTTGTTTTTCAGACAAACATCGAAGGCCAGGTTGTCACCAATCAGCCTCAAAACGTTACTGTCAATAGTGGCTCGACCGCCACATTTACGGTCGGTGTCAGCGATGCTTTGAGCTACCAATGGCAGTTCAATGGTTCCAATCTGACTGACGCAGCAAACATTACCGGCTCGACGAATTCAGCGCTTACCTTGGAAGACGTCGATGCCAATGAAGCCGGGACTTATACTGTGTTGTTGAACGGTTCGGTGCCAAGCTCGAACGCGGTTCTGACTGTTCTGCCTGGAACGATTGTCACCTTCACCTTCTCCGGTTTGCTCCCTGGAGCGCCTGGGAGCAGCTTGCAAGTTCAGCTTTTCGATCATGATAAGCCGGTTACGGTGCAAAATTTCCTTCACTATATTTCGGCTGGGGCCTACACGAATATGTTTTTTGACCGTTGTGTGCCAGGGTTTGTCTTGCAGGGTGGGGATTATGGCGCATCCGACCAGACCAACGGCACTCCTCCGATTACGGGCTGGTCCATTGAAGATCAGTTCACCTACAATAGCGCTATTGAGCCACCTTTCCCATACCAGATCAGTAGTGAGTTCGGTGTCGGGCCTTTGGTTCATAATCGGTTTGGCACGATCGCAATGGCCCTTTCCGGCGGGGACACAAACTCGGCTTCGAGTGCGTTCTTCTTCAATCTGGCGGATAATTCTGGCTATCCAAACTATTTGGATACGACTAATAATGGGCCATTCACCGTTTTTGGACGCGTCATCGACCAAACGAATGTGCTGAACGGGGGAACAAATTTGTTGAATTATTTCAACACATTGACCACCGGAGGCATAATTCCCAGTGCGGAGTTTTTGAACGACGGTTTTGCAATGATCATTTCAAATGTTCCTGTAAATTATGGTGACGCAAGTCCTCCGGCCAATTCAGAGTTGGTTTATTGTGCGTTTCAATTGGCAGCTCCGCCGGGCGATACCAACCTGCCCGCCATTTCGATAACCACTCCGACGGGAAATTCTATATTCAGCAATCTTTATCCCGTAACGGTCCAGGGCACAGTCTCCGATCCCAATAACATTGGCATAGCCTGGGTCCGCTGCGATTTGATCCCGCTGCCAGCGGAAGACGGAAGGCTGCCGAATGGAGGCGTGTCTTTAACCAATTACGTTGTTGGAGCAACCAATTGGTCGCTGACTTTTGAGACAGTTCCGCCGGGGACGTACGAGTTGGGCGCCCAGGCTCAGGATGAGGCTGGCAATCTCAGTTCGGAAGTCTTTCTCCAGCCATTGATTGTTTCGGCGATTGTTATCAACGGCGACGGAACGGTCACGTTTACCAGTGGTTCGTCTTCTCCGATCAATGCTGTGGGCTATCCTTTGCAGAACGGGTCCAACTATGATTTCGTGGCCACACCAGGAACCAATCAATTATTTGTCAGTTGGACCGCTGGCGAGCAGGGGATTATCAGCCCGGATTTTTCCGTGTCGTTTAATAATTTTCTATTAACAGCGACGTTTATTTCCAATGGCATTCCAAACAGCATCGCCTTTGTCTATCCGACTTCGAACGCCTTGATAAGCAACCAAACGTTTAACGTTACCGGGACTTTTTCAAACGTATCATCGACGCCTGTCACTGTTACGTGTTACATCTACTCGACGAATAGCTACTATGAGGCGGGTGGTTCGCCGCTGACAACCAGCGGCACGACCAACTGGTCTGTCACGGTAAGCAACATTCCATTTGACAATTATTCTCTCGAGGCTGTGGCAGTCGATGCAGCGGGCAGGAGCACGGTAATATCCGAATATATCACTGTCTCGAACCTGGCGAATTTGCAGTTGAACGCAGTGGGGCCTGGAACGGTGTCAGGGGCCACTAACGGCGAATCGTTTGCAATCGGCTCGACTTTTCAGGTTACTGCAACGCCGGATGCCGGGCAGTTGTTTTACGCATGGACTAATGGGTCCGGAGTATTTTTAAATCCGGTGCAAACAATTACGATAACCTCTGATTTGGCGTTAACCGCTATTTTTATAACAAATAGTGCTCCCAATATGATTGCCTTTACCTACCCGAAAGCGGGTGGAATAATAGGTCCTGTTGGGTTCAATATCATGGGTACTATTTCGAACGATGCTCCCGTTAGTGTGACGTGCGACATCTTCTCGAATATGGTCCGGGTTGGCGGCGCATCGGTTTCTAATGGCACCACCGAGTGGGCAATTGCAGTGCCCGGCTTGGGTGTGGGTGCTTATACACTTGTGGCAAGAGCCGGGGATTTGGTCGGGCACAGCACATTAATCGATGAAGATTTCACGGTGGCGTACGCGGGGGCGTTGGGCTTGGTGATTTCTGGTAAAGGAAGCGTGGGACCCGCTACGAATGGCGAAAGTTTACCACTGGGCCAGACTTTCCAGGTGACAGCAACGCCCGAAGTGGGCGAAGCATTTTATACTTGGGGCGATGGCACACGGATTTTTGGGAATGCTACGCAAACTTTCACCATGGCCAGCGGCTTGACGTTAACGGCAACGTTCGTTCCCAGCAATACGGCGAAAGGTATTTCGTTCACCTATCCGGCGGCCAATGCGAGCGTTAAAACCAACACTTTTCCGTTGAGGGGAAAGATTGCACCCAGCTTTAAGCCGGCTGGGATCACCTGCCGGATTTTTCAGACAGGCGGCTTGGCAGTGGGGCCGGCTTTGACGACGAGCGGCACGCAGACTTGGTCGGTGATGCTGAGCAATCTGCCTGGCGGCAGTTACTATGCAGAGGCTCTGGCGACTAATGCGGCGGGGCTGAGTACGATTGCTTCCGAGAAGTTCACGGTCTCGGCTTTTGCGGCGGTTGCGGGGACTTACAGCGGCTTGTTTATATGTGCCAACAATCCGGTGGCTCCAACGAATTCCGGCATGTTTACGTTTAGCGTGAACACGTCCGGGACCTTTAGCGGAAATCTGACCTTTCCTGCCTACGCGCCGATTCCCATATACTCCGTTTCTTTTGCAAACCTCGATTTTGCCGAGGGATTCTATCAATTTGGTCTTGATCAGTTTCACGGGAAGCCACTGCAGGGAGTAATTTATCTAGATTTGAGCTCTGGCAGTGATTTCGCGGTGGGAACAAACGCTTCCGACACGTGGGTTTCCCCGCTGGTTTGTTTCCGCGCAACAACCAAACTGTCCACGAACACGACGCCCGCCATTGGTAAATACATTCTCAGCCTTCAGACTGGAAACCAGACGAACGGGCCAACCACCAACGGCTATGCTTCGGTTGTCCTGGCCCGGAACGGTGTCGTCGCTGTGAGTGGGGCGCTTCCAGATAATACTACTTTCTCCAGATCCACCAGGATCTCAAAAGACGGATGGTTTCCGATTTGTGCCGTTCCTGCCGGCGACAGAAACAAAGGAATGCTCATAGGTTGGGGGATAATCAGCAATTCCGGCAGTTGCAGCGGGCAATTAGATTGGTACAAAGCTCCTGACATTGGCATTTATTATGCCAGTGGTGTGGGAGGTGCCAGCAATCTGCTGGTGACTCTAGTGGGGACAAACTATTCGCGTCCGGCCATTGGCGAGCAATATTCCATAATTTTTCAAGGCGGAACAATCCTGACACCGTTGACTAATTCGTTGGTGGTGGATAACGCCAGGCAATTCACTGCTTCCGATGCCCCGCCGGATAAACTGACAATATTATTGTCAGCCAACGGCATTATTACCGGATCGGTTGTCAATCCGAACGACAAAACGACGCTGCGGTTTAAGGGCGCCTTTATTAGTCCGTCAGAAGGCGGGTCGGGTTTCATTCCCGAACCGGGCGGACAGACGGGCTGCTTTGCATTAAAACTAAAAGCTCAGTGATCGGCGATGGCGCAAGGAACGATTTACACCCATGACCACATTAGTGATTGCCACGCGCAACAAACATAAAGTCCAGGAGGTTAGCCAAATACTGGGGGGGAATTTTCGTTGTCTTCCCTTAAATGAGTTTCCGGACGCTCCCGTCGCGATTGAGGACGCCGAAACATTTTCCGGCAATGCAACCAGGAAGGTGTTATCCCTGGCAAGATGGATGTCTGAGAATCCTGAGAATGTTGTGAAAGCCGCGACAGATGAAAAGCTGATTTATTTAGTGGCCGATGATTCAGGCTTGGAGGTGGATGCGCTCAATGGCGCTCCGGGAGTCCACTCAGCACGCTTTGCAGCCCAAGATCTGTCCGGCACCGCGAACTCACCAGATTCCGCCAACAACGAAAAATTACTGCGGTTGCTTGATGGCAAGCCCGTCCAGGAGCGGAGTGCCCGGTTCCGTTGCGTGTTGGCGGTCCTCCGGTTGGCAATTTCTCACGAGCCTGGAATCGCACTTCCTTATTCGCCGGGCGAGGTCCTTCTCTTTGAAGGCGCATGTGAAGGCAGAATCAGCGGGGGCGCGTCGGGCTGCGGCGGGTTTGGCTATGATCCGCTCTTTGTGCCCGACGGTCACGTTCAGTCCTTTGCCGAGTTGGGGAATGAACTAAAAAACCAGTTAAGCCACCGCGCGCGGGCGTTGGAGAAGCTCAGGCAATTTCTCGGCAAACGGCGTGAGTGAGCTACTGGATTAGCCGGGCGGCAGGACGCTGGCCTGCGGCGTCACCTTTTTGAGGTTTGGACGAACGTCGGCATCCACGTTGCCCAGCACCCAATTCATTCCACCGAGGAGAACCTGTTGAAACACCGGGTTGGTCCAAATATCATCGCGATGACCCATGCTGGTGTAGAAGACGCGGCCCCGGTAGCGGGTTTGCACCTTGTGCAAAAGCAGAAAAGCGCCATGCGGAAAACCGGTGGAAAGGATCCGGCCCCTGCCATATTGATGCACCCAGGTGGAGGGAAAGTTCGGGCGGTCATATGCGGCTTTATTTCCGCCTGATTTGTCCATGTGCGAGGTGTCTTGCACAAGAAGGACATGCAGGTCGGGCGCGAAATTCTTGAGCGAATACCATTCCTCCAATGGTCCGAAGTCGGCTGGCACCGCGCTCATTCCCGGGAAATTCTTGTCAACACATATCTGGGGAACACGCTGCTGCGAACCGTGAACGATGAATTCACCGCCGATCATTTTTACAAACGGGTCCGAGTCGGCGCCGTTGTTTTTATAACGTTCATGACCCAGTTCCAATCCGCCGGGCGAATGAAATGTGTCCGTGGCGCTGTGCGTGCCGATGAACCCCTTGCCGTTGGCGATGGCTTGCAGAAAGGCGGCCTTGCCCTCCTCTGACATCGGCGGGTTTTTATCCGTGCCCGGTTGGGTCAAATCACCGGTGGTATAGAAAAAGAAAGCGTCGTATTTGGCGATGTTTTCCGGGGTGAATACAGTTCCATCCTTGGTAAAGGTGAATTGAATATTGTTCTTTTCTCCCAAGGCGGATAGTATTTTTTCCGCTTTGCTCAGTTGACCGTCCTGCCGTTTGATCATGTCATGCTCAAAACCGGAAGATTTGGAAAAGAACAGGATCTTCTTGGGGGACGTCTGTTGGGCACTGGTCACGGAAGCAGTCAAAAGAAGTGCTGCGACAAAGGAGATCGATCGGATGAATGTGGCGCGGATTTTCATGTAATAATGTTCCTTTACGAGAGTTAACGCGTCTTATAATGGGAGAATGCCGCAAAATTGCAATAGCATTTACCCCTCCTCCACAAGGTGGATGCTTTTGTCTGTCCAAATTGGTAATTCGAACTGAACAACAATAAGACAGTTCGCCGGCCTGTGGTGGGCCGTGGGCGGATGTCTGACGGCGAACAGCCGCCCGGGGTTGCCGTGGCATGGGAAGTGCAAATAGCAAGCGATGATGAAAAATTTGCATTTTCTGGAGAAGTTTCTTGTTGTCGCGTCGCTTTTCTTAGGCGTGCGAAATTATGCCGCGACCAACTCGGCGACGCGCGTTTACCCGAGTGGAATCGATGCGGCCGTCCAAATTGGGACTGACCTTTATGATTCGCTGGACGCCAAGTACAGGAAAAAATTGCAAGAACCTCCGGTATGCACAGTGCCGTTGGACGCGCCCGCCCTCGCTCCTGTTGAACGCAGTGGTGAAAGCAAAGCAGGTTGTCAAGTAACGATTTCCGTGGGCTTTGTGGATTTGATCAATCACATTGCGCATGCGAAGGCGATTGATCGGGTTCAGCCGGGTTTTTTTGATCAATACATGACCGATTTGGCGGGCGAAACTGCAACCGGAACCACGCCCGAGGCGCGCAATATTGTGGGAGACCGATACTGGACCGCTGCGATTATGAACGAGCAGGCGGGCTATTTTAACCAGATGATGGGCATGACCATGGCCATCAACTTTGCCCGCCATTATCTCGGCCAGTTCAGCAAATATGCCGGCCAGATGCAGGCGGGCAAGCTGGTTCCGATCAACAATTTCCTCACCTCTGCCGAATGGGACACAGGCGTCAAAGCCGGCGCGGTAAATTCTCTTAATTGCGCCCTGGGCACCGAGGGCGCCAAAGCTCTTTTCGACGCCATTGGCAAGATGCACCGGCGTCCGGCCTGGACGGCGTATATCGTGCCGCAGAACATTGATATTGGCAGATTGAACAAGCAATTGGCCAAGTATGAAGTGGATTTTTTCCACGGCGGTTTGAATTAATTTGAGTTGAGTGTGGCAGATTGACAACGCGCCGCCGGCGTGTTATTCAAACCGGCAGTGCTGTCGAAGATTTCAAAGTTATTGCTGGTCGTGATGCTATGCGTAACGCTCGGCTTCCATTGGGGCCTGCTGCAATCCGTGGCCTGGATTGGGATGATCGTCAATTACTCCTGCCAGGGTTCGATTAAGGAAGCCCTGTCCAAAACATTCGACGGCCAACATCCGTGTCCGCTGTGCAAATTAGTGCGCGAGGGCAAAAAGAGCGAGAAGAAGCCCGAGGCGCAACAGAACGTCACGAAGATCGATTTGTTTACGCAAGATTCCGTTGTTTTTGATTTTCCACCGTTGCTGGCCTCTAGTTTTCATTTTCCAATGGTGGCTGCCACTCGAACCGACGCCCCCCATCTACCCCCTCCCCGTCCCTTCTTCGGATAGTTCATGTTTGTGGCTTATGGCGCCGGATGCGTGTTCGGCCGCTCAGTGTTTGGTATTGTTAAAATAATTGAATGGTCTTTGACCATTCTTAAATCCGAAGAAATTTATGAAAAGAAATGCAATGTTAGTTTTTGTTGCCGGGGTTGTCGTTCTGGCACCCAACGTTGGCCGGGCCTGCGCCTGCGGATGTGGTGTGTTCGATGTGGGCACAAGTTCAATGTTTCCACACGACGCGGGTGGAATGGCTTTTGTGGAGTATGACTTCCAGGATCAGGATCGTAATTGGTCCAATACCGGGCCGGCGCCCGCCGCAAATAATGGGGACAAAGATATTCGAACGGACTTCACCACTTACGGTTTTCAATACATGTTCAATCGCAGTTGGGGTGTTCAGGTTGAAGTGCCCTATGACTTCAGGGATTTCAAAACCCTGGGCGGTCCCAGCGGAGATCAAGTTGTATCGCTCAAGTGGAGCAGTCTGGGCGACGTGCGTTTGGAGGGCCTCTACACCGGCTTTTCTGAAGATCTTTCCAGCGGACTGATTTTTGGTGTGAAGGTGCCGACCGGGGATTATTCGCATAACGATGCTTATGGAGACATTGATCGGGACACTGAGCTCGGCACCGGCAGCACTGATGTTCTCTTGGGCGGATTTCATCGTCATCGGTTGACCAGAGACGGAAGTTGGACTTGGTTTGCGCAAGGATTATTAGATGTGCCCGCACTGACCCAAGTTCAATACCGGCCCGGCATCGAATTGGATGCAGCCGCCGGAGTTTACTACAAAGGATGGATGGTCCACGGCTTGACGATCACGCCGCTGGCCCAAGTCATCGCTTCGGTAAGGACCAGTGACAGCGGGGACAATGCCTCGGGGGGAATCTACGACGACAATGGCCCCGTGGGCGGGAGGGATTCCGGTTACCAGCGCGTCCTGCTTTCGCCAGGAATTGAGTTCGATATACATAAGATTAGCATGTATGCGGACGTTGAATTGCCGGTTGTGCAGGATTTCGTAGGCAATCAGTTGGTTGCGCCGTGGCTCTTCAAGTTTCTCATCACCTACAAGTTTTAGAGCGGGCGCGCTTCTCAATGGACGAAGCGAACACGCGCGGCCGGATTCGGATTGGATGGATCGTATTGCAGGGCGCAGACCGGTTTCCGTTCGCGCAGCCCCGAAAAGCTAATCGTTGATGAAAAGAAATTGGTAACGCCTCTGGCCACCGTGCGGACGGTGAAGGCGGTTGGGTCCGCTCCGCCGTGGAGCGCATAATGGACCACAGAAATTCTATACAGGCCGGGCGGGGCGCCTCCGGCAGGCCAGTAAATATTTTCCACAGGCGTTGCGGTGTAAGGCATTTGGGCGTTTCTATCGACATCCAGTTCCCCGCCCGTCAGGCTTGATCTTTTGTTGCTGAAAAAAATTTCCTCCCCGCGCGGGTCAATGCAATGAAGGTCCAGATCGTTGTAGTTTTTCCAAAAAAGGGAAATTTGAATATCGCCGCCCTTCGCGCTGGCTTCGCCCAAACGGCGTTCGATGGTTGCGGCCTCCGGCACGTTGGAGAAGGCAGTCACTCCGGGCGGCGTTTCCACCAAGTCGGAAGGAGCGACCGCGATAACAGTGACCGGCCCGTTGGTATTCAAGAAATTGGTCGATAGAGTTTGATTAGTCGCAGATGGGGCTTCGGTTCCGGCAGGATGCCCTGGTCCCGATGGAGCGCTGTTTGTTGTGGTTTGAGCCACACCGTTTGAGGCCGGCGTTGGCTCGCTATTGGAAGCGCCCAGCGGGTTGTTGCCATCCGCTCCCGGCTCCGAACCGGCCATTAAGCTCAAAGTAGCCGGTCCGAAAATATTGGTGCCGGCCCATGCTCCGACGCCGCCGAAGTATTTGGGATGCGAATGCAGACGCCACAGCGCCAATATCACGACAATAATCGCCATGATAATGACTGCGTCCTGTTTAAATCGTGGCGGCGGCTTCACTGGAAGTTGCCGGCCGGCATATTAGTGCCGGCGGAAGCGGGCGGAGGAATAAATCGGAAAATTCCACGATTTTCGTCCGCGATTTGACGCAACGTTTGCTCTCCTTGCCGGCTGTAAAACCCGATCGTGTTAATATGGGCATTGAGTGAATCATTGGCGTCACGAATGGCCGCAATGGCTTTTGCTGAAAATTTCCCGTCAGAAAGAAGCCACAATGTATCCGGAGCCGGCACCAAATCGAGGGCGCGTTTGACAGCGGCGGTGGGATCCGAACCCCATTTATGTCCGACCGAAAAGAGCCAGTTGGTCATGGCGCGGATGTTATCGGGCGTGGCATCAACCGGGCCGGGGGTTGGCATGCCGACATAGCCGCCAGAATGAAAGAACAGGACATAGAACTTCTGCGCCGGATTCATCGTCTTAAGAGTGTTGACTAATTCGCTCCGCGCGACGGCGCTTTTGCCGTTGCTTTTCATGCTCAAGGAATGATCCAAAATGAAAACGACATTCGAGGCGGGGCCAGGCGAATTAAATATATGCGATGGAACTTCATTGGTCATGCCACCCAGCCCACCGTCGTCATCTGGGGGTGGCGCAGCGGGAGAAGAGGGGGTTGGCTGAGAATCGTCCGGTGGCCCGGGTGGGGTTGGCGCCGCCGGTGTGGACGAATCGGACGCCTTTTCGTTACCGCTCCCATTATCTGCTCCATTTCCGTTTCCCGTAGCTTTGCCTGCATCATTGCCTGTTCCGTTGCCTGTTCCGTTGCCTGCGCCTGGGCCACTGCCAGCATCTGTGCCGGCTCCCTTACCTGTGCCTATGCCATTTCCTTTTCCCGTGCCCGGGGAAACGGATGTTGCAGCCGTATCCGCGGCGAGGACATCCGCGGTCTTGACAGGCGTCTTGTCGGGGGGCTCCGGCGAGGCATCTTTGGCGACGGCGAGCAAGTCGGCAGTGCGTTCGCCATTGGTGGATTCCGGCCCGGATGGTTGCGAATCAGCGAACGGCGGTGGAATTGGCGCGCTCACACTTCGCGATGCAGAATAGCCAGAGGGCCGGGCTGGGTTTCTCGGAAGTGCCGCCGGGGCCGGAGTCGACGGGGTGGCTGGCGGTGTAGTCTGAGCAACGGCGGGCGAAGGCGATGACACTGCCGGCGTGGACGGACCAGTGGCTGCAGTCGGGGGAGTGCCAGGCGACGGTGATGCAAATCCGGAACCTGTCGAGGGCAAGACGGGCGAAGAGCCAGCGCCGTTTCTGGGAAGGTTCGGATTCGACGTTCCTGATGATTGATCTGCCGGTCCTTGATCCAGAGTCCCCAGATTTCCGGGATGACCGATCGCAACTCCGTTGCTTTCCCCTCCGGTCGACCCTGAGGATATTAACCGGGATGGAGGAACCCCTGCGACTGGCGGCACGCCAGAAGTCGGATTTACCAATGTCGAGTGATTTGTGACGACGTTGTTGGTGAGTTCCTGCTTTTCGCCCAGATCGCCAAAAACCAAATCGCGCACGGGTTGTTTTGGTTTAAGGAAGAGCAGCGCCAACAGGGCCAGCAGCGCTAAAACCGCCAGGACGATGAGAATATCCCTTCCTCTAATTCGGGAACGGGACGGAGCGACGGTTTGAGGATTTTCGGCAATGGCGGAGGTGGACGCCAAAGGCGCGGCGGCAGGCATGGATTTGCCGCAGGCTGGACAGGTGACTGTCCCGGCAGAGTCAGCGTTGCTTTCAAAAGTCTCTCCGCAATGAATGCAAACTAGTTCCATAACATTACCTCCCATCAGTTTTGCGGCAGGATATGCTCTCCCTGCCGACTGAGTTGCAGCCGTTGGTTCTCTGGCAAAGGATTCCAGCCGTACTGGAATCCAAGCTTCATAGCGGTTTCACGCGCACGGATAAAGGCGTCGAATGAATCGTTATAAACCCAAAAGGCGAAATAATAATTTGTTTTGGCGTTGGCTTGGAACGCCTGGACCATGTTCGTCACACCGAATTCCGGATCATCGCCCAGTCCGGGTCGCGGTTCGACGATGTTGGAACGGGGCTGTCGGAGCACCCCCGCACTATTGGGCGTCACGCTCCCGTTGTCGTCTGAGGAAAGCACGTTCACCGGGTACAACTTGCCATATTTCATAATGACCGTCCACGGCTGCTTGGTCGTATTGACAAGGTTGGGCAGGCGCATCAAGTTGGTGTGAGGCTGCTGGTGCGGATCTTGCAGGCGCTGCAGCGTGGCCCGGAGTTCGGACTCGACCGTCAAATTGGTGGCAGCGACGGCGGCCAGTTCGCTGGAAAGCTGGGCGGTTTGCTCGCGGTACTGTTCGGGGGTGTGAGTGGTGGAGTACTGGGCGAACAGGGCGACCGTCAAAGCAATGAAGACCACGCCGCCCAACATGCTGCACATGGTATCCAGCAACATTTCCAAACTGCTGGCATAAAATCCGACGGATTTGGTCTTCATGGGCTGGCCAAAAGGTATTGCCGGTCTTCCTCGGCCGCGTCGTAGCCGATGTCGAAGGATCGACTGAGCGCCAATTCACGGCAGGACTGGAAAAGGTCGATGGCCGATGGCCGGATATAAAAAACCAACAGCTGCCGCGCCGGGTCCCAACAGTCCAGCAACCGCAGGAAATACGCGCGGTAGGAGCGGGCGAGGAAC
>Ga0182030_10021564_pt1 | contig 12059 bp, 5 predicted proteins | sample 812S3MmetaG_FD_121299 | JGI IMG/M metagenome (GOLD analysis project Ga0182030, IMG submission 121299) | Permafrost microbial communities from Stordalen Mire, Sweden - 812S3M metaG (Illumina Assembly) | ecosystem: Environmental > Terrestrial > Soil > Wetlands > Permafrost | place: Sweden...
CAGCGGCTGGTCGGCCAGCTCGCGGATTTGCGGGGCGAGTCCGCTGGTGGAAACCGTGATGTGCCGCGCGCCGATGCCGACGCCCCACGGCGCGTTGATGATGTTCAGCGCCTGCATCAGGTTCTTGTAATTGGCCAGCGGCTCGCCCATGCCCATGAAGACGAGATTGTTGATGCGCGTTTTCGTGGCGCGTTCCGTTTCGAGGATTTGCGCGACGATTTCCCCGGCGGTGAGGTTCCGTTTCCAGCCCTCCAATCCGCTCGCGCAAAACTTGCAGCCGTAGGCGCAACCGACCTGGGTTGAGAGGCAGAGCGTGAAGCGGTCGGTGCGTTCGCCGAAAAGATCGGGCGAGGCGGGAATCAGCACGCTTTCGATGTAATCGCCGGAGCGCAATTCCCAGAGGAGTTTCCTCGTTGTGTCGTGCGAGCCCTGGAGCTTGGCCAGCTTCAGCGCCGTGAAGTCGCAGGCCTTCTCAAGCTGCTGCCGCAGCGACGCGGGCAGGTTGGTCATTTCGGCGATGGAGTTGGCGCGCTTTTTGTAAATCCATTCGGCGACCTGCTTGCGGCGGTAGTCGGGACCGTCGCCGAGATCCCAGTCTTCGGGATTCTGGTCGAGCAGGAGCGGGCGCAGGGATTTCACGGCTGGAATAATGTAACGGCAGGCTGGCGTCGTCGCACTTGAATTTTCCTATTGTAGCGACGGTTCCTTCGGCAAGCCCAGGACAGGCGGCGAGCGCCGCCACATGTGAATGACGGAGGGTTCTACACCAACCCCTCGATGCGCAGGCACGCGTATTCCACCGCGAGATGGGAGTCGCAATTTTGCGCGAGACCCGCCTGGAGTTCCTCCAGCGCCTTGACGGCAACGAGACGCTCCTTTTCCGACGTCCCCGCAACCGCCTCGGAACGGCGCCAGTACCAGCGTTGCAGTTGCGCGATCGATTCCTGGCGGCCGAGCTGGAATTCCGCCTCGACCAGCGCCTTGGCGACATCCTCTTCCACCTCGTCGGTACCGTCCTTGAGATGCGCCTCCGCCGTTTCGCGGATGCCGGCCCAATGTTCGTGCAGCACCTGGGCGCGGGCGTAGGCGCGCAGGGCCGGGTTGGGCCGGCGCGCGTACCAGGCGCGAATCCACTCGGGTTCATGCACCACGCCCGCGTCGATGTCCTCGAAGCCGAGATCGAGCCGCAGGCAGCGCGAGATGATCGTGGGCAAAAGCATCGCGGGACGGCCCGAGGTGAGGAGGATGAGCGTGTGGGCGGGCGGTTCCTCGAGCGTCTTGAGAAAAGCGTTGGCCGCGCTCGCGCCGCCGAGGCACATCCGCTCGGCGTCGAAAATGACCGCGACCTTGAGCGGCGCCATGAAGGGTCGCAGATAAAGTTCGCGTTCGAGTTCGCGGACCTGCTCGACGGTGATGTGGCGCGATTTCGATTCGGGCCGGACGGAGTGGAAATCGGGATGCTCCTGCGGCGCGGCGTCGAGGACCTGTCCCGCGAGGCCGAGCGCGAGATTTTCCAGCGACTCGGAGCGGTCGCCCGTCAGCAAATAAGAGTGGCCCATGCGCCCCTGCTCGATGCTGGCGGCGAAACGTTGACGAAGTTCTTCAGCGCGAAAAGGCATGGGAAGCAAATTAGCGACCGTCATGGACCACCGCAACATCTTGGTGGCCCGGACAACGCCCTGCGCGCGCAGAAAGAAGCCTGTCATCCTTCCCCAGCCGCGGCAGTAAGCCGCGCCCTGAGCGAAGTCGAAGGGGCCGTCGAAGGATCGCATGCGGCTGAGGCGACACGTATTTCGCAGCGTTGTTTTCAGCCGCATACGGCCTAACCTCTGTCTGTCAAGTGTCGAGCTTTGACCCCGTTATCGGTGCCTTGGGGCTTGACATGGGAGGTTTGCTGCATTTACATGCCAAGCCTAGAGGAGAATAAAATGAAACTACCATGCCGGTTGGATATTATAAAATTTGCCAATGTTGTCCTGGCGATATTGGCAATCGTTACCGCCGCCGAACAGACCGCTTCCGCCCAGCAACTGCTCACGAATGGCAACTTCGAAACCGGTACTTTTGCCGGTTGGACTGTAGTCAACCAAGCAGGCGGAACTGGCAATTACTTTATTGGCACGCCCGGAACCCCGACTCCCGGCCCTGGCGCCCATGCCACAGCGTCTAATCCATCCGGCGGTTCCTTCTACGCCGTTAGCAACATGAGTGGCGCCGGATCCCATGTTCTCTATCAGAGCTTTGTCGTTCCAGCGAGCGCCCGCATCTTGACGCTCACCTTCCAAATGTTTGTTAATATCCAAGCGGGTGCAACTGCCACGCCGGCCAGCCTCAGCTATCTTACAATTCCCAATCAACAGGTCAGAGTCGATATCCTGAACAGCATAGCTTCTCCGTTCAGCGTCACGGGTGGAGTCGTTAGTAACCTTTACGACGGCACCGACAGCGGCACGAAACCTAATCCCTACACGTCCTATACTTTCAATCTGTCCAGCCTCGACGCTACGCCCGGGACCTATTACATCCGTTTCGCCGAAGTGGACAACCAAGGCGTATTGAATGACGGTGTTGACAACGTCAGTCTAATAGCCATTTCACCCTTTGCCTCGGGTGGTCTGACTTCCAACCAACAGTCGGTCCTTGCCCCGATCAACCAGGGCCTCAACAATGGAAGCGGCAACGCGAACTTTCTTGCCCTGTTTAATGGCCTCGGTAATGCCTCGGGCAGCCAGGCCTCCCTGGGCGCGGCGCTCGACTCGCTTTCCCCGCAAAAGCTGCAAGTCTTCCGCAACATCGCCTTCGACAACTTCGGGTTTAACGCCACGCAGATCGACGACCACACCGCCAGCCTGCGTTACGGCCAGGGCGGATTCGACACCTCCGGGCTTCAGGTCCTCGATTCCTCCATGCCCTCGATGATGTCGCAGATCAAGGGACGGCTCCTCGCCTGGAACCCGGCTCCGGCCAGCGGCGGACTGCTCAGCGACACGACCATCCCCATGTTCGGCGGCGTGCGGATGAGCGACTCCAAGGACATGAAGGAAATCAGCCCGGTCACCGACCAGAATCGCTGGAGCGCCTTCATCAGCGGCAACGTGATCCTCGCCGACATCAGCCATGATGTCGATGTGGCCTACTCCCATTACACCACCGGCGGCGTGACCGCCGGGGCCGACTATCGCCTCGACAATAACTGGGCCGTGGGCGGACTTTTCGGCTACGGCCACACCAGCGCCGACCTCGACAACAACGGCAGCACCGCCCGGGTCGACAGCTATTCGCCCGGCATCTATGCCACCTACGCCGATCATGGCTGGTACGCCAACGGCCTCTTTGCCTACGACTACAACAGCTACGGTGAAAGCCGCGCGATCCCGGTGATGGGCGGCTCGACCCACGGTTCCACCACCGGCAACCAGTATGACGTCAACCTCGACGGAGGCTACGAATTCCGCAGCGGCAACCTGACCTTCGGCCCGACGGCGGCGTTGCAATACGTCCATCTCGACATCAATAACTTCACCGAAAGCGGCGCGGGCGCCCTGGACATCAACAGCCAGAACGCCGATTCGCTGCGCAGCCGCCTCGGCGGCGAAATGCGCTACAACTGGCTGTGGTACGGCGGCAAGGCCATCGCAACTCCTCACCTGAGCGCCTCGTGGCAGCACGAATGTCTCGACAACAGCAGCGGCATCACCAGCCAGTTCGATGGCGCCGGCCTCGGCTCCTTCACGGTCAACACGACCAGACCGGACCGCGATTCGGCGTTCATCGACGCCGGTCTCGACACGCAGTGGAACAGCGCCTTCAACCTCTTCATCGATTATCAGGTCCAGGCGGGCCAAAGCAACTTCTTCGCCCAGTCCATCGAGGGCGGCGCCAAAGTTTCGTTCTAATCGGGGTCAGTAACTCAGGATGAACGGCCCGGCCTTGCGGACGGCTTCGGAGAGACCCGACTTTCGCCGCAGATCGTCCAGGCCGGCGCGTTGGACGCGGGCCAGCGCGCCCGGCGCATCGCCGCCGCGCAACGCCTCCCGGTAAAACGCCTCCATCAGATCGGCCGTCTCCGCGTCGTCCGCCGTCCAGAGCGTCATCAGCAGATTCTGCGCGCCCGCCTCGGCGAAACCGCGCCGCAAGCCCAGCACGCCCTCGCCGGCGCGCGCTTCGCCGCCGCCCGTATCGCAGGCCGAAAGCACCACCAGCCAGGTGCGGTCCAAATTCAAACCGGCCACCTCCTGCGCCGTGAGCAGCCCGTCATTCTCCGGCTGCGGAAAAATCCCCTTCTTCCACTCACGCAACGTCACGGCGGCGCCCGCCAGCGCGAGCAGGCTGCGCGTCATCGGCTGCGCCGCGAGGGCCTTTCCTCCTTCGCCCGGGCCAACCGGAAGATTCGGCGCGTCATCCCGGGAAAGATAAAGTCCGTGCGTAGCGAGATGCAGGACAAAGGGCGCATCTTGCCGGGCCAAATTTGCCTTGGAGGCGTCGGTTCCCCGATAGACCCGCGCTTCGAGTCCGTCGCGTTTGGCCTCCTGTTGCAAAAACGCCGCTTCCCGCTCCGTGCCCGGCAGAGGCGGCAGCAAATCGTCTTCCCCGGCCGCGGCTTTCGCTCGCGCAAGCGCCGTCGCGTTCGGCGGATGGTTGTAATCGGGGTTGGCGAAAACAACGAGCCGCTTCGTCTTTGGCGGCAAGCCGGGCTTCTGCAAGAGGTCCCGGCCGCTCGACACATAATTCAACTCGAAATCGTCCGCAAAAAAATGGCCTTCCGCGTCGAGCAGGGTCGCGAACGATACAAAATTCAGGTCGCCGTCCGGGCTGAGGATGAGCCGGTGAACTCCGTTGGGCAGCGCCGCCAGCACCGGCTGACAGAGCGACTGGTAGAGCCCGCGCAGCACCTCCGCCAGCGCGGTTTCGCGCACCCGTTTCCGCATATATTTTTGATCCAGGCGCACGCGGGCATCGATCTCCGCCGCGGAGCCGAGCGTCACCCACTGGCAGGGCGCGTCGCGGGTCATCACGACCGCGCCATAAGCCGGCTCGGAGCCGAGACGCCCGGCGTATCGGTTGTAGGCCACATATTCCACGAGCGCCGCGTCGCCCGGCAACGCCTCCCGGACGTCCGACACGTCGGTGGCGAGGGCGCGGCGCGTCTTGCCGCTGCCGACGCCTTTATCGGCGAGGCCCGCTTCGAGCTGTTGCTCCTCCTGTTCGAGCTTCCGTCGATCGGCGAGGGCCGCCGGGGAAGCCGAAAAATCGGTGCCGGAGGCATCTTCCTCCTTCCGCCCCAATTGCGCCAAAAGCAGCCGCCGCTTTTCCATCATCTCCCGCACCTCGGGATCGCGCTCGGCCCGCGTGACGGCTTCGTCCTCGAGCAGCGAATCGAGCACCACGCCCTTCGTCCTCAGGACCGTCTCCGCCAGCAAATCGGCATCGGCCAGTGCCGCCGGGAGATCGCACGGCGACAGGGTTCGCTCGAACTCCATGCGCTGGTATTCCGGGGCGAAGGTGAAGACGCCGTTGAGGATATTCTGCTGCGCGTCGGCCACGTCGCGGGCCAGCCGGGCCGCATCATCGGGCCGCCTCATTTCGATCTTGAGGAAAGCCAGGTCGTTGGCGATGGCCAGCGTGTCGGGATGATTTTTCCCGAGGGCCTCCCCGTCGATCTTCAGCGCCTGTTCGTAGAACGGCAGCGCCTCCGGCAACTTTCCCTGCGCATGATCGTGCCGGGCGAGCGCCGCCAGGCTGGCCGCAACTTCGGGATGCCCGCCGCCGAGAATCCTGCGGCGAATTTCCAAGGCCCGCGCATGAAGCGGCTCCGCCTTGTCGTAGAGCTTTCGGCGGTCGTACAACATCGCGAGCTGCACCAGGCTTCGCGCCACGTCGGGATCGTCGGCCTGGGAGATTTTCTCCTGCATGGCCACGGCCCGCACCATGAGCGGCTCCGCGCGGGCGTCGTCGCCCTCGCGCACGTAGAGCAGCCCGAGCTGGCTCAACGTCGTGACGGTCGAGGGGTTGTCCGGCCCGAGCCGGGTCGTGCGGATGCGGAGCGCCCGTTGAAAGTAATCCTCGGCTCCGTCGTAATCGCCCAGGCTGCTGTCGAGGAGCGCGAGGTTTGTGAGCGTCTGGGCCACGACGGCGCTGTTCGGACCGAGCGTCTTTTCCCGGACCGCCAGCGCCTGGGTGAAGAGCTTTTGCGCCGGGGCATAATCGCCCATGATCCAGTAGAGCGTCGCCAGATTGTTCCATGTATTCGCGGTGATCGCGCTCTGCGTCCCGAGCGCCTTCTCCTGGATCGCGATGGCCTGCCGGTAAAACGCTTCCGCCAGCGTCAGGTTGCTCCGGTTTTCTTCGAGCGCCCCGAGCGCATTCAGCACCTCCGCCACCGGCGCCGCATCCGGGCCAAGCAGCCGCTGCCGAATCTCCTGGCACCGGTCGAGCGCCTCCTGCGCGGCTTCGTAGCGGGCCATGTTCCCGTAAAACCAGCCCAGATTCAGCAGCGCATCCGACACCGGCAGGGAGTCCCTGCCCGCGTGCTCTTCCTGCAAATGAAGCACCCTCAGACGCAGCGTCTCGCCGGCATCAAATTCGTGCGCCCGCAGGCGCGCGTCAGCCTCGTCGTTCAACGCCTGGACCAGGCCCGGCGCGTCGCCTCGTTTTTCAGCCTCGCGGGCACGCTCCTCCGCTTGGACGACAAGGATCGCATTCGCCTCACTGGAAGAGGCCGCCGCCGAAGTTGCCGAACTTGTTAGATCAGCCCCCCAAATCCGGAAGCCGGACAGAACCAGCAGGAGAAAAACTCTGGAACTCATATCGGAAGTAGACACGGTCACGCCAGAATAATAGCGCCCGTTAATAGCGCCGGCGCATGAGTAAACCTTGACCCGGGGAGTATCTGTCTTAAGCTTTAAACAGAAAATGCGGTACAAAATTGGCCCGCTTTCAATAGTTGCAATTCTGGCACGCGTTATGCAATAAATAATTAAGGCGCTCAATGAAGTTTGACTCCTCAGCCCTACCGCTCCTCCCGACTCAGCAAGAGCTGACCGAGCTTAACGACTTGTTGCTCAGCGCCATGGAGTTGCATCAGACCTATGCCACGCTGGAGCGTCATCCTCGTGTAATCGGCTCCTCCAAATCAGTCGAACTTTTTACATCCTGTCGGGAACAACTGCATCAGGATATCACCCTTTTGGACAAACAACTGGAAATGCTCCTCAGTTTATCTCGCGCCACCTCGGAAGATGATTCGCGAAACGCCGAGGAAGAACGCGCTGCTTTTGTCCATGCCGGCGGCGCGGATGGCCCCCATCCGCTCCTTCTCATTCCCGATGTCGAGCCGACCGACATGAAGCAATCGGTCTTTGAGATTATGAGAAGGGCTTTCCATACCGAGGATCTCTTCAGCGATCAACTCAATGCCTGCCTGCGCTCGGGCCAAACGCGCAAACACCTGAAGCTCGAGTTGCAGCTTAAGATGATCATCCTCTCGGCGGACCAACGCTGCCGTCTTCTGGAAGACCGGTACGGCTACGCCCGGACCAAGAATCTGCTTTTCCAGGGCTTAAGACGCCAGACCACCCGCTTTCTCAGCGCCCTCAACGGGGAGAACCGCACCGACATTGACCGGTAGTCAATTTTTATCACTCTTGTCCCACCCCTCGTTCCCAAATTTTATTTTGGAACGCACTTCCGGAGGCAATTTCATTGCCGATCCCGATGCGATAACACCCGTTTGAATCGGCGCGAAATGAAATTTCGCGAGGGACAGGAAGCGTTCCCAAATGAAATTTGGGAACGAGGGAACCCCTGCGCAAGCGCCCGCGTTTACCCCTTTGACTGGTCCACTTTTTTCTTGTTCGAATCGATGTTCGACGGCTCGTCGATCGGCTCGGATCCCCTCTGAATGGGAAGGTCGGACGAGGAACGGGAACTTTTCTGCTGGTGCATGGCCTGATAAAGAAGCGCCAACTCATCGTATCGGAGCCAGGCTCCCGGCAACACATCCTCATCGTCCACAAAGCGCCACGACGTAATCGCCCGGTTTTTCCCGTCAATGCCGAGGTAGTCTGCGACCGCCGGAGAAACATCCAAGCCGGCGCGGGTATAGGTGTCAGGCCGCTCGTTGCCAAAAACATATTCCGCATGATCGTAACGCAACGGTCCAACATCCTCCCATTGCGCAAAGCAGATGCGCCCCTGCGCGTTTTTGATTTCCACCCAGCGGTCCTTGCAGGCGGAAACCTGCTTTCCGTCCTTGGGTGGCCGATGCCAACCCCGGGGCACCCACTCGCGCGCCTTGTCGGGGAAGGCCAGATCATTAAATGGCAGGGCGACATAGAACGTATTGACGGTCGGCGCATGGTCCGCGGGCGCATAGCCGCTTCGATTGTAAGGACTGTCGCTGCCCCGATTGGTCGTCCGCCAGTTTTCATCCCAGGCGCTCGCAACATTGTCGGTGGGACTGATACTCGATCCCGCCTCTCCAATCCAAAACTCTGTGGTGATGATGCCCGTCTTCCAGGGATACGCGGCCTTCGCTTTCCTGTTGTAATTGGTGAAGACAAAATCGGAGGAGGGACTCGTCGTTCGGCTCGAGGACGAATAACTTCCCGCCGCCGAGGACGTCATGGAAATCACGGAAGACGGAAGAACGCCGGCAAAGTAGGGCTGGTGCGTCGTCGCCCCCGCAACGGACTTCCCGGCAGGCAGAGTTACGGTTGTTGGAATGTACGTGGAAACACCCTTGATCGGACTGCCCATTCCCGGATAACGCGCGACCGGCAGACCGGTTTCAACCGTGGGTCCTGAAGCAGCAGGATGAACCGGAGGAGCGGAGACCGAAGGAACGAAACTCGAGACCGGAGCGCTCTTGGCGGAAGCCGTGTTCGCCGGCGCAATGGATTGCGGCTGGGCCGTCGCCGGTTTATTCTCCGCCGTCGCCGAAGAAGCGCCCGCAAGGGGTGACGTTGGAGTTGACGGCGCGCCGGCTCCCGAAGCCGTTGCGGTCGAGGCAGGTTTTTTCTTGTGGATATGGACGACAGGCGTGCCGTCCGGCGCAAGATTCTTCTGCGACGGCGCGGTGGTCGTCGCGGGCGTGGAAATGACGGTGACGTCACCTTCCGCATAGACCAAGGATCCCCACCCCATGACAGCGAGAACCATTGCGATGAGATACAGGCAGTTATGGGCAGTCATTGCTACTGTATTTTTGCCGCGCAGGTCTGATTTTAATCATTAAGGCTGGGTGCCATCCACAGAATATTACCGTCGCTGGTTAGACACACATACCCATCCCGTCATTCAAATTATTATCGAAAAATCGTAAGAAGCTTCAACCCCTCCGCACCCGCAACTCATTGCAGTGCATTTTAACTTATCATGCACACAACACCCTCGTTCCCAAATTTCATTTGGGAACGCCCTTTTGCTCCCCGCGAAATTCCATTTCGCGCTCCTATTCGCTCGGCAAGGATGGGATCGGCAATGAAATTGCCTCCGCAAGCACGTTCCCAAGTAAAACTTGGGAACGAGGAAAAGATTCGACCCTCCCATCATCCGCCAATCGACTCGACGATGGAAGGCGCGGGTTCCTCCGGCGCGTGGACGCCATTGCCATGATGATGCGCCGTCGCATCGCGCTTTTGCAACCGCAGGGAAACAAACTTCGAGACGCCGCGCTCCTCCATCGTCACGCCGTAAAGCACATCGGCGATGCTGATCGTCCGCTTGTTGTGGGTGATGACGATGAACTGCGATTGCCGCACGAACCGCTGGAGAATCTTGATGAAGCGGTTGATGTTCGACTCATCGAGCGGCGCGTCGAGTTCGTCCAGGACGCAGAAGGGGCTCGGCTTGACCATGTAGATCGCGAACAAAAGCGCCACGGCGGTCATGGTCCGCTCGCCGCCGGAAAGAAGACTCACGGTTTGGGTCTGCTTGCCGGGCGGTTTGGCCACGATGTCGATGCCGCATTCGAGCGGATCGCTCTCGTCCATCAGGCTCAGCGAGGCTTTGCCGCCGCCGAAAAGCTCGGTGAACATCTCCTGGAAATTGGCTTTGACCTGCTCGAACGTCTCCGCGAAAAGCTTCTGCGTCGTGCGGTTGATTTCCTGGATCGCCTTGAGGATTTGGTCCTTGGCGGTCAGCAGATCGGCCTCCTGTCCCGTCAGGAATTTGTAGCGCTCTTCCAGCTCGTCGTACTCGGTGATGGCTTCGAGATTCACCGGACCGATGGCATCGAGCGCGGCGCGCTTGCTCGCCACCTCGGCCTCGATCGCGGCCCAATCTGTCGCGGCGTCGCTGTCGGCCGGGGCCTCCGTCACCGGCGGCAGGTCTTCGAGTTCCTTCTGGTAATCGCGACGGAACCGCTCGCGCAAATTGCCGAGAAAAAGTTTCTGCCCGGCCAGCTTCACTTCGTTTTCGGAACGGGCCGACTGGATTTCGTCATGCTCGCGGCGCAAGGTCCGCAAGACGCTTTCCTGCCCGTCGATTTGCGCCTGCGCTTCGGATCGCTTCGTCAGCTCCAGGTCAAGTTCACCGGCGACGCGCGCGAGCGCCTCGCTCTTTTCGGCGCGCTCCCGTTCGGCGGAGGAGATTTCCTCGCGCGCCTGGACGACGCGCTGCTCGTGCTCGCGCGATTCGCGGGTGCGCAACTCGACCAGTTCGCGCAACTCCTGCAACCGGTTGGCCACCGGTTCGCGCTGCTGCTGCCAGGCGTCGCACTGCTGGGTCTGCGTGGCCAGTTCGATCCTCGATTCGGTCAGGGCATTCGTCCGGGCCTGCTCCTCGGAGGCCAGCCCGTCCAGTTGCGTTTGGAGTTCCAGCATCCGCGCTTCGGCTTCCTGGCGGGCAATAGCAGCGCCCGCCATCGCTTCGCGCAGCCGTTCGTGGCGCTCGTGGTCGACCTGTTCCTGGGCGTTGAGCCGCGTCATCTCGCGCGTGGCATCCTCCACCTGCCGGGCGATCTGGGCCGCGGCGGACTGCGCGGCGCGCTCTTCCTGGCGCTGCGTCGCCACGGCAATTTCCGCCTCCTGCGCGGCCGCCCGGGCTTGTTCGACGAGATTCGTCTTTTCTTCCAGCGCGCCGCGCACGGCGTCCGTCGCGGCCTGGGCCTCGGCGACTTTGGCGGAGGACTCGACCAGTTCCGCTTCGAGCTGGCGCAACTCCGATTGCCGCGTCAGCACGGCCAGCGACGCCCCCGCCTCCTGCCCGACGAGAAGCAGACCGCTGCGCGTGATCAGTTCCCCTCCCCGCGTCGCGATGGTGCTCTGCGGTTGCGCGGCTTTCAGCTTCCAGCCGGCGGCCAGGTCGTCGACCACGTGCGCGTCTTCGAGCAGCGCGGCGACCAGATCGCCCACGACCGGCTGGGTGGTGACAAAACGCGACGCATGGGTCCCGGCGCTCGAAGGCAGCGGCGTGGGCCTCGCGGCGCTCAAGGGCGCGAACGCGCACTGTTCCTTGCCCGCCAATTTTTCGCGCCACGATTGGGCCGCGGCATCGTCGTCCAGAATCAGCGCGTTGACCGCGTCGCCCAAAAGCAGCGCGAGCGGGGCCTCGTAGCCGGCCTGCACCGCGATATGGCCGGAGAGCGTGCCGTGAAGGTCACTCGTGACACCGTTCGCGATCTCCGCCTTGAGCAGGCGTTGCGTGGCTTGCGGGGCGCTCGCGTGCTGGTCCTCGAGTTGGGCCAGCGCGTCGCGACGCGCCTGCAACTGGTGATGCGCCCGGCCGGTCTCGCCGCGGGTCCGGTCCGCCTCGCGCAGTTTTTCCTCCGCTTCGCGACGCGCCTGCTGCGCCTGCTGGAGCGCCTCGCGCCGTTCGCTCAGGAGCGTTTCGGCTTCCGCCAGACGGGCCGCGTGTTGCGCCACCGAAGCCCGCGCTTCGTCGCGACGCTGCGCCAGCGACGCCTGCTCCGATTGCAGCGCCTCGATCCTCAGTTGAAAATTCCGCTGCTGGAGTTCCAGCCCGGCCAGTTCCTGCTCCTGCCGCTGGTGCAGCCGTTCCTGGGAAAACTTCTCCGCCTCGATTTCGGCCCGTTCCGCCTCGACGTTGCCGATCCGCGC
>Ga0182030_10021566_pt1 | contig 12059 bp, 14 predicted proteins | sample 812S3MmetaG_FD_121299 | JGI IMG/M metagenome (GOLD analysis project Ga0182030, IMG submission 121299) | Permafrost microbial communities from Stordalen Mire, Sweden - 812S3M metaG (Illumina Assembly) | ecosystem: Environmental > Terrestrial > Soil > Wetlands > Permafrost | place: Sweden...
GAACAAAAAATTCTACGGCTGCTTATAATCACACCGGAGTCATTCAAGTTAGTGGTAACTAACAGGGCATTGTCGGCCACAAGCAGCCAGTCGATGTAAGCAAAGCAGGCGCGTGAAGCGATGGGAGCACAAGAGCTTACTGCCATTGCAGATCGAGGGTACTTTAGAAATGAAGAAATTCTTGCGAGCCATGTGGCTGGGATTACCGTGATGGTTCCGAAAGTTGTAACTTCTACTGCAACTGCAAATGGGCGATTTAGCAAAGCTGATTTTATCTACAATGCAGAGCGTAACGAATATCACTGTCCCGCAGGTGATCATCTGAAATGGCGCTATGAAACGACTGAGCGCGGCATGAAGCTTCACCGTTACTGGAGTTCAAATTGCAAGTCATGCGCCATGAAAGATAAATGCACACCTGGTGAACAACGGCGCTTAACGCGTTGGGAACATGAAGCCGTTCTCGATGATATGCAAACCCGGATATCGCGCTTTTCACTTCCTTCAATTTGTTGAAGGGTAATCGTCTCCAAAAAGGAAATCGTTTTTAAGATGCGGGCTTGCAGCTCAGAAAAATTAATTTCCATATTTTCAAATTTTCGTACTTCAAGGCCAGCCAGATGAGATGCTGCATTTTTAGCTTGATCTGTGGCCATCTGTACCTGTTGCATCAGCGATAACATATTTGGATAAAGACGAGCATTTAGAATGACACTGTGCTCAATATTTTTTGCATCTGCATAAACGACTGCCTTGTCCAGCTGCATAGACAAATTATCAAGAAAATTTTTCCATATCGGAATGCTGGCTTCATATATCAAAGTGGTCACAGGAGTCCCCTACTACGTCGGTGGATACTAAAAAGCGAAATACCCCGGATCGAGTTTGCATTCTGTTGTAGGAGCAACTATTTAAAAATAGGAGGTTTTCCTTATTTTTGATAAGCGTATTAAGAAAGTACGCATCAGTGTTAGTCCTATGCAAGCAGTCATAGTATTGCGCTTTCAATAAAAATTTCTGTGCATATCCTAGATTCGCCCTGATGACAAAGTACCTGTTACAGATGGGTAACTGACCAATTACATGAATTGACAACGTTTGAATAGTTACCTAGGTGATTTAGATTATCGCAATGTTGGCGGCCAAATTTTTCCAATATTCTCTTATTAAACTTTTTAAATGCTGTATAGAAAAAGTGAAATATATACTTGACTAATTTGCTGCGGTATGTATAGTCTAGGTGGGCAGTTTGCATAACACTCTGGCTAGTGTGCAAAGTAATAAAGGCAAGCCTGTTGAGCGGCGTTGTTACTTTTGCCAGTAAACTAACTTACGGTGAGAGTGGCAAATTCCCGCAGAAATGGAGGCTGTCATGGCAACATTTTTCGGAATTGACGAATCAAATGCGCAAGGCTTGATCGACAAAAGCATGCTGTGCATCCCGCGCAAGTCGGATGGAAAATTGGACTTGCACGCTATTGTATCTCCCGTCAGGAATCAGGATATTGTTTTTATCAAACAATGCGCATCTCAATTGAGCCTGCATATCAAAGCCGTTGGCATCGTGCAATCCGAGTACCCAATAAAAAATAATCAGGGGATGTGTCTGCCAGTTAAGTGGGTATGGCAAGGAGAAAAAGTAGCGCTTAATTATGACGAAATAGTCCCTTTATGTGTTGAGCCATTTTATGAAGAACACAATATTCTGGTTCAGCATGAAATCGACGAATTACTTCCTGTAGAAGATCAAATGCCGCAACCATGGCAATCCTCATCCGCCCTGCTTCCTGACATGGCGGATGGAGTAAGCAAATCTCAAGCAACAACGATACAGGGGGAATGAACTATTCGGGTTGGAGGTAAGCATGCTTACAGCAACCAAAACATTAAACGAGCTGATTGGTGGCCAATACCGGCACGGGTTTTATACGACACTGGAAACCGATACGGTACCGCGCGGCTTGAATGAAGAAATCATACGCATGATTTCCGCGCGCAAAAATGAGCCTGAATTCATGCTGGAGTGGCGACTGAATGCCTATCGTCACTGGCTGACCATGAGCGAGCCGCAATGGGCGAATATCCACCATCCGCAGATTGACTACCAAAATATAAGCTATTACTCCGCGCCGAAATCAGAAAAAGATGGGCCGCGCAGTTTGGCCGAGTTAGACCCCGAGCTGCTGCGTACCTATGAAAAGCTGGGTATTCCGCTCAAAGAGCAGGAAATGCTTGCTGGCGTGGCGGTTGATGCGGTGTTCGACAGTGTGTCGGTGGCGACCACCTTCAAGGAAAAATTGGCCGAACTCGGCATAATTTTCTGTCCGTTCTCCGAGGCCGTTTTGCGCCACCCCGATCTGGTCAAGCAATACCTCGGCTCGGTCGTACCGTATACCGACAACTTTTTTGCCAGCCTTAATTCGGCAGTATTTAGCGACGGTACATTCTGCTACATCCCTCCCGGTGTACGCTGCCCGATGGAGCTTTCCACCTATTTCCGTATCAACGCAAAAAATACCGGTCAGTTTGAACGTACTTTGATCATTGCCGACAAGAATGCCTATGTCAGCTATCTGGAAGGCTGTACTGCGCCGATGCGCGATGAGAATCAGTTGCATGCGGCGGTGGTGGAACTGATAGCGTTAGAAGGCGCGCAGATCAAATATGCCACCGTGCAGAATTGGTATCCGGGCGACAAGAATGGCAAGGGTGGCATTTACAATTTTGTTACCAAACGGGGCGATTGCCGCGAAGCCAATTCGCACATTTCATGGACTCAAGTCGAGACGGGCTCGGCCATCACCTGGAAATATCCTAGTGTAATTTTGCGCGGCGACAATTCCGTGGGCGAGTTCTATTCGGTCGCCCTCACCAACCACTACCAGCAGGCCGACACCGGCACCAAGATGACCCATATCGGCCGCAATACCAAGAGCACAGTGCTATCCAAAGGCATCAGCGCCGGACACGGACAGAACACCTATCGCGGTCTAATCAAAGTATTGCCCGGCGCGGAAAATGCGCGCAACTACACGCAGTGCGATTCCCTGCTGCTGGGCGAGCTATGCGGGGCGCATACCTTCCCCTACATTGAAGTGAAAAATCCCAGCGCCAAAGTAGAGCACGAAGCATCCACCTCGCGCATCGGCGAAGAGCAGTTGTTTTATTGCATGCAGCGCGGCATCGCAGCGGAGGAAGCCGTCTCGATGATCGTGAATGGTTTTTGCAAAGCCGTGTTTCAGAATCTGCCGATGGAATTTGCCGTGGAGGCACAGAAACTACTGGGCGTGAGCCTGGAGGACAGTACCGGCTGAATGGCGAAGGAGAAAACATGCTCAGCGTAAAAAATTTACATGCAGGGATTAATGATAAGGAAATCCTGCGCGGTATTGACCTTGAGGTACGCACCGGCGAAGTGCATGCCATCATGGGGCCGAATGGTTCGGGCAAAAGTACGCTGGCGCAATTGCTGGCCGGGCGCGAAGGCTATCAGGTAACGGCAGGTAGCGTGCGATATCTGGAGCGGGATTTGTTGCTGATGTCGCCGGAAGAAAGAGCGCTGGAAGGCGTGTTTCTGGCTTTTCAATATCCGGTCGAAATTCCCGGTGTAAGTAATGCCTTGTTCCTCAAGACGGCGCTCAACAGTTTGCAGAAACATCGCGGCTTGCCAACACTTGATGCGATGGAGTTCCTGAATTTATTGCGCGACAAAATGAAACTGCTGGGCATGGACGAGATGTTGCTATCCCGTGCCATCAACGAAGACTTTTCCGGCGGCGAGAAAAAACGCAATGAGATTTTACAGATGGCAGTGCTGCAACCGAAGCTGGCGATACTCGACGAAACCGATTCCGGCTTGGATATCGATGCACTCAAACTGGTGGCCGATGGTGTGAATGGCATGCGTAATCCCGAACGCGCCATTGTGCTGGTCACCCATTACCAACGGCTGCTGGATTTCGTCGTGCCGGATGTCGTGCACGTGCTGTCGCGGGGGCGCATCGTCGAATCAGGCGGAGCGGCACTGGCATTGCAACTGGAACAGCATGGTTATGGAGGGTTCGAAGATGGACATGCAATGCGTAAAGCGGCTTAGCGAGTTCGAAATGAATGCTCAACTGCTATCATGGAAAAACATGGCATTGGAGCGTGTCCCGCAATATTTGCCCGGCCATGCGGTGTCGTGGATTGCCAAGGCACGTCAATCTGCATACAAGCGTTTTATTGTTCATGGTTTTCCCACACGGGTCGAGGAGGAATGGAAATATACCGACGTGGCGGCAATCGGCAAACGCGCCTCGCTTGCGCCGGACTATATCCCGCCAGATCCTTCTTCCGAAGCCGTGCTGCTGGCGTGGATGCTAGCCCAAACGAATGTTCACTTGATGGTGTTCGTGAACGGTCATTATTCCAGCGGACTTTCAGCGCCGGGCGCATTGCCGATGGGCATGCGTTTGGAAAGTTTGGCTAAGTTGCTAGACGGAGAGGCCGATTTGCCGGAAATATATTTCGACCAGTCGCATGAACATAGCATTTTCGCCGCGCTCAATAATGCATTGACTACCGACGGCACGCTACTGATGCTGGCGCCCGATACCGTGTTAATTCAACCGGTGTATCTACTGTTTATCGCAAGCGGACACAGTGCGGCAATCTATCCGCGCAATATTGTCATCGCCGGAAAAAATTCGCAAGCCACGGTCATTGAACATTATTTCGGTATGCCGGATACACACAATTTTACCAACGCAGTGACCCAGATCAATCTGGCTGAGGGAGCGGAATTACAGCATTACAAGTTGGTACAGGAAGGAAATACCGCTTTTCATATCGGCGGATTGCACACGGAACAAGCTGTAGCAAGCCGTTTTCATTCCCATTCGTTCGCGCTGGGTGGGCGTTTGCTGCGCAACGACATCAGCTCGCGGCTACATGGCGAAGAATGCCAGTGTAACTTTGATGGCTTGTATCTACTGGAGGGAAAGCAACATGCGGATCATCACACCCGCATTGATCACCTGGCAGCATCCGGTACCAGCCGCGAGTTTTACCGGGGCATACTGGATGGCGAATCGCACGGCGTATTCAATGGCAAGGTGGTCGTGCATCCTTATGCCCTCAAAACGGATGCGCATCAGTCCAACCGCAATCTTTTGTTATCACGCACAGCAGAAATAGATACCAAACCGCAACTGGAAATTTTTGCCGATGACGTAAAGTGCACGCACGGCGCAACCGTCGGCCAATTGGATGACGACAGTCTGTTCTATCTGCGTTCGCGCGGAGTGGATGCGGAGTCGGCACGTTCGCTGCTGATTTACGGTTTTGCCAACGACATTATCCAACACATCGAAGTGCCGAATCTGCGCACACGGATCGAGCATCTGGTATTGAATCGTTTGCCGCAGGGCGAACAGATAAAGGAGATGTTATGAAACTGTTCGATAACTTTCTCCGGCCCAATGATCTCCATGCTAACTTTTGGCGCGCGGACTTCCCGATACTGAACGCAAAAGTTCACGGCAAGCCGCTGGTCTATCTGGATAACGCGGCCACCACACAAAAACCGCTGAGCGTAATCGAGGCCGAGCGCGAGTATTATTATCACTACAACGCCAATGTCCATCGCGGCATCCATAATCTCAGCCAGCGCGCCACCAACGCCTACGAAGATGCCCGCGCAAGAGTACAGCACCTGATCAACGCAGCCAGTTCCAATGAGATTATCTTCGTGCGCGGCACTACCGAGGCAATCAATTTGGTCGCTCAAAGCTATGGGCGCAGCCATTTTCAGTTGGGTGACGAAATTATGTTGAGCCGGATGGAACATCATTCCAACATCGTTCCATGGCAGATTTTGTGCCGGCAAAGCGGCGCCAGACTTCGCGTCATTCCGGTTGATGACAACGGCGAATTGCAGATGGCTGAATTCAGGAACTTGTTGAATGAACATACCCGCTTGGTCGCACTAACGCATGTCTCCAATGCCTTGGGGACGATCAATCCGGTTGAGGAGATTATCAAGTTGGCGCATCAACATGATGTGTCGGTATTGCTGGACGGCGCGCAAGCTGTCGCTCATCTGGCTGTGGATGTGCAGAAACTCGATTGCGATTTCTATGCATTTTCAGGACACAAACTATACGGCCCAACCGGCATCGGCGTGCTGTACGGCAAGGCCGCCCTACTTGATGCCATGCCGCCCTATCAAGGTGGCGGCGACATGATACGCACAGTGAGTTTCGAGGAAACATCCTACAACACGTTGCCGTATAAATTCGAAGCGGGCACCCCCAACATTGCGGGAGTAATCGGCTTGGGGGCGGCGGTCGAATATGTGCGCAGTATCGGCTTTGCAGCGATTACCGCACACGAAAAGGCGTTGCTGACTTATGCAACACCTTTGCTGGCAGCGGTACCCGGGTTGACTATCATCGGTAACGCGCGCGAAAAAACCGGCATTCTTTCTTTCGTGCTGGAGGGAATACATCCCCACGACATCGGCACGATACTGGATCGTCAGGGCGTGGCGATTCGTAGCGGTCACCACTGCACGATGCCGCTGATGGAACATTTTGGGATTCCCGCCACAGCACGCGCTTCGTTTGCGCTGTACAACACCAGACAAGAAGTGGATGTGCTGGTAGCTGCGGTGCATAAGGCAAGGGAGGTTTTCAAGTCATGAACGATCTGCGCGAACTTTATCAGGAGACTATCCTCGATCACTACCGTCAGCCGCGCAACTTTGGCCGACTGGTTGATGCTAACCGCAAAGCGGAAGGCTTCAACCCGCTGTGCGGCGACAAGATAACGCTATACCTGAAAGTTGAAGATGGCGTGATTCGCGATGCCGGTTTTGAAGGTTCAGGCTGTGCCATTGCGACCGCATCCGCTTCGCTCATGACGGATCGCATCAAGGGGATGCGCGAAAGTGAGGCGCTCAATTTGTTGGAGCAGATTCACGGTATGGTGCTGAGCGGAAGAAAAAATATTCATGCGGGCAAGCTGGAGGTATTGGCCGGTGTGCATGAGTTCCCGCAACGGGTGAAGTGCGCAACACTGGCATGGCACACGATGAAGGCAGCCATCGAGAATATCAAGCAGGCGGTGACCACAGAATAGCGAGGTGGCTTATGAACGACACAGCAGAAATGAGTGCGCAGCAGCAAGATGAAGCGACCGCCCAGGACGAGTTGGCGGCACGGGTTGTCGAAATGCTACGCACGATCTATGACCCTGAAATTCCAGTGAATATCGTTGACCTCGGGCTGGTTTACGGATTGGAGATTCATCCACCGGGTGAGGTGCACGTAATTATGACGTTAACAGCACCAGGCTGCCCGGTTGCGCAAAGTTTTCCAGAGAGTGTGAAGGCAGCACTGCTGCATGTGGAAGGCGTGAGCGAAGCAACAGTGGAATTAGTATGGGAGCCAATCTGGGGGCGCGAACGAATGTCGGAACTGGCAAGGTTTCAGCTTGGACTAATGTGATCAAGGTGGATGCTATGAGTAACTGGCTGTATGTCGCAAGCGTAGCTGAATTTACACCGGGGACTCGTCGCGTAGTCGATGCGGATGGTGTTGCAGTCGTGGTTTTTAATCTCGACGGCGAATACTTTGCCATCAGGGATTACTGTCCGCATGACGGTGGCGAATTAGCTAACGGAAAAGTAGAAGGAGATGTCATTATTTGTCCGCGTCACGGGGCACACTTTTCAATCAGAACGGGTTGCGTTCTCTCGCCTCCCGCTTACGAAAACGTGCATGCGTATTTAGTACGGGTTGCCAATGGTAATGTGCAGATTAATACGGGATGAGATACGTTCGAATTCGACTCTGTCGATAGCTTTCTGCAAATATTAATTGGGGAGCTGCAATAATGGAAATACATGAAAATTGCGAATGGATGAATTCCGATCACAGTGAAAACCCATCCGAACTGGAAAGTGCCAAAAATCGTTTCAAGTTAGTTTCGATCGCGGCCTATTTTCGCGCCGAGCGCCGGAGCTTCTTCCCCCCCAACGACCTTGAAGACTGGTTTGAAGCCGAACGTGAAATCCAAAGACATCTCGATTCATTTTCTTCTTGAGGGGGGACAATAAGATTGTCTCATCCGAAAATAAGCTATGTCATTGGAGGAAATAGTCTCTTATTGTTTTAAAGGTGACTTTACAAATGAATGTGCGTTTGACGAATTTAATTGAAACGTGCTGGATCATTTCGTCGTTATTGGTCGAGACGCTTCATTCTCTGATAACAATCACATTGATGAATTAAATGCAGGGGGCATGAGTACATGCTTAACTGCCCAACATATGGCGCAGCTTATTGCGGCATAGGACAAACACCTAGATAGATACTCCTGTTTTACTTATGGTTTATTAAGCAACTCGCTGATGTTCATATCACTGAGTTGACATGAGAATAAGACTGCCTAATCGGCAAGCCAACTTTCAATTTTAAAGGGGAAATCTCATGAAAAAAATACTGATTAATCTAGTCACAGTGATGATTCTATTTTGTTTCACTGGTCTCGCATTCTCGGAAAACTATGGTCATGATGAACCGAACTCCTGGGGAAAAAATGAAAAGGTAAAGATGATGATGGGCAAGCATGCCATGACTGGAACGGTAGAAAATATTAACCACCAGACCGGCTTTATTCATCTAAAAACTGCCGCAGGAGACATGATGATTCACTTCCCTCCCCAAACAACACAGGAGTTAAAAAATGGAGACATTATTACTGTTCACCTGAGCTATTCAAAAGGTGAGGAGAAAATGGATAGTGCTATGGATGGCATGATGATGAAGTGAGCATTTGATTTGAGTGCAACGCATTTTCAACAAAGAGCACAGGTATTGCAGAGTACAAATTATTAATTTCTGATTCAATCTTATCAGGAGGTAATTATTAAAATGAATATAGACCGTAGGGATTTTCTAAAGTTTGTCGGCATTGGCGGGGTTGTCTTCGCCTCTGGTCTCGGCCCTTGGGGGCGTGCCTTGGCTGCGGCAGGGCAGGACTTCTTTTTCGTGCAGATGTCAGACAGCCATTGGGGTTTCGAGGGGCCAGCCAACCCCGAAGCGAAAAATACGCTAAAGCGGGCTGTTGCTGCGGTGAACGCGCTTAAACGTCAGCCCGATTTCATCATGTTTACCGGTGATCTCATTCATGGCACAGCTGATGATAAAGTGCGCAAACAACGCATGATGGAGTTCAAGACTATCGTTGCCGGACTCAAGGTCAAAGATGTGCGGTTCATCCCGGGCGAAAACGATGCTGGTCTCGATAATGGCGAGATGTATAAGGCTATGTTTGGCGTTAGCAATTACAGCTTCGATCACAAAGGTGTGCATTTCATAGCACTCGACAATGTTTCTGATCCTAATGGAATGATAGGAGAATATCAGCTGGAATGGCTGCGCGATGATTTGGCTCGCCACGACAAGGTGCAACCAATTGTTGTGTTCGCACATCGTCCATTGTTCGATCTTTATCCCGCATGGGACTGGGCGACCAATGATGGTGCTAAGGTAATCGATATCCTGACACCCTACGAAAATGTAACGGTGTTCTATGGGCATATCCATCAAGAGAATCATCACATGACCGGAAAAATCGCCCATCACTCAGCTGAATCGTTGGCGTGGCCGTTCCCGCTTGCGGGTTCGCAGCCGAAGCGGACGCCTATTCCTTGGGATCCTACGCATCCGTTTAAAGGGTTGGGCTTTAACTCCGCAAAAAAAGAGGGCGAAGGGTTTACTCCAACCGTTATTCAAGTGGCTTAATTTTGTGCCGGACGAGCGCGAATCTTAGAAATTAGTATGAGCGCACAGCATTTACTGGGCTATCAAATTTGGAATGTCCAAATTATGAAACTATCGAGAATATTAATTGTGATGTTAATTTTTCTCGGTGAGCTTGCTGTAGCTGATGTGTATGCTGCCGATGAAGAATCAATCGCACGCGGAAAGTATCTTTATGATGCTGCTGATTGTTATAGCTGTCATGGTGGCCCAAGGGGGGGAAAGAATATCGGTATCTCATCGGGTAACCTTAGACTTCCTTCAGGGGGCCTCGGGCTCGATACATCTTTTGGCACTTTTCGTTCCCCTAATATTACGCCCGACAAGCAGTATGGCATCGGGAATTGGAGTGAGGAGGAGTTCAAAACCGCGTTGCGCGACGGTATCGGGCGTGATGGAGAGTATCTCTTCCCAGTATTTACCTACACAGCGTTTACCAAACTTACTGATCAAGATATAGCAGATATATACGCATATATCATGAGCTTGCCAGCAGTGCCATTGCAAAATAAACCTCACGAAGCAAAATCACCATTCAGTTGGAGACCGCTCCTCGTTTTCTGGCGTGCATTGTTCTTTACTTCCGGGCCGATCAAAAATGAATCGGCACAAAGTAAAATTTGGAATCGCGGCAATTATCTCGTCAACGCCGTTGCACATTGCGAGGAGTGCCATACTCCGCGCAATTTACTGGGCGGGCTTAACCTCGGACGATCCTTTTCAGGAAATATTGGCGGCCCCGATAAACAGAATGCGCCTAATATCACTTCAGACATCAAAACAGGCATCGGCAGTTGGTCGGTCGCGGGTATAGAACAACTGCTCAAGACCGGCATGACACCAGATTCGGATACTATTGGCTCGGGCATGAAAGCCGTGGTACAGGGAACTTCAAAGCTCACAGATGCAGACCGTCATGCTATGGCGGTGTACCTAAAAAGTATTCCGCCTATCCACGTCGACATACCGCCGTCGAAATAAGCGAAATTAAGTATCATCAGGAAGGTCGACAATTGAGAGACAAAAATTAAAGCGACTGTTGTACAGTGAAAATACTGTATAGATGGAAATTGGGTAACCAACTAATGGATGCGAGCGCACAATTTATGTTTGACAATAGCTATGTACGGGAGCTGGAGGGTTTTTATTTCTTTAGCAAGGCCGAAACGGTGCCGGCACCGAGTTGGATCAAATTTAATCATTCGTTGGCCAAAGAGCTTGGCTTAAAGGTGGATGAGTTTGACTCCCCAGCGGGGGCAAATATATTTTCTGGAAATGTTCTTCCAACAGGTGCAGCATCCATAGCACAGGTCTATGCCGGTCACCAATTCGGAAATTTTTCACCGCGGCTGGGTGATGGTCGAGCCCTCCTACTTGGTGAAGTGATTGATCAAAAGGGGCAGCGCCGGGATATTCAACTGAAAGGCTCCGGGCGCACTCCCTTTTCACGCAATGGCGATGGCAAGGCTGCAATGGCGCCAATGCTGCGTGAATATTTGATGGGTGAAGCCATGCATCATCTTGGGATTCCAACAACGCGCGCTCTAGCGGTTGTTGCCACAGGGGAGCATGTTCGCAGAGAAACGCTTTTGCCCGGTGCTGTTCTAACTCGCGTTGCTGCAAGCCACATCCGTATAGGAACTTTTGAGTATTTCGCTTCGCTCAATGAGGTTGAAAACGTACGCAGACTTGCAGACTACACTATCCGGCGACATTATCCCGCGTTAGTCGGACAGCCCTATATTAAGTTCCTGCAGGAGGTGATGGAACGCCAAGCTCAACTTGTTGCAAGCTGGGTGGGGGTCGGATTCATTCATGGTGTGATGAACACCGACAACATGACTCTATCTGGCGAAACCATTGATTACGGACCTTGCGCATTTGTAGAGCACTACCATCCTGCAACAGTTTTTAGCTCGATTGACATTGCGGGACGATACGCATTCGGAAAACAGTCCAAAATTGCATGCTGGAACTTGGCGCGTTTTGCTGAGACATTGCTGCCCCTGCTGGATAAAGATCATGAACGCGCGGTTCAACTTGCGACAGATGCCATTAACACGTTTCCAGAACTATATGAAAATGCATGGCTAACAATGATGCGCTGCAAGCTGGGACTTGAACGCGCGGAAGGGGAGGATGTTAAGCTAGCTCGTGAGTACATGGATGCGCTGCAAGCCGGGCAAGCTGATTACACTTTAGCGTGGCGTAATCTTGCAGATGCAGCAGTATTCAATCCGGCTCAATTGC
>Ga0182030_10021567_pt1 | contig 12059 bp, 8 predicted proteins | sample 812S3MmetaG_FD_121299 | JGI IMG/M metagenome (GOLD analysis project Ga0182030, IMG submission 121299) | Permafrost microbial communities from Stordalen Mire, Sweden - 812S3M metaG (Illumina Assembly) | ecosystem: Environmental > Terrestrial > Soil > Wetlands > Permafrost | place: Sweden...
AGGGCGTCTTCAGGGTGCCCGTGGGAAATGTATTCAGACTTACTGCCAGGGGACACACGGGCGCATTGGCCGCAATTCCGGCGCACGGCGCAGCGCCCGAGTTAAAGACTGACTGGAAGCTGCGGTTGGCGTTGGCCGTTGCGTCGTCCGCGCTTCCGGCCACGCCGGGTGCAACCGCCACGCCACCCACCTGCCCGCCAATGCCGCCGACGAAGGTCGGTGCATACGGCGCATTGGTCGCTGCCAGGTCGGAGATCTGCGCCGGAATAATGTCGTTGAAGACGCCGAAACCCGCGTGAACCACCGAACCGCGTGTGAGCTCGTACGCCGCTGAAACGCGCGGCTGCCACACAACAAGCGGCGTGGCAGGAAAGAGCTCGTGCACATTTGCCTCGATAGCTTGATTGAGCGGCTGGGCCGCATCATGGGATAAATCCAGAAACGAACCTGCGGGCCGGGCAAAAAGTCTCTGCTGGTTCACGGGATTCGTATTCCAGGTCGCCCGCATCCCCGCGGTGAGTGTGGCGCGCGCCGCCGGTTTGAAAGTGTCCATCGCGTACAGTTCAAGATTGCCGGCGGCCACCGGTTCTTTCAGCGCAATAGGAAACGTGCGGCTCTCCGTGTAGGCCGCGCCGTAGGTGAATTGCGCCAGGTCGTTGTAGACCGCCGTGGGCGCCGTTCCTTCGCCCAGATCGTAATCGCTCACGTCGATGCGCCGCGTGTTGATGCCGAATCGATAACCTTGTTTGCCGCGCGTCCAGTCCAGGTTGTCGTTGATCTGCCACTGCGTAACCTTGCGTCCTTGCGGATAGGTATTGTCGTTGCCGCCTACGGTCGTGAACGGCGCGTTCGCGCTGCCTGCCTCCAACACGACGGGGAATGTCTGCTGGACCTGCGCAAAATTGTTCGGTTCAAAGATGCTGGCGTACCAGCTTGCGCCAGGGTTGAACTGATTGACGAGATTGGGTCTGAAGATATGCGTGTATCCTGCCACCAGCGTGCGCTGCGGTTGCGGCGAGTACGAATTGAAGATGGGATTGATGGGATCGGTATAAGCGGCTTGCAGGCCCGTATCCTGCTGGAAGCGGTACCAGATGCTGTTGTGCGCATCAATCGTGTGGTCGATCTTGACGACGATCAGATTCTCGTAGTCGCTGTTGTTCAGTGACTCTTGTTGCTGGTTGGCGCATCCGCTGCCGTTGGTCTGTGTGCCGGGCAACAGCGCGCCACCTGCATCCAGCGGGCACGAGCTCACCGCCACCGGTGTTCCCGCTGTGTTGCGATAGAGATTGAACATCGATCGATAAAAAGCTGCCTCTTCCGGCTCGGCCGGCAATACGGTTCCGGTAATCGGATCCGTCCCTCCCATCGGCAACTGGTGCAGCACATACTGCTGATAAGCCGGCGACGGCACAACGGCCTGTGAAACCAGCGGCAATGCAATGCGGATCCCCTCGAGATGCAGAAAGAAGAACAGCCGGTCGCGCCGGATTGGGCCGCCTACGCTTCCACCAAATTCATTCACCGTCGAGCGCGGCTTCTTCGCAATGTTTCCCTCTGTATCGTTCGCGTGCAGAAAATAGTTTTCTGCATTGAACAGCGACCCGTTCCAGGTCTCATACACATCGCCATGAAACTTGTTGGTTCCCGACTTGGTGAAGTAATTCACCTGCGAGGCGCCATATCGTCCTTGATCCACAGAGTAGGAATTTGTATTCACCGTAGCCTGCTCCACCGCATCCAGGCCGATGACGAGATTGGTTGAAAGCCCGATGTTTAAACCGAGCCATGGATCGTTGCTGTCATAGCCGTCGAGAATGTAGCCGTTCGAGGTCGCCGGCAACCCGTTGAACTCTACGTTGCCGTACCCGCCTGCGGCCTTGGCGTCATTCGACGAGCCTGCCGTATTCATCAGCGCTCCCGGTGAAAACTGCACGATGAAGGTCAGGTCCTGTCCCGGATTCGGCAGATTCACAATCGTCTTGGCTTCGAGCGTCGTAGTGGTATTCGGATTCTCCAGGCTCAACAAAGTCTGGTCCGCTGTGACTTCGATCGTCTGCGCAATCGCAGACGGCGTGAGGTGGAAGTTCAGCGTCACCGTGCGCCCCACCTCGACGGAAATGGGCTTCGAGGTCTGCTGCGCAAACTCAGGCGCGCTCACCGCTACGGTGTAATTCCCAGGATTCAGCTGAGAAAAAAGAAATCGCCCCTCTCTGTTGGATTTTTCCGTGCGCGCGGCTTTCGTATCGACGTCAGTCGCCACGACCGAGGCGTTGGCAATCACTGCCCCTGTCGCATCCATTACGGTGCCGGAAATGGCGCTCGAGGTGCCGCTCTGCGCAACTAATAGGCGCGCATTAATCATAGTTAATAGCAGCAAAGAGTGGAGGATGTGCCGAAGTCTTCGCGAGCGTTGCATTTTCGGCCTCCAAGGAGAAACGCGGAAAGGGAAAATCAGCCGCCCATCGCGGTCTGAATCAGAAGCCATGCGTTCAGCCCTGCGATGACAACAGCCGTCGACCACGCAACCACCTGCAAGACGCGGCCGTTCACAAACTCACCCATCTTTTTCCGGCTGCCCGTAAACAACACCAGCGGGACCACCGCAAAACTGAGCTGCAGCGAAAGAATCACCTGGCTCAGAATGAGCAGCTTTTCGGTTCCCTGCTCGCCGTTCACTGCGACCACGATGATGGTTGGAATAATCGCCAAACTGCGCGTGATGAGCCGCCGCAACCACGGTGACACTTTCAGATGAATGAAGCCTTCCATTACCACCTGGCCGGCAAGCGTGCCAGTGATCGAAGAGTTCTGCCCCGACGCAAGCAGCGCCACGGCAAACAGCGTGCTCGCGCCTGCCGCGCCCAACAGCGGGCTCAGCAATTTGTAAGCGTCCTCAATCGCTGCCACCTCATAGTGGCCGCTGCGATGAAAAACCGCTGCAGCCACAATCAGGATTCCCGCGTTCACAAACAGCGCCACTGTCAGTGCCAGCGCCGAATCCACATTGGCCAAATGAATCGCTTCGCGCTTGCCCTCCGGCGTGCGTTTGTAGCGGCGGCTTTGCACAATCGACGAGTGCAGGTAGAGATTGTGCGGCATCACCGTTGCGCCAAGAATTCCGATCGCGATGTAGAGCATCGCGGGATTGGTCACGATCGAAGGCGATGGAATAAAAAGACTGTGCAATAGCGGTCCGTAGTTGGGTCGCGAGAGAAACACCTGGACGCTGAACATTCCCAGAATTGTCCCAATGAGCGCGATGACGAGCGCCTCAATGTAGCGGAAACCCCAACGTTGCAGAAGCAGAATCAGCAACACATCAAGCCCGGTGATCAGCACGCCATAGAAGAGAGGAATGTGGAAGAGCAGGTTCAGAGCAATGGCCGAACCGATCACTTCAGCCAAGTCGCAAGCGGCGATCGCGATCTCGGCTCCGACCCATAGTGCAAAGCTCACCCTGGGCCCGTAGTTCTCGTGACATAGCTGCGCCAAGTCCCGTTCCGTGGCAACGCCCAACTTGAGCGAAAGGCTCTGCAGCAGGATTGCCATCAGGTTGGAGAGCATGATGACGAAAAGCAGCGTGTAGCCGAAGCGCGAACCCCCGGCAATATCGGTGGCCCAGTTGCCGGGGTCCATGTAGCCGACCGAAATCAGGAATCCCGGCCCGAGGAACCCAAGCAGCCGCCTCCAATAAAACGGCGAATGCGACACGCTGACGCTCGAATGCACCTCGGGTAAGGAGGGCTCGGTGAGCGCCGCACTCGATTGAAGATCTGAAGCCATAGGGAAGGAAGTAGCCCGGTCAGTAAGACTCCCCGTTAGTATGCCACAGCTTGTTAATTGTAGTTAATGAAATTTGTTACATTCAATTAGCATTCGGTTCCGATCGTAACCACACGGCATCCGCAGCCGGTCTTCCCAGGATCGAAACTCCTGCAGGTAGCTCAATTGAAACAGTTTGGTCGTAATTCTGCTTTATTACCAGCAAATTCCGGCTGGGCCCGATACCCATATGATGCAAAAACAGCAGCAGCTTGGGATCCCGCTCCTGCAGACTGATCACGGTGTAGCGCTGTCCCTCCACAGCTTCTGACAAGGGCAGTTCTCCTCGCTGCTTGCGCTCCGCCGGACTCGCCGGCAATACCGCATTGCCGTGAGGACACGCCCCACCCTCACCCAGTTTCTCTTTCAATTTGGCTTCAAACGCAGGCGAAACCGCATGCTCCAGCCGTTCTGCCTCCTCGTGAATCTCGTACCATTCCATTCCAAAAACTTCGCTCAGCATTCGTTCGATCAAATGATGCCGCAGCGCCGTTCGGTAAGCAGTCTCGCGCCCCGATGCCGTCAGGCGGACGATGCCATCCTCACCCACCGCAACGCAGCCATCGCGTTTCAGCCGTTTCAGCGCCATGGTCACCGCGGGTGGCGAAACCTCAAGCCAGTGGGCCAGTGTCGCCGGTATGACGGCGTGACCCTCCGCCTCGGCCTCGAGAATCGCCTTGAGGTAGTTTTCCTTCGAAACGTAGATAGCGTCTTTCATCGTTGGACTGACACCAGTCTAACGGCTGGGCCAATCCCTCTGGATGCGGTCTGCATGCTTGCTGACTCTCAGCAAGAGCGAACTCCGCAATCGCCCAGCGCCAGCAGCTGCTTTTCGTGACCCGAATGGGTTACGCGAAACGCATTGCAGTACATTGCTGCAGCGCAGGAACATTCCTTAGCCGGACAGTTGTATCGCGGTACAACCATCGTGCAATCACATTCAGGAGCCGGCTGCATCAAACTGTGTGTGTGGGGAAGATCATGAATAACGACATAAACAATAAAGAAGCATATCGCGCTGCCCTCGTCGAAGCCTCCGAGGAACTGAAAGAGATCTTCGGAAAGATCGAGCAGTTACATCTTCGCAGAATTCGAGTGGAGAAAGCTGTGGAAGTGCTCGGACGCAAAATCGGATCTGATCGGCCTGTTCCCGTCTACAAAATCCAGCGCAAGACCCATTTCCCCGGTCTCACGGTGATGACTCGCTTGTCCGTGGTGCCTGCGGGACAAAAGCCCGCAAAGTAATCTCGTCGGGTTTCTACTTCACGCGCACCTTCGGCTCGACCGACATTCCGGGGCGCAATAAGTGGTGCGGGTCTTCATTCTGCAGATCCGTGAAGTCAATGCGGACTGGAATGCGCTGCACCACCTTCACATAGTTCCCTGTTGCATTCTCCGGCGGAAATAGCGAAAGCACCGACCCCGTTGCGCCGCCAATCTGCGTCAACTTCCCGCTGTAATCTTTTCCCGTCGAGTCAACGTGAATTTCCACGGGCTGATTGTTAGACATGTGGCGCAGCTGCGTCTCCTTGAAGTTCGCCGTCACCCAGAGGTCCTCAAGCGAGACCAGAGTCAGCAGGTTCTGTCCCACGCTGACGTTCTGGCTGAGTTCCACACTCTTGCGTGTCACGATGCCCGCCACCGGCGCAACGATTTTCGTGTAGCTCAGGTTGAGCCGCGCCTGGTCCAGCTGCGCCTGCGCCTGTTTCACCTGCGCCTCCGCCTGCCTGGCATGTGCGTTTTGCGCGGCGACCTGCTGTGGGCCGGTCTGGGCGTACTTGTACAGAGCTGCAGCCTGCTTTTCGCGATCCGCTGCAACCCGGATTCCGTCCGCTGCGCCCTGCTGGGCTGCCAGGGCGTCGTTCAGGGCCGCCTTTGCCGCGTCAGCCGCGGCCACAGCAGCGTCAAACTGCTGCTTGCTGATCACGTCCTTCTCGACCAGGGGCCTGTAGCGGGCAAGATCGGCCTGCGCCTTGATGTTGTTCGCATCGGCCTGGGCCACGCGCGCCTGCGCGGACTGCAATTGCTGTTGCGCCTGTTCCACTGAAGCGTGCGCCCCGCTCACGTCGGATGCCGCCGAACTCAAATTGCTGCCCGTGTTGATGGTGGTTAGCGGCACGTTGACCTGCGCCGCCGCAGCTGCAGCCTGTGCGCTCGCGAGCACCGCCTCGGCGTTTTCTACCGCGACTTGATAGTCCCTTGGGTCAAGCTGCGCGATTTCGTCGCCAGCGTTCACCACCTGGTTCTCTTCCACGTCGATCTTCAGCACCTGTCCCGCAATGCGCGCGCTGATCTGGATCAGATGCCCGTTCACCTGCGCATCGTCGGTGTCCTCGCTGAAGGTGGAACGCCACCAGAGCCCTGCTCCCACCACCACAAGAAGCACAACCACGATGATGATGATTCCCCTGCGCCGCGACTGCGGTTGCACGGTTTCTGTGCTCTCGTCTGTCTCGCGTCGGACCGTTGTTGTGGTTGTTTCCGCCACGCTACTTCCCTCCCAAATAATTCTTGTAGTTCTGTGCCGCGCCCAGCGCACGCGCCAAACTCAGCTTGGCCACGTTGTGCCGATAAAGGCTGGCGACATACTGGTCGTTGGCCTGCGCGACGGATTGCTCCGCCTGGCTCACTGCCAGGTTGTCGCTTACGCCGTTCGCGTAGCGCTGTTGCGCTTCGCTCAGCGCCTCGTTGGACAAGTCCACACTCGATCGCGTTACCTCGACCTGCTTCTGTGCCGAAGCAATGTCCAGCAGCGCGTCCCGTACATCGGCATCCACCTGTGCGTTCATGTCGCTCAGTTGGGCTTTCTGCGTATCCAGTTGCGACTGCGCCACCTGCGCTTCGCCCCGCAACCCGAATTCCTTGAAGAGCGGCGCAGACAACGTACCTTGCGCATCGCCGGTCCCATGGGAATGTCGCACATTCACACCAATATCGCCATAATCGCCCGCAAATGCGAGCTTCGGCAACCGGTCTGCCGTCGCCGACTTTCTCTGCTCTTCAGACGCTTTGGTCTGCTCGATCAAGGCTGCCAGGTCCTTGCGGTTAGCATGCGCGTCGCGAATTGCCGCGTCGACGTCGATCAGATCGAAGGCCGCATAAGGCGCAGTGTCGACCAGGTTGAACTTCTGCGCCAGCGGAAGCCCAATCACACGGGCCAGCGCCAGCTTATCCTTCTCCAGGCCGTTTTGGGCAACAATCAGCTGCTGCTCCAGCGTCTGATAATCCACACGCGCGCGCAATTCGTCCAGCAGCGGCGCTGTCCCCGCCTGATGATTGGCCTCCGCCTGGTTGAGAGAAATCTTGGAAGTCGCCACCTGCGCTTCCTCACTGCTCACGCGGGTTTGGTCGGCAATCACCAGCAGGTAGGCATTTCCCACGGTCAGCACCACCAGGTCGCGCGCATCCTGGGCAGATAGTTGCGCCGAAGTAAAACTGTGCCGGGCCGCGAGGTAGTTGCGCAGCGAGGTCACGTCCACTAGCGACCATGTGAGCGACGCCCGCAGATCCGTAAAGCCGAACGGCCCAATAATCGTGGGAAATCCGGGAATCCGCAAGCCCTCAGCCGCCAAATCCACCTGTTCCACGCTTTCCTGCGCTTTGAAATCGACTTCGGGCAGCAATCCCTGCAACTCGCTCAGCCTTTGACCGCGCGCCCCCGCCACTTGTGTCCCGTTCAGAATCACACCGAGGTTGTTCTTAAGGCCCCTCTGCATCGCGTCATCGAGCGTGAGATCGATGGGTTGAGGCGAAACCTCTCCCGTCGCGATGGAGCCCTGATAGCTCTGCGCCGTAGGCCCTGACGACTGCCCGAGCGCCTGCGACGGCAGCGCCTGCGCATACCCGCGACCCTGGATAGCGATTGCGAATCCCGCCGCCAGCAACGTGCAGGCACAGAGCTTTCCCGATTTTTTCCTTGAATGGTTTGCGGGCATCTACGATCGTCTTCGAATCACCGCAGAGAGCTTCTGCCGGAAAGTGTTTTCACCAGATATGGATGCCCGAATTGGGCAGCCAGCTTCTTAAATCTAGTGTATCGAACAATAGACGCCCCCGGGTGTACTCGGAAACACACTCCGCCTGCTAGAATCGCCCTCATCCCGCGCGTTCTCGGCGTCTGCTGCCGGTGGTCTTAACCAGAACGGCAGTTTTGGTTATCGCACAGTAGTTTTCGTTATCGCGCGTTCGTCGCTTGAATTACCTGCGATGCCAAGGAGCAAAGCGCCTGGCGAAACACCTCGCGCACATCCGCTGGAGTCCATCCTGCCGCTGCCGGGCCTCCATGCGCGACCAGCAGCTCAGCTACTTCCGGCGAGGTAAATCCCGCCACCGCCCGCAGCACAAACACTACCCGAAATGTCGCAGGTAGCCCTGTCAACCAGCTGCGCACGCGATCTTTTTCTGGTCCGGCAATCAGCTTTGCCAGTTCCTCGCTCGAGACCGCGCCCGTATCGAGATCATCATCCTGGATACAGGTCTTGGTCGGCGCCAATCCCTTAAGCGCGGCCAAACATCCAGGAACGCGGCGATCCAGCACCTCCAGCGCTGCCCGGCACAGCGCAAGCCGACTGCTCCTTCGCGCCTGTGCGGCATCGTCGCAGGCCGAAACTTCCGCCGTCGCCACTGCGGTCTCCACCAGTCGCACGCCCTCTTCGCCTTCACCAACCAGCATCGAAGCCATGCTGTAGAGCCCCGCTGCAATCAGGTCGAACATTTCATCCAGTCCGGCGAACGCTTCTTTCACCGTCGCTTCATCTTTAGGCTGCCCATCCAGCAAGCCCAGAAGCTGGCCCGTGAAGGCGGAAGCGCCGCAAGGCATCGACTGCGGGGGAATCAGGCTTTCGGAGACAGAAACTTGTTCCTGAGGCATGGCAAGACTCCTCTCAATTTTTGTGGAATGGGATACAGCAGGTTGGCCCACCTTCTATCCTCAACCCGGCAGGCTGTGGAGGTCAATATGGGAGCACGCTCGATCTCCCTATGTGGTTAAATACGGCGACCGATCTCGAATCGTTCCCTGTCCGCATCTGTTACATTGCATGGCTATGGAAATGGACGTCTTTCGCTGCGGCCCAAAGGTCCTTTTTGCCGCCTTGCTCCCTTTCGCTCTTTCGGTTGCTTGCTCCGCATTCGGCCAAACTCCGTCGGTACCCGACTGGGCGCAGCCCGGCTCCGCAACCCACAAGCAGGTTCCGCCTCCGGCCGACTTCCATCGTGCGACAACCACCTTCAACACGCCCATCGGTATATTTGACGGCCAGTCGGAGGTCGGCTCCGCGGTGGTCCCAGGCAGCGCCAGCTACGATCCCGCGTCGAATGCCTACACCATCCACTCTGCCGGCTACAACATCTGGTATACGCGCGATGAGTTTCGCTTTTTGTGGAAGAAAATCTCGGGCGACGTCTCCCTCGCCGCTGACGCGACCTTTCCCGACCCCAACGGCTACAACGACCGCAAAGTCGTCCTCATTCTGCGTCAATCCCTCGACGACGACTCGAAGGAAGCGATGCTCGGTGAACACGGAACCGGGATGATCCACCTCGCCCAGCGCGCCGAAAAAGGAGCCATGATCACCGATATGCAATACCGCTTCGGGGGCGACCTCAACGGCGTGCTCGCTAAACGCATCGGCATTGAAAAACACGGCGATTCGGTGGCCATTTTTGTCAGCCTGCAGGGCGAACCCATGCATCAGTTTGGACCGCCGATCCAGATCCACTTCGACGAGCCGTTTTACGTCGGCATTGGCTTCTGCTCGCACCTTCCCGACAAGTCCGACACCGGCGTTCTCTCCAACGTCACCCTCGAAAACTCCGCCGGGAAGGTCCAATAGCCCTCGTTCCAGAAACGCGAGGGCTTAAGGAGCCGCTGGATGCAATCCTTTTTGCGGAGGCTTAACATCGCGCACCGACGCTGCGAAGACTGACCCATTAATCACCTTACCGTCGAGGACAATCGACCACCGCAGCCTCAGCAGCCGTTTCCACCGCCTCAGCAGGAGAAGCAGCCATGAAGCCTCAAATAAGGCCTGTCGTCATCATGCTCTTTTTCTCGCTCGTTTCAACGGCCCTTGTAGCGGATGATCTTCCGGATCGTCTTCGGGCGAAAGGAGACTCGGATACGAACCTATCTGGAATTGATGTTTACAAGAGCACTGTCAAGGAAGTGATCGCAAAGCTTGGCCAACCAACCAAGGTCATTGATGTTTCAGATACGGGCCTTGCTGCCGGAGGACGAAACTACGAGTGGAAAAAAGGGGGCCTAAAGCTCATCTGCGGCACCTGGAACGACAAGGGTGAGGACAGCGTGGCCTATTCGGTTGAGGTCTGGGGGACCGAGGCCAGGAGCAAGATCGGCGACACTGGGCGCGGTCTCGGACTCGGTGCGACCCTCTCAGACATCCATCGAATCTACGGACAGCGGATGCAAGTGAGCCGTCGGGAGCATGGAAAAGTCCAGATAACTGTTCAATGGAACGACGACACCACGCTCTATCTGTTCTTGAATGATAGAGGCCGCATCGACCATATACATCTACTCGCGTCCACGGAGTGATCGATGTGCGAGGCGGCACAGTGTGGCTACGATTTCTCAGCTCTGATGTCCCGCTATACCGGCAAAGAGCGCGAAGGTTGATAAGGAGTCGCTGGATGCAATCCTTTTTGCGAAGGCTTAACATCCCGCGCCGCCCGCTTCCTATATCAATGGAATGGAATGGGCTTTCTCCCTCATGCTGGCGCCCATGTGACCCCCTCGCGAAAATGCTTTAGACTTGCCAACACAGCACTGGACGGACTCCATGGCCCGCACGGCACAAAAACAGAAAATGTTCAACGGCAGGGATTTCTCCTGGATGCAGTTCAATCGCCGCGTCCTTGAAGAAGCAGAAGACCCGGCCAATCCTGTGCTCGAACGCGTCAAGTTCCTCGCCATCACCGGGTCTAACCTTGACGAATACGTCGAGATCCGCCAGGCCGGCCTGATGCAGCGCATTGAGGACGGCTACCGCGAGCCAGGTTACGACGGCTTGCGTCCCGACGAATCGCTCGCCCAACTTACCGTCGAAATCCACAGCTTCGTTGACACCCAATACCGCTGCTGGAATGAGCACCTGCTTCCGGAGCTGCGCAAACAGGGTGTCCGCCTGCTCGAGTGGGATGAGCTGAACGAAGAAGCGCGCGCCTTTGCACAAAGCTACTTTCAGCGCGAAGTCGATCCGCTTCTCACCCCCATAGCCATCGATCCCTCCCATCCTTTTCCGCGGGTTCTCAACAAGGCTCTGTGTCTCGCTTTGCTGCTCCGCCGCAAAAGGAAGAGTTCCGGCCCCCAAGTCCTCGGCGTCGTCACCGTGCCGCGCGCCTTGTCCCGCTTCGTTCGTCTTCCCTCCGCGGACGGATACGATTACCTGTTGCTCCAGGACCTCATCGCCCAAAACCTCGGCGGCATGTATCGCGGCTACGAGGTGCTTGCGCACACTGCTTTCCGAGTCACGCGCAACTCCAATCTCTATTTCGAAGAAGAAGAGGCGCGCTCTCTGCTCGAGACCATTCGTGTCGAGTTGCACAATCGCCGCAAAGGCGATGCCGTGCGCCTCGAAATCGAGTCCGGAGCCGACCCCGAGATCGTCGAGCGCCTGCGCGTCAACTTCGAACTCGACGACAACCAGGTCTTCCGCGGCGATGGCCCCGTCAATCTTTCACGCCTCATGTTCCTCTACAACGATGTGCGCCGGCCCGATCTAAAGTTTCCGCCTTTCACTCCCAAGCCGCTGCACCTCAGCCGCAAGTCTGTTGATATTTTTGACGAGCTGCGCCACCACGACATCCTGCTCCATCATCCCTACGACTCCTACGATCCTGTCGTCGAATTCATTGAGCAGGGCGCGAAGGATCCCGCCGTCGTCACTATGAAGCAGACTCTTTATCGCACGAGCGAAGATTCACCCGTGTTCAAGGCCATGATCGAGGCCGCCGCCACCAAAGAGGCCACCCTGGTCGTCGAACTCATGGCGCGCTTCGACGAGGCCTCGAACATCCATTGGGCACGCAGTATGGAAGATGCCGGCGTGCAGGTCTTTCATGGCGTCGTCGGCCTCAAAACGCATTGCAAGCTGGCCATGCTGGTCCGCCGCGACGAAGACGGAGTGACCCGCCGCTACTGCCATCTCGGCACCGGCAACTACAACCCCGTCACCGCGCGCTTCTATACCGACCTTAGCCTGCTCACCTGCGAT
>Ga0182030_10021568_pt1 | contig 12059 bp, 11 predicted proteins | sample 812S3MmetaG_FD_121299 | JGI IMG/M metagenome (GOLD analysis project Ga0182030, IMG submission 121299) | Permafrost microbial communities from Stordalen Mire, Sweden - 812S3M metaG (Illumina Assembly) | ecosystem: Environmental > Terrestrial > Soil > Wetlands > Permafrost | place: Sweden...
AACGGCGGCCAGCACATGCAGTAGGTCTCGGCCCAGCCTTGAGTGCGCCGCTACCGGCGCGTGCGCTCATTGATCAGTTGCTCGACTACGCCAGGATCGGCCAGCGTTGAAATGTCCCCAAGCTGATCGTATTCATTGGCGGCGATCTTACGAAGAATTCGTCGCATGATTTTGCCGGAGCGCGTTTTCGGAAGGCCCGGGGCCCATTGAATGACATCGGGTGTCGCAATCGGGCTGATCTCCGCCCGCACCCAGGCACGCAACTCGCTGCGTAGCGGTTCGCTCGGCTCGGCTCCCGCAATCAATGTGACATAGACGTAAATGCCTTGTCCTTTGATGTCGTGTGGAAAACCCACTGCGGCGGCCTCCGCCACCTGAGGATGAGCCACCAGCGCACTTTCAATTTCCGCGGTGCCCAGGCGATGACCGGCCACATTGAGTACATCGTCGACCCGGCCCGTGATCCAGTAGTAACCGTCCGCGTCCCGACGCGCGCCATCGCCGGTAAAGTACATGCCGGGAAAGGTCTTGAAGTATGTATCGATGAAGCGTTGATGCTCGCCATATACCGTACGCATTTGTCCCGGCCAGCTGTCGAGCAATACCAGATTGCCCTCGCAGGCGCCCTCCAGAATCCGGCCGTCGCCGTCAACGATGGCCGGTTGCACGCCAAAAAAAGGCACGGTGGCCGAACCGGGCTTGAGGTCGATCGCGCCCGGCAACGGGCTGATCAATATCCCGCCGGTTTCCGTCTGCCACCAGGTGTCGACGATCGGACAGCGGCCGTCGCCCACGACACGGTGATACCACTCCCATGCTTCCGGATTGATCGGTTCACCTACTGATCCCAGCAGCCGCAGACTTTGGCGCGACCAGGCTTTTACAGGCGCTTCGCCCTCACGCATGAGCGAGCGAATTGCGGTGGGTGACGAATACAAAATCGTTATCTTGTGCTTATCGACGATCTCCCAAAATCGGCCGGTATCGGGGTAATTGGGTACTCCCTCGAACATGACGCTGGTCGCACCATTTGCCAGCGGCCCGTAGACAATATAGCTGTGCCCGGTCACCCAACCTATGTCTGCCGTCGCCCAGAAGATGTCCTCCTCGCGAAGGTCAAAAATGGTCTGATGTGTGAACGCCGCGTATACCAGATAACCACCACTGGTATGCAGCACGCCCTTGGGCTGACCGGTCGATCCGGAAGTGTACAAAATGAAGAGCGGATCCTCGGCGTCCATGGTCGCGGCCAGACAGTGCTTTGGCTGCTGCAGCACTACGTCGTCGTACCACTGATCGCGCGGAGCGTACATGGGAACACGCGCTCCGGTGCGCCGCACGACCAGTACGTGCTTGACGCACTCGGTCCCTTTTATGCTCAGCGCCCCATCGACATGGACCTTCAGTGCAACACGCTTGCCACCGCGAATTCCCTCATCGGCGGTGATGACCACCGATGAATCGCAATCCGCGATGCGGCTGCCCAGCGCCTCGGATGAGAAGCCGCCGAACACGACCGAGTGAATTGCTCCGATCCGTGCACAGGCGAGCATCGCAATGGCAATTTCTGGAATCATCGGCAAATAGATGGTGACCCGATCGCCCTTGGTTACGCCCAAGGATGTCAATGCGTTCGCGCACTGGCAGACGCGTTCGTAGAGCTGCCTATAGCTGATGTGCTCGGAGCGTTCCGGGTCGTCGCTCTCCCAGATCAGCGCGGTTTTATCACCGCGGGTCTCCAGGTGACGATCCAGGCAATTACTGGAGACATTGAGCTTACCGTCGTAGAACCAGCGGACGTGGCAATCCGTTGCCGCAAAACTCGTGTCTTTGACCTTTGAGAAATTCTCAATCCAGTCGATGCGCTGCCCGATGCCGGACCAAAAGCGCTCTGGATCTTGGACGGACTGAGCATACATGTGCTGATATTCGGCGCGGTGTATTCGCGCAGTGCTGGCAAAACTCTCGGGAACTGGATGGATTTTCTGGTTCATGGCGTCACTTGATTTGAATTGTCAACGGCTGGTGGATCAACGCGGCGCGCGCTGCAAACAATGCATTTCGTCACATTGACCCCCCGGTCTGTCTGGCCAGGCGCTTCAGTGCTCCTTTACCTCCCCTGGTGCTGCGACCCCCGTGGCCGATTCGCACAACGAAGATCGAATCAGAAAGCGCAGATTCAATGGTGCCTCGAGCGAAAAACTGGCGCCGCGCCCCGGTACGACATCCACCGTCCAGCGCGTGTGGGACCAGCGACGCAGTTGTTCCCGGTCCATCCAAAACTCACAGCCGACGATCTCGCCCACCTTCTCATCCACGTCGCCCAACTGAAATTCTCCGACCTGAAAACACATCGGCGCGCTGCCGTCACAGCAGCCTCCTGACAGATGGAACATGATAGGACCATGGTCCTTCTTCAGCTGCCGGATCAGCGAGCGAGCCGCGGTGGTAGCGGTCACGCGAGCCGAAGTCACTGAAGCAATCCTGGCCAAATGTAAGTTTCGCCTCCCGCCACGCCCCGGTCACCCTAAAAGAAGCCCAGTGCCTTCGGACTGTAGCTGACCAGCATGTTCTTGGTCTGCTGGTAATGATCCAGCATCATCTTGTGCGTCTCACGGCCAATGCCCGACTTCTTGTAGCCGCCAAACGCCGCGTGCGCCGGATAGGCGTGATAGCAATTGGTCCACACCCGTCCGGCTTTGATACCCCGGCCAAAGCGATAGGCCAGGTTCAGATCGCGTGTCCACACGCCCGCCCCTAAGCCATACAGCGTGTCATTCGCGATCTCCAACGCCTGTTCGGGAGTATCGAAGGTGGTGACAGACACTACGGGGCCGAAGATCTCCTCCTGGAAGACGCGCATTTTGTTGTGCCCTTCCAACACCGTGGGCTTGATGTAATAACCGCCGGCCAGTTCGCCGGCCAATTTGTTGGCGCCACCGCCGGTCAGGACCTTTGCACCTTCTTTCTTGCCAATGTCGATATAAGAAAGAATCTTCTCGAATTGGTCGTTGGAGGCCTGCGCGCCGATCTGGGTGCTCATTTCAAACGGATCACCCTGGCGAATGCTCTCCACCCGCTTGACGGCCCTTTCCATGAAGCGCTCGTAGATCGTGCGCTGCACAAGTGCCCGTGAGGGGCAGGTACACACCTCGCCCTGGTTTAACGCGAACATCGCAAAGCCCTCTAACGCCTTGTCGACGAAGTCGTCATCTTCCCTGAGCACATCCGCGAGAAAGATATTCGGCGACTTGCCACCGAGTTCCAGCGTCACCGGAATGATGTTTTGCGAGGCGTATTGCATGATCAGCCGGCCGGTGGTGGTTTCGCCGGTAAAAGCGATCTTCGCAATCCTCGAACTGGAAGCCAGCGGCTTGCCAGCCTCGAGACCGAAACCGTTTACGACATTGAGCACGCCCGGTGGCAGCAGATCCTGGATGAGTTCCATCAACACCATGATGCACAGCGGTGTCTGCTCGGCGGGCTTGAGTACCACGCAATTGCCGGCGGCCAGCGCCGGCGCCAATTTCCAGACGGCCATCAGAATCGGGAAATTCCAGGGAATGATCTGCCCGACAACCCCGAGCGGCTCGTGAAAATGATAGGCCACCGTGTCCTCGTCGAGTTCGCCGAGCGATCCTTCCTGCGCTCGTACACAGCTGGCAAAATAGCGAAAGTGATCGACGGCCAGCGGCATATCCGCAAGATTCGTCTCACGGATCGGTTTGCCATTGTCATAGGTTTCCACTGCGGCGAGGAATGGCAAATACTCCTCCATGCGGTCGGCAACGCGATTGAGTATCCGGGCCCGATCGGCCACAGACGTGCGCCCCCACTTGTCCGCGGCCTCGTGCGCGGCATCGATCGCCATCTCCACATCCTCGGCCTGAGACCGGGCGATCTGGCAGATGACCTGCCCGGTGGTGGGAGACACGTTGTCAAAGTAGGCGCCCTTGGCGGGTGCGACCCAGTGGCCACCGATGAAATTCTCATACCGGCCGCGCAGCGGAATCCTACGCTCAAGGGACTTCAGGTGCGCCGCGAACGAGGCGCTTTGATTCATGGAACCCGCAGCCGTTGCGGTGACCGTCTCACGGGGCAACGCGGCACTCTTGGCAGTCATATCTGGTCTCCTGCGGGTTCGGGGTTAATTCTGGAAGCCCCCGGTGAGCCGCTTCGGTGGATTGGCTGTAACGTAGGCGCCAGCTTACGCCCCCTCCTTCCACACTGACGTCGTGGATACTACGGATGTGCGTTCCTGCAGGGACCCGGATCTAGACCGGCGACAGCCATCGATTCATTGCTTGAAATTCGTTCTCATGCGATCGACGGCACTCCTGACCTCATCTCCGACTTTGTCCATGTGAGCCTTCATTTGCTCCCAGGCGCCCTCATTGGCGGTTTTCAACTTGTGGAAGTTCTCCCATGCTTGCGCCTGTGTGGCGCGCAGCGCCTCGAGGTTTTTCTCAAACTGGACCTTGGCGTGCGCCTCGACTTGCGCGGCATTGGATTTGAAACGCTCGGTTTGCGCCCTGAACTCATTCAATTGCTTTTCGATCAACGCCTGATAATCTTCCCGAAGACCCATGATATTTCTCCTGTTATCGGTATAACGTGTTGCAGCGCAATCCCGCTGCCAGTCTGCAATGTCAGCTCTGTTGGCGGTGCCTGGACGGGTATCTCAGCGCGCCGCAAGCCATTTGGCAATCGCCGTCGGCACCTCGCGTTGTGCGCGCGCGCTGACGTACATTCCTATATGCCCGAGGTCAAATTCGAGCGCGGTATAGTCGAGGCTGCCTACCAGCCGCTGCAGGACCAAGGAGGCGTCGGGGGGCACCAGGTGATCGCGCTTGCCGATCAGATTCAACATCGGCAACCGTAGCTCGCGTAGATCTATCTTGCGACCGCCGATTTCAAGGCAGTTTTGCACCAGCCGGTTCTGCTGGTAGAACCAGGTCACGAACTCCCGGAACGCGGCACCCGCCTGGTCCGGGCTATCGAAGATCCATTGCTCGACGCGCATGAAGTTCTCGATGCGTGTGCGATCCGGGCTGCCCGCCAGCAAATGCATGTACTTCTGTTGCGTGAGCCGAAATGGCATCAAAGACAAGAACAGCTGATTCAGCGCATCACCCGAGACGTTGCCATCATTCACCCAAGCCGCGACGTCGATTTTGGCAACCCACTTCGACAGCAGATCCGCGCGGGTATGGAAGTCTACCGGCGTCACCATGGTGATCAGGTTTCGCACGCGCTGCGGATGAAGCGCGGAAAAGCATAAGCTGAGCACCCCACCCTGACAGACGCCGAGCAGATTGATAGCTTCCAGCCGGTGCGCTTTCAATATCTGGTTCACGCAGTCGGCAAGATATTCCTCGATGTAATCGGCCAGTGTAGTGAATCGGTCCGCTCCGTCGGGGTAGCCCCAATCGATCAGATACACATCCACGCCTTGCGCCAGGAGACCCCGGATCAGCGAGCGGTCCTCTTGCAGATCCAGCATGTACGGCCGGTTAACCAGGGCATACACGATCAGCAGCGGCACGCCCCCCGTGGCCTGCGCAATCGGCCGGTAGCGATAGAGTCTGAGCTTACCCGACTCCCACATCGCATCCTTGTGCGAGCAGCCGGCGGCGCAATGGCTCGCCGCTGCGAGCGCTGCGTAGAGAGCTGCCCCGGTCATTGCGTTGCCTTGCGCCGCTTGGGCCGTGTCCGGCTTGCGGGCTTTGGTGGAGGTTTATTTTGCGCCGCGTGCAGCAGCTGTTCCACGGCTTTCAGGCGCCGGCTCAGCGTATTGATTTCGCTGCGAGTGGGCAGGTCGAGCAATTTCGCCAGATGCTCGCTGCTCGCCTGCAGTTCTCGGCGCCATTGGCTGCTCGCGTTCACATATTCAGCCAGCGCGTCGCAAAAATCCTCGCCGTGGCTCGTACGCGCATAGGCTTCCTCCGCGCAGTCGATCCAGGTGTCGTAGAGCTTGCGCAACGCGTCGGCGCTGAGTCCACCGGGGTGCGGCGGCGCGAGCTTTGCCGCAAAGTCCAAGGCCGCTTCGCGCAGCACGTCCGACCACAGGCGTTGCAGCCGACGCTGCGCATCATCGACGCGCTGCGCGGCTTGGGCCATACGCTGCCAACGTTGCTGATGTTCACGACTGGCGCCGATTGCGGGTGAATCGCCCGTGGTGGACGGCGGCGCGCCACCGCCGGCGCCGGCGCCCACGCCCGAACTCCACGGCATTTGAAAGGCGGCGAACTGCTCCCGAAGAAAGTCACTGAAGCCCCGAGCCGCCTGCCCGGCCGCCGGCGCGGAAGCATTGGCCGCGCCATCGAGAAAGCTGCGCGCTGCGGCCGCAAAGCGCTCGGCCGCCTCCGTGAAAGGACCAAATCCAGACCTCGCCGCGCGCGCAAACTCGGCTTGCGATTCGGCGGTGGCCGGGGCCCACAGCGACGCGAATGCCTGCCATTGCTGCCACAGATCATGGTCCATGGTGCACCTCCGAGTATGCGCTGCAAAACGTCATCGTCCAGACCTTCGCTGCAGTACGGCTGCTGTGGATGAGACATAAGGCATTGTTTTCTAAACAATCACCAGCATATAAGCAAACGCAGTGTACGACATTCGGCCTGGCGGGTTGTGCAACGCGAAAGGTTTGTCTAGCATGCCGGCCAGAATTGGACAGGACGATGCAGCAAGAACGCCTCATACGAAAATACTCAAACCGCCGCCTCTACGATACAGGCGGCAGCCGTCACGTGACACTTGAGGATCTGCGCCAGCTGATTGTGGCCGGCGAGAAAATCAAAGTGGTCGACGACAAGTCGGGCGAGGACCTGACCAGATCGGTGCTGCTGCAGATCATCAGCGAGCAGGAGCAGTTCGGATCGCCGGTCCTGGGTTCGCAGTTGCTCGAGATGATCATCCGCTTCTATGGCCGCCCAACGCAGGCGCTGATCAGCGGCTATCTCGAACAGGCCTTTACCAACATGCTGCGGCAACAAGAAACGATGCAGTCAGAAATGGCCAAGGCGCTCCAGACGCCGTTTGCGCCGTTGACCGAACTGGCACGCAAGAACATGGAGCTGTGGGAACAATGGCAGGCGGCTACGCGCGAGTCATTCACCGGATCAGGTGTCGCTAGTGGCGAAGCTACGCAGCAGGACGACGGTGAAACTCAGGATCATGGCAGCAAAGGAAAGTAATGCAGCATGGATGTTCGTAATAAAGCCATTGTGGTGACCGGAGCGGGGCGCGGCATTGGCCGAGCGATAGGTTTGCAGCTCGCGCAGCGCGGCGCAGGTCTTGCCCTGTTCGATGTCAATGCAGCTGAGCTGGAAGAGACCCGCGCGCTCTGCGCGGCCGAGGCGGTGCAGGCGCGCTGCTACCGCGTGAACGTCGCCGATGAAGGCGAGGTTTCCGACGCTATGACGCGCGTCGCGGCCGACTTCGGCCGCCTGGACGGGCTGGTCAACAATGCCGGGATCGTTCGCGATGCCCTGCTGGTCAAAGTGAAAGACGGCGCCGTGGTCGGGCGCATGAGCATGGATCAATGGAACGCGGTGATTGGTGTAAATCTCAGCGGTGTGTTCCTGTGCGCGCGTGAAGCGGCTGCGCATATGATCGAACTCGGCCAAGGCGGCGTAATCGTCAACATTTCCAGCATCTCGCGTGTCGGCAATGCTGGGCAGAGCAACTACAGTGCCGCCAAGGCCGGGGTTGAGTCCATGGGCGTGGTCTGGGCAAAGGAACTCGCGCGCTACGGTATCCGCGTCGGATCGGTCGCGCCCGGCTTTACGCACACCGAGATCCTGGCCTCAATGCGCCCGGAGGTGCTGGACAAACTCACGGCGCCCGTGCCACTGAAGCGTTTGGGGAAGCCTGAGGAAATCGCTCGCGCCGTGCTGTTTATCTTTGAGAATGATTTCTTCACCGGCCGCTGCATCGATGTGGACGGGGGCTTGCGGCTCTGAGCTCGACGTCACCGCACGGTCTCCTTTTGGCGCTGCCTGATGCTGCCGTCGCAGCTCCGGCTCCGGTCAATGTGGCTTACGTTGTCTCTTGCAACGCATATATTTTTATATCGAATCAAAGTCTTGTGTCGTGGATATTTTAGATTTCTTTATTACTATCAAATGGTTACATTATATTTGATGCTCAGTTGGGAATAATGAGATTCTTCTTGCAGTGCATACAAACTGCGCTATAATGGCTCCCGTACCGACACCCTCAGGAGAGCTGACATGAGCAACTCAACTTTTGATCCGACGAGCATCTTTGAAGCCTATCGCAATGCGTTCGCGCCGGCTCTCAAAGCACAACAGGAAGGCATCAAAGCCATTGACCGCGTAGGTCGCTACCAGTACGCCGTTGCCGGCGATTACATGGAGTGGAGCCTCGCCCAGGCTAAGGCAGCCCTTGGCGCACAGAGCCCGGCCGAATTCGCGTCCAAGCAGATCGAACTCACCACGGCACTGAGCGAAAAACTGCGCGCGCGCGTGCAGGAGTTCGTCACTCTGGCGACCGATGCCCAGACCGGCTTCACCGAAGTGGTGAGTCAGGCGACCGCCAAGGCCGCAGATGTGAGCAACAAGAAAGCGGCCTGATGCCGCCAATCGGCGCCGCCCTCCACAGGCGCCAACCAGCTATCGTCTTCTTGCGATAGATGGACAGCTGTCGGTCTTGGCGCCCAAAGGCGCCCTCGCCGACAGCTGTATTGTGGCCGGCAAAGTTGAGTGTGACGCCTCACACAGGGCAGCGAGCAGGTGGACCACATGACCAACCCGGGCCTCGACAGTGTCAAGACACCGGATCCCCAGGATCGGAATGAGCTGGCGCGTGGACTGCGCGCGCAGCTGGCAGAGGTGACGGGCGGGCTGGCGCCCGACGTCTATGTGAATGCGTGGTGGGACTGGTACTTGAACCTCGCCAAGGAACCGCCCAAACAGCTGCAGATAATGCAGGACGCATTGGCAAAAATGCTCGACAACTGGACCTTTGGCCTGCGGGCGGCCGCGGGACAGCCGACGCCTCCGGCAGAAGGCGATAATCGCTTCGGTGGCCAAGCCTGGACTCAATGGCCCTTCAATGTTTACGCGCACAATTACCGCAATTATGTCGATTGGTGGCAGCAAACCTGCTCACAGGTGCCGGGAGTCGCCCCCGAGAATGAACGCACCCTGGATTTCGTGGCCCGCAATGCTCTCGAGGCCATTTCCCCGGCCAACTATTTTGCCACCAACCCCGAACTGCTCGAGACCACTCGTGCCGAATCCGGCAGAAATTTGGCGCGCGGCTTCAGCAATTGGCTCGAGGACGTCGAGCGCACCCTCGGCGGCAAGGCAGCCAATGGCACCGAGAACTTCGTCGTCGGCCGCGACGTTGCCGCAACACCTGGCAAAGTCGTGATGCGCAACGAGCTTGCCGAATTGATCCAGTATTCGCCCGCGACCGAAACGGTGTTCGCCGAACCGATTCTCATCGTCCCGGCCTGGATCATGAAGTACTACATACTCGACCTGTCAGCGAGCAATTCCTTAGTGAAGTACCTGGTCTCGCAGGGTCACACGGTGTTCATCGTGTCGTGGAAGAATCCGAACGGCAGCGACCGCGCGCTCGGCATGGACGACTATCTGAGGCTCGGCATACGGGCCACGCTCGAGGCGGTTTCGCGCATCGTGCCAGACCAGAAAATTCATTCAGTCGGATACTGTATCGGTGGCACCCTGCTGTCGATTGCCGCGGCAATCTACGCCGCCGAAGGCGATCATCGGCTGGCGAGTTTGACGCTGCTGGCTGCGCAACAGGATTTCAGTGAGCCCGGCGAGCTGTCGGTTTTCATCAGCCCCAGCCAGCTCGATATGCTGGAAGCAGTCATGCAACGCAGCGGGGTGCTCAAGAGTGAACAGATGGCCGCGGCATTCACGCTGCTGCGCTCACGTGACCTGCTGTGGACTCCGGCAGTCAACAGTTATCTACGCGGCAAACGTGAATCACCGAATGATTTGATGGCCTGGAACGCCGACGGTACTCGCATGCCGTGCCGTATGCACGCGCAATACCTGCGCCAGCTCTATCTGAACAACTCACTCGCGCGTGGCGAGTTTCAGGCCGAAGGCCACCGGGTCGATCTCGCCGCAATCCATCTGCCCATGTTTGTCGTCGGTACGGAAACCGATCACGTCGCGCCGTGGCGCTCCGCCTATAAAGCTCGCACTTTGACCCGCTCAACTGACTATACGTTTCTACTGACCTCGGGCGGCCATAACGCGGGTATCATCAGCGGACCCGTACATCCGCGACGACGTCATCGAGTGCGCACCTGGCTAAATATCAGCGATACGCTCACGCCGCAGGAATGGTTCGACACTACGCAGCCCCAGGCAGGCTCGTGGTGGCCGATCTGGCAGCATTGGCTCGCACAGCATTCCAAACCAGCGCTGGTGGCACCACCGCCGCTTGGATGCGCAGCGGCCGGCTATCCGCCGATTGCCGATGCGCCCGGAGAGTACGTACTGCAAAAGTAGCCGCAGCAGTTCGGCTGCCAGGTGCCACAAGGTGAAGATACCTGAGATTTTGCAGATTGAGACGCCGCACGCACCCGGCGCTCTGGCGAGCGTGCTCAACGTGCTCGCGGAGAAGGGATTCGTACTCGAGCACGTGAGCAGCGTCCGGCGCGACCAGGACCGAACACTCTGGGAAATCACGGTTGAAATCGATACTGAGGCACATGCCGGCCTCGTTGAGCGGCTGAACGCTCTGCCATCGGCGCGCTTCATCGGCTGGTCGGATCGCGTGTTCGAGCGTCACCGCGGTGGCAAGATCGAGATGCGCTCGCGTGTGGCGATCTCCACGCAGCAAATCCTGCGCGATATATATACCCCGGGTGTGGCACGTGTTTGTCTGGCGATCCAAGCCGCCCCGGAGAAGGTGTTCGACTTCACCTACCTCGGCCGGGCCGTGGCAATCGTGACCGATGGGTCGGCCATTCTGGGACTCGGAAATATCGGCCCGCGGCCCGGGTTGCCCGTCATGGAGGGCAAAGCGGCCTTGTTTGCCGCACTCGTGGGAGTCAGCGGCATTCCGATTCTGATCGAGGGCGGCGCAGTCGATCACTTCGTCGATGTCGTCTGCTCGATCGCTCCGTCTTTTGGCGCCATTCTGCTCGAGGACATCAGCGCACCGCGCTGCTTTGAGATCGAACAGAAATTGCGCGGGCGGTTGTCGATGCCTGTGTTACACGACGATCAACACGCGACCGCTGTGGTCGTACTCGCAGCGTTGTTGACTGCAACACGGCAGATTGGCGTGAGTCTCGATGCGCTCACGGTCGGCATCATTGGACTCGGCGCGGCGGGCCTGGGCATCGCACGCCTGCTGCAAGCGTACGGGGTCAAGGAGCTGCTGGGAACGGACGTACGAGCGGAGGCCATGGGTCGCCTGGCACAGTTGCACGGTCATCGCGCCAGCCTTGAGGCAATTCTTGCGCGCGCGGATGCGGTCATCTGCACTAGCGGCGTTAAGGATCTGATTGCGCCCGAGCGGATTCGACGCGGACAGATCATCTTTGCGCTCTCCAATCCCGACCCCGAGATCGATCCGACCATTGCGCTCGCTGCGGGCGCCGTCATTGCCGCCGACGGCAAGAGCATCAACAATGTGCTTTGTTTCCCGGGGCTGTTCGATGCGGCGCTGCGCGCCCGCGCGCGCGAATTCACTGATGCAATGCTGATCGCCGCGGCGAACGCGCTCGCCGCCGCCGCGCAAGGCGAGCAGCTATTGCCCGATTCGCTGGAACCCGCGCTTCACCAGCTGGTCTCGCAAGCGGTCCAGTCGGTAGTCGTTCGCACGGACAGTTGAACACTGCCGCAGTCGCCAGATCCACTGTATATGGGACTCCACAACTGGGTCAGGCGAAGACTTCGGCGCCCGAAGCGTCAGCGCGCCGCTGATGCAGGGGCCGGCGCTCAGTGGCTGTCGGGTACTTACAATGAAACGCACGACAGCAGCTTCCCCCTCCCACGCCGGCGCAACTTGGCCTACCGATTGTATCTGCCGGCCGGAATCGG
>Ga0182030_10021569_pt1 | contig 12058 bp, 13 predicted proteins | sample 812S3MmetaG_FD_121299 | JGI IMG/M metagenome (GOLD analysis project Ga0182030, IMG submission 121299) | Permafrost microbial communities from Stordalen Mire, Sweden - 812S3M metaG (Illumina Assembly) | ecosystem: Environmental > Terrestrial > Soil > Wetlands > Permafrost | place: Sweden...
AGTCACGACACGAAAAGCCTATGGCTTTCGCACGTACTCCCACGCAGAAATCGCCCTCTATCACGCCCTCGGAGCCTTGCCCGAACCGCCCTGGCTCACCCACAAATTCTGCTGACGAGGCGTTGAATAGAACCGAACGCAATCATCGGGCGCCGGTCCGACTCAGCTCGCCAGGACCATATCGCTGACGCCCTTCTTTCTTGGCAACGACCGTGCCGCGAATCCGGCGACGATGGCGAGAACCAGGACGCGCAAGACGCGAAGGCGCACTTCGGACTCGGGGGCGCGACTGATGTTGTCGAGATGCTCGCCAGCATGAATTGCGATGGCTATGGCGATGCTCCGGTTTCCGCGCTCGAACATCCAAGCAATGACGACCGACCACAACGCGAGCTCCCCCATATAGATGAGAATGGTTGTTGACGGCAGCGCGCGAAGGGGGTCCGGCGCGAAGAGCATGCCCAGGTGCCAGAGGCCCCAGACGCATCCCAGGATCAGTGACCCAACTACTGGACCGTGGAGCTGTTCAATACGCGGATATGCGAACCCACGCCAGCCGAACTCTTCTCCAAACGAGAACATCACCAGTGCGGCGTAATGTTCGGGCCTGACTGGCGGGTAAAACCAGTGCGCCGGATTCCCACCGATGGCGACATCGACCGCGTTCGCAATCAAATGGACCAACATCGGGAGGATCAGCCCGAGGAATACCAACAACGGCGTAGTCCGCCACCTACCAAAGACTTCGCCTAACGCACGTCGGCGAGCCGCCAGAACGAACGCCGCGAGCGTAGGCCCCAGTGCTCCCAGTCCAACCATCGGCATCGCATACGAGGGCGGCGCAGCGTTCGTGGCCCAGGCGAGCGCTAGCGGCAGGTCGAGTGCCCAGGTTATTCCGCAGGCCAATACGAAGAAGACATAAACGTCATTGCGCCGCGTGAGCACATCGTCATTCATCATCGTGCTGACACCTAGGCATCCACCGAAGTTCCATTCAACTTCCGACGAAATCGTACATCTTCAAGACTCACGTCCTTGTCCGCCGCGCGCAAGCCTTTGCCTCGATCCGTTGGACCCAGAGCAATGCGACATTTGCGAGCAATAACACCATCGGAATCGCTTCGTGCACCCATGGTCCTGCATCGCGAACGAATGCCACGCTGATAAGACGTGTGCTGCTCATAGTCCCGTCAAGAATGCCGCAGGCCACCACCGATCCGGATCGCCAGCGAACGAAGTGGATTAGGGGGGCGAGCAGAACGGCAAAGGCAATGACCCCGATCCCCCCAGAAATCGGGTGCCTCGGGTCGGGATATCCCTCGAAGAGAAGGGGGACATGCCACAAGGCCCAGAGCAGACCCGTCACGAGCGAACACCGCCAGAAACCGAGCGTGCCCAGCTCCTTATAGAGAAACCCACGCCAGCCAATTTCTTCGCCGAGCCCACCTATAACGTTGACGGTCGGTCCCATTACGAGCCCGATCAGCACCATTCCGACGATGGGTGGAATGCCAATGGCGATCACCGATCTCTTGAATGAATCCATCTCTGACGGCAATCCACTCATGTCGCCAGCGAACTGGGCATGCGGAAGCAGCAACGAGATGGCCAGGGCGCCCATCATCACCAGAGGCGGTATCAGCCACGAGAAGACGAACCACCGATCGGGACGAAAGTGCAGCCCGAACGGAACGACGATCGATTCGCGGAAAACCAGCCACTGGAGACCCAAAGCTACGAGCGCTGGGCAGAGCATCGCTACATTTGCCACTGCGAACGAATTCGGGCTGCCCCATGTGCCGCCGTTCATCACCTAACCGATCGACATCGCGTGGGTCACGGCGAAGGTGATCACGTAGAAGAGCAAGACGCGCCTCCATTTCGGACTCATTGTCATCGCGGACAGCGTGGCATTCTCATGGGTTCCCGCGATACTGTGGTCCCATGATCAGCCGCGAGATTGCCGAGCTCTTTGCTGAGGAATGGATCGCTGCCTGGAACGCCCACGACCTGCCTCGAATTCTGTCGCATTACGAGGATGAGTTCGAGATGGCATCACCTCGCATCGCAGAGATCGTCGGTGAACCTTCGGGCGTCTTACACGGAAAGGCCAACGTCGCCACCTACTGGGAGAAGGCGCTGCGACTGGTCCCCGACCTTCGGTTCGAAAGGCTCGGTGTCTTCGTCGGCGCGAGCAGCATTGCCATCCATTACCGCAATGAGGCTGGACGATTTGCAGTCGAGGTGTTCGAGATTGGTGACAACGGGCGAATCGTCAGGGCTGCCGCGCATTACGCTTGATGATCCGAAGAGGCGCCCCATCTCTGGAAGGGTACAGGACGACAGGTGCCGAGGTGAGCAACATCTCAATCAAGCGTGTTGGCGCAAGGACGAAGGCAGGATCGTCGCCTATTCCGGTTGTCTCGTTCGCCTCTGCATTCGCTTGGTCGACGTGGCTGGATTCGCACCATCGATCGTCGCATGGGGCATGGCTGAAAATAGCGGTGAAAGCGGCAGGGCTGAAGTCGGTCACTTATACGGAAGCACTCGATGTCGCGCTCATCTGGGGATGGATCGACGGGCAAAAACGGAAGTTCGACGAATCCTGGTGGCTCCAAAAGTTCACGCCTCGCCGCTCCAGGAGCGTGTGGTCAAGGATCAATCGCGACAAGGCAACTGCTCTCATCGCGGCAGGTAAGATGATGCCTGCTGGAGTTGAGGAAGTTGAACGAGCAAAGAAGGACGGTCGATGGGAGCGAGCGTATGAATCGCAAAGGACCTCATCTGTCCCGGAGGATCTTGCGATGGCACTCGCGAACAAACCTCACGCAGCACGCTTTTTCGCCACGCTCGAGGCGCACAACCGCTACGCCATCCTGTGGCGGGTTCAGAACGCAAAACGGGCGGAGACACGTGCCCGTCGAATTGCTCAGTTCGTCGAGATGCTCGCGAAAGGGGCGAAGTTGCACCCGTAAGGTATCTGATGAGTGCAAGCAGTCACATAAACTGCCACCTTTTCATCGAGATGATCATGCCTGAATTCCCTGTCTTTATGAAGAATCACGCGAACCGTATTGCTGCCTCCTCGCAGTCTACCGACGATATCAAAGGTTATGTTTTCGACGGTGCCGACGGTAGCCAGGTGGCCCTATGTAACGCGCACCCCGATCGAGTTTCCCGCGAGCACGTTCGCGACTTCGACGAATACCTATTGGTCATCGCGGGGCGGTGCGCCATCGTCCTCGGCAGCAATTAGGTCGAGCTGCGGGCAGGCCAGGAATTCGTCATCCCGAAGGGCACTCGCCAGAATATGGAGGTCGCCGCCGGGACGCGTACGAGGCATGTCTTCGGTGGCACACGGGCGAAGAGACCGACTGATGTCTGACTTCGACAGAGCTGTCGTAGTGGATCAGCGCTCCGGGGGCAGATTGTCCGCCAGTCGCAGCAGCGTCGGAGCCGCAACGTTGTCGGAGAACCAGCGGCTCAGTTCCTTCCAGACACTCCGAATCCATGCCACGCTCGTGTCGCTCTCCAGCATGTTCAAGACCTTCTTGGACTCGTAGAAGTCATCCTGGAAGTGGAAGATAGCATTGCGATATCTGCGCAAGACTTCCTTGTTGGGGTCATCCAACAGCTTATCCAACTGAGGATCCGAGATCTGAAGCTTCTCGAAACCATCGATGACCACGTAAAGCAGCCCATAGAAGACACTGAGCCGGTTGGTCATTTCGAAAAGAACCAGGATGTCACGGGTATCGCATTTCTTCTCTTGATCCCGAAGACGCTTGAAGTCTTCGAAGATCGATGACGGCGCGTAGGAACTGCTTGCGTTGTTGGTTCGTCAAGAAACAAGCATGAGCCAGATTCTGGAACGCTTCCAACGATCGGTTACACAACGCCGACCGAATTGGCCAGCGCTCGGTATCCGTCGAACGTCAGCGAGCCTGCAGGATTCTCCGCATCACCCCAGCAGGTGAACAGGCGGTCGAGCGCAAGTCCTACGGGTAGACGCGCCTCTCGAAAATGCGGTCGTCAAAGCCGTGCCAGTACGGGTCCATCTGCACAAGCGCGACGACGTCAGCGTAGGTCAACCCCATGCGTTGCTAGTTTCCACGAAACAGCCACGCCCACCAGGGAATGTCACTCGCTTGCGCCGCACCAACGCGGGACCGGGGCTGGCTTATCAGGCCGATCCGGTTCAACCTCGGGATTTCTATGTCGGAAGGGTCTCGAGCAAAGCAAGTATGCTACGCGCGTTGATCGTTATCTGTTCTGCTTCCGATACCGCGAACGCCCGCCCATCGTGTCGGCTTCCGGAGAAGCTCCGATCGCGCGGCACGAGAGCAAAAACCGTCAAAGGGGCAAGGGCCTCGTTGATGTTCGTGCAATGGGCTTCCAGCTCGTCGAGGGCGCTGATTAGCACCGGCTGCCGCGAGAGATCATCGAAGAGAGACAGCCGGATCGCACGGAGCTGCCCAATATCAAACCGCGTCGTGATGCGCGACAGAGGCCGTGCTTCGGAGGCCGGCGCATTGGGATGCATGTTCTCCGCCAGCACGCGAAGCCGCCCGACCTCGGCTTTGAGCCAGGCGAGCTCCCGCAAACGCCGGTTGGCGTCGGTAAACGCCGCGTGAATCTCCTCGTAGGTCATGGGGTCATTGCTGCCTGCCGGGGACCGCTTCAGGAAGGCCCAGGCGCCGTTGACGTAGACGGCATGGGGAGCTCGCGCGCTCCTCGGAACGTGAGCGACGTACACCAGTCGTCCGTTGGGAAGTGGGTGCGGCCGGTCCGCGAAACGGAACTCGACGGAGGGCGACATCTTGTCGCGCAGGTGGATGCCGAAGTCGCGTACCAGCTCGGTATTGCTGACCCCCTCGATGCGTCGATCGTTCGTGACGCCGAACACAAGGAAGCCCCCCGCCGAATTCGCGAAGGCGGCGACCGTCTTCCGCTCGTGTTCAGCCGTTTGCAGGTCCGCCTTGAGATCGAACAGGTCGTTCTCCGTGATGCTGGCACGCGCGGTCTCCTCGATCTTCTGGAGCGTCCAGCCGGCGAGTGTGGCGGGCACGATGCTGGTCATGTCGGCAGGATCAGCCTACGATAATAGTTCGAGTTCGGCCACGTGGCCGTCCCACGTCGTGATACACACGAGTGAAGGCCGGGCCGGGAGGGCACGCCTACTTTCACTCCTACTTTATCCTCCCGTGTTTGTGCAGCCCACAACACCGCACAGAACGTATATTGCGATGTCGCGGCGCCGATGCTGCGGAAGTTTCTAGCTGCGCCTTTCTTTGCGGCCTACGCTAGCAGCTGTCGCGCGACGAATGACTCCGCGCCGGAAGGGCCTCTTCAGACCCCTTTTTCATCTAGCAGGGGAAGGATACTAGGATGAGAAATTACACCTATGTTGACAATTCGAACGTCTTCATTGAGGGGCAACGTGTCTCAGCCGTAAGACAGAAGCTGGCGCAAAACATCGTCGAGGCCATGAGTCAAGGAATCATCGACCACTCATGGAGAATCGACTACGGGAAACTGCACAGCATTGTCTGTGGACGCCCTGACGAAATCGGCGGTGCGAGCTTATGGGGTTCTCCGCCTCCGGGGGATACCTTCTGGAAGATGGTAGAGTCTTATGGATTCAAGAGTACGATCTATGAACGAAGCGTCGCCGGTAAAGAAAAGAAGGTCGATGTCGCGATCGCGCATCGAATGACAAAGGACGCGTACACGGTCATCGACAGGACTTCGTCCGGAATTACTCTGGTCGCGGGTGATAAGGACTACGTTCCTGTCGTTGAAGACCTCAAGTCTGAGGGGTTCGTTATCATTGTTGCCTTCTGGTCGCACGCGGCAAGAGAACTGAAGCAGGCGGCCACACATTTTTTCGATTTGGATCCCCATCATCCCGAACTGACGCGGTAGTTCTGCTCCCGCTCGGTGCAAAAAGCTCCCGATTCGCGATAGTCCTTAGAATTCGTCGACTGTCCATGTGGAGTATACCCTAACCATGTGTCAGGCTGTTAGAGTAATCCTGTAAGAATGGACTTGCAGGAAGTGGTATTGCACCAGGCGAGAAATCGTCGCGCGGCCCTATGGTAGGCCCGGCGCGTGTGTTCGTTGCCGATGCCCGCGGTCAGGAACTCGACGGTGCGGAAGGCCGCGCGCTCGCCGGAGAAGGCGACGAGGGCCGGGGAGGGGCCGCGTGACTCCGTCCAGAGGACGCGTGTAGACGAGTCTCGAGAAGCTACGCGCGCCGCCGAGCGGATTCGAGCGCGGTTGGCGGAATTGCGGGGACGCGAGCAGGATGAGGAACGTAACCCGTTCACATGACTCCGATCCGCGTGTTTACATCCGCGCGATCTTCGCGTTCACGTTCGCGCGAGATCCGCAATCTGGGACTGGCACTCCAACCGAGGCGCATCGCCACGATCTGCTCGAAGTCTTGGAAGACCGATGCGGCCGGTCGCCCGACGGCGATACCCATCGCGACTGCAGCACAGGCCACCAACTCGCCGAGTGAACGTTTCTACCGCGATCGCGAGCAGACGTCCTCGCGGTTTGCCCGAGAAGTCGCTACGATAGAGTGGGCCTTCGCATCGGGCGCATGATTCCATCGCCGCCCGCTCGACGATCCTCTCGTCAATTCGAATCAACATCTCGAACAACTGGTATCCCAACTCGATCGGATCGATCATCCCCGCCTCCGTTCTTGGACAACGCGGAGTCGAGCCCCTCGGAAGGACTGTAATCAAGTTTTCGGAGGGCTTCGTTTGTCTGGTCCTCAACAATCTTGATCGAAACAGGTGCTGGCCCCGCAACTCTCGCGACGCTGCTCGTCGACAGAGCCTCCAGCTTGCTTCGCCATCAGGGCACTTCGCTCTCTATTCATATTCCTCGAGCCAACCTTCTATGGCCCAGGAGACGTCCGAATGTTTGATAACGAGCTGCGCCTTCATCTTCTCCGTTAGCTTCGGCGTCTTATTCTGAAGCGTCGTTTGAAGCGTCTCCAGGATGCTATTTACCGTACCACTGCCACAAGCGATCGATTCCTTTCCAAGTCCTTCCAGAATATTTGTCACCGCTCGAAGTCCGGGTTGTTTCGACCGGAGCATCCACGCAGCGGCCGTATCTCCCAATCGAACGATAACGGTCTTGCTGGCCGCAAGCCGGTCCGTCTGAGGGCTTGGCAGAACCTGGCCATTCGTAACTCCGACCCACAAGAATTTTCGGTCTGCTGGCTTGTGCTTCAATAGCAACTTCATTCTTTGCCCATTACTGTCACCGTTTGAGTTCGCAGTCATCTCCAGCACATCGAGCACATCGCATTCGATAGCCAACCATCTGTCAGCAGCCATGGTCTGTTCCCTTTCGCAATTTCACCGCATTCCGACAACTCCTGTCAGTCAGGTCTCGTCCCGCATTCGCTCGGATAGAGGTCTGGGTCATTCTCTCCATCCACCCGAAGCGCGTAAAGCACGGGAAACTCCCTAAGCAATGCCCTTGCTGCTAGCGACAAGTTTGGCATGCGAAGCCGGGGGTGTAGCGCTCCATCCGTCCTATCGGCCGCGGGTAACTGTTGTACGCGCCACGCATAGTCTTCAGCGTCGCGATAGAATCTCGCGCCTCCCGCAGCACGAGCGAGTGCAGTCCGAACTGTCGCTTGGATCTCGCGCCTCGTCGCCGACGAAGGATCGTCTCCTTCGTCCTGAATTCGCCGGAGGCTCTCCTCGCGATGAAGCTCAGTCTTCTCCGCAATCTCTTTCGCCGCGTTCGCCAACTCTGTTCGGGAGAGGTGCTCACCTACCCGGAGAGCCTGTTCCGAACGCGGTAACCCCCAAGGTATTTTTCGAGCCGGCACGGCATCCGACTCACGCCATTCGCTCTTCAGCACGTCCTGGATCGCCCTATTGAGAATCGCATGCACGGTCGAATACTTCCACACCCAGTCAACCAGTTGCTTTGGTTCCACCGGGTGCTCAAGCCGGAGATGGGGCGCGAAGTCCTGAATGAATTCGACCAAGTCTTCCGGTTTCATGCGAGCGAAGTCCTCAACTAGGGACGTGATGCCCTCGTCCCCCGCCCCAGGTCGGTCCTTGTTCTTAACGAAGAGTTCATCAAATCGATCACACACCAGGAGAAATCCACCGACGTTGCCGTTACGCGAGGATCGGTTGCCCACGAGCCACTTGAGATTCATGAACACCGCACACCACGCGTCCGTCGTTCGTCCCATTTCAAGCGATACCTCGCTGACCCCTTTGCCAGCAAACAATCCCGGGTCCACCGAAATCCCGCGCGCCGAAGCAAGGGTCCCTGCGAGATTGTCCATCGTCTCGCGCGCGCCGCGTACGGCGCTCTCCAGGGCTGGCACCTGATTGCGGACGAGAGCATTTAGTTGCTTTACGATCTCGGCTTCGAGCTCCGCCCGCCGCATCTCTGTCGCCGTTTGGGAACAGGAGGGTAGCATTGGCAAGATGTCCTTCAGGTCGGCGACAATCTGTCGAACCCTTGCGTCACTTCGCGGATACTCCTCAAACCATTCGCGCAACTGGTTGCACAAGTCGCGCATGGCTTTGCGGGTGAGTTCCGGGGGACTAGCGACTGGCGTTTGCTGAACTGCGGCGGTATCGGCCAAAGCACTAACTGCATCGCAAATTGCTGGCACCAGGGTCTTCATCGGTTCCCGTTCCAGTTTGTTCGCGCAATATTTCAGGCGCCGCAACATCTCCTGCTGATTCGTCCCGTGACATTCAGGGCTGTTCCGCACTGCTTCCATGTCATCGAGGACGTCGCAACAGTGACGTGCGATCTCGGTGGCGTCGAACCCTTCCTTCCACGTCTCCCGGTTGCCTCCGGCCACTCGGACCCACTTGTCGAGAAGAGTGCGGACCTCGCTGAACCGAACGGCGTGCGATCGTCCCTTCGCAGCTACCATCGCGGCTTCCGCAGCGAACCACGTGGCGCGGATGATATCGATGATTTGGTCGACGATAGTTCCTATTCCTGCCAACCTCTCTTCGACATCGATTGCGGGAGAGACGAGCTGCGGATTGTCCGACTGGTCTTTCGACGTCGCTTTCGAGGCGATGAAATTCTTGACCAACGCGACTCGTTCCTGCAGCTGTCTGATTCGGTCGCGGTAATCCAACGTATCGCCCTGGAAGTCCGATATCGCATCGCATACTGAGGACTCCGTGTCTGCATGTTTGGTCAGCGTCTTGTGCAGCTCAAGTCCGCGAACCGAGGCACTCGGCTTGGTAACGGGACCGAGAAGCCGGCGGGTTAGGTCCCGCTCCGAACGAAGTAGCGCCCCTCTCGCCAATGTCTCGTGCCGCCTGCATGTGGCTTGCCAGATCTCCTGCAGGAGAACCTTTTCTCGGGCCACTTCGTCTGGGTACTCGACCGCTACAACCTGGTCAAAACGCCCCTCGCGCCGGATCGCTACGTCGAATTTCTCGATGTGATTGGTCGCCACCAGAAAGTGGACGCGGTCGCTATCTTTGAGACCCTGGAAGCGTGGGAGCATGGCGGTCGTAAAGATCCGAGAGCTCGATTCGTCCGCCACTTGGTCGCGTTCCAACACTATCTCGTCGATCTCGTCGAAAAGAACTACTCCGCCGCTCAGAAGTCTGAGGATTTCGAAGGTTTGCTCGAGTCTTTGAGGGATCCTGTCGATCCCATCGCCAAGCAGTGTCGCAGCCGAGATGTACAGGAAGCGTTCGAGATCCAGACAGCGCGCCAGCGACGTCTTGCCCGTACCAGGCGGACCGGCCAGGATGGCTGACCAGGAGGCATGCCGGTCCTTGGCTTCATCAAATTGGATCAGGGCCCGCTTCACGCGTTCCGTGAGCGCGAGATTTCGGCGCTGAAGAGCGGCCCCAGGCGGTGGATCGAAACAGTTGCGGGCGGCGCTGTCGGAAGCCGCCTCGATGGCCTGTCGCACCGCCTTCGCAGCGCGAAGCACGGTCGCCGTAACCCAACACTCGGGCTCCTGCGGGTCCGCGCGTGGGCTTGTCGACCACCCACGGGACATGACCGCCTCGTCGACCTGACCCGGGGCGGCGATTGCGGGCTGTCGCTCGCTTTCTGCCCACGCGATGAAGCGCCCAATCCCGTCGAGCACATCGCGGTCGAGAACCGCGTTGGGATCCAGCTCGTTACGCGCAATCAGCTCCGGAATTGGTTCGAAGAGTGCGTATAGAGCATCCGCGGACATTGGATATATTTGGGTCCTCGGGTCGGTACGCCACATGGGAACGCCAGAGCGCCACAGGCCGCGCTTACGCTGGTTACGCATGAGGAGCCTGATGGCCCCCGCCATCACACGCTGTTGGACGCGGATGTCACCCATTTCGTGGCTGCGTTCCAGCCATTTTGGAGCATGCCACAAGGTGGCCACCGAAAACGCATAGGAAACCCAATCGCGCGCGTCCGCCGCTCCCTCACTCGATCCCTCGAACTCGGTGTGCAATCGATATAGGGTCGCGGCTGCGTACTCAAATGCTCGAAGGAGCAGCTCGTCGAGGGTGCCCCCGTTCTGGGCTGCGTAGTTCTTCGCTCGAATGGCGCGGTGGTGAACGAGGAGCGCGCGCACCGCCCAATAGAGGGCAACTGCGTGGGGCGCTGCGGATGCTCCAATCGACTCGACGGCAACGCCGCCCCGGTTCCGCTCAATGTTTGTGAGAACCTTGGTGGGCCATTCGTTCTGGCTCGGCCAGGGAATCGTGTCGGCTAGAACCCGATCCTTCAGAGCGACAGCGATAAGAGAGTTCGTATAGGGGTCGTCTCGGCTGAGGCCCAGTGTGGACCGGTCGGTATCCGGCGACGCAAGATACGCCAGTACGTCACTGCGGTGGTCGTTCCAGTGGTCCCGCGTCGGTTCCGCCGCATCAAGCGCGATGACAGCATTGGCGTTTGAGAGTATGTTCGCGCTTGGGGTCGCATTCGCCAGCTCGCCAGTGAGGCGGACGAATCGCTTCTTGCGATGATGGAAATAGGAAAGGGTGTCCTCGACCGCCGTTCGTACTAGGCGATCGAGATCCGTCATCCGCTTCGTGACATCTTCGACGGCTGCCCGCACCTCCATAGGATCACGGAGGCGCTCGGTGAATGTCCGCGCGCCGTCCTTGGTTGGTTCCGTGACCCGGTCTACGGACTTCGAGGAACTGCGGCCTCCGTCTTCCCCCAGTTGGTGCATCGTGCCCTCCGTCACCAATACTTCTTTGACTGCAATGGACGGGCTATCGTCGGGGAAGTTAAGAGCCACCGCGCACACGACACCTATGGTGCAGAGTCCGGGGACTCACGCCGATCCTCGATGAGATGCGCTCGACACGCCGCGATTCGTCAACGTGATCAAGGACGAATGTCGACATGTCCCTTCAGCGGCGCCCTCTTCGTGTGTAGACGGCTACCCAAATACGGACATTGACTACATTGATGGGCACGATCGTTGACATTTCGGATTCGATCGGAGCCGACGCAGCGATTGTGTGCTGAGGAATGACTCGGCCCCGAGCTACAGGGAGACGATCTCTGTCGTTGACGTGCCGTCGACTCCTTTGCCGCCAGAGGTCCCAGCGTTGGCGCCAGAGTCTTGCTTTCCGCTGGCGCCCCCATTGCCGCCCGCTCCGCCCAGAGCGCCCGTGCCGACCATCCACGCAATTCCCGGCGAATCGAGCAGGACGAGGCTGGATTCCGATTTCACGACCGCCGCCGAAATCCCTCCCGCCCCACCGCTCAATTTGGACCGCTGCTGTCACGTACCCAACGGTTTGTGACACGCGATACGTCTTTCGCCACCGCTTGATCCGCAAGATGGCCTACGTTTTCCTACGCACTCGGATACGATCACCAAGAGGGCGCCGCTGAAGAGTCCAGCGCCTTCTTGCGCACCTTGGACATCCGACCGACGCTCCGCCGCTCGCACGATCGCGGGACCCGACCGACGACACCGAAGACGCCGATCGGGCGGACCAGCTTGGACTCGGCTTCGCATGAGCTGACCGGCGTGGGGCGACGTGCCATGGGGCGCGCCCGGGGGTCGAGGTGCGTC
>Ga0182030_10021570_pt1 | contig 12058 bp, 7 predicted proteins | sample 812S3MmetaG_FD_121299 | JGI IMG/M metagenome (GOLD analysis project Ga0182030, IMG submission 121299) | Permafrost microbial communities from Stordalen Mire, Sweden - 812S3M metaG (Illumina Assembly) | ecosystem: Environmental > Terrestrial > Soil > Wetlands > Permafrost | place: Sweden...
CTGGGATTTCCACTTCGAAGAACCCGAAGGCGACGTCCAGGAGGCGGATGCGCTCGATGAGCTTGACAGGCTATTTCAACAGGCCGTCAACCGGCAGCTCGTCAGTGATGTCGAAATTGGATCCTATCTTTCCGGAGGCATGGATTCAGGATCGATCACCGCCTTGGCTGCTGCCCAGTTGCCGTTCATGCGGACGTTTACCGTAGGCTTTGACCTCAGCTCGGCTTCGGGCGTCGAACTCGGTTATGACGAGCGGTCAAAAGCCGAATACATGTCGTATCGTTTCAAGACTGAACATTATGAAATGGTGTTGAAGGCCGGCGACATGGAGCGCGCTCTGCCGAGTCTCGCATGGCATCTTGAAGAGCCGCGGGTCGGCCAGTCTTATCCGAATTTTTATGCCGCCAAGCTGGCTTCGAAATTCGGCAAGGTGGTTCTCAGCGGCACCGGAGGCGACGAATTGTTCGGTGGTTATCCCTGGCGATACTACCGGGCTGTCGTGAACGATGACTTCGACCATTATGTCGAGAAATATTTTGGATTTTGGCAACGGATGATTCCGAGCGGAACGCTGCCGCAGCTGATGGCCCCGGTCTGGGCCGATGCGAGCCGCGCTTCGCCGGTTGAAATCTTCCGCAGTGTTTTCCAGGATCACGCTTCGCAACTGACGCGTCCGGAGGACTACGTCAATCACTCGCTCTATTTCGAGGCCAAGACGTTCCTCAACGGACTGCTCGTGGTTGATGACAAGCTCGCGATGGCCCACGGCCTGGAAAGCAGAGTGCCGTTTCTCGACAACGATCTGGTCGACTTCGCGATGCGGCTCCCGGCCAGAATGAAATTGGGAAATCTTTCCGAAGTGGTTCGTCTCAACGAAAACGAGCCCGGCGGCAAGGCGCAGCGTTATTACGAGCGCACCAAGGACGGCAAGCTGATTTTGCGCAAGATGATGGGGCGCCATATTCCGGACGAGGTCGCGGACCGGGAGAAGCAGGGATTTTCCGCACCCGATGCGAGCTGGTTCAAGGGCGAGAGCATCGACTATGTGAAGCGGCGGCTGTTCAACAAGAAGGCGCGCATTTACGATTTTCTCGATCAGAAGACCGTTCATGCCCTGGTGGGTGACCATCTCGAGGGGCGAGAGAACCGTCGCTTGCTGATCTGGTCGTTGCTCAATCTTGAGCAAGTGATGGAGTCGCACTTTTGAAAACACGATATTTCGAAGATCGCGATGCCTCGCCGTGGGGCGAAGTTCCTTTTTGTGAGGACCGGATATGACGGCGGTAGCGCAGGTAAGCGGGGTGACTGCTGCGCTTGGCCGAATGCTGTGGATCGTATTTTCGCCGCGTCAGAACCTGAGTTATTTCCGCCAAAGCCTCGCCGTTCAGTGGCGCAATCGCGGGCTGACCATGGAAATGGTGCGCAGAGATTTACGCGGGCAATTTGCGGGTCAATTCTTCGGTGCCTTTTGGATTTTCGGTCACCCGATCATTCAATTCTGCGTCTACATCTTCATTTTCGCGGTGGTCTTCAAGACGAGGATCGACAAATCCATCGAGCTGCCACGCGACTACACGACCTATATTCTGGTCGGATTGGTTCCCTGGCTATTCATCCAGCAATCGCTTGTTCGCGCTTCGACCTCTCTGGTGGCGCAGGCCAATCTGGTCAAGCAGGTGGTGTTTCCGATCGACGTATTGCCGTTTTGTGCGGTGCTCATCTCTCTGGTTCCGCTGTTGGTGGGGCTTGCGGTCATTGCCATCTATACGCTGGTCACCCAGGGCATGCTGCCGTGGACCTACGTTCTTCTGCCGCTCATTGTAGCACTCAGCATTTCGCTGATGACCGGAATCGGGTTCATGCTGGCGACGGCGACGCCTTTCTTTCGAGATCTGAAGGATGTCATTCAGGTCGCCACAATTGTCGGAGTGTATGTCATTCCGGCATTCTACCTTCCGCAATGGGTGCCCGAGAAGCTGCGTTTCCTGCTGTATGTGAACCCGTTCAGCTACGTTATCTGGGTGTATCAAGACACACTCTATTTCGGGCGTGTGGCGCATCCCTGGTCATGGCTCATTTTCGCGGTCGGCAGCGTCGCGGCGTTGACGCTCGGTTACCGCGCGTTCCGCTCGGTCAAGATATTCATCGCCGATGTCCTCTGAAACAGATTCGACCATGTCAATAGCGAGTTCCTTGCCCGCGACATCGGCTTCCAACGCGGCGATCCGCGTCGACAATGTCTCGAAGAGCTATCGAATCTACCAAAACCCCAAGGACATCATTTTTGAGAATCTCTGGGGCAAGCCGCGTCATATCGAGCATTGGGCGCTCCGGAACGTTTCGTTTGAAATCCCCCACGGCCAGGTGGTCGGTATTATCGGACCGAACGGCGCCGGCAAGAGTACGCTTTTGAAAATCATCGCAGGGACACTCAGCCCGACGTCGGGGGCGGTCTCGATTGACGGCAAGGTCTCCGCCATACTGGAACTCGGAACCGGCTTTCATCCGGACTTCAGCGGTCGGGACAACATCGTGACCGGCGGCATGTGCGTCGGGATGTCCCGAAGCGAAATCGAGAGCAAGGTGCCCTCGATCATCGAGTTCTCTGGGTTAAGCCGGGTCATCGACCAGCCCTTCAAGACCTATTCCAGCGGGATGCAGGCGCGGCTTACCTTTGCCACGGCGCTCAGCATCGAGCCTGAAATCCTGATCATCGACGAGGCACTCGCGGCGGGCGACAGTTTCTTTGTCGCGAAGTCGTTCAAGCGAATTCGGCAGATTTGCGAAAGCGGAGCCACCGTTCTCTTTGTCAGTCACGGTACCGGCCAGGTTGCCACGCTTTGCGATACCGCGATCTGGATCGACGAAGGGCGGATCAAGGAAATGGGCCCCGCGCGCGACGTGACCAAGCACTATGACTACGAAACGCACATCCGCATATCCGAAGGACAAGGCAAGCTTGTCGATATATCGGTCGACATGCCGGAAGCCTCCGTCATGACCGACGTGTCTGGTCCGCAGACCGGCATCGATGTCGATGCCGCCGCCCTGAATACTGCGGTCGATGCTGAACCGGTCGACGAAAATCCCGGGGTCATGGCGACCAAGGTATTCCGAAAGGGACCTGTCCAGATCGACAAGGTTAGAATCCACAAGGGCGACGGGATCCATCGCAATGTCATCCGCACCTGGGAAGATCTCATCATCGAGGTCGAATATTCCTGCAACGAGGACGATCTTCCGATCGAGACCCTCGGGTTGGCAATCGGCATCGAACGGGAGAGCGACCTCGCACTGATCTCACAGTTCTCGACCGTGAACTATGCGGGCAATGAAACCGTCCCATATCGCGAGGCGCCGTTTCGCATCCATGCCGGCACAAGGGGGATCATAAGAGCGCGCTTGCCGAACTATTCCCTGCTGGCGGGCAAATATCTGCTCTCGCTCGGCGTGATGCCGAATATTCCGGGCACAAGCGAGTTCTATGAATATAGACACCGAATCTACCCCCTCAACGTTGTATCCGCCACGCCGCCGGCGGCGGTTTATTATCCGAACGTTGTCTGGGAGCACGAATATTCGCAGAATATTGCCGGTTGCGAGTCCTCTTCAGTTGGGGATCCTTTGAAGAGAACTTAAGGCGTCAATTCCAACCTATCTGCGGAAATCATAATAGCCATGATGCGTTTAGTGAAAATTCTCAATGCGGTCAAATCGGTCGTCTCCCTGCCAGGTCGCATCGACAATCAGGATAATCGTCTGGCGGTGTTGAGCACCAACCTGGACAATCTTCGGACAGAATTCGAGGCTCGGCTGCTTGCGCAAACGGCATCTAGCTCGCTGAATTTGCGGGAGCGAATCGGACTGCGAATATCTCGTGAAGCCGCAAGGAATTCCAGAAAGGCGCGTCCTGCTGCCGCTCGTGATATGCAAGCCGATCTAAAAGAGTTGGGAAGGCTATTTCCCAACGTGTTTCCGATTTGGAGCAAGCTTTTTGAGAATGCGAAGATCGAATATTCTGAACGGCCGAATGAAAGTTTAAGCGTAGCGGGCAATTCTGGCGCCGAACTATTTCGAAAATATCTTTTAGCTGAGCTGAGCGGCCATGTGCTTGATATCGGTTGTGGTCCGCTCCCGCTGCCTCACTATCTGGTCGGTCAAAATGTAGACAGGATAGCTGGCATAGATCCGCTGCCCGGATCTGGTCATCGAGAGTTTGAGTTTTTTCAGGGTTTCGCGGAGTTTTTGCCCTGGCCGGATTCCGAGTTTGACGCCGTGACAATCGCCACGTCGCTCGACCATGTTTTGTCGTTGGATATGGTATTCGCCGAAATCAACCGAGTTCTGGTTCCGGACGGTGTGGTCGCGATGTGGGTGGGTTTCGTTGAGGGCGCGAAGGAATACGATCCTCTGGCCGAAAATGTCGTTCCGATCGATCCCTTCCATATTTTTCATTTCGATCGGCCTTGGTTTCTGAAGCTGATCAACAAGTATTTCGTGGTTTGTGATGAGTTGGTGATCGATTCGGTGAGCGTTTTCTATTCATTGAAGCCGCGGCCGAAAAAGTAACGAGCGTGGCCGCAAATATGAGGAAAACTTCCGACGCTATAGCAGAAAATTTATCCTTCATCGGTGAGATCAGAAAAAGTCTAGGACGTCCTTTGCGCGTTCTTCACATCGGAAATATCGCGAATAACGCCTACAACAATGCATGCATTCAGCGTCAATACGGCATTGAAGCAGATGTTCTTTGCTACGATTATTATCACATTATGGGATGCCCCGAATGGGAAGATGGGTCCTTTCAAGAGGAATCGTTTGGCGGACTGGATCATTTCAATCCCGACTGGTGGGCGACCAGTCTTCGAGGGTGGAGTAGGCCGCGTTGGTTCGTTCAGGGGTCACCCGCTCTCTGCATAGATTATTTGCGGGCGAAGAACGCGGGCTGGAAAATCGCTGCCGCCTTCAAATGGCTTCAACTTGAGTTCACCGCTTGGGAGCACGCGAAATCTGCGCAGCCTGACGCTGAACGGTCAAGCAACCTGCCTCGTCGACTTCGATTTCAGGGCTGGGTCAACTCATCTACAAGACTGGGGAACGATAGCGGCGGCTATCTGCTGCCTTACAAATTTTGGCTGGGAACATCGGTCGCCGACGGAATTCTGGGACCGAAGCCTGGAAAGCGAGCCGGGAAAATCGCCGCCCTATTCGACAACATGTCAGCGGCGATTTGGCTTGCCATACGAAAGTTCCGGAAACCCGGTCTTCGAGATGACCGGGAAGACATTGCACGCGTGCGGCGCGAAGTCGGGGAATTTCGCGGATTCAAAAGGGCAATGCTGACGGGGCTGGTAAAGCCTTTATTCGATCTCATGCGACCTCCTCTACGTCGGTTTCTTCTAATGAAAGCTCCGATTTCGAATTCCGGGCTCGTCGCCCTCTCGATGTCGAGTGAGGTGGATCGCTTGAAGGAAATTGAGCGCCTGACGAATGCTATTCGAGACGATTCGGTCGAGCTCGATGTTCAGTCGCTTGGCTATCTGGAGGAATACATCACAAGCCATCCCCGGTCCTTTGAGGTCATTCTTCGACACTATGACCTCGTTCAAGGTTATGCGATTGATGGATTCATACCTCTTATGAATGGAGTGAAGAATTTCGCGTCGTATGAGCATGGTACGCTTCGCGAGATTCCGTTTGAGAACAACCTGGTCGGCCTGGTTTGTCGATTTTCCTTTAAATTGTCTCCGCATGTATTCATCACCAATTCCGACGTGTCGCCATCGGTTGAGCGACTGCAGCTTGAAAAGGATAGAGTGACCTGTCTTCCTCACGCTTTTGACGATACAAAACTGATCAGATTTCGTGCCGGCCACCCCGAACTCGCTGCCTCTGCGAGTGGACCCGTTTTATTTTTCAGTCCGACCAGGCAGCATTGGAAAACTGGAAACTCATCCTGGCAGAAGGGCAACGATATATTTATTCGTGCAGCTGCCCAGATTGCATCGCACCATGACTTCAAGCTTGTTCTTGTTGAATGGGGTCAAGAGGTCGCCGACTCGCGGGCGCTTATTGACGAACTGGGCCTTACTTCGAGGGTCGAGTGGGTACAGCCGATGTCAAAAATCGACCTCTGGAAGTACTATTGCTCGTGCCACGCCGTAGTCGATCAGTTCGTCGTACCGGCCCTGGGCGGGGTTGGCTTCGAGAGCATGGTGCTGGGCCGGCGCCTTATAACTGCGATTGACCGGGAACAGACGGCGCTGTTTTTCGGCGAGGCTCCGCCTTGCCTTAACGCAATTTCGGTTGAAGAGTGCGCTGCTCGAATGCTCGAGGTGATTGAGGATCCGCTTGATGCAAAGGGCTCCGGGGAAGCTGCGCGTCAATGGATGGCGACCTACCATTCCGCCGAGCGGATCGTTGCGCTTCAATCAAAAGCCTACCGTACTCTGTTGTCGGGCCAGTGGGATGACACTGTCGATGTTGCATCGTGTGGAAAAAGGCCGTGAAGCTTGCGATCCAACCAGAGCCTGGAGCGCACTCGAGAGTCTTCGCGCAGATCGTCAGTTTTGTATCGGTTGACGGAGGGTATCGTTCGCAAGGAGGCCGCCAATCGCATGATAATCGAAGTGAGCGCGAATAATTGAACGGTCTATGGATCCAGTACCGGCGTGCCCGATCTTTTGCGGGCAGGGGCATCCGCCTGTATCGTGCAAAAAAAGCCGCGCTGATGCCATTCCTGCTGGCTATCGTCGTTAGGCGAGCCCGCGCTGCAACGGAACGAAGGCTGGCCAGAGGGACCATCCGCACGGTTTGGGCTTCAACGCCAATTTTGACGTTACCGATCCTGGCGGAATGTGACCGATTGCTCGGCCTTCGTTCGGCGTCGCTGGTATTCAACACCTATTACATCACAAGATCTTTCGACATTAATCTGTTTGTCTTCGAAGCCGCGGTCAGGCTCACGCGAAACGGGCGGGCACTACGGAATTTTCGGCGCATCGTGTTGGCATGGGCGTTATTGAGATTCGATGTTTTTCATTATTTTTACGACCGTGGCCTGATGATAAGCGACGGACGTTTTGGCATTCATCCTGAAGAACTTCAGTTGTTGTTCGACTCGGGAAAAAGACTTTACACCTATGCGTACGGCGCCGATGTGAGATCGCAGGAAATCACGCTGCGGCTCGGCGAGCCCAACATCTGCCAGGAATGTCCTCAACCGGGTCGATACTGCATTTGCAAAACGGAGGATCTGAATTCGTCTCTTGAACGACTTGAAGGGCGCGTGACGGCGCGGATCGCGATGGGCGATATGGTGTCCTACGTGCCCGGCTGCAGAAACATGCACTACTGGCCGCTGGATTTGAAAAAATTCAAGGCAGAGCCTCCGGTGTATCGGTCAGGTGACACCTTGCGAGTGGCGCACGCCCCGAACCACGGGCATTTCAAGGGGACCCGTTTCCTGATAGAGGCGATCGAAAAGCTTCGTCATGAAGGCCAGCCGATAGAGCTTGTGTCCGTTCAGGGGGTACCGAATGAAAAAGTCATTGAGCTCTTCAAGGCATCCCATCTCATAGCCGATCAATTCATAGCCGGCTTTCACGGCTATACGGCCCTGGAAGCGATGGCTCTTGCGCGGCCAGTGCTCTGTTTCCTCCGCAGCGATGACATGATGATTGATCCCGCAACTTGCCCAATCATCAACGTCAGACCTGAGCAGGTCTACGGCCTGCTGAAGCAATGTCTGGAGGGCGGGGTGGACCTGGAGAGTCTGGGGAAGCGGGGCAGGGAATATATCGACCGTTACTACTGCGTCGAGGCTGTCTCTGCGCGACTTGGGCGGATGTATATCGAAACAGCAGGTTTTTCCGAAGTGGTGAATGGCAAATTGCAATCCCGGGTCGATCAGCTCGAGCGGAATTGCGTTGCAAGCGGGCATGTTGCAGCTTGAATTCGCTTTCACCGCAAAACGGTCAAGCCGGTTCAGCATTTGACGATATCTCGGCGAGTGCTGGATCGTGTGCGGAAATATTCGACTGGTATGGCAATTGGCTAACGAAGCGGGGGCGGCCGCTTCGGATTCTCCACCTTGGAAACATTGCGAACAACGCCTTCAACAATGCACGGATTCAGCGCCAATATGGCCTCGACGCATATGTCATTGCCTACGAGAATTATCACATTATGGCCTCGCCCGAATGGGAGGAGGCGACGTTCAATGGTGATCTCGGAGATCCGTTTTTTCCCGACTGGAGCAAAGTTGATCTGGCGGGCTACCAGCGCCCGCGCTGGTTTGCCTCGGGTCCGCTCCGTCTTTGTTGCGAGATGATTGAAGCTGAGGTCGGTGGAGAGTCTGACAGGGCCGACGCATTTCGGCTCAAGCTGAAGACGGTTCGCGAGGCGGAATGTTCGCAAACGTATCGGTCTTTCCTGATCCGTCAGGCGCGCAGATTGCGCCGCAGGCTGACGAGACTCTCCGGCGAGGTACGTGAGGCGGCAGGTGTCATACTCAACACAGTATTTCTGAGACCCAAAAAATCAGATCCGAACCATTTGAGACTGATCGAGATCTGGAAGAAAGCCCGCACTTCGCAGCAATCGGAACCCACTTCGAGAGATTTTTCCGGCTACCGGGCTCGTTTGCGGGACTTGAAGGGCCTGTTTCGATATTTCGATGTCATTCAGGCTTATTCTACGGATGGCGCATGGCCGCTGCTGGCCGGACAACCCTATGTCGCCTACGAGCATGGCACCTTGCGAGCAATTCCATTCGCAAATGATATAACGGGAAGATTGGCGGCAACCGTTTTTCTGGGTGCTGACCATGTATTTGTCACCAATCTGGATTGCATGGAGGCGGCAGAGCGCCTTGGTATCCCGGCAGATCGATTCTCGCCCCTTCCTCACGCATTTGACGAAAAAAGGCTTGTCGAATTCCGGCATAGCCATGGCGAAATGCGGCCACCTGACGATCACGTGGTGTTTTTTCATCCTGCCCGGCAAGACTGGCTGCTTGCTGATCCCAGCATGATAAAGGGAAATGATCGCCTCGTTCGAGCATTTGCGAGAATCAGCCGGACGCATCCGTCTGCGCAGCTTGTGATGATCGCCTGGGGCCGCGATCTCGAGGCCACGCGTGACCTGATCAAAAGCCTCGGCGTTGAAGGGAAAATACGTTGGCTTGATCCGATGCGAAAGCAGGATCTCTGGAGAACATACCTTTCGAGCCATGCGGTGCTGGATCAATTCGTGTTGCCGTCGTTTGGCGGAATCACCTTTGAAGCCTTGGCGTTGGGATGTCGCGTCATCACCAATGTCGACGTCGGGGCGGCGGAGCGGTTCTTCTCCAGGGCGCCTCCGATCTATTCCGCGTCTTCGGAGAACGAAATTTGCCAGATGCTCGAGCAGATCATTCTCGATCCGAATGACCAGGCGCGAGTTGGTGATGCAGGGGCCGAGTGGATCAAGCATCATCATTCCGCGAAGAGAATTGTCGAACTCCAGTTGGAAATCTATCGGAAGTTTCCCGGCGTAATGACTTCGGAATTGCAATTGACGGATCAGGCCGAGGCTTGATGAAAATTCTGCATGGTCCGGTCAATGTGGGCAATCAGCCATGGGCGCTTTCGCGTGCGGAGCGGCGTCTTGGAATTGCCAGCGATCTGGTGATTCGAAGTGGCACTTGGCTCAACTATTCTGCCGACAGAACCCTTTCGCGAGATGGCTCTGGCTTTTTTGAGATAGCTGCACGGAGCGTGCTGTTTGGGCTGGGGGTGCCCTGGAAATATGATGTGCTGCATTTTTATTTTGGGCAGACGTTCCTTTCTCCCGGGCGTTCGTTTTTTACGAATCCTCTTCTTGGAAGAATGTACGACTATTTTTCAACAATCGACCTAAGGCTTGCGAAGCTGCTTGGCCGAAAGAGATTCATGACGCTGCAAGGATGTGACGCCAGGCTGGCCGGCGAGGGAAACTTGCGAAACGAATGGACAATGTGTGCGACAGGCCGCTGTTCATTGTATCAGACCTGCATTGATGCACTCGATGCGCGCCGGCGTTACATGATTGGCGAGGTGCTTCCGTTTTTCGATCGGGTATTCTACCTCAATCCGGAGCTCGGGCACGTTGTGCCTGAGGCGCAATTTCTGCCCTACGCCAGTGTGGAAATTGAGAAATTCGACGTGAAGCTTCCTGCTGCTGAAGGTCGACCAAGAATCGTGCATGCGCCAAGCGACGGGAGCATCAAGGGTACACAGATGATTCTGGACGCGCTGGAACAGCTAAGGACCCGGTATGACTTTGATCTGATCCTGGTCGAGAAGAAAACCCACGAAGAGGCGCTGGCGCTCTATCGTTCGGCGGACATCGCGATCGATCAAATTTTGGCAGGTTGGTACGGAGGATTTGCCGTCGAGATGATGGCAATGGGCAAGCCCGTCGCCTGCTATATCAGGGAACAGGATATGAAGTTTGTGCCCAAGGCCATGAGGGACGACATGCCAATCCTTCAGATCGATCCTGGCCGGCTCGTCGATGATCTTGCAGCCATTCTTGAGCGACGCGCCGAATGGCAGGACGTGGGCAAGCGGTCGCGTCGCTACGTCGAGCGCTGGCACAATCCCGACCGTATCGCTCGGGCGATGCTGGACGCTTATTGCGATCCAAACAGCACGTTTGTGTTAACGCCCGCCGTCATGCATTGAAAGACAGATTACCGGATTCTTGATCATCAGCAGGCCGGCCATCCCGGCGACGCTCCTCCGGTCGAAGTCGTCGATCCCCAGAAATGGCACTCGTAATAGCGAGCGTGCCGTAAAGGACGAATGTCAATTTCCTTTTCTCAAACCGAATGTGCCGAGAGCTTGGATCAACTGGACTCAGTCGCAGCGGTTGAGACTGAAACCGCTGACGCTCTTGCTTTCATCAGTGATTTTCGTCGGAAAACCGGACGGCCACTCCGTATTCTTCACATCGGAAATATAGCTAACAACGCCTACAACAATAGTTGTATCCAGAGGAAATTTGGGATCGAAGCCGATGTGCTGTGCTACAACTATTATCACATCATGGGATGCCCAGAGTGGGAAGATGGTGCAATAGAGGATGGAGTTTCCGCGCTCGGGCAGGATCCTTTCAGACCGAATTGGTGGGCGACGAGCCTGCGGGGATGGAGGCGGCAGCGGTGGTTTGTCCAGGGCCCCTATACGCGGTGCATTGAGTATCTTCGCGCCAAGAATGCGGGTTGGCGAGCCTTTGCCTACCTGAAATGGCTGGAATTGGAGCTTACCGCGCTTCAAGTGGCTCAGTCCGCGGACATTCTCAGTTGCATCAGCAAAATCGTTCCAGGGCGCTTGAGATTCCTGCTTTGGCTAAGAACGTTAGTTCCTTCCAGCGATGTTCGCAGACCTTTCGACCTCTATGCGCTTTGGCTCGGGACGGCTGTCGCCAATGGTGTTTTGGGACGCAGATCCGAAGAGTCTCGAATTGAACGGACCTGGCTGGACCGGGTTTCGGCATGGGTCTGGCTCAAGATGACGCGACGCGGCCCAAGAGCAACAGGCGAAGATGAAAATGCGCTGGCGCAGGCGCGCGAAGATGTTTTGCGGCTTCGATTTGATGGAATCGGCAGCCTGGCTGCGATCTGCGTCAACACATTGTCTTGGGTTGTCGGCTTTGCCATGCGACGCCCGTTTGCGGTTGGTGAGCGTCTGTTGTGGAAGATGGTTCCTCTCTCGAGAACGGGCTTCGTGGCGCACACCATCTTGGATGCAGACGCTCAAGCCAGAGAAATTCAGAGCTTGCTGGACGAAATGAGGAAAGACCCGCGCGATCTCGACGGTCAGTCACTTATCGATCGCGAGCAATACATCCTGAATCAGCCACGTCCGTTTCGCGACATCCTGTTGCACTATGACATCATTCAAGGATACGCCACGGACGGCATCATACCACTGATCAACGGCGTGAAGAACTATGCCTGTTACGAGCACGGGACTCTTCGGGAAATCCCGTTTGAGAACAATTTGATCGGACTCATTTGCCGTTTCTCGTATCA
>Ga0182030_10021572_pt1 | contig 12058 bp, 8 predicted proteins | sample 812S3MmetaG_FD_121299 | JGI IMG/M metagenome (GOLD analysis project Ga0182030, IMG submission 121299) | Permafrost microbial communities from Stordalen Mire, Sweden - 812S3M metaG (Illumina Assembly) | ecosystem: Environmental > Terrestrial > Soil > Wetlands > Permafrost | place: Sweden...
CAATCACCCAACAAAAGGTATCATGAAACAATCAAAAAAGCAGCCTGAGACAGCGGTCTTACAAGGCCCTATCTTAACTTAGCACACTGGCCTTTTGGTCTCGAAAATGGGGAGTATTATAGTCGTACCCAAACAAAGAGATAATAATAGCTTACGAAAAGGGGGACAATTTGACAAAATTCCTATTGGAAAATTTAAGCCCTTCCAATGATCTTTTGACAATTGAAGTGGATCCATCTTTGGGCTTAAAATTGGGTTACCTGCGGAACTTAGCGATTCAAATGGCAAACGGTCAGTTAATAGCCCAATGGGACGATGATGATTGGTATCACAGAGATAGGTTGCTTAACCAATTCATGCAAATCAATAACTCTGAATATATGGGATGTGTAATGACACAATGGATAGTTTTCAACTCAATTGACCAGAAAGTGTTCCTTTCAAATGTGAGGCTTTGGGAGGGAAGCTTGTTGTGTAAAAAGAATGTTTTTAACACTTACAAATATAATAATCAATCGTATGGTGAAGATACTCCTATTGTAGAGCAGCTTTTTACGGAATCTAAATTGGGATTGCTAACGGATTTGCCGCATATGTATATATACATTTATCACGGGGCAAATACATGTAACATTACGCATTGGAATTATATTTTTAGCCGGGGCAGGATTTTGGACGAGAATATTGCCGGAGAGATTAAAAAGGTAATTGATCCTCTTTTGGATGTTTCGGATGCCTCCGATTTATTAGAAGATATACTTCTCGCCCATAATATCCTGGAAGACGTTCAATAATCTATTCAAAGATGAGCATTGTGCACGGTGCTTATAGTTGCCTTTGGATAAACAATTATAGGGCGCGGTTTGCAACTGCCGCGCTAACCTCTTAATTTAAAACGATGAAATCGCTAAATTTCGAAAAACGCAATCTCAGAACTGTCGATTCATTAAGCCGCGAGCAATTGAAAAACATTATGGGCGGCGTAGAGTACTACTGTTCAACGACCACTAGTAATGGATTGGTTTTCATAACCAATTCAAGCGCATCCCTTGTCAACGCCTGGGCCGACTTTTGGTCAACCGCAGGGTATGACGTTTATTGTACAACGTTGATACCGGCTTAAGTACATTTTCTTCACCTTTATAGTTGTGGCCATTTAATTCCAATGGCCGCAGCTTTTTACAAAACATTGGCTAATGAAATATTATTTGTCACTGCTGATCCTACTTTTTACGAATTCTCAGCAGGCTTTTTCGGCGTTACCGGTCCTACTCCCATTTAAATGTATTGACAATAGAATAATTGTGAGGGTCGCGACTAGTAAGGGTGACACGTTAAATTTTCTGTTTGACACAGGGTCCGATATATTTTTGATAGACTCTGCTTCGGTAGCCGATCATGGGTTGGCAAAGCACTATGAAGGAAAAATCCCCATTCCCTTGCTGGCAGGCACACTCTTGCAAGGAACTGTTTTTCAAAATCAAAGCATGTTCAGGGACCCTGGTATTAATTTGATTTATAATACGTTGATTGCAATAGATGCAAAAAAGATTCCAAATATGCCAGGCATTCCCATACATGGTATTATGGGAGTCAATCATTTCATGCAGCGATATATCATTCGCATTGATTTCGAAAGTCAGACAATTGGTTTAGTTGATGGAAACGAAGCTATATTGAATGAAAAAAAGACTCTCGTCATACCGATGATTTATACTGATAAGGATCATGAAACCCATCTTTCGAAATATGCCAGGCTCTTGCCCGCTACCCTGGCTCGTGTCTACATATCGCGCGGAAACTTGATTACAACGAATGCCCTTTTTGATACTGGCATAAGGTTCGATTTTCTCCTATTTACATGTTTGCAAACAGACTCTCTTCTCCGTTGCTGGGGAAAAAGTAACGCGTATGATTCTACACCTGACAGTGCCTTTACCATAGAAAAAGGACGGTATGCTTTTACCGGCGATTCGCTTAAAATTGGCGGCAATATTTTTGAAACGACAACTTCTATACAGTTGGCTCAAACATCAGTGCCGGGCTTAGTTGATTTCGGCGACTTACAAACGGTGCTCGACATTGGAGTCGCCTACTTAAAGAAATATAAAACAATTGACTTTGATTATCCGGGGAAGCGGATTTGCCTTACTAGCTATTAGCCCAATTTGTTATAAAAATAATATTATGAATTTTTCTGTACAACCAAGAGTTAAGCGTCAGGGAGTGAGGTCTTTTTAAATAAGGACATCTCACTGTCGGTAAGGTTAAGCTTAAATAATCTATTTTTCTGTACAACCAGCAGTAAAAGCAGCCCAAGTGTCTACACAATTGAAGTGCCATTTTTTCAAGGCATACTTCGCCTATATATTACCTTCAGGTTCTGGAGAAATTTGTTAATACAAAAAAGCCTCATAAAATATTGATTAACAATACTATATGAGGCCAAGCGGAGAGGGAGGGATTCGAACCCTCGGTACAGTTTCCCGCACAACAGTTTTCGAGACTGCCACAATCGACCGCTCTGCCACCTCTCCGGAAGAGTCGACGCGGGAAAGCGTCCCGCGGGCAGCAAAAGTAAAACTTTTGGGTTAAAATATGCCAAATAAAGAGGTAGGAAGTTGAATTATACATGGCATCAGCCGCTAAATATGCCGGATTGGTGGAAATCCAATAGTTTTGAGCCCTAATCCCATTGGAATGTCTACAGGTATTGTTCTGATTATCGATGATGAAGAGAAACTCCGCGCCCTGCTGGCCAGGATCATCCGCCTGGAAGGGATGACGGTGCTGGAAGCGGAGACACTGAAGGCCGGCAGCCGGCTGCTGGATAAGGAAGATATCGATGTCGTGCTGTGCGATGTGAAGCTGCCGGACGGAAATGGGGTGGATTTTGTCAAAGAAATGAAGACCAAACACCCGAGTGTGGAGACGATCCTGCTGACGGCCTATGGCAATATTGCCGACGGGGTCGCCTCCATGAAGAACGGCGCTTTCGACTATATTACCAAGGGCGACGACAACGATAAGATCATCCCCCTGCTGGCCCGCGCCCTGGAGAAGGTACAGCTGCAAAAACGGGTGGTCCAACTGGAACAGGAAGTGGGTCGGAGATATACGTTCGACGGTATATTGGGCAGTTCTCCCCTCATTCAGGCGGCCATCGATATGGCCAGGAGAGTGGCCCCCACGGAAGCTACCGTCCTGCTGCTGGGCGAGACGGGCACCGGCAAGGAAGTCTTCGCCCAGGCCATCCATCACGGCAGCAAAAGGGCGAACAAGCCGTTCATGGCGCTGAACTGCAGCGCCTTCGGCAAAGAACTGCTGGAAAGCGAACTGTTTGGCCACAAGGCGGGGGCGTTCACGGGCGCCTCGAAGGATAAAAAGGGATTGATCGAAGAGGCAAACCAGGGTACCCTTTTCCTGGACGAGATCGGCGAAATGCATATCGATCTGCAGGCCAAACTGCTGCGTGTGCTGGAAACCAACGAATTCATCAAAGTGGGCGATATCCGGGCCACCCGCGTGGATGTCCGCATCATCGCCGCTACCAACCGCGACCTGCAACAGGAAGTGGCGGATGGCGGCTTTCGCGAAGACCTGTTCTATCGCCTGAATGTTTTCACCATCTCCCTCCCATCCCTCCGCGACAGAAAAAAGGATATCCCTCTCATCGCCGATTACTACCTCCGCTTTTTCGCCCGCAAAAGCAACAAGCGCATGGACGGCCTGAGCAAGGATTTCCTCGACCATCTCCAACAGCACGACTGGAAGGGCAATATCCGCGAACTTAAAAATATCATCGAAAGGGCCGTCATCCTCTCCGACGGACCTGTACTGACGGTCGAGAACCTGCCTTCCGAATTGCAGACGACCAGTCTCCGGGTGACAGGCCCGCTGTCGGCCTTCGACCTGGCCAGCGTGGAGAAACTGCACATCCAGCGCGTACTCAATCACACCCGCGGCAACAAGACTGAAGCCGCCCGGCTGCTGAATATCGGCCTGACTACGCTCTACAGGAAAATCGACGAATATAAGCTGAGCTACGAAGCCTGAGGGGGCGATGGGCTGGGTCGCCGCATGGCGATGCTTTTTCCATTTCGGCGCGCCACCTTTTCAATTTGGTAGGGTGATAGGTTTTTTTTGCCGGTCGCCTGATCGTGTGGCATGGCCGGAAGCCGCCGCCAACGCTGTATTCCGCTGGCCATCACCCTAAAAGCCCCCTTTAGGCACCTAATTTGGCCTTTCCCCCGCAAATAAGTTTCTTATGCTGACAGCTATCCTGTTCCTGGCCGGTGCGGCCTGTTTCGCCCTTTTTTTCAAATGCATCGATCTATTCGAAAAAATTTAAAGCTATGATGACAGCCCTCTTTCTTTTATCGATCGGGGTATTTATCTACCTCCTGTACGTTTTGCTTAAACCGGAAAAATTTTGATATGAACACTGAATTACTGGGCGTCGTCGCCACCTTCCTGCTGACGGTAGTGCTGGCTTTCCCCCTGGGAAAGTACATTGCAAGAGTCTTTAAGGGCGAACGGACGATCACCGATTTTCTCAATCCCGTCGAACGGCTGATCTTCCGCCTTTGCGGGATCGACCCGACCAAAAAAATGAACTGGAAGGAATTCCTGAAGGCTATGCTGACGATCAATTCCCTCTGGTTCGTCTATGCCTTCGTCATGTTCCTGCTGCAAGGCAGGCTGCCTCTGAACCCCGATGGAAATCCCGGCATGACGCCGGACCTGGGATTCAACACCGCCGCCAGCTTCATCACGAATACCAACCTGCAGGATTATTCCGGCGAGACCGGCGTGACCTATCTTACCCAGCTGTTCGTCATCACCTTTCTGCAGTTTGTCAGCGCCGCGACCGGCATTTCCTGCGCCGTAGCCCTGTTCAACGCACTGAAAGAAAAGACCACCAACAACCTGGGTAATTTCTGGTTGCTGCTGACCAAAACGGTCACGCGGATATTCCTGCCGCTGAGTATCGTCATCGCCGTACTGCTGGCCTTCCATGGCACCCCGACCAGTTTCGACGCCAAGGATACAGTCATTGGGATGCAGGGTGACACGGTGCAGGTATCCCGCGGTCCTGCGGCGGCCATGATCGCCATCAAACACCTGGGGACCAATGGCGGCGGATGGTTCAACGCCAATTCGGCCCACCCCTTTGAAAACCCGGATTATTTTACGAATGTGCTCGAACTCGTGGCCCAGACGCTCATCCCCATCGCGATGATCTTTGCGCTCGGCTTCTATATCAACCGGAGAAAATTCGCAAGGGTGACTTTCATTGTGATGACTCTCGGCATGCTATGCCTGCTGGTCCCGACCATCGTATCGGAGGTGCGGGGTAACCCCGCCATCGCACACATGGGTATTGCCCAGCCTACCGGAGCGATGGAAGGGAAAGAAGTACGCTTTGGTCCGGCTAGTTCGGGCTACTGGAGCATCTTGACCACGGTGATTTCCACGGGCTCGGTGAATTCCGCGCACGACAGCGCCATGCCGTTGTCCGGATTGATGATGCTGCTGGGCATGATGGTCAACGCCTTTTACGGCGGCTGCGGAGTAGGGCTGCTGAATTACTTCATCTATGTGATCGTCGCCGTCTTCATCTCCGGGCTGATGGTAGGACGCACCCCGGAATTCATGGGACATAAGGTGGAGGCCCGCGAGGTCAAGATCGCCGCGCTGGTGACGCTGCTGTCCGCCTTTTTGATCAAGGGCGGGACGGCGATCGCATCCTACATCCTGGTCTATCATCCGAATGCCAACTGGGCATTCAAGCCTTCTGGCTGGCTCAACAACCCCGGCTATCACGGCTTTTCGGAAATGCTCTACCAGACGACTTCCGCCAATGCCAATAACGGCAGCGCCTTTGCCGGGCTGACGGGCAATAATATCTTCTGGAATGTAATGACCGGTGTAATTATCCTGCTCGGCAGGTTCCTGCCCATCATCGGGCCGGTCGCGATTGCCGGACTGCTGGCGAATAAAAAGTATATCCCCGAATCGGCGGGCACGCTGAAGGTGGATTCCATGACCTTTGGGATCATGACCTTCGTCGTCATCATCATTATTACGGCGCTGTCTTATTTTCCGCCGCTGGCGCTGGGACCGATCGCGGAATATTTTAGTATGAAATAAATGTCGCGAGAGGCGACGGAGCAATAAAAGAAAATTGTTATGAAACAAAATAAATCACTATTCCCGCGGGAGATCGTAGCGGAGGCCCTGAAGCAGTCCTTCGTCAAGCTGAGCCCTTCGGCGATGTATCGCAACCCGGTCATGTTCACCGTCTATATCGTGACGATCGTGATGTTTTTCGTCTGCCTGTGGATCATCGGCGGCGAGAAATCCCAGGGGAGCCTCACCTATAATATCATCGTATTCTTTGTCCTGTTCATCACGGTGCTGTTTGCCAATTTTGCGGAAGCCATCGCGGAAGCCCGGGGCAAAGCACAGGCCAACAGTCTTCGCAAGACCCGTGAAGATACACCTGCCAAAAAGGTCTTCGCCGTCGGCGAGATCTTTGTCGGAGAAGTCAAAACGGTCCCTTCTTCGCAATTGCGGAAGGGCGATATCTTCATCTGCGAGACGGGCGACACCATCCCCATGGATGGAGAGATCGTCGAAGGGCTGGCGACTATAGATGAGAGCGCCATCACGGGCGAGAGCGCTCCCGTCATCCGGGAATCCGGCGGCGACAAATCCAGCGTCACCGGCGGAACGAAGGTGCTCAGCGATAAGATAAAGGTGCGGGTCACCACCGATCCGGGCGAAAGCTTCCTCGACAAGATGATCGCGCTGGTAGAAGGGGCCAGCAGGCAGAAGACGCCGAACGAGATCGCTCTTACGATCCTGCTGGCAGGCTTCACCCTGATTTTCCTGATCGTCTGCGTTACGCTGAAGCCTTTTGCCGACTATGCCAATACCCCCATTACCGTCGCTGCCTTCGTATCCCTCTTCGTCTGCCTGATCCCGACGACCATCGGCGGGCTGCTGAGCGCTATCGGCATCGCGGGGATGGACAGGGCCTTACAGGCCAATGTGATCACCAAGAGCGGGAAGGCGGTGGAGACGGCCGGAGATCTCGACACCCTGCTGCTGGACAAAACAGGCACCATTACAATCGGTAACCGGAAGGCCACCCATTTCTGGCCGGCGCCGGGGATAGACGAAAAGATCTTCATCGACGCCTGTGTACTGTCTTCCCTTGCCGACGAGACGCCTGAAGGAAAATCTATCGTCGAACTGGCGAATATCAACCCACAAACGTTCCAGACCGGGGGCGCGAAATTCATCGAATTCAGTGCCGAAACGCGGTGCAGCGGCATCGACCTCCCGAACAGGAATGCCGGCGCAGATACAATGGCTGATGGCCTGCACATCCGGAAGGGCGCCTTCGACGCGATCCGCAATATCGTCACCCGGGCGGGCAACAACGTCCCCCAAGCGACGGAGCTGAGGGTCAAGGAGATCGCTTCCAACGGCGGGACCCCGCTGGCTGTCAGCCAGAACGGTGTTGCACTGGGCGTGATCGAACTGCAGGATATCATCAAGCCGGGTATCCAGGAGAGGTTCGAACGTCTCCGGAAGATGGGGGTAAAAACCGTGATGGTCACCGGTGACAACCCGCTGACGGCGAAATATATTGCTGAAAAGGCCGGCGTGGACGATTTTATCGCCGAGGCCAAGCCCGAAGATAAAATGAACTATATCAAAAAGGAACAACAGGGCGGCAAACTCGTGGCGATGATGGGTGATGGTACGAATGACGCTCCCGCATTGGCGCAGGCAGACGTTGGCGTAGCCATGAACAGCGGTACGCAGGCGGCCAAGGAGGCAGGCAACATGGTGGACCTCGATAACGACCCGACCAAACTGATCGAGATCGTAGAGATCGGCAAACAGCTGCTGATGACCCGCGGTACGCTGACCACCTTCTCTATCGCCAATGACGTTGCGAAATATTTTGCGATCGTGCCGGCACTGTTCATCACCTCTATCCCGGCCTTGCAGGCGCTGAACATCATGCACCTGAAAAGCCCCGAAAGCGCCATCCTCTCGGCAGTGATCTTCAATGCCCTGATCATCCCGATCCTCATCCCGCTGGCCCTTCGCGGCGTGGCGTACAAACCGATCGGCGCCAGTGCCCTTTTACGGCGCAACCTGCTGATCTACGGGATAGGGGGCATCATCGTACCTTTCATTGGTATCAAGGCCATTGACCTTATATTAGCGTTGTTCATGTAGGGGCGCCTTCGGGCGCGCGCGACTATTCGTTAAGGAGCGCTGAGATCTTTCATCTAATAAATCAAACGAAAATGCGTAAATATATTTTACCTTCCCTCAAGCTGACCGCGGTGCTGATCGTTATCTGCGCCCTCCTGTATCCGCTGCTGATCGCTGCTGTCGGCCGCCTGACGCCCGGTCAGGGCAAAGGCGAGACGCTGATGCTGAACGGAAAAGTGGTGGGGTATGCCAATATCGGGCAGCACTTTTCTGCCGATAACTATTTCTGGAGCCGGCCATCGGCCATCGGCTATAACGCCGCGGGCAGTTCCGGCAGCAATAAGGGGCCCAGCAACCCGGATTATCTGAAAGATGTGCAGGCGCATATTGACAGCTTCCTGGTGCATAATCCCGGCGTTAAAAAAGAGGAGATCCCGGCAGAGCTGGTGACGTATTCCGGCAGCGGGCTGGATCCCGATCTCTCGCCCGCGGGGGCCAAAATACAGGTCAAAAGGGTAGCCGCCGTCCGTCATCTTGACGAAGGCAAACTAAATGACCTGATCGACCGTTATACAGAGAGCCCTTTGTTGGGGATATTCGGACCGGCGCGGGTCAATGTGCTGAAGCTGAATATCGCGCTGGACAAAGGGGAGGTGAAACCCTGACCGGCAGGCCATTAAAGATGCATGAACACTATGCCTGATAAGGACCAGAACGTACAACATTTTCTTGAGCTGATCCGTCAATCGAGGCGCGGCAAGTTCAAAGTGTATATCGGCATGAGCGCCGGGGTGGGGAAGACCTACCGGATGCTGCAGGAAGCACAGACCCTCCTGCGTAATGGCGTGGACGTCAAGATCGGCTTTGTGGAGACGCATGGGCGGAAAGAGACCGAAACGCAGCTGCAGGGATTACCGGTGATTCCCCGCAGACAATTGTTCTATAAAGGCAAGCAGCTGGACGAACTGGACGTGCAGGCCGTGATCAATCTCCATCCGGAGGTGGTCGTGATCGACGAGCTGGCGCATACCAATATCGAGGGCAGCAAGAACGACAAGCGCTGGCAGGACGTCATCGATATCCTGGATGCAGGCATCAATGTCATCAGTGCCGTTAATATCCAGCACATCGAAAGCCTCAATGAGGAGATCCGGAATATCACGGGTATCGAGGTTGGCGAACGGGTGCCGGACAGCGTATTGAAGGAGGCGGATGAGGTCGTGAATATCGACCTGACGGCCGATGAACTGGTGACGCGCCTCAAGGAGGGCAAGATTTATGCGCCCGACAAAATTCCTATCGCCCTGCGAAACTTCTTTCAACCGGAAAAAATACTGCAGCTGCGGGAATTGGCGTTGAAGGAAGTGGCCAGCCAGGTGGAGAGGAAGATAGAAACGGAACTGCCCCGCAATGCCCATCTGCCCGCGGAACGCTTTATGGCCTGTATCAGCAGCAACCACGAGACAGCCAAAAAGGTGATCCGGAAGACGGCCAGACTGGCCAGTTATTACCGTTCCCGCTGGTTCCTCCTGTACGTGCAGACGCCGAAAGAAGACGGCGATAAGATCGGTCTGGCGGCACAGCGGCACCTGATCAACAATTTCAAACTGGCTACGGAACTGGGGGCTGAAGTCATTAGAGAAAAACAAAGTAATATTGCCAGGGGAATCATAGAGGTGGCAAAGCGGCATGGCATCACGACGATCTGTATCGGCAAGCCTCACCTCAATCTCTACAAAGTGATCATGAGCACGGCGGTATTCAATCAGTTGCTGAACAGTCTGGCAGCTTCCGATATCGACGTGGTAATATTATCCTGACAAAAGCCACCGGAGGTGGCTCGTTCGTAAGGACAAACATTAGCGCATCTGCCGGGAATGCGTTAATGTTTGGAAAAACGCATTCCCGGCATGTTAATATGAGCATACGATTAAAAACTAAATTATCTCTCGGGCTGATCTTCCTGTTCATCGTGATCGTGCTGTTTGGCGTGCTGGGATTGTTCTATATTAACCGGCTCAGCGACGAAGGCCGGCTGGTGCTGCAGAATAACCACGAATCACTGGTATATGGCAATCGCATGCTGGAGGCCCTGGAAGATCTGAAGACCGATAAGAACGCCCTGGATATCTTCCGGGACAACCTGAAGAAGCAGCAGGGAAATATTACGGAAGTCGGGGAAAGGGAGGCTACCGACGAGCTGACGAAGAACTTCAACGAGATGCTGATCGATCCTTCGGACTCCAGCAACTATTCGGATATCCGGCGGTCCATCTACAAGATACTGGACCTGAATGAACTGGCCATCCTGCGAAAGAATGGGACAGCGCAGAAGACGGCCGAGAGCGCCAAAGACATCCTGACGATCCTTTTTACCATTCTCACGCTGGTCTCCTTCACCTTCATCTTCAATCTGCCCGGTATTATCTCCGATCCCATCCGCAGCCTTTCAGAAGGGATACTGGCGATTGCGGGTAAGAACTATAAGAAAAGGATCTATCTCAATCAGAGAGATGAATTCGGGGATCTGGCGAATGCTTTTAATATTATGGCAGGAAAACTGGACGAGTACGAGAGCAGCAACCTGGCCAAGATCAAATTCGAGAAGAGCCGGATCGAGACGATCATCAACCAGATGCGGGATGGGATCATCGGCCTGGATGAGAAAAGGAACATCTTGTTCCTCAATGCCGTATCCGAAAAGATGCTGGGGGTAAAGGAGTCGGATATTGCCGGTCAGTATGCACCCGATATCGCGCTGCACAATGACCTGATGCGGACCCTCCTGCAAGAGGATACCGAGAAGAAAGACCTGAAAATATATTGCGATAATAAGGAGAGCTATTTCAGCAAAGACGTGCTGACCGTCACGACTAACAACGAGACCATCGGCCAGGTGATCGTGCTGCGGAATATTACCCCCTTCCATGAATTGAATGAGGCGAAGACGAATTTTATCGCCACCGTCAGCCATGAATTGAAGACACCCATCTCCTCGATCAAGATGAGTGCGCAACTGCTGACCGACCTGCGGATAGGAGAGTTGAATACCGAGCAGCAGGAACTAATCCGCAGCATCACCGATGATGCCGACCGGTTGCTGAAGATCACCGGGGAATTATTGAATATGTCGCAGGTGGAGACGGGAAATATCCAGCTAAAGCTGCAGCCTGCCGATCCGGTGACAATCGTGGACCAGGCCGTCCAGGCGGTCCTCTTTCAGGCGCAGCAGAAGGGTATCCGGATCGATTCGTCCATTGCGAAGGACCTACCCATGATCCAGGCCGATGTAGAAAAGACGTCGTGGGTGCTGATCAATTTCCTGACCAACGCCATCAAGTTTTCCCCCGAGAAGTCGGGTATCGAAGTGACCGCCTCCCGCAGCGGGGATAAGGTTGATTTTATCGTGCGGGATCATGGCAGGGGCATCGACGAAAAATATCTTCCCAGGATATTCGAGCGGTATTTCAAGGTGCCGGGCACGCATGACCGCAATGGGACAGGTTTGGGGTTAACTATTTCAAAAGAATTCATCGAGGCGCAGGGCGGCCATATCTGGGTCAGCAGTCAGCTGGGCGAAGGCAGTCAGTTCGGGTTCAACCTGACGGCTGCGTAAATCAGGGGCGCGTACGCCAGGAGCACCTCATATAGCTGTCTGAAAAACCACCCGATTTGCCCCGTATCCCGGGGCCAATTTTTTATGGTGCGCCATGCATGTGTATCAGCTCTAGGGTGCGAGTCCCGAAGGCGCTTTACAGTAGGGAGCCTTAGCCAAGAGCAAGGGTGTCGTGGGCGACCACGAATCTGAAGGAAGCTG
>Ga0182030_10021575_pt1 | contig 12056 bp, 11 predicted proteins | sample 812S3MmetaG_FD_121299 | JGI IMG/M metagenome (GOLD analysis project Ga0182030, IMG submission 121299) | Permafrost microbial communities from Stordalen Mire, Sweden - 812S3M metaG (Illumina Assembly) | ecosystem: Environmental > Terrestrial > Soil > Wetlands > Permafrost | place: Sweden...
ATATTCTAAGAAAACAGCAAAAAATCGCCCAATAGTTGAAAATTAGGATTTATTCTATGTATAAGTGGAAAAATGCAGACCAGGATTTACAGGATTTTCAGAATGAACAGGAGATTAGTAATGTAGTCCTCCGGTAGAGTTTATACTGAGCCTGCCGAGGTACTCAGGGTGACCGCTCAGGATGACAGAGTAAAGTGTTGCCTGAAAGAATTTTTTAAAATAATTTTCACTACGCAGATACACTGCGCAGAGATATGTTTATTTTGCCTTCATAAAGCAGTAAATAAGCAGAAATGAAAATTTATTGCTAAATATATTAGTAAATGCGATTTTAAAAGGTATTTTTACCCCCGTAAACAAAAAACAACAATATGGCAAACCCAACTGCTGACGAGAAAAAGGAAAAGATGAAAGCCCTCCAGCTCACTGTAGACAAGCTGGACAAGGCCTACGGCAAAGGAACCGTAATGAAGCTCGGTGACTCCCGTATCATTCAGGCTGAGGTGATATCTACCGGCTCTATCGGGCTGGACATAGCACTCGGTATAGGCGGCCTGCCCAAGGGCCGTATAGTAGAGATCTACGGACCGGAATCTTCGGGCAAGACGACCCTCGCTATCCAGGCCATAGCCAATGCACAAAGGATGGGTGGCATAGCGGCGATCATCGATGCGGAGCATGCCTTTGATAAAGAATATGCGATCAAGCTCGGCGTCGATGTCAATAACCTGCTGATCTCTCAGCCAGATGACGGCGAGCAGGCACTGGATATAGCAGAGCATCTGATCCGTTCAGGAGCGATAGACATTATAGTCATTGACTCGGTAGCCGCACTCGTACCGCGCGGTGAGCTCGAAGGTGAGATGGGCGAGTCCAAGATGGGCCTTCATGCACGCCTCATGTCTCAGGCGCTACGCAAGCTGACAGGCTCCATCAGCAAGACACATTGCTGCTGCATATTTATCAACCAGCTGCGTGAGAAGATAGGAGTGATGTTCGGCAATCCCGAGGTCACTACAGGTGGCAATGCCTTGAAGTTCTATGCATCTGTGCGACTCGATATACGCCGTATCGGCCAGATCAAGGACAAAGAAGATGTGATAGGAAACCGCACCAAGGTCAAAGTGGTGAAAAATAAAATGGCGCCGCCATTCAAGACCACTGAATTTGACCTGATGTATGGTGAAGGCATCTCAAAAGTAGGAGAGATCATCGATCTTGGTACTGAGCTTGAGATACTGCAGAAATCAGGTTCATGGTACAGCTATGACGGTACGAAACTCGGACAGGGACGTGAAGGTGTGAAACAAATACTGCAGGATAATCCTGAAATGGCCGCTGATATAGAAAGAAGAATACGCGATAAATATACCCAGGGTATCGAAGTAGTCAAAACGGAAGTGGTAGAAGAAGAAGATTAATACAAATGTGCTAATTCGGCGATTGGAAAATGAAATTCAACTCGCGGATCAAAAATAATAGGGATGAGTATTATGGAACCATGATCTATGTTACTTATCCCTTTACAAAAGGCTGGTGACTTATGAATATATATGCCGGTGGGACTTGTTCTCATCGGCATTTTAGAAGTTTTACTGCTTGGCGTTTTTGGCGTACTCGAGGTCATACTGAGCGCGCATATCTTCGCCTTTGTCCAGATAGAGTTGCGCACGTATGTTGTAGTATTCGGGTTTGGTCTGGCCCATCTCGATCACCATGCTGATGTGGTAGAGCATATTGTCCTTGTCGCCCATTTCTTTGTAGATGTCATACATTTTGAGATGGAGCTTCCAGTCGTTGTCATTATAGAGGCTGGCCAGTTTGAGCATTGGTGATACTTCGCCGTATTTGTGCATTTTGACCTTGGTCATAGCCAGATAGAGAAATGCATCAGCATTGGTTTTGACGAGGTGAATGTAGTGGTTCAGGAGTACTTCGGCAGTGTCGAAGTTATTCATGCGATAGTTGATGACACCGAGATAGAAGTTCGTTTTGTCTATGTCATCTTTGAGGTCTTTGGCCTGCTCCAGATATGATTTGGCACCAGACAGGTCGAGCTCCTCATATTTGAAAACCCCAAGCTCGTAATAGGCTTCGGCTATGGGTTTCATTGAGATGCACTGCTTAAAGTCGGCGATGGATTTGGATTTATCTCCGAGTGCCCTGTAGGCGAGTCCGCGGTGATAGAAGAAGTATATCCTGTTTGGGTCTATGCTTATCGCTTGAGTGTAGTTCTGTACTGCCACATCATACTGGCCGTTATTAGCTGCACTGAAACCTATCTGGAAAAAGTCATTGGCAGTTTGCGGGGCTGCAGACAGCTCTGATGCTGCAAAGCTCAAGAAGACTATAAAGACAACTGCTAATTTTCTCATATCCAGTATTGATACGATAAAAACAGCCGAATGTTACAAGTAGAATTGTGTGGCTTTTGAGAGAAGATCGGAAACTTATTTTTCCTTTCTATAGGTCTCAAACAGGCTCCTCCACTCGATGGTCAGGACACCTATGATTCCTTCGCGGATGATATTGCCGCTCATCTTTGAGACACCCTCGACACGCTCGGTAAAGATGATCGGCACCTCACTGATCTTGAAGCCCAACCTGCGAGTGGCAAATTTCATCTCGATCTGGAAGGCATAACCTACGAAGCGGATCTTGTCCAGGTCTATCGTCTCCAGTACCTTTCTCCTGAAGCACACAAAGCCCGCCGTAGGGTCAGACACACCTATCCTGGTCACAAAGTTGACATAGATGGAGGCACCTTTCGAGATGAAGATCCTGTCCTTGGGCCAGTTTACGAAGCCGCCGCCATCGACATAGCGTGAACCGACAGCCAGGTCAGCGCCATTCACAGCAGCATCGTAGAGCCGCACGAGGTCATCAGGATTGTGAGAGAAGTCGCAGTCCATCTCAAAGATATACTCATAGGCCCGCTCCAATGCCCATCTGAATCCCGCTATATAGGCAGTCCCAAGTCCTTGTTTACCAGCACGTTGTATGAGAAACAATCTCCCCTGAAATTCATTCTGAAGTGATTTGACGATATCGGCGGTGCCGTCAGGCGACCCGTCGTCTATGATCAAAAGGTCAAAAGCTTTTGGCAGCGAAAATACTTTTCTCACCATCCGCTCTATGTTACCTTTCTCATTATAAGTCGGTATGATTACGAGGCTGTCTGACATGATGGGCAAATATAGAGTAATACAAGATAGTTCAAAATTAAAAGTACCTTAATAAAGTCTTTCAACGGGTTCCATGCATACATAATATGCTCTTAAATCGAGATATTTGAAGCATCTTTCGGTTGCCTCGCGGGGCAATACAAAAAAGATACAATAGTTTTTTTTAACACTAAAGACACATCGGTCCCCGATATCGATTTACGCTTAAACCTCTCACCATGCGAGTCCTGACATTCATATTACTATCCATCTGGGCGGTCTGGTGCCTCATTGTTTTCATCGTGCTATGCCTCATCCTGTTTCCTGTGCTGGTGCTCGCAGTGCTGTCGGGCAGCGATCGCATCATACGCCTCGCTCACTTCGCTCCTACCAGGCTGGCGCGGGTAGCGCTCTGGCTCTGGGGCATCAGGCTCGAGATCAGGGGCCGCGAGCTCATAGACCCCGATGGCCAGTATGTCTATGTCAGCAATCACAGCTCTCTGCTCGACGCTGTGGTGGCTGGCGCTGCGATACCCAACTACCTCAAGTTTCTCGGCAAGGCCGAAATGCTCCAATGGCCTGTGCTCGGCTATCTCCTGAGTCACTTCTATGTAGCAGTGCAGCGTCAGGACTCCACTGACAGGGCACGCAGCATGGCTATCATGGAGGAGAAGATCAGCACCGGCTGCTCCTTCTTCATCTGCCCTGAGAGCACCTGCAATACCACTGGTCAGTTCCTCACCCGCTTCTACAATGGCGCCTTCCGTCTCTCTGCCGATACCGGAGTGCCATTAGTACCCCTTACCTTCGTCGGCTCGGGAGATCGATGGCCGCGCGGACAGGTCATGATACATCCCGGCAGGCTCATCGTCTATTGGCATCAGCCCATACCCGCAGAGAACTTCCAAGGCGACAAACTCGCCGAAGGCCGGGAACAGGTCGAAGCCATCATCCACGCTGACCTCCTGCTCCACTATCCCGCCGGCCACTATTAGTCATGCGCTGGCTGTTAATCCCCCTTTAGAAAGGGGGTTAGGGGGATTTGACTCACCATCAGCTACTATTTCGTTAAAAATTTTGCTAAAAAAGCCCTTTCACCCTCAGAGATACTCACTCCGCCCCTCATGGGCTTTGTGTACCCGCCAAATTGCCTATATTTGCCGACTTTCGCAAAAGTGTTAAATTCAATTTTTTAGTGAGCGAAAGGAAAATATTTTGACCAAAAGGCGTTTAAAGCACAGCCCGAAAATGAGCTTAAAAGAATCGATCGACCTCTCCAAACTACCCAATCATGTAGCCATCATCATGGATGGCAACGGGCGTTGGGCCAAGGAACGAGGTAAGAACAGGCTCTTCGGTCATACCAACGGGGTCAAATCGGTACGCGAGACGGCGGAGGGCTGCGCAGAGCTGGGGGTCAAATACCTGACGCTGTATGCTTTCTCTACGGAGAACTGGAACAGGCCTATACTCGAGGTGACAGGGCTCATGGACCTGCTGCTCAGGACCATCATGGCAGAGGTGAAAACCCTGCAGGACAATAACATCAGGCTGCGCACTATCGGTGATATCGACGCGCTGCCCGGCAATACTGCCCGCGAACTGCGCGTAGCCATGGAGCAGACAGCAGGCAATACGCGCATGGACATGATACTGGCGCTCAACTATAGCGGCAAGGCCGACATAGTACAGGCGGTGAGGACGATAGCAGAAGACGTGAAGGAAGGCAAGATAAAGGCCGCTGATATAAATGACCGGATGGTGGATGAACATCTCTATACGGCGGGCATTCCCGATCCGGAACTGATGATCAGGACGAGCGGTGAGCAGCGTATCAGCAACTTCCTCCTGTGGCAGTTGGCGTATACGGAGTTCTATTTTACGGAGAAGTTCTGGCCGGATTTTGATCGCGAGGAGCTGTATCAGGCCATCCTCACGTATCAGGCCAGGGAGCGGAGGTTCGGCAAGACGACAGAGCAGATACAGGGGCAGTAAACATAAAGGAATTTGAAAATTCGGCGATTTGAAAATTTGAAAATGAAATACAAACGATAGGCGACCATCAAGGTCTCTACAAGGGCAAAAGGGAATTTCGTTTTTTATTAAAGAAAGAAAGTGAAGCAAAGCAACTCAGTGTTACATAAATTCGGTTTTTTCAGGCTTGGGGTTTTCCTGCGCTTCCTCTTATTCGGTTTACTCGCCATCTCTTCTGTGTACCTCAATGCACAGGACAGCACCGCCCTCGTAGTAGACTATACCAAGCCCAAAGAATTTTCCATAGCAAATATCAAAGTCACCGGTACCGAAAACGACAAGACCATCCTCATCTCACTCTCCGGCCTCAGGCAGGGACAGAAGATCAAAATACCTGGCGAAGACATTCCGAAGGCGATCAAAAACCTCTGGAAGCAAAAGCTCTTTACCGACGTATCTATCAACGTAGACAAGATAGTAGGAGATCAGGTGTTTCTGATGATCGTAGTGTCGGAGCGCCCGCATATCAAGGGATACAGCATAGTAGGGGTGAAAAAATCTGATGCAGACGACATTCACAAAAAGATAGACCTGCGCACAGGTGAGATATTCACTGACAATAAAAGGCTCAAAGCGATCGAGGTTATCAAAAACTACTATATCGAAAAAGGCTTCCTCAATGTCAAAGCAGATGCCAAAGTTTCAAAGGACTCAGTGCTGAAGCGCACCATCAATGTGAAATTTTATGTCGATAAAGGCGAACCAGTCAAAATACGCGCCATCAACTTTGTGGGCAATAAGGTCTTTAGCGAGCCGGCGCTAAGGCAAAAAATGAAAGAGACCAAAGAGCGGGTCAAGTTTGATATGGACAGTATCCTGCAGTTTCGCAAGAACCTCAAAAGATATGGCTATCATCACAAGTGGTACGAAATACCGGGCAGCCTGACCCCTACAGAGTGGTACCACTATCTGGAGCATTATATCAATATGAATATCTTCAAAGCGTCCAAGTTCAAACGCAAGGATTATGAAGATGACAAAAAGGCCGTCATTGACTTCTACAATACAAAGGGCTACCGTGATGCCCGTCTCACCTTTGATACCGTATATCACGCTCATCTGCCATCAGGAGAGGTGGACCCCAATAACATTATCATTGATATCAAGGTCGATGAAGGCAGGAAATATTATTTCCGCAATTTCTTCTTCAATGGCAATACAAAATATCCCGACTCACTGCTGTCCAAGATCCTGAATATACATCGCGGAGAAGTATACAATAGCAAAGCACTGGAGGAAAAACTTTTTTCCAATCCTAATGGCGGCGACGTGAGTTCGCTCTACATGAATGACGGATATTTGTTCTTCAATATCCAGCCTATGGAGGTCAAGGTAGATGGTGACTCGATAGACATTGAGCTGCGTATCACAGAGGGCCCTCAGGCTACTATCAATGAAGTTCGCATCATCGGCAATACAAAAACCAACGAGCGTGTCATCAGGCGTGAGCTCCGTACACTCCCCGGCAATAAGTTTAGCCGTGAGGACCTCATACGTTCACAGCGCCAGATCGTCGCGCTGGGGTATTTCGATCCTCAGCAGCTCGATGTTGTTCCTATACCAAATGCAGAAAATGGAACGGTCGATATAGAATATCGTGTTACAGAAAAACCATCCGATCAGCTCGAGCTCTCTGCGGGATACGGTGGTACTACCGTAGGGCTTACAGGTACACTGGGTGTTACATTCACAAACTTCTCCCTGCGTAACATCATTGATAAAAAAGCCTGGAACCCGCTGCCTACCGGTGACGGACAGAGGTTCAGTATCAGGGTGCAGTCTGGTGGCAAGACGAGCCAGTTCTATACTGCGTCATTCACTGAGCCATGGCTGGGCGGCAAAAAACCTAACTCACTTACTTTTGCATTCAACCGTACAGATATAGTCTCCTTTGCCAATGGACTTAGTGAGCCGTCTACCGGACATTATTTCTCTACAGGTGGTACTGTATCATGGGCTACCAGATTGAAGAAGCCTGATGATTATTTCACTTTTGAGACAGCGCTTACCTATGCCTATTATCAGATCAATAACTCTTCTTACCTGCCTATATTCAATACAGGTACAGGAAATGGAGATGGCGTCGCACACAACCTGAACCTCTCGCTCATCCTGAGCCGGAATTCATTGGATCAGATATTGTATCCTAAGCATGGTTCCAGCTTTATGATCTCAGCTCAGGGTACTTTGCCATATTCACTTATGTTGCCAAGCCTGCGTAGGACTAACTATCTGAATGACTCACTTTCTCCTGAGGTCAGGTATAGACTGGTTGAATTCTTTAAGATCAAGTTCTTCGCTGATTGGTATACGACGGTATATCAAAACCTTGTATTCCGTGCTTCTGCCAAACTGGGTTTCCTCGGTACATACAACCAGAAACTGGGAGTTTCACCATTCGAGCGCTTCGAAGTAGGCGGTGACGGTATCAGTACCTTCAATATATTGGGTAAAGAGATCGTACGTCTGCGCGGATATGACATTATTAGCCCGACCTCGCCGCCGGCTACCATAGCAGGCGCTACTATATTCAATAAATATACGGCAGAGCTCCGATATCCAATATCACTTAATCCTTCGGCCACGATATTCCTGCTTGTCTTCCTGGAGGGTGGCAATACATGGCAGGACATAAGCGACTATCGACCATATCAGCTCGATAAATCGGTCGGTCTGGGTATACGTGTGTTCCTGCCTATGTTCGGGCTCCTTGGTCTGGATTACGGTTTCCCTCTGGATCATGTGATCTATAGCAGTGGTGCTGCGTCTAACCCTAACGGTAAGGTCAATATCATCTTAGGTCAGGAGCCGGAATAAGGTTTTGTTTAGAACATATCGATCAGGTCATAAAATAGCTTGACAATGGATTTAGACTTTGGAAAAGATATAGTACTCGAAAATGAAAGAGTACTCATCAGGCCGCTGGTTTCAAAAGATATTGAGCATTTGCTCAATGTAGCTACCGAAGACAAAGACCTGAATCGGTTCTCACCGGTACAAATTTATTCCCCTGAACTTTTGACGCAATACATAGAAAATGGCCTGAAAGAAAGGCACAATGACCTACGCTATCCTTTCATCATATTTGACAAGAAGTTTAATGCCTATGCGGGGTGTACCAGTTTCCTCAATATATCTAATAAGGACAAGCGCCTGGAGATAGGTTCGACATGGATCGGTAACCGGTTTCAAAAAACGGGACTCAACAGCAATTGCAAATTCTTATTGATGTCATATGCCTTTGATCATCTGGGGTTCGAGCGGGTGGAACTCAAGACAGACGAAAGGAATGTAAAATCAAGAAAGGCCATTGAAAAAACAGGAGGAAAGTTTGAAGGAATATTGCGCAGCCATACCGTGATGAGTGATGGCTTCAGGAGAAATACAGTATACTATGGCATCCTGTCTGAGGAGTGGAAAGTACTAAAGACTCAATTTAGGGTACAGGAATAGGCATCTCTATTTCGCATATATATCTGTCAATATCCTTTGTGCAATGAAAGGCTTGTAATGGTCCGGATCATAGTAATTGGATTTTGATTCGGTTATCTCATTTTTGCCGGAATAATCATATACAGAAGTGTGGCCGAAAACATCGATGAGGGATTTCAGATCGGCCGGGTTGAACTTTTTCTGATCATAGAGCGGGTTGATCACTATTTTTAATTTTGTGTTGTTTTTGTCCAGGATGCGTTTGATCTCATTCAGCATTTCGATCTGTTTTGACTCTATCACTACATTTTGAGTTTCCATTTCCTTTGGCCTTTCATCAAACGCTTCGTTCTTAAATACATAATATTTCAGGCTGTCAGTCTTCAGGAGGCTATCGTATCTCTGATAATAATAGTCATTCTTATAGGATTCAGTCCTGACATACCCGGGCTCTATCGCAAAAATATCGCGCATGTAATTTTTTATTTTCCCGGTAAGCATAAAGTCAATATGCTTAAAGAAAAAGAAATTAATGAAATAGCATTTGACGAAAGCAGCCTGATATGCATATTTTGATTCACCTGATATGTCAGGATGCTTGATATGTATCACGTCAAATTCATTCTCTGTTTTTGAAAAAAGTGTTGCATCACAGATCCATAGAATATTTTTAACTTTTATGTTTTGACGGTCCAGATATTTCACTTTATTGTATACGCCATAAAGCGTTTCAGATGCTGCGTCAAAATGATAAGCCTTAGCATGACCACCCAGAAAGGATTCCCATATATCGCACCTGTATACAAACGAACGGGAACTTCCCAATATATACGAATCGGGTATGTCTTTTTTTGCCAGTCTTTCTTTCAGGTTCTCTACGCTTGCCAGCTCGCGATTTAGCTCCCAATGCTGCCAGTTATAGTAATTCTCAAAATGATAGGTGTGTATTACTTTAAAAGGGTCAGTGACAAAATATATGGTCAGTAATATGGGTAAGGGGAAAACTATAAGTAAGGCCTTTAAAAAGAAAGATCTCCCTGTGCACATGATAGAAATATTGATTTAAATATATAGAGCATGGCCGGTGGCAAATGCAAGCTATGATAATAACACTAAAGAAATGCTAAGCCTTAACGAGGGTATAGATAGCAATATATATTGACTTTGATGCAATATTTATACTCATTGTATTCCATTTGAATGTGTTAATGTAAATAAAAGACTTGCTTGTTTATCACTTAATATATTTTAGGTATTTTCAGCGACTAATAATTTTAGACTAAGTATGTTAAGTTTTAATGAGCTGCGCAAACAAATAAAAAAACCTGTTGATCCTGCATTACCTTCTATAAAGATCGGAATAGTAGGCGACAGTCCTACCCAGTTTCTTAATCAGGCGATCAGAGGCTACGGTCTTACACAAGGTATTGCATTTGATATATTGGAGGCGGATATCGATCAGATAGATCAGCAGATACTCATACCCGACTCTGAGCTTAATGAATTTAAGCCGCGGTATATATTGATATTCGAATCTGTGTATCTTTTACGTGATAGATTCTATAGTCTCTCTGCCTCGGATCGTATCTCTTATGCAGAATCATACAAGGACAGGATACGGTCGTTATATATGGCAGCGGCACGTACCGGGGCCAAGGTCATTTGTTTTAGTTATCCCATGATATCAGATGGGGTTTTTGGCAATTATGGATATAAGACCAAATTGTCATTTACTACACAGCTTATCCGCATCAATGCAGCTTTGGCTGAGTTGGCAGTCGAGCTGAAAGATCTGTTTGTGATGGATACAGCAGCCCTTGCTGCCAGCCAGGGACTGGAAAATATTACTCAACGCAATCTGTATATCAATAGCGGATTACTTTATCAGCCCGATTTCTATGCTGTCATAGCAAAACATATTACCGACCAGATCATGGCCATCATAGGCAGATTTAAGAAATGCCTGATACTCGACCTTGATAACACAACATGGGGCGGCATCATAGGTGATGATGGTATCGAAAACATACAGATCGGTTCACTTGGCACTGGCAAAGCATTCACCGAATTGCAAAAATGGGCCAAGCAGCTGAAAGAGCGCGGCATCATACTCGCTATATGCAGCAAGAATACTGAGTCAGTCGCCATGGAACCCTTTGAGAAGCATCCTGACATGGTATTGCGGCTGAAGGATATCGCAGTATTTGTGGCAAACTGGGAAACCAAAGTGGACAATATCCGCCATATACAGTCTATATTGAATATTGGTTTTGATTCAATGGTCTTTTTAGATGACAATCCTTTTGAGAGAAATATGGTGCGGAGTAGTATTCCTGATATCACGGTACCGGAACTGCCCGAGAATCCAGAGGAATATATGCCATTCATCATCTCACAGAATCTTTTTGAAACAGCTTCACTAAGCGAAGGGGATGAGAGCCGCACCGCACAATATCAGGAAGAAGCAAAAAGGGCGGCACTCCAAAAGTCATTTCTGAATGAAGATGAATTTCTCGAAAGCCTCAATATGGTATCAGTGGTCCGGCCTTTTGATAAATTCAATATACCCCGTGTGGCACAGCTCACTCAGCGTTCGAATCAGTTTAATCTGCGGACCATCAGATATTCGGAAGAAGAAGCGGCCAAAGTAGCTTCAAGCGATGACCATATTACCCTCACATTTACTCTTGAGGATAAGTTTGGCGATAGCGGTTTGATCGCGATCATTATACTCGAAAAAAGAAAGGATACATTTTTTATTGATACGTGGCTCATGAGCTGCAGGGTATTGAAACGCGGCATGGAAAACTTTACGCTCAATACTATTGTGGAAATAGCAAAAAGAGAGGGCGTCGGTGAAGTGATAGGGGATTATATACCAACCAAGAAAAATCAAATGGTGCAGGACCATTATAAAAACCTTGGTTTTACAGAAAAAGATGGCAAATGGATACTAGATGTGAATAATTATATAATATTACCTAATAAAATAAGCGCTCAATAATGACAACACAGGAAGTACTCGCCAAGGTAACTGACATTTTCAGAGACGTACTGGATGAAGATAATATAGTATTGAAACCCGAAACTACTGCCGATGATGTCGAAGAGTGGGACTCACTGACCCACATACAGATCATAGTGGCCATAGAAAAGCGCTTTGGCATTAAATTTTCTACTGCCGAAATAAATGGCTTTAAGAATGTAGGCGAAATGAGTGATGCTATCGTAAAAAAGAAAGTATAATACTAAGCCTATTACTATATAAATAGATTTTCTGTAACAGACCACACCAATGTTATTCAATTCAATCTCATTTGCGATCTTTTTTCCGGTAGTAACATTGCTGTATTTTGTACTGCCATATAAATGGCGCAACCTGCTGCTTCTGCTCGCGAGTTGCTTCTTTTATATGTTTTTTAAGCC
>Ga0182030_10021577_pt1 | contig 12056 bp, 8 predicted proteins | sample 812S3MmetaG_FD_121299 | JGI IMG/M metagenome (GOLD analysis project Ga0182030, IMG submission 121299) | Permafrost microbial communities from Stordalen Mire, Sweden - 812S3M metaG (Illumina Assembly) | ecosystem: Environmental > Terrestrial > Soil > Wetlands > Permafrost | place: Sweden...
ACCATCAATGGAGCGCTCACTGCAAATAGCGGCGACGTCAACCTGACGAGCAATGCCGGCAATAGTAGTCCATTGGGGTTGACTTTCGGAACCGGTGCTTCAGTTTCTGCAAGCGGCGCCGTAAACTTCGATAACATAAACAGTCCTGGAAACATCACCGTCAGTGGTGCCGGTGATATCACCGGTGCTACAGTGAATCTAAATGGTGGGTCCGTGTCGGTCAATGTTAATAGCGTCAACGGCAACATCAATTTGCCGGCAAGTAATGTAATCAGCGTTTTCTTGCACACAGCAAAAGGCAATCTCGTTTTCACCAGCGATGTAAATACCAGCGTCGATGCAGGTGCAATCGATATTTCTGCTAATGGTGGTTCGCTCAATGTGCAGAATGTGATCGCCAGTTCAAATAGTGCCGCACCTGGTGGCACTATAACTCTTCTAGGTCTCAATGGTATCAGCGGGCTTACTGTCATGTCTGAGGGCAGCAATGCCGCTAACGGCGGCGTCATTAGCCTGAATTCCAGCAATGGCGTAGCTGTTTTCAACACGATCTCGGCAAACGCCAACGGCAGCGGCAATGGTGGTAGCATCGTCAGCATAAGCAAAAACATGACACTGTCTTCGGCTACAGTGGAAGCGTCGAGTTTGGCTGGGGGTAACGGTGGCACAATTAGCATCACCACTACTAACTCTAATCCGTTGAGTGTGGGACCGTCGTCGAGTCAAATTTTAGCCAATGGCGTTAATGGTGGTTTCATCTCTCTGTACAGCGCCGGAGGTTATTCTATCGCTAATGGCTCAACGGTAGCCGCAAATGGTAGCACCGGATCCGGTGGCAAGCTGTTGTTGAGCATGTACCCGTTTGATAGCAATACATTGACAGTGGTAAATAACGGAAATCTTGAGGCTAATAACAGTGTTTCCAACTCAGGAGTCATTGGCTTTGATTCCGGTGCTGCCGAAAACATCAGCATTAGAGGAACCGGCAGCTTGCTTGGTGGTGCAGATGTGCGCCTGGGCGATCTTAGCAGCAGCACTCTGGCGCTTTTGGCGGCACCGGCAGGACTGGCTGTCGTTACTCAGTCATCAATATTGAACAATCTCGATGGTAATGCGCACCTTACCGGTCTTACTTTCAATAGTACTGGCAATTTGCAGTTGCCGAAGACTTTGAACCTGACAAACGCCACCGGAAATGGTTCGACGCTGACAATCGTTGCCGGCGGTACAGTTAGTTTCGGCACTCTCATCGATAATGCTTCCGGCAGCGGGACCAAAGCCGGTACGATAACAATCAATGCCGGAACCGGTGTAACGGCCAATTCGATTTCTGTAAATGGTCTGAATGGTGGAAGTGGTGGCAACATCACGATCAACTCGCCTAAAAACAGCGTCAATATTGGCAGCATTTCCGCGACTGGCGACGGGGCTGGTGGCAACGTCACCATCGATCCTGCCAACGTGAATATTCAGTTTATCAATGTATCATCGACGCACGGAGCCGCAGGTGGCATACAGGTCACAGCCACAAATGGCATCTCTGGCGATACCTGGCAAGCAAGCGGTAACACCGGCGGCGGTATCTATATCACTGCGCCTAATGTTAGCCTGAACAATCTTTCTGCAACCGGTAATTCCAATGGCGGAAACATTGTGATTAGTGCATTCAATCATGCCAACATCAATAATCTCTCCGTCATCAGTCAGAACGGACGGGGCGGTTATGTTCAAATTACAGCAGGAACCATCAATGCCGGTACTTTTACCGCGGGCGGTAATTCCAGCGGCGGACGCATCTTTATGAATGCCGGTCAAATCAACGGCAATTCGTTTGATGCTAGCGGCGGCAATGGTGGCATCGTCGAATTGACCGGCGGAAACGTAAACGTTAACAGTCTTGGCGCAAATGGAAACAGTGGTAATGGTGGCACAATCCAGATAAACGCAAGCAACACATTCTCTGCCAATGAAGTTTCAGCTAATGGTGGAAACCAGGGCGGACAGGTCTTCGTAAATGCAAACGGGATCACGATATCCGATGTCGAAGCTCGTGGTGACGGCACCGGCGGTGTGGTCGGCTTGACAGCTAACGGTATTTTGACAGCTAACACCATTAACGTCAGTGGCGGTGGCTCCGGCGGACAGGTCAATCTGCGTGCTGGGGAGGCCATTTACACGGGCTCAATATCTGCTACCGGTGATAGTGGCAATGGCGGCTCTCTAATTGCCACAGCACCGCTCTTTTCCTCAAGCGGTTATATTGTCCTATATGGAGCAGGCAACCTTCTCGGAACAGTCGATATCAATGCCAGTACGATACTCCTGGCTCACCCGATCCAGATCGGTCGCAATGTGTTCATCACACCAGGTCAAACGAATCTGGCTCTGTCGGCAGCGGCGGCTCCTGTTTTGACCAACATCGATCAGAGCTTCATTGATTCAGTAGGTGCAAGAGCCGAGACAGATTTCACTCCTGTCAATAAATGGAGCTTGAACAAAGCGCATGATGATCTCGAAGATTTCAACAACAAGAAAGTCTTGAGAGGTCATGTCACAAGAAAACTCAAGAAAGAATACGGAGCGACCTTGGCTAGCAGCGAAATCGACAATGCCACTATCGCTGAGCTTTCTCAGGCAGGAATTGAAGTCGGGCCAGGTAGCGGCGGTAGCTTCCTCAACTTGAATAGAGGCAACGTGCTCATCAACGCTGTTAAGGATATGACTGTGCGTACGCACGAAGGCGATATCAAAATTGCGTCTGGTTCGCTGGTCTATGTGATTGAAACAGGCAACGACGTTGCCGTGTTTGATTTCTGCGACAACGGAGTCGGTAAGGTCAATGTTCAGAGCGGCGGCAAAAATATTCATATGAGTCCTGGCACCGAAGTGGTGCTAACCAGGACGTTCAATGCGAAATTTGAACAGGTGAGCCCTGCTGCGAAAGTAGCTTCGCGCAATGTCGTGTCCAGCGACCTCGGTGGTGGCATCAGCGCATTTCAAACGGATTTCTCGATCATGAGCGCTCTGGAAGAAATTAGCTATCTTCATGGACTTGCTGCCACTGGACAGCTGAATGACCATCATATGTCGGAGAAGGTTCTAAAAACGGCGGCGGCACTGCAGGTGGTGACAGGCTATCGTGGGGCTTATATACCGGGTGGTCGGCAAGTGGCAGAGAGCAGCCAAACCCATTGAGCTGATCTCAAAGAATTTCAAGTGCAGTTCAATTTGCTCTCGCGATGATTGAACTCTTGACTTGATTTGCTCGTCTTAAAGAACAGAAGGATGCTGAAGCTTTCTTCTTTGTTCAAGAGCGGGGCAAATAATATGAAGCAGGAAGAAAAACCTGAGATTGAAGACCACGATCAAAGATTCAAGCTCATGCTGCAGGAATTCTTTGAGGATTTCATGCGTCTATTTTTGCCGCAGCAGGCGGAGCTCTTTGATTTTGAGCAGATTAATTGGCTTGATAAAGAGCTTTTCACCGACCCACCTACTGGTGGGCGCAGGCATGCTGACCTGGTTGCTGCATTGCAGAGTAAGGGGCAGGAGGCTCTGCCTAACTCAGTTGATCGTGATGCCACGCTTGCATTGGTGCATGTGGAGATAGAATCTGCTGATTCGGTCGAGAGCCTGCGTGCTCGAATGCTCAATTACTATGCCCAATTGAGAGTTCGTTACAACAAACCTGTGCTTCCCGTTGCACTGTACTTGCGTGTCGGACTAAAAGGTATTGGCATCGACGTTTATGAGGAAACCTTTCAGGGCCACCGGATATTGCGTTTTGAGTATTCTTATATAGGGCTGCCGGCGCTTGATGCTGAAAAATACTGTATGGACGACAATCCCCTGGCAATTGCATTATCGTCGTTAATGAAGAGCCCACAAGCTCGGAAGGTAGAACTTGTCGTCATAGCACTCCAGCGTTTGCTAGAATTAGAATTAACTGACCGACAACGATGGCTTCTTTGCGATTGCTTAATGGCTTATTCGAAATTGGACAAAGAACAGACCGAGGAGCTTAAGAAAATCATGACGAGTGAACCTAATAAATCGACTTTTCCTTATGTACGAACGTTCTTTGACGACGGGCTTCTTGAGGGGCGCAAGATCGGTCGCGAGGAAGGGCGTGAGGAAGGGCGTGCAGAAGAGCGTGAAGAAGGACGGCGACAAATTCTTGAGATGATTGAGACTATGATTTCTACACGCTTTGGTAGCTTGAGTGAGCTTTCAAGGGATAAATTACGTTTGCTTCCAAAAGATAAACTAAAGGAGCTCGGTCCATTGATTCTCCAAGCGGATAATTTGAAAGATTTGGGGATCGGCTGAATCTTCGAACACAATTTGGGAATGGTTGGTGAATCAGCTTCTCTCTAGAATTACTTGAAGGCCTCGGCGCTGGGGGGAACACGATAAACTCAGTGTCTGCCTTGACCTTATTTTGACTCTTTGTACCATTGTAAAACGCCTGCTGATGCGCCACTATTAGCCCAACGACACCTCTAAAGATTGAATATAAAACAACTAGCACAACAGGAAATATTATTTCCTCCGGTGAAAACCTGATAGCAGGCAACTACAGCATTAAACGACCGGCTACCGAGCATTCGCAAATCGATGATTTTAGCGGGAAGCACGATGTTTCAACCGATCTCCAACTCAATTCGCCCATTTGGCAAATATTTCACCCGAAAATAAGTATGGAGACGTCCGGTGACAAGACCTTGCCGCCTGTGCATTCAGACTTGCAGGTGCTGCATAATCTACCGTCTTTCAATTTTTTAAAGCCGCAGCACGTATTGGTATTTAGTCTAGATTCGACAGCACAGATCGGTCCTAAAGACAGCGCATCCAGTCATGGCGATGTATATGCTTCGATAGACAGACACCGACCTTTCAATATTGTGGATATAGAAACCAAAGCGAAGAAATAGTGCGGTGGACAAATCTAGCGGTAGCCATTTTCGGCAGGCTGATTCTTGTTGTCCGCATCTTGGCATGCGCGGCGATAACCATCTCATATGTACTCAAGTCGCCCACTTAAAAGTGGATCGAGCCGTTCCATTAGCTGTTCCAGAGCCCTCACTGAGCTCCCCGAGCTTTCTCAGATGTTACCCATGTCGTTCCCTCAAGAGGATATGCTCCAGTCCGGGCGCCTTAAAGTCCCGGTGACGGTCGCTGTTTTAGGGCGACAGGTGGTAGACTAGACCGCGCATTTGAATCGTGCGCCCCTGTCTATGTAATAGGTCGAGCTTATGGTCATATCTTTCTTAAGAGGCATCTTGCAAGCCCGCGAGATTTCCGGCGGCGCAGCAGATAAGTTAGTCATTGACGTAGGTGGCGTGGGCTTTGAAGCGCTCGTGGCGAGGACAACAAGCGCGCAAGTCGGCGAAGTCGGCGATGAAGTGACTATCCACACGTCTTTATCTATTAGAGAAACAGAGTGGCAGCTTTTCGGCTTCGCCTCCACCGAAGAAAAGGAAATGTTCGGTCTGCTACAGTCTGTGACGGGGGTGGGCCCGAAGATGGCTTTGTCTCTCGTTGGAACCCTGGGACCGCCCCGAATCGCTGACGCCATCGCAGCTGGCGACCAGAAAACGCTCAGTCAGGCGCCGGGCGTGGGTCCGAAAGTTGCGCAAAGAATGATTTTGGAACTAAAATCAAAGACAGAGGAATGGCAAGTTCGAAGAGGCGGCGCTAGCGACACTGTCTCTAAGAGCGCTAATCGCGACGAAGCGAAGTTGATTCTGGAAGAACTGGGTTATACGCTTACCGAAATCAATCATGCCTTTAAGCGCTTGCCAGATGATACCAGTGACACTGACGTTGAGATGATAGTTCGACAAAGTTTGAAAGTCTTGGGCACAAGTGAGCGTTAGGTTATGCAATCTGCCAACAAAGCTACACAGACTCTAGCACTGCGGATCGGGTTGCTGGAGCTCGCGATAGTTTTAGTCGGGTTGATTTTTGTCCGGAAGGAAATTTATTTGCATGGGCAGTTCAATGCGATGTTCTTGCAGTGGCAAGAGTATGCAATTCTTTTCTTGATTTTTCTTGATGGCGCGTGCCGTGGATTCGCTGAGCGCCTGACTAACGGCAAATTTCTCAGCCCGTTTCGAAATCGCGCTCTGCGATTTCTTTTGCCCCTTACACTTTTCCTTTTTGTGGCATGCGCATCACTATGTGACCAGGTCAATTGGGCGGCAATGCACCAACAGTGGTGGCGCGATGCGGGTGTGTTAATTCTTGCTTCTGGAGTTTTTCTTTCGATTAGAGAGCTCAAAACCAGACCAAAAGGATTGGAGATCGCTGCATCTGATTCCGCCGTTTTTTTACTGCCCAAGTCGTTCGTCAGCGAAGACCCCGATCAAGATTCAGTCACAGCTAGCAATAACGCCCATGGGAGCGCGGGCGTCCCGCCCGCTTTTGCGGTCCCCTCTAGCAAAAAAACGGACCCCAGCAACAATGATGCCCCCGGCAACAACGATGCCGCCATTGCAGCGGTCGCCACAGCCAACCCGGCAAGCAACGCAGACATCGTTCCCGAAGGACCCTGGAAAAGCGTCAGATATCCCGATCGAAGCGCCATACTAATTGAACTAGTCGGCATATCGATGGCACTGGCGGCCTGGCTTCCATTGCTGACACTGCCCGGTCTAATCGTCGCATTCAAATGGGAAATTGCCGATTTGGAAGCGTTCAGAATCCGCAAGCTAGGCCAAAAGTACATCAATTACGCGGAAGAAACTTGGTTTCTCATCCCTTACATTTATTGAATAGCAATAGCAAACCCATGCAGGAAGAAGGCGAATTACCAGTAAAAGCAGAAGACGCCGTCAGTCCCACGTCCCTTTCGCTAACACGCGAAGAGCGGCTTAGAGCCAACTTGAACCGCCTTCAGGAAAAGTCATTCATTAGCACGCTCGTGAAAATTTCGTTGCTTTTGTTCTTCTTATTAACAGCCTATTTCACAGCCATTTTTTCCTTCGCTCGTGCGTCCACGCTTTTCGGACAAGCATTGTTCCCAGCTTTGCTTTTCGTTGGTGCAGCAATTTACGTCGTTCGACAGAACAAGAATCAGGAAAAGCAAGCACCCTCAAAAATCGTTTCCTTCGCCGCTGCGGCGGTTACTGATGTATTGAAAAGCAACTGGGATAGAATCGATTACTATTCGCGCTTGTACGTTTACGCCTCGCCCGAGTTAGCTTCGCAAATTCATGATAAACGAAAACTGTTGAACCAGGTGCTTGAAGAACGCCAGGAAGCTCTGGGTGATTTCGTTGATATTGAACAACTTGAATTGCGCATTCCGCGTTTTCAACTCGTGCCCTCTTCCGTAATGGAGCTGACGGGGATTCTTCGATGCAGGCAGGCGACTGTACCAATTGTGATTCTCGTGAACGTATCGAAGGCAGAGCTCACTCTGGATGGAATAAAAGTCATAAAGAAAGAATTGATCAAAGAGGAATTTGTCAAAGAGATAAGCGTAAATCCAATTGATGCTAGCCAGTCTCAGGAAGTCGCCCAGCGGCTGTCACTTGAATCGAGCCTGGCCTCAGAATCTACCGAGCAAATCCTTGAATTGGATAAATCTCATAAGCTGCCTGAAGCTGAGCTTGGCGAAATTGATGATGCGTAGGCGTGACATACTGTGCCACACGAATCGCGCTTGACAAGCCTCTGTAAATCCCCTTTTGAACCGGCTTTTCTGCGGTTTGAACTTAATTAGATCTAAGTTGCATTGTGAAAACGTGTTGTTCAAGCCTGTCCTGCCTAAATCAATTCAAACATTAAACGCTGCAAAGTAATCCCAGTGAGCGATTCCTAATTTAATTCGAGGATGTCAAGTCCTTTACTTCTGCGCCACTCCGACAAATACTGTTCTTACATGGTTTTACTGTTGCGGAGGCGGAAAGCGCTTCCAGGCTAAAAGCTGAGTCGACGTAAAAAGGGCGGGGAAGTTTTAGCTTCTTCCAAAACAAATAAAGTATATTGCCAGCTCGTTCTAAATGACGACATGGCGGTGGCGGCATCTAACTAGGATTGATGGAGGTAAGCAAATGTACGACACGGAATTAACCGCAGACGAGAGACAGTGCCTGAGAATGTGGTTCCGTCAAGCGATTGCTCAAGTGGAAATGGACGAGGCCAAACGTGCACTGCTAGCTGAGCATTCCGTCACGCCTAGTTCACATTCGAAATTCGCCGGCAGACGCACGCGTCGCAGCCGTCTAACTTCTCTGGTCAAAGAGTTGGTAACTAACTAATTCCAGGATCGAGATTTATAAAAAGGGCGAGCTGCGGCTCGCCTTTTTTGTGCGTACTATTTGGAAGTCTACAGGGATCGAAATGACCTAAACAAGACTAGTTCCGGCTTTTAGACATAAGTGAGCAAGTCCTAAGCTAGCTACCCCACGGTTTCTCCCCATTACATTATTGTTTGCTTGCTGCAACTGCACGAAAATAGAGAATGAATGCAGTTGATACAGGTGAGCCAAAATGTCCTTAAACACGGCAGAGATGAATTACAACTCAGAACAGTTGTCCTCCGATAGGGCGCTTTCGGTTTCGCCGCTTTACGCACAAATTTCGTCCCCGGACTTTCAGCCGCAACGGCTGGCACAGACTGCCGAGTTAAAGCCTTCTGCAGGGCTGCCTGAATTACACTTGTCGGATTCTGGCAAGGAGATGCCGCGGCTTACTTTAGCAAGTGATGCCTCTAATGGTGCGCAAGCGGAAACTCATAAAATGAGTTCTCGAATTTTCTCCTGGGGCTGGAAATTCGATATCAAAGCTGCTGATGGAACTCGCGAAGGCACTGTCGACCAGCGACTTCTGCATCTCCATAAGACATTCGAATATGATGATGCGAAGGGACAAAAGCAATCTACGGGGCAGGAGCGTCTCTTAAGTTGGGGCACCAAAATTGATGTCTCCGATGCCAGCGGCAAACTGATTGGTGGCATTCAAGAGCAAGTGTTTAAATCGCTCTGGCATCCGTATTCGGTCTATTCGATCGTTGACGCTCAGGGAAAAGAGGTCGCTAAGTCGGAAAAGTTGGAAGCCTTTTCTACTAACTTTACCTTGACGAATGAAAACGGCGATAAGATCGCTACAATTCATCGCCCCTGGTTGAATCTACTGCGGGATAATTGGACGATTTCCATCAACAAGCCGGGCGAAGTGGACAAGCGACTTTTGTACTTGATTCCAGCTTATAAAACAGAAGCTGATGCTGAGCGCAAGGCGCAAGAAGCGGCAGAAGCTGCTGAGAAAGCTAAGCAAAATAGCGACAGTAGCAAAAAAAGTCATTAGAACAGTCAGCGCTGCAAACTTTTCATTTGCCCTTCACAAAATTTTCGCTCTGCCACAGTAATTTCTGGAAGCGCAAGAGCGCATTCATAGCATCGTTTGGCTCCGTCAACTTCGCCTCGAGCCTTGTATAGCTGCGCCGAGGCGATATATAAATCCACGTTTTGTAAGGCAGTATCGATGGCAATCCATTGTGTCAAAGGCAGTTTTGCGGCTAGTGTTAGAAAGCCGGAACATTGATCATCATGTCCGGTCTTGCTGGCGATGTACGCTCTGGCCAAAAGCGCTGTCGCCGTTTCGCAAGCATGAGTATAAGAGCAGAGCTCGAGGCTTCTCTTATAATAAAGGTCGGCCTCGGCAAAATGTCTTTTAACAAGCTCAATTTTCCCAAGTGCTTGCCAGATTCGACCACAGACCGGATTCACTACTTGCTTCTCTGCCGGAGTCAAATTCGAGGCTGCTTGTAAAACAGTCTTCGCTTCATCTATAAAACCGCTATCGATGAGGGCTGAGGCGTAGCTAAACAGTTCCTTCATTTGTTTATTCAAATCCGGGTTTTCACGGAAAATTGCTTTGCATTGGTCAAATGTCTGCGATAACTTCTGTTTGTCATGCTGGAGTCCATAAATTTTCAGAAGACTCAGCTTTCGTAATAGAGTTGATTTTGCATGGTTTATCGCTTCTCTTTCTACATCTGGTCCCGCATGAGGTGCCTGAAGAGCTTGAGATATTTTTATAGAATCTGCAAATTCTCCCTGCAAAAAATATGTATCGCAGGCAGCCTGCTCTATCATCTCCCAGTATCTGCGGTCGTCTAAGCGTAAAATCTTTCGAGCTTCAGATAAGGCTGTCTGCGCTTCTTTAAATCGGTGCAGAAGAGCTAACGACTGACAGCGCCAAACAAGAGTTTGAATTCGGTCTAAAGTTTGTGCTTCATATGCCGGTGAGGCATCGATTTGCCTTCTCCGATCCTCGGTCGCCGCCAGCGCGGACTCAGCGTTTCGGAGTTCGGTTTCCAATAAATAGCGTTGTGTGTAGTAGCTTCTTCTGGCGGCGCTTGTGAACAGCTGTTTTTTTAGCCGTGGTTTAAGCGAATCTAAAATCTTTTGGGGTATGACGACGTTATGACTTTTGATGTACAGGTCTTCGGATATTGCTAATGCTTTGGTCGGGGACATTGCCGCATAATCTGTATAAGGCTCGTTCTTTCGTTGTAAGTTTAGAGCATCATTGGGGCGAAGATGCATCGGGCCGATTTGTGTATAACAGACCAATGATGCTAAGGCTAGCAGCGAAACTATCACAAAAATTTTATTGACTTTTGCTGGCTGCTGCGCAGGATTTATGCCCAGCAATGCTTCTCGGAGTTCAGCCGCAGAAGACCAGCGGTCGCTCACAGCTTTCTTCAAACACTTAGATATCAGATTATCTAATTCCTGAGGAACTCCAATTGCGTCTTTCAGGGATGGTGGCTTTTCATTTGCATGTTTGTACATCAGATCTAAGGCATTTGCCGCCTGAAATGGTGGTGTTAATGTCAAAGATTCGTACATGACGCAGCCTAAAGCATAAATGTCGCTACTCTGGCTCAGTTCGCCTTTCTGGCACTGCTCGGGGCTCATATAAGCTGGAGTGCCTGGTATCTCGTTTGTAGCGGTGAGGTTTTGCGAGCGCTCATTTTGCAATGCTTTTGCTAATCCAAAATCGCTGAGCTTTGGCACGATGCTATTGTCAAAGCTATTTTCCAGTAGGATATTTCCAGGTTTGATGTCTCGATGAATAATCTTGGCCTGGTGCAAATATTCGAGACCACTTAGAAGATTACTGAAGATGTGTTGGAATTGCGAAATGCTCAAGCGTCCGTTGTTGGCGAGATGCTGTTCGAGAGTCACACCATTTATCAACTCCATGACCAGGAATGGCGTTTCTTCATGGAAGCCAAAAGAAAGTAGTTTTACTATGTTTGGATGGTCGAGCTGACTTGCAGTTTTAGCTTCGTTTTCAAATCTGCTTTGCCGTTGTGCATCGTTGCTGCCAAAAGCATTTTTGTCCAAAAGTTTGAGTGCTACATCCTTTTCTGTGATCTGATGTTTGGCCCGATAAACTACCGCGTTTGCTCCCCGTCCAAGCACCGCCATGATTTCAAATGAAGCACCGATAATGGTGCCGATTGGAAGGTGGTTAGTCGAGGTGTCCATGTCTCTCAGATAACGTGATTCGAAGATCTTATCACGCTATCTCTTCCACCGGACCTCGCGCGCTGGACGCTGGTACTTAACGCTTGACCCCGCCACCTATAAGGAAATTTTCCAGAGCTGCTTTGTTGCTAATAGCCCCAGTGTGCTCGGCAGTTCTCTTCAATCTGCCAGAGTCGTCAATTTTGAATACACGCAAGAGCGGAACACTACCACCACGATCTCGCAAAATTTCGTTGGCTAATTGTTGTTTCTCTCCGCGCAGTGATTGTGCCTGGTCTACATCAAGGTGCAATACAACTACCTTGCCTTGAAGCGAACCGCGGCTGTTATTAGTGCCCTCGACTGAAGGCCATGTGTTGCGCTCCATTTGAACGCAATACCCGCACCAACTTGCTCCGATGTGAACAGCAAGCGGCAGTCCTGCATCCTTAGCCAGTTTTACTGCTTTGGCAATGTCGTTTGTCTCGTATTTCGGTTCAATTGTGGCAATGATGTCGGCGCGGTCCGGGCGGAAATCGACCGGTTTTACTTGTTGATCGATTTGAG
>Ga0182030_10021578_pt1 | contig 12055 bp, 11 predicted proteins | sample 812S3MmetaG_FD_121299 | JGI IMG/M metagenome (GOLD analysis project Ga0182030, IMG submission 121299) | Permafrost microbial communities from Stordalen Mire, Sweden - 812S3M metaG (Illumina Assembly) | ecosystem: Environmental > Terrestrial > Soil > Wetlands > Permafrost | place: Sweden...
AGCTGATCCACCACGGCCGCCAGGTCTGCGATGCCCGCAAGCCCAAGTGCGACCGCTGCAACTTGGAGCAACTCTGCCATTCCAAAGACAAAAATTGGCAGTCATAGGACGACAGTCATGAGGTGGCCCGCAACTAATAGCTCCGCCCGGCTTTCATAACTACCCGAGCCAGATCCTAATGCAGCTCCTCGAAACTGTAGCCGAACAGTCAACTCCGCATGCTTCCATTGACCACCGTTTCTCAGCTTAGTTTGCAAGCCAATTCGTTAATCTTCCTATCGCAGTGCGCAGAGTTATCAAGATGAGCGGGCATGAGCGTGGGATGATAATCTTTGCCTAGAGGGGGAGGTGTAACTTGTCTAAATCTGCATTGATTACAGGTATCACGGGGCAGGACGGATCATATCTGGCTGAGTTTCTGCTCTCCAAGGGATACAAGGTTTACGGTCTCGTGCGGCGCAGCAGTAGCATCAATATCGAGCGTATATCTCACATCGAGGAAGACATCACTTTGCTTCCTGGTGATCTACTCGATCAGAACTCCTTGGCCAATGCGATACGGCAGAGTCGGCCGGATGAGGTCTATAACCTCGCTGCGCAGTCGTTTGTGGCTACATCATGGAGCCAGCCCGAATTGACAGGTCAGTTCACCGCTTTGGGTGTCACGCGCATTCTTGAGGCCATTCAGACCGAAGACCCGAAGATTCACTTCTATCAGGCATCCTCAAGCGAGATGTTCGGTTCGACTCCACCGCCACAAAGTGAGTCGACTCCTTTTCATCCCAGGAGCCCTTATGGTGTTTCCAAGCTCTACGGGCATTTTGCGACCATCAACTATCGCGAGAGCTACGGTTTGTTTGCCTGCTCAGGCATTCTCTTCAATCACGAATCGCCGCGGAGAGGGTTGGAGTTTGTGACTCGTAAGGTTTCCAACGCCGTGGCGCAGATCAAGCTCGGTTTGTTGGACAAGATGAAGATCGGCAACCTCGATGCAAGGCGCGACTGGGGATTCGCTGGCGACTACGTACGTGCCATGTGGATGATGCTTCAAGCCGATCAGCCCGAGGACTATGTGATTGCCACAGGTATCAGCAAATCGGTGCGAGAACTGATCGAAGTCGCCTTCAAGATTGTGGATCTCGATTACCACGACTATGTCACCGTTGACCCCGCCCTGCTGCGTCCTGCCGAGGTGGATTTCTTGTGCGGAGATGCCAGCTACGGCAAAAACAAGTTAGGCTGGACGCCGGATGTCGCCTTTGAACAGCTCGTCGAAATGATGGTGGAAGAGGATCTGCGCCGCAACCGGCAGCACATGCGCGCCAGCCAGGTAGTCCTGTCCTGAACGGAGCGTCGTGCATGAGAGCATTTGTCACTGGTTTGACGGGATTCGTCGGGCCCCACCTTGCCAGAATGTTGATCGGCAAGAGATACGATGTCGCGGGTCTCGGGTTTCGCAGCGGCGATAGCGGCCAGGCGCAAAGCCTTCCGGACAGTGTGTCTGTCTTCAATAGCGATATCCGCGATTACGAGGGTCTGCGGCAGATCCTGGATGATACTCGACCGGATCATGTCTACCACCTCGCGGCCATTTCGAATGTGGTGACGAGCTTCAAAGGTCCAAGGCTGACATACGATGTCAACGTCGGCGGGACGTTGAATCTTTTCGAAGCGTTGCGCGAACTTCAGATAAGGCCTCGAATTGTTCACATAAGCACTGCCCATGTGTATCGTTCCATCGAGACCGACGCAGGGCTGAATGAAGACGCCCCTGTGCAAATGCTGACGCCTTATTCCACCAGCAAATTCATGTGTGAAGCGCTGGCGTCGCACTATTTTGAAGCCTTCGGTTTTGAAGCGATGACCGTCCGTCCATTCAATCATATCGGTCCGGGACAGCCGACAGGATTTGTCTGTTCCGATTTCGCCCGCCAAATTGCGGCCATCAAGCTAGGCCAGGCGGACCCTGTTCTGCATGTCGGCAACCTTGCGACTGTGCGGGATTTCACGGACGTGCGAGACACTGTCGAAGCCTACTGGATCGTGGCAACGCAGGGCTCGCCGGGTCAGGTCTACAACGTAAGCTCAGGAAATCCCATCAGCATTCAGCAGATCGTTTCATTGCTCTGCGAATTAGCCGGTGTCGACGTCCACATTGAAGTGGATCGGGACAAGTTCCGCCCCATCGAAACCCTGCGTCTCTTTGGCGACTCGTCCAAGATACGCGCCCTTGGATGGAGCCCGCAAATCGAGTTTGAACAGACCTTGAAGGACATTCTCGATTGGTGGTTGGCCGCTTTAGCCAAGGGTCAAAGCTAGCATGTTCCTTTGCGGCTTCGATCACAGGATCAACAGAACAAACATTCCGATCCGGTTCCGTGGCGGCATTCCATGTCCGACGCTAAGATTCATGTGGTCCATCGCTTGTCAAGGGGCGTCGGTTTTGGCGTTCCAGCAGCACGTCTTCATACAGCTTCCTTGACGCTGAGACCTTCCAAGCCCAGCCCAGGATCACGCCGAAATCCTCGGCCAACTCCGACAGGCTCCCCTTACCCTGGTCGAAGCCCTCAAGCAGCTTGCGCCGCAATTCATCCGAATATGGTCGCGCCATAGAATGTGCGCGAGGAATCGCCATCCATACTATACACCTTCAGGAGAAATGCTCTAAACGTCTCCGCGCAAGTTGGCTGGCCACTTTGGCTGGAGGTCGGAGCTAGGGTAGTGTCTCGCGTAACGCCAGACAATACGATTCATCACGCGAATTCCTCTCGGCATGCAAGCACTGAAATTCGAAGGCTCCCCCAATCGCACATGTTCATGGGTATTTCGATCCGCGCACGAACATGCGATAGAGAAAAGAGCGCGAAGCGGGCGGCAGCAATCTCACAGGCACCCGCAGGCCTACACTGAACAACACCTCCAAGGTGCTCAGAAAGCCTAACGAGCGGAAATGCCAGAATAGCGAAGCTTCATGCTGTAAGTAGTCCCATCCGCCGCGCCTGCTATACATCCCATTGCCGCATCTCGCGAGGACGCCTACGTCAGACAAGTTATGAAACTTCGACCCATTCACGAGCATCCGAACCCACAGATCGTAGTCCTCTTGCCGAAATCGAGATTGATAGTTACCAGCCGCTAGAACTGCCGATTTGCGGAAGACAACAGCCATATGGTTCAGCGGGCAACGGCGCTTCGCGAAGGCAAGTATCGAATCGTGTTCGCTCGGCAATCGGCGCTCAGAAATGCAGACTTCGGGGTCCCCGTTGAACTCCCGGATCGTGGCGCTCATCGCGTCAATCTCGGGATGCGTTTCGAGGAAGCCAACTTGCCGCTCAAATCGCTCTGGAACGGAGATATCGTCGGCATCCATCCTGGCGATGATTTCAAACTTGCAGTTTTCAACTCCGATCCCGAGCGCAAAACCAAGTCCTCTGTTCTTCGCAAGCTGCAGAGGAACAATTGGAAGTTCTGTTGAATAGAGCGCGATCACAGACTCTAGCGCTTCGCCTACGGGGCCATCTTTGACAATTAGGATTTCGTCCGCACGTCGCGACTGTTCTGCCAGGCTGTGCAGACTCTCCGCAAGATGCTCCGGGGATTCCCGGCTGTACACCGGCATGAGAACCGAAAACCTCTCCATGATCCTATTTCCCCTCCAGAATCGCGCGGAACTTCAGTGCTTGCAATTCGGCAGCGAACTTAGCAAGTTGCTCGTCGCGACCCTGCAGATATCTGTCAGGAGCCTCAGCAATATCCCGGATCGCAATTGCCCCCTGTTCATAATTCAGGGGGTCCACCTGAATTCCCGTCCTCCCGACAACCCCGGGAAGCGAGGAGAGATTCGATACGATCGAAGGCTTGTTCCAGCTCAATGCCTCCAACGGGGGTATACCGAATCCTTCGTACAGGCTCATCAGGATCAAGCCCTTGCATCCCGCATAGAGCCTGTCCAACTCATCGTCCGAGATGTATCCTGCAAAAGAGATCCGCTTTTCCATCCCAAGCTCACGGATAAGCGCATCATAATCATTGCGTCCCCAACCGTTTGCGCCTACGACCATGAGGCGGTGACGCGCCTTATCGTATTTTTCGCTGAATATTGCAAACGCTCGGATTGCACCAGCTAGATTCTTGGCTGGCTGTAGCGTGCCGACAAATAGAAAATAATCTCCAAACGAAGCTTGTGACAGATCCTTCGAGTTATAAGAATGATGCACGACATCGATCTTGGACCTCCTGATCCGAAGCGTTTGGATCAGGTCGGCCCGTGAGTTCTCAGAGCTCGTGAGAACACGGCTAGACGACAGGCCGAGAAGCCGTGAAATGATCCGCACGTAGCTTTGTTGCACGAACCCGTATTTTCCCCGCACAAAAAATGGCGTCAGATCGTGAATCGTCGTGATTGTGCGAAATCCAGGATGAACCACTGGATTCGCCACGCAGGGAGAAAACAGGACGTCCAACCCCCACGCTTTGAACGGCATGATCAACTGCTCATAGACGACTCTTGCAAACTGCGATGAGAAGGACGGACAATCGACTCGCCGGTAGCGGATGCCGGACGGAATCTCAAAGTAACCATCAAGATCGAATTGCCTTTGACAAAAGAACACGAATTCCGCATTCTCGATTGGCAGAAAATGTTCAAGTAATTGCTTCAGGAATCGCCCTGTGCCCGTAATCTGGCTCGATCCAAGGCTCAGCAGATTAATTCCGATCTTCCTTCGTTTCTTTTGCTTTGTTGCCCTCTGTATCACTGAACGGCCTCATGCTCCTTCTGTTCCTGATCGCTTCCCAGAGGAAACACCGTTGATTATCTGTCCCCCGCCTCCACCATGTAACGCTGTACGATGATCGTCGGCCCCGAGAGAATTCTGTCATTCGCGAAAAGAGCCTTCGATTCAAGGATACTTCAACCCCCTTAGTGATACCAGATAAGAGAGGTTCGCGAGACAAACGAGGAACCTGCTGCCGAAGGCCATGCGCTGCTAACTCGGAAATGCTGGAGTTATCTTCATCGCGACGTGGAGAAATCGGAAAGGCGACGATCAATTCGACTAGCGCCTCACCTTGATTGCCGGCAACAGGCGGAACGGCATCGAACCAATTTGGAAACAGAGCAATCCAAAAATGAAGACGTAAATATAACTTTCAATGTTGAAGTAGTGATCGTCAAAGATCACTACCAACACGGGAAATACCGAGTAAGCAAATAGATACGTGCTGAACCTTCCTCCCTGTCTCGCCTTTAGATAGAGCAATGAATGCAGCAGACCGATAAACAGCAGGAGTACCATAGTTCCGACCGTGCCCAACTCGACAAAAAAGAACCGGAATATGGTATACACATTCACCGGAAATGGAACGTAGACGAAGCTCTCGAATATCGGGGGCTTGACATAATTCGTGAGGTGGAGCACGGCGGCTAACTTCACGGGGAACTCAAACGTGTGGCTCGAAGTCCCAATGAAGTCGGCGGGGTGTTGAACAACCAAGTCAAAGGCGGCCAACGGACCCACAATATAGCCAAGGATATAGAATGAGGCGACGCCAGCGATGCCTCCAGTAATTGCTCCGGTGTCCTTGTTGGTGAAGATGAGCCCAATGAAGAGCGCAACGAACAAGGCTACAGGCCAGCGCAGAAGCCGCATGGCGCCAAGCAGAGATTCCTGCTTTGCCTGCAGCAAGCGAATCGCACTCAGACCGGAAATAAGAATCAGAATACTTGTTCGACCAGTACTGAGGATACACCCGATTAGCGCGACGACGGTCACGACCCAGAAATGCAGGTCTTTCTTCCCCGTAGCCAACAGCAAACAGGTAAAAGTGGCCATCGTCGTAAAATAACTCAACAGGCGAAGCGGGCTCAAATCCCCGCTTTCGATTGATTCGATAAGCGCCACGCGCGCTTGTAAGAGAATATTAAAACCACCACCTCCTGATTTGCTGAGCTGCAGAATCTGGTAGAAAATGACCGGCAGGCCGCAGAGCAGGATGATCATGAGCGCGTTACGGAGGAAACCGAAGTGCCATTCCTGCTTGGGCGGGAAAAGGTGAGCTCGGAGCAGCTTCCGCGGAGTAAGGATGGCCAGCAAGCCGCCTACGCTGAACGAAGCCGCCCCGGCTGCCACAATCGCAAGCGTGTTGGCATGCACCGGTTCGATCTCGATGAGGCCTGAGCGATACAGCGCCAAATCGAGCAGCCAAGTGACACAAAAGATAAACGGAGGGTACAGGACGGAGCGCTGCGCCCGGTAATTGAGTACGACCAGCAAGAGGAAGAATAGGAGAGCAAGATCAAGTGAATTCATCGCGGAATGGTGCCTCCGATCTCGCTCGCTTTGCCGGTCTGCTGTGAGACGCTCTCCCTGTCCTTCACGAGCCACAGCGTCATCCGCTCGCCCCTGGGCCTATGCAGCCCGTATGTGAAGGTCCCCCATGCGATCCGGCAACTCAAGGTTCCGGTATCTTCTTCGCTGCCGAAACGATATCTGAGGCGAACACATCGCTTTGATTCATCAATGCCGAGATGTACGACAAATACTTCATCAGCACTGAGTAGTTGTCGGCTCCAAGCATACGCAACGCCAGGCGAAGAATAGCATGCAGTGCTCGGAGCCGCCAATCCGCCTTTGTATAGGTGCTCCTGGTATAAGTGCTCGCCGAGTCGCGAGCGCTGAAAAGCCGTGTTGTCTTTGCCCATCGATAAAACCTGGACGAGCTTCTAAAAGGATTCTCATCGGGAAAAGTCTCAAGGTTGGCGGCATAAATGCAGCGCGTAAGACGATTTATATATTGGCCGTTATCGAAAACCCCGAATGCATACTTGTTCGAATTGAAAATGCGGATTCCATGATCGATCAGCTGGGCACGGTAGTCTTCGAATATCGAACGCAAGTCCGGCCGGTTGTTCAGATTAAACCGGTCAGTGTACTTTGAGATTCGCTCCCCTCCATCTACTGAAATGCCGCTGAAGTGATAGAACTCAAGGGGACTGTTTCCGTTCACCATCCAGACGCCACCATCCCTAGACAACTGCCTTTCATGAAGGTTCCAGTGCGCCATGTTGCAACCTGGGCTCTTCAGAATCTTCACCGAATCAAAAAAACAGGGAACGAGGTTGATCCACTTCTGATCGACAAACAGTCCCTCACGCTGCTCGTGAAAGGCAAGGTTAAGGCAACGATTCTCCCACCACGACAGGAATCTGTCTGTTTCCGCGCATTTGCTTACTGCGACGAAGCCGAGATTGAACACTCCACTCAATAAAAAGATCTGTTCGGACTGACCATCATCAGGAATCGGAGACAAAATATGGGGTGTAAGAAGGATGGAGCGCCCGGACAGCGCTTCGAACACGGAGTCCAGCGCTCGATAGACAAATATGTCCGGGTCTAGATACACAAGCTGCTCAATACCGCGCGCAAAAAGCGCCTTGAGGAATGTAGGCTTAACATTCGTGTTCAGTTCGAGGATGTCATACTTGAACGCCACAGATGGGAAATTGGTAATGTCCAGTTCCTCGACCGTAACAATTTCAAATCGCTCGGAGAGGCGTTCGAAGTCCGCAGGAAGGCGATCGACCAATAAGACATAGAACTTGCAGTCTGGGTGGAAATGAAGAAACGAGTCGCATAACGTCCGTGCGTACGGAAGGTAGTTCAGTGAAACAACTGTGCAGGCGGCACGGACCATCAGAGATTCCTCCATCGGAGAATCGTGAAATTGAAGATGCGGGGGCAATAACCGATGCCCTGACAGCGGTCAATCGCTTCCAGCCAAAGACCCCTGACCGCGTTGGCGTTTTCGTCCATTTTTATGAACAGCGGATTGAACAGCGAAGCATAGTACCCAAACATTCATGAACCCTTCGAATAAGGATATCTTCCAAGCCGTGAGCGCAGGACGTCCATGACCGCGCGCACCCACATCAGGATAGTAACAACTCTGTTCTTCTCGAAGACCAGTGTGCGAACAACGTCTTTCAGCATCGCGTACGCATGATCTGAAGCCCAGGCAGGATAAAGAAGACCATATGTCATGATCGTCCATATCCCATTTCGCATCGAATAATATTTCCTAAGCGGGCTATAGCTGTATGTCGTCACCCGCACAATTCCTAAAACCCTTATCTGTTTCACGTTGCCAGGCTCGTGGTAGAGCACCGCGACTTCGCAATAGCCGATCCTCCATCCGTGAGCTGCAACTCGGAGACAGAACTCATAGTCGACAAGGTCTATAAAGAGATCTTCCCGGTAAAGTCCCTCATCTACGAACACCTGGATGGGCATAAGGCTGCCGGAGGTTTGCGCAACCAGATACTTTCCCCGGAATGTGCGATGAAGACATGTCACTCCCGTGCGTCGATGGACAATCTTCGGGATCACCAAGAATATCCGCTCACTCTTTGCGTGCCTTCTGTAGGCAGCCACCATCTCGGCGACAAAACTCTCAGAAGTGAAGCTGTCTTGGTCAAAAAAGAGAATGAACTCGCATTCGGAATGTTCTCGCGCCCATGCAATGGACTGGTTCAGTGCTGTGCCAATCCCGTAGTTGTCTGGGTTTTCGAGGAGAGAAAAATCGTACTTCTCCGCAAGTGTCCGTAGCTCCTTGACCACCTTCTCGGAAGAGTGATTGTCGACCACAACCAAACGTCCTACCTGCGGACGCAAGATCTCAATCGCGAGCTTCAATTCCGCGTCTGGATGGTAGGAGATAATAGCTGCGCAGACTTCGACGTTCATACTTCCTCGCCTGAAACACCCCAAATCGCACGATGCACGGCAAAGCGCTCTTCTCCTGATAAAGCGAGACGCCAGACGATCAGGGCGAAAAGGGCAAGAAGGCAGACCGCAAACGGCAGCTTAATAAGCAATCCGCCGAGCAGCGGCGCGATCGCAACCGCAACCCCGCCCGCGCAAATCGCACCGGAAACAGGCCACAAGATGCGATGTCGCGAGCCCATCGCGTTATCCGCGAGCAGAAACAAAAGGATGCAATCGGCAGTGACGCGCACAAGCCAGGCAACTGCCGTGCCGACGATCCCGTAATGCACTGTCAAATACCACACTGCGGCCAAGTAAAACGGCAGTTCCGCGAGGTGCAGCTTCCCGGTTATGTCTGCGCGGCCCGTTCCTTGAATCAAGGCAAAGGGAATGGCTGCCAAGCCGTTCGCTAACACCCCGAGACTGAGGATTTGCAACACCCGCGTGCTATGAACGGCAAATTCATGGCCGAGCCATACCTGGAGGATATCCTGGCCGAATACGATCGATACATAGGCTGCGGGGAAGAGAAACAGCCCCACATATTTTGCCGCCCGGCGGTAAAGCATTGCGGCACGGACGCGATCCGCGGCCATGGCCGCGGAAAATGCGGGAAACATTACCCCGACCAACGCGCCCGGCACGATCAGCAACTTGGTGGCGACTTCGTAGGGAGTCGCATAATAGGCGACAGCGGTGATCGAAAGAATGCTCCCAATCAAGAACCTGTCCACATAGACCATCATGGGAGAGACTACGTTCGATACCGTCATCCATCCGCCAAAGGTGAAGAGCGGGCGCAGCAGCGCTTTATCGAAGGCAAACTGGTGACGCAGCGCCGGCATCTCGCGCAGAGCCAAGCCTATGCAGGCAACGAGGAAGGCAACGCGCGCGAAAACGAGGGCGCCGATAAGAGCCGTAAGGCTGTTGGTGAACGGCAACACCGCAACAGGAGCGAGAAAGGTGGCAACGCCCATCGGAATCTTCACGATATTGAGCAAACCGAACTTTTGCTGCGCCTCCAGAATCCCCCTGAAACCCGCTGTACTGATGACCAGCGGCACTGCGATGCTGAGAAGGAACAGCGAGCGCAGCGTCTCCTGTTGCAGGTTGTGCGGGATCTTCAGGAGGGAGTACGTGAGCAGCGGAGAAACCGCGGCAAGCGCAATGGCTCCGACGATGCCCATAATCGCCATCACGCCATTGGCTGTCCAGACAATGGCCGGCAGCTCGTCCTGCCGGTTTTCTCCAAGACATTTTGCGACCAAATTGGTCATTGCGCGGCCAAGTCCAAGATCGAAGAGGCTGAAATAGCCGACAACCATCCACGCAATCGTAAGAACCCCGAAACGATCAGTCCCAATGTGGCGAATCAGCATTGGAATGGCAAACAACGCCACGCCCATGGGAGCAACCTGTCCAGCAAGATTCCAAACCGTATTGCGGGCCAGCAGCGACCCGCTGGTCAATTTCCTCACCTCGGTGTCATCTATCGTTTCCGTTGGGGCGATCGACCTCTCGTTAGACGTGTCTAGCACGTTGCCGCCTTTGCTTGTTCCAGAATGCATTTCGGTATTTCATCGTTCAGTGAAAGGCCATGACATTTTCAGGACGCCCTCAGTTTTCCCACAGCCAAGGCTCGCTTCAGCAGTACGAACTTCTCACTTGCTTCCGGATCGTCCTTCATGCGTCCGAGGCCTGCTTGCATCAGTGCGAAAAAGACCCCGAAAAAGAATCCCGCGAAGGTGGCGCCGATCACGATCAGTGCGCGTTTCGGGAAGGATCGCTTGTCGGGCGGAATAGCGGGATCGACGACCTGAATGAGCGCGCCCTCCTTCGCCTCGTCGAGCTTGGCCAGCTCGAACTGCCGCGCCAGGATGTCGAAGATTGTCTCGTTGTATTTCACGTCGCGCAGCTTGCGGACGTATTCGAGGCCCGCCTCGGGAACCCGGCCTTTGGGGACGAGGAGTTCGCCGCCGCTGCTGTCTTCGGAACCTCCCAGCTTGGCCAACTGCGCGCGCAGGCTCTCCAACTCGCGCTGGGCCTGCACCAACTGAGCGTTTTCGCCGGTTGCATACATTTGCATCCCCTGAATTTGCACTTCCCTCTCTGTGATCTGCGCCCGGAGCGAAGCAGCCAATTCGATCAAAGCCCGCGACTGGCTGTCGAGTTGGATTAAGCCCGTCTTCTGTTCCGTCTCCTTCAGCGCCTCCTCGGCGTTGGCCAGGTTGTTTTTCGCCTGCTCTAGCTCCTGCTCAAAGAAAAGTCTGCGTTGGGAGGCTTCGGTGATGGCGAGGCGCTGAGATTGGATGCGAAACTGATCGACATAACCGTTGGCAAGTTCTGCAGCGCGCTTTGGATCATGATCTTCGACCGAGATGTGGATCAGCCCATCCTTGCCGCTGCCGTCCACGCCTGCACGTTTCTCGAAGGCCTTGCGCGCATCGGAGAGATACCGCTTGTGGTACTCCTGCATCAGGCCGAACTGCTGGATCATGGCGTCTTCGACAGTGCGGCTCTTCAGCATGCCTACAAACATATCGTTGGGGTTTTTGAGACCTAGACTGCCGCCCGCCAGAGCAGCCACCCCTCCCAGATTGCCAAGTTGCGAGGCCAACGCGGCACCTATCGACGAGTTCTGTTGCGGAGGGAGCAGGGTCACAGTCGCGGTGTAACGCTCCGGTAAAACCAGTGAGATGATTACGGCCAGAATCGCGAAGGCCGCCGTGACCCAGAAAATAAGGCGTTTCCGTTCGGCGAGAAGGATCAGAAGATCGAGCAATGAAATTTCGTTCTCCTCATTTACACGGAGTCCATTTGCTTCCTGCGCGGAAAAGGAATCGGCGTGCTCATTCAGTTCGGAAGTTGAAGTGTCAATCGTCATCGGTTCCTGCCGAATTGCTGCCAACTTCCATCCCCGCATTTATTACGCGCGGATGGAAGTGCAAATCATGTTACTTAAGCACGCTCAACGCCGCCGCACCCAATGCGAATTGCGAGAACAACGTTGACCAGTCGATTACACCCCGTAGCGCGGAGGACCTGAATGTCTTCTCCGGAACTACGATGCTATCTCCAGGATAGAGGCGAAGCTTCTCAAAGTCATTGGACGACCACATTCCCTTGCTCCGGTCACGGCTGATAACTTCACCATTGGCCCGAATGACGAACTCATGTGCCCGATCCCCATCCCTGGTAGGTCCACCGGCGTAGCGCAGGAACATATCCACGCGCGCCCCCCGCGCATACAAGAAGGAATTCTGGTCGTACACCGCGCCAACGACGTTAAT
>Ga0182030_10021579_pt1 | contig 12055 bp, 9 predicted proteins | sample 812S3MmetaG_FD_121299 | JGI IMG/M metagenome (GOLD analysis project Ga0182030, IMG submission 121299) | Permafrost microbial communities from Stordalen Mire, Sweden - 812S3M metaG (Illumina Assembly) | ecosystem: Environmental > Terrestrial > Soil > Wetlands > Permafrost | place: Sweden...
GACGTGGGCAGCCAGATCATCAACCCCAGCGCCGCCGAGAACATCTGCGAGGGCGGAATGATCGACGGGATCAGCGAACTGATGGATCAGGAAATCACAGTTGAAAACGGTCGTGTTGTGCAGACGAACTTCCATCAGCACAAACTGATCCGCATGTCGCAGGCGCCGCTGCAGATCGAGTGTCACTTCCTGAAGACCAACTTCCCGCCGACGGGTCTGGGAGAACCGGCCATGCCGCCGATTCTGCCTGCGGTGACCAACGCCATCTTCGCGGCGTCGGGCATTCGGGTGCGCCAGATCCCGCTGGTGAAGTCGTCCGGCATCACCTGGGCATCGGCTTAATCGCCAGCCCGATATACTGAGACCACGGGCTCGCCGGGGGAAGAACCTGGGCGAGCCCGTTTTGTTTATGCGGGAAGAATCGACTGCCACCGAACACGCCGGGCGGAAGCCCGGCGGGACCCAGAGGGTGCCCCTGGAAAGCCTGGCCCCACTAATACTTTTGCTGATGCCGTTCGCGGCGCTCCACGCCCAGACCGAATTTGCCGCCGCCTCGGTTCTGGACCAGCAGCTGGATACCCGGCGGGTCGTTTCGCCCAACGGGCAAATGGAGTTTCGCATCTTCGTGGGTCAGCCGCACGGTGCCCTCTGGTCACGGCTCGGTTTTCAGATGAGCTATCGGGACAGGCCCGTGCTGGCTACCTCCTGGATAGGCCTCGATTTCCGCGATCAGGAGCCGTACCTTGGGGAGAATCCAGGCCTGATGTCATCCGAATCCGGATCAAATCCTGCGCAGCACTACAACTACCTGATCGCTCACTACATGCAGAACGGCACGCTCGGCCGGCAGATCGATGTGGAAGCTCGCGCCTACGACGACGGCATTGCATTCCGGTACTTCATCCCCAGAACAAATCCGGTAGCTGACTTCTACCTGCGCGATGAAGCGACACAGTTCAACTTTGCCCACCCGCAGGTGCTGGATCATTTGCCGAAACAGCCGGATTTCGATCTGCCGTTCGTGGTGGAAGAGCCGGGCGTGGGTTGGGTGGCGATCGAAAGCCCCGAATCGGCGAAGTTTCCGCCAACATACCTGATCCGCTCCGGCGACGGGATGTTGACGAACCTGCCGCGGAGCAAGTCGGACCCCACCGTGGCGTTCACCGGGAAGACGCCGCTGGCGTGGATCTGGCGGGTGGTACTAGTCGGCAGGGACAAGGAGAATGTGCTCGCGTCGGACATTCCAAAAAGCCTGGATCGGTGACACTGCTGAAACGTTAAGTTTTTTCAATGTTCCGGCGATGTTACCGTAACCATGCAGAGTAACATTGCGGCACTAAAATCAGTCTGTTATTATCAGGCAGGCAAGAAGCCAGGGTCCCCCCCTCTTGAAAGCCAGCATCAAAAAAAAATCCAGACACGGAGAGTGCGTAGTTACTGAATGAGTTTTACTGTTTTTCTGGGTAATTTACCCGTGTGGGTCACTGCGGACGACATCAAACAATGGCTCGCGGCTGAAGACCTCGTCGCCGATTCTGTAAAGGTCATACGAAACCACGAAACGCAGGAATCCAAAGGATTCGCGTTTATCGAGGCCCCGACAACGGATGAAATGCAGGCCATCATCCGCCGTTTCGACCGAGCCCCTCTCGAAGACAAAGTTCTTCGCGCCAACCCTGCCCAGCCGTCCAAAGGTGCCGTTCCCGCCACAAGAGGCGCGGGAGCCGCCGGTGGACCCAGACCGGACACCCGCGGACCCCAGCGCACGAATGGCGCGGGAACGGGACGCCCGCCGGATCGCCGTAATGGTGCGGCGAACGGACGGAAGCGAGAGCTGGAACCAAAGAGCGCCTTCGCCACCGAACTGGCAAAAGTGCTTTGAGCCGGAGGCGCAGGCTTCGGCCTGTGGCCTTCGCACACCTGTGACTGCCATGCCACATAGTGGCAGCGCTTCCATTTTCTTTTTCAATCGTTTACCATCAGGCAGACGGCGTGCCACGCCGTCTCCAATGCCCCGATTTGCCCGCCTCGCGGTTATTCCCGGTCTGGTTCTGGCCTCCGCACTTCTGCTCTCCGCAGAAAGCCAGGAATTCATCCAACAGGCTGCCGATACCAACATTAACCGCCAATACATGATCGAGACGGTGTCGCTGGCCGGCATCGAAGTGGGCCAGACGGTCCCGATCAAACTCCCCAAACGCCTGCGGGAGCGCCTGAGAAGTCTCGTGGGTCAGCACTACGACATTGCCATGCTGGAAGATCTCTCGGCTGAGATCCGCAAAGAGCTGCATTTCCGGACGGTTACCCAGCATCTTTCACGCGGCAGCACGCCGGAAATGGTGCGGGTGAATTTTGATGTGGTGCGGCGTGACCTGTTTTTCGACATTTCGCTGCCGAAGTTTCTCTATCATTCGAAGCAGGGTTTTTCAGGGGAGGTGGATGCGTCGACCCGCCTGAATCAGAACGATCTGGAGTTCGGCGTAGTCAGCAACGGCGACGACCTGACGGAGCGCTTCACCGGCTTCACTGCCCGTTACGACAGCGCGCCGTTTGCGGAGATCGCGGGGAGCGACCGCATGCGCCTCGGCCTGACGTTCGAGGATTATCACGTGGAGTGGAATCAGGCCACGCTCGCCGCGCTGCCGGGGAGCGGCCTCGACCTTTATCGCTCACGCTGGAACGCAGCGCCGGAACTGGTGTTCAATATAGCGCCGCTGACGGTGTCAGTCGGCACGAGTTTCGAGACGCTGGAGTCGGAGTTTGCCGGCGGGCCACGACAGTCGGCGAATGCCGGAACCCTCGACATCAGCTACAGGCATAAAATTGAAGGCAACGGCGTGCAGCAACAGATCGAGGGACGGTACAGTCTCCGCGTCGCGACTCGTGCGCTGGGCTCCAGCTACGCGTACGCGCGCCATCTCATCAGCGCGAAATACGAAGTGAAGACGGGCAGGCAGACAATAGCGGACGAGTTTCTGGGCGGGGCGATAGACGGGAATGCGCCGTTCTTCGATCGGTTCGTGCTGGGATCGAGTTCAACGCTGCAGGGCTGGGACCGCTACCAGATCGATCCACTGGGCGGCAGCCGTGTGGTGCATAACCAGGTGACGTACGGATACCGGGTGGGGCCGGGCACCGTCCAGGGATTCTACGATGCAGGCATGCTTTGGCAGTCCGACCGCGCCGCGACACTGCGGCATTCGCTCGGCTGCGGGTATAAACAGGGCGTATTCGTGATGGCCATGGCCTTTCCGGTTCGCGATGGGCGGATTGAGCCCGTATTCATGGCCGGTATGAACTATTGAGAGCGCGAATTTCAGTTGCGGCGGCAGTTCTCCTGTGCGCGGGCGTGTCTTCGGTCACAGCGGCGGGCGCCTCGGACTCGCTCTCGGTGTACCTGGACGGCGACTACCTTCGCGTCAACCTGCCGCACCTCGATTTCCTGAAGGGCAAGCCGCTCGAGCGCCTCAAGGACGGCGCTACGGTGATCTTCAGCGGGCATCTGAAGCTTTCGGCGTCGCCGAACGCGCTGCTTCCGGTGGCGCAGAGTGTGGCGAGTTTTGCGGTCAGCTATGACATCTGGGAAGAACGCTTTTCGGTGACGAAGCTGACACAGTCGAAAGAAGCGCGGCATACCTGGTCGCACCTTTCGGCGCAGGCCGCGGAGGCGATCTGTCTGGACAACCTCGTGATCGACCGCGGACAGGTTCCGGCCGATAAGGATTTCTTCGTGCAACTCGAGCTGCGGCCCGACGACGCGAAGGACCAACTCGGCATCATCGGCAATCCCGGCATCGACGTCACGCGTTTCCTGATTGAGATGTTCGGCAAGCCGCCGCGCAGTCCGCAGGAGCGCGTGCTCTATTCGAGCGGTCCGTTCCGCCTGTCCGATCTGAAGAGGACCGAGGTCCGGAGCACCCGAGGGTGAAACAAACCAGGGTGAAACAAACCAGGGTGAGCAAACCGGCATGAGCCTGCGTACGCGCCTGGCGCTGGTGTTCATCGGCGCGACGCTGATCCCGCTGGGGGCGACGGTATGGCTCACGACGCTGCTGCTGAATCAGAGCCTGCGCCGGTCGCCGGTGAATCAGCTGTCCGATTTGTCGCGCTCCCTCGAGAAGACCGGGCGCGAGTATTATCAGCAGGCGCGCGAGCAGCTGAAGGCCGACGCGCTGGCGGGGCGTGTGACGCCCGTAAACGTGGCGAATGCCGAAGAGCTGCTGGCGCCCGACGATAACGAGGGCTTCGCGCTCACGGGCGATGGCGGCAACCGGCTGGTCTATCTGGTGCGCACCCAAAGCGGCGTAACGGCGTGGGAACGGCCGCTCCATATCCGGATGGGCGATCTGCGGCGGCAGTATGGCGACGCGCGGCGGACCGTCGATTCGCTCGACATTCTGCGGCGCGGCTCGTTTCCGGCGTGGGCGCTGCTGGCGGCGGCGATCTGGGCGATCGCGCTGGGGCTGGTGTGGCTGGTGGCGACGCGTTTCAGCCGGCCGATCGTCAATCTGACGGAGGCGCTCAAGAGCCTCGCGGACGGAAACTTCCGCATTCGCGTGCCGAATGAACGGACGGACGAGATCGGCCTCGCCACCGAGGCGTTCAATCGCACGGCGGCGCAGCTCGAGCACAGCCGCGACCGGTTGGTGAATCTCACACAGCTCGCCAGCTGGCAGGTGCTGGCGCGCAAGACGGCGCACGAGGTGAAAAACTCGCTGACGCCGATCCGGCTGACCGTCGAAGAAATGGTGGCGCGGGCGCAGAGTCCGGATCGCGCGTTTCTGGAGCAGGCGGCTGGCATTGTGGTGGATGAGATTGAGTCGCTCGAGCGGCGCATCCGGGCGTTTTCGGAATTCTCGTCGGAGCCGCCGATTTGTCCGGAAAAGCTCGATCTGCACGCCATTGTCGAGGAGCGCATCGCGTTTCTGAAATCCGCGCATCCGGAGGTGCGCTATGCGGTCGAGGTGGCGTCGAACGCGCCTCTGGCCCTGGCGGATCACGATCTGGTGAAGGGCATTCTGGTGAATCTGCTGGAAAACGCCGCGGAGGCAGCGGGCGACGGCGGGCAGATTCTCACGCGTGTGTGTCCGCTCGAAGACGGCATGGACCGGATCGCTATTGAAGTTCACGATTCGGGCCCGGGGCTGAGCGAAATGGCGAAGAAGTCGCTCTTCCAGCCGACGATTTCGTTCAAGAAGCGCGGCATGGGCCTCGGACTTTCGATCGCGCGCAAGAGCGCACTGCTCACGGGCGGCGACATTCTGCTGATTGCCGGCGAATTGGGCGGGGCGGGTTTCCGGGTCCTGCTGCCCACGGGCATCAAACAGCTTTAGCGAACATGCCAGCCCGCCGCATTCTGGTCGTTGACGACGAAGAGAACATTGGCCGTTCGCTGCGCATGATTCTGGAGCGCGAGGGATATCAGGTGAACGCGGTCGGTTCCGCCGCCGACATGCGCGCATTTCCGGACCGCACGCGCATCGACCTGTTCCTGATGGATGTGCGGCTGCCGGATGCGGGCGGCATCGATCTGCTGCGCGAACTGCAGGCCGCCGACATCACCGCGCCGGTGATTATGATTTCCGGGCACGCGACGATTGCCGATGCTGTCGAAGCGACGCGCGCCGGGGCGTTCGATTTTCTGGAGAAGCCGCTGGGCCGCGACCGCGTGATGGTCGCAGTGAAGAATGCGCTCGAGCATGGCAGCCTCAGACAGGAGAACCGGAGGCTGCGCGAGGCCGTGGCGCAGGGATCGGGCCAGGGATCGAAGATGATCGGGGCGAGCCCTGCGTTTACACGCGCGGTGGAGCAGGCGGGGATGGCGGCGCGATCGGACGCCCGGGTGCTGCTGGTGGGCGAGTCCGGCACCGGCAAGGAACTGCTGGCGGCGCATATCCACGCGCAGAGTCCGTTTGCGGCCGGGCCGTTCGTGAAAGTGAACTGCGCGGCGATTCCAGGCGAGCTGATCGAGAGCGAGCTGTTCGGGCACGAGAAGGGGTCGTTCACCGGCGCCACGTCGATGCGGCGCGGCAAGTTCGAGCTGGCGGACAACGGGACGCTGTTCCTCGATGAAATCGGCGACCTGCACGCGAATTCGCAGGCCAAGCTGCTGCGCGTCCTGCAGGAGGGCGAGTTTCATCGCGTGGGCGGCGAGCAGGTGATTCGCGTGTCCGTGCGCGTGGTGTCGGCGACGAATCGCGATCTGCTGGCCATGGTGGCCCAGGGAAAGTTCCGCGAAGACCTGTACTACCGGGTAAGCGTGGTGCCGATTCGCGTACCCGCGCTGCGCGAGCGGCCGCAGGATGTCCGGCCGATGGCGGAGTACTTCCTCGAAGAGTTCTGCCTGCGGAACGGATTCCGGAAGAAGAGTTTCGATCCGGCGGTGTGGGAAACGTTTGAATCCGCGCGCTGGCCGGGCAATGCGCGCGAGCTGCGCAACGCGGTGGAGAGGATGGCGATTCTCTCGGCGGAAGATGTGCTGACGATGGCGGCGATTCCGCTGGAGCTGCGCATCCCGCAAAGGGACAACGGGACGCGATCGAGTGTGCAGGAGGCCCGGGAGTCGGCCGAGCGGGAGCATGTGCTGCGGGCGCTCGAAGAAGCAGGCTGGAACGTGTCGAGCGCCGCGCGGGCACTGGGGATGGAGCGGACGAATCTGCATAAGAGGATTCGGGCGCTGGGGCTGGCGCGCGGGAAGTGATGTACCGCCGGCGCTCTCGTCCGCCGGTGATTTTCAATGAAGCGCTCCCTGCAGTCCGAACTGATGGATTCGCCCGACGTGGCGGGTCCGGTGCTCGACCGGTTTCATCGCGATCTTAACTTCATCAACAAGTGTCTGGGAACGTTTCCGACGATCGAGCGGTTCATCCGCAACGATGACCGGCCGGTGCGGCGCGTGCTCGATATCGGCTGCGGCGGCGGGGCCCTGCTCGAATATCTGGGACGCCGGCTGGGGGTCGAGGTGATCGGCGTCGACCAGAAGCCGCCGGCGACCACCGTAGTGCCTGTGATCGAAGCGGATGCGGTAACGCAGAAGCTGCCGGACGCCGACGTGGCCGTATGCACGCTGACCGCGCACCATCTGAAGCCCGAAGAGATCGTCGCGCTTATCCGCAATGTGAGGCAGTCCGCGCGGCGGTTCATCGTGCACGATCTGATCCGGCATCCGGTGCCGCTCGCGCTGTTCACGATGTTTCTTTGTCCGCTGATCGGAAAGGAAGCGGCGGCCGACGGGAGGCTATCTATCCGGCGCGCTTACACACCGGAGGAGTTCGCCGCGATGGCGCGAACCGCCCTCGCCGGGACTAATGGAATCTTTATGCTGGACGTCTCGCGGTTCCGATCGCGTCAGATTGTTGACATCCGGTTCTCTTAAGTACCGTTTTGTTAACTTTTGAGAGTACTAGGACGTTCTTTTTCCAGGCCGACAGGGGTTACTATGGAAGCCTCGGACAGCGAACAATGCGAATTCTCCTCACCCTCGTTTCCTGCAGCGTCATGGCTACCGCCATGCACGCAGAGAGTCTCTCGCCGACGGGCTGCCCTACGGACACGCTCGCGGATTACATCGAAAACTATCAGAGCTCCACGGTGGGCGCGCCAAACGGCCCCTGCTCGATTGGCATTCTGAACTATTCCGGGTTCACGTTTAACTCGATGGGGACGCCGACAAACTTGTTGCTCACCAGCAGCGCTTTTGAGCTTGAGCCGATTTCGCCCAGCCAGGACAACAGTCAAGATACAGGGTTCACGATTAGCCCTGCCGACTCTAATTATTTCACTTTGACTTCGGGAAATGCTCTTTACGTTCTGGACTGGTATTTTGCCATCGACGCCGGCCCCATCGCCAGTGGCGCGCGCCTCGGCATGGATCCCATGGGGGATGTCAGCGTCACTGCTGAGTATTGCCTGGATTCTTTCATCAGCGCTTATGTTTCAGGCCAAGCCGATTCCTGCTACAACGGGCCAGCAAACGATCCAGACCCCGCCGTGCAGACGCTGACAGTCACGCCTGACGAACTGAACGCTGCGATCACTTTCGCGACTCCCGCGTATGAGTTTGCGGATGTCCGCACGATCATTTCACTCAACAGCGACGACGGTGAGGCGCAGTTCGGCGGGGCTACATCAGGTTCGACCATCGATCCGCCGGCTACAACACCCGAACCCGGCACCTTGCTGCTTATTCCCGGCGGTCTGGTTTTCCTCGCCTTGCTTCGGAAACGTTTGCTGACGCAGTAAGCTGGAAGACGTGATTCCGGTTCGCGCGATCGCGGCCATCCTTTTTTCCATCGCCGTTGCGCCTGCCGTTTTGTGCGGCTCGCTCAATCCGGACACAGGGTCCTTCATCCTCCGGCGCTACCTGCAGGACCAATATGGCGCGTCGCCCCAGAACTGGGCCATCGCGCAGGACCCGCGCGGCGTCATGTACTTCGGCAACACTGCCGCGGTGCTCGAGTTCGACGGCGAGTCCTGGCGATCCATCCGCCTCAGCAACAATTCCGTCGTGCGCGCCGTCACAGTGGGAAAAAACGGCGCTGTTTACGTCGGCGGACAGGGAATCTTCGGCGTCCTCCAGCCTGATCCGTCGGGCAAGATGCAGTTTGTTTCCCTGCTCGACAAGGTTCCCGCGGGGGATCGAAAGTTCTCCGATGTGTGGCGCATTCTGTCCACCCCGCAGGGCATCTACTTCAGCGCCTACGAGCGGCTGTTCCGGTTAAATCCCGACGGCTCGATGGCGGTCTGGCGTCCGGCCTCAAGTTTCGCCCGCGCGATCGCGATTCAGGACAAACTCTACATCAAGACACGCGAAAGAGGCCTGCTGAGAATGGATGGCGACAATCTCGCGCCCGTTCCCGGCGGCGAGGTGTTTCAGAACTCCTCTCCTCTGATGGGGGTGACGGCGGGCGCTTCCCTGCGTACAGGAGGCCTCATTGCCACGCCGAGCGGCTTCTTCCTTCTGACCGCCGACGGAGTGAAGCCGTTCCCCACCGCGACCGACGCCTACTTCGCGGCAAACCTCATCTACACGTTTGAAGTGTTCCCGGACGGCGAAATCGCAGCCGGAACCCGCAAAGGCGGTCTCGTGCTGCTTTCCGCTGACGGCAAGCTGGACCGCATTCTCACGCAGGCAGACGGCTTGACCGACAACTACATCACTGCCATCTTTCATGACAAACAGGGCGGAATCTGGCTGGCGGGCAACACCGGCATCACGTATCTCAACCCGGGCCTGAGCCGTTTTGGCGCCGGTCTCGGGCTGCAGGGCGTCGTCCAATATGTCGTCCGCGCGGGCGGGGTGGTTTACGCCGGGACTGACGAGGGCCTTTTCGCTATGAAGCCCACTGCCGGCCATGCGCCGAAGTTCGAGCGGGTTCCGGGCATTGACGCAGGGGTTTCCGCCCTGCTTCCGCGCGGAGGCCAGTTGCTGGCGGCCACGGACAATGGCATTTTCTCGGTGGAGAGAGGTGGCGCCCGGCAGGTGTTCGCGCCGCGCGATCCGTTGATGCACGACGTGGTGGCTTCGATGCGTGACCCCTCCCTCGTCTACGCTGTCGGCACAGCCGGGCTTTTCGTTCTGCAGCAGCAAGGCGCTTCGTGGACGAAAAACGCGGAGTTCTCGGCAGCCGGCCAGGAGTTTCTCGCGGCCCGCGAGGACCCCGACGGCCGGGTCTGGGCCACCACCAACCAAGCCATCTGGCGAATCGATTTTCGGCAGAAGCCCGTGCAGGCGGAGAGTTTTACCGACCGCGAGGGCGTGCCGGCCGGCTGGAAAAACCCGCGGCTTTTTCAGGGGAAGATGGTTTTTGCGACGCCCGGCGGCATGCGGCGCTGGTCTGAAGCCGGCCGCCGTTTTGAACCGGAGCCCGAGTTCGGCAGCGCGTACTCCGACGGCAGCCGCGATGTTTTCGACATCTTCGACGGTCCCTCGGGAAATGTCTGGATCACCGGCGAACACTATCACGATCTCCTGCGCAGAAAAGGCGGCGGCACCGGCGGGAACAGCGGTTACGCGGCTTTCCACGCCCCGCTCTACACCTCCGGCATTCAGGAAATCTACGAAATGAGCTTTGATCCCGACGGGACCGTGTGGGCCTTCGGCGCCAAAGGAGTGCTGTATCGCTGGCAGCCTTCTCTGTACGGCGATCCCGACGAGGGGTTTCAGGTGCTTTTGCGCCGCATCGGCACCACGGCGGACGATCGAACGATCTATGCCGGCGCCGGGGAGTTTCCGTCGACTCGGCTGCAGTATCGACAGAATGCTTTGCGCTTTGAGTTTGCCGCACCGTTCGCGGAAGATCCGGGAGCCGTCGAATACCAGGTTTTTCTCGAAGGCAGCGATCGCGGCTGGTCGTCGTGGAGCCGAGAAACACGCAAGGAATACACGCACCTGTCGGAAGGCTCCTACACCTTCCGCGTACGCGCCCGCACCCCGCACGGGACCACAGTCGAAAACCCGAGGCTGCCCTTCCGCGTGTCTCCGCCGTGGTACCGCACCTGGTGGGCCTACGCTTTCTATCTCCTGCTGGCGGGCGTGCTGGTGCGCGAGATCGTCGGGTGGCGTACGCGACAGCTGGTCTCGGAAAAGAAGCGCCTTGAGGAAGTCGTCGAAGAGCGTACGGTTGAAATACGCGAACAGCGCGATGAGATCCAGCGGCAGGAACGCGAGGGTCACGCCCTGCTGCTTAATATTCTGCCGGAAACAGTTGCCGACGAACTGAAAACCAACGGGTCAGTACGTCCGGTAGCCTTCGATCACGTAACGGTCTGCTTCACGGACTTCGTGGGCTTCACTTTATCGAGCGAACAGCTGACCGCCCAGGCGCTGGTCGACAGGCTGAATCTCTATTTCAGCGCCTTCGATGAAATCATGGCTCGCTTCGGGCTGGAGAAACTGAAGACCATCGGCGACGCTTACATGTTTGCCAGCGGACTACCCGATGCGCGCGCGTCCCATGCGGTGGATGCCGTGATGGCCGCGCTCGAGATGGTTAACACGGTAAAAAATTTCGAGTGGATGACCGGCTGGGGTATCCGCGTGGGCCTGCACAGCGGACCCGTGGTGGCGGGCGTCGTCGGCACGCGGAAATTTGCCTTCGACATATGGGGAACCACAGTGAATATGGCGTCGCGCATGGAGTCGAGCGGCGTGCCCGGCCGCGTCAATCTCTCGGAAGAGACACACCGGCTGGTGCGCGGGATGATCGACTGCGAGGACCGCGGCTTCATTCATACGAAAGACGGCCGCGACGTGCCGATGTTCCTCGTACGCGGGCCTGGGGAGGATTTCGCCGCGCGCTACGAAGCGGAGTTCGGGCAGAAGCAGCCGGGATTAGTCGGCGCCACTACGTAGGTTCAGTTTGGGGATGCCGGGAAGATCACCGGCGGCAGGACGGCCGGCGGTTCAGGGCGGCTATTTCGCGGCGCTGAGGTTGTGCTCGGCCATCAGCTTGTGCAGGAGCGTCGCCGTATCGAGGTGCTCCACCCAGCCGCCGGGACCGATGTGCATGCCTTCCGCCATGTTGGCGGGCAGCTTGCCTTCCTGGTTCTTCACGTCCATGCGCGCGCCCTTTTCGACCAGGAGCTTGACCACATCGTTTGCACCGCGGAACGCCGCGCCGTGCAGCGCGGTGTAGCCGACATCGTTCTTCGCATTCACGTCGCCGCCCCACTGCAGGCAGAGGTTGATCGCTTCCGGCGCTTCCGCCTGGTTACCGTGGCTCTGTCCATCCGACCAGCCCACGCCCGCGGCAACCATCAGCGGCGTCGTGTGGTCCGTCGCGGCGAGGTTCGGATCCGCGCCTTTGTCCTTGAGCAACTTCATCACCGTAACGTCGTCCGACTGGGCGGCGCGCCAGAACGGTGTGGCGCCGATCATGTTGGCCCAGCGGCCGTCGAACGAGGGCTGGCCGCGCAGAGGAACCTTTTTCGTCAGGCGCTGATTCAGGTCGGCGCCGTGCGCGACCAGAGAGTTGATGAGTTCGAGTTCGGTCATCGCGTCTTTTTCCGGCGGCGCGGGACGCGTCGACCATTCGAGGTTGCGCATATCGACCGC
>Ga0182030_10021580_pt1 | contig 12054 bp, 11 predicted proteins | sample 812S3MmetaG_FD_121299 | JGI IMG/M metagenome (GOLD analysis project Ga0182030, IMG submission 121299) | Permafrost microbial communities from Stordalen Mire, Sweden - 812S3M metaG (Illumina Assembly) | ecosystem: Environmental > Terrestrial > Soil > Wetlands > Permafrost | place: Sweden...
ATCGGCAGCAAGAAGTCGATCCCGCATTCGTCGGCCATCTGCGCCATCGCGGCCGTCTCGTCCCAGTCGGCCTTCCAGCGTTCCGGAACCCTGGTGAGGGCGCGTCCGCCGGAACAGTTCGCCCCAAACAAGCCGAGCTTGAGCTTGTTCCCAGTGGTCATCCCGAGCCGTGGGCTCGTCGTCACTGCGTCAGGCCTTCGATGGATCGAAGATCATGTCGCGCGCATCGAAGCCTTTCTCGATGAAGCCGGCCTTGACGGAGAGATCGATCACGGGCTGCATCTCGGCCGGTACGATCGCCGTGCCGCCTTGCGGCCACGTCATGTGCGCGATCGACGTTTCGGTCGCGCCGACGAGTCCAGCGATTTGGGCTGAAAGTTCGACGTGATGGACGTTCGTGTACGCCGCCGATGCTTCGATTGCAGTCGCAATACGCTTTACGGCGTCGCGGTTAGCCCTCGCCCAGTCGCGATTTGCAATGATCGATGAGAACCACCACCGTGGCGCGATCTGATTCAAGACCGGCTCGAGAATGCGGTACTTCCCGGTTGCGAGTGCTTCGTCGATCTGCGGCACGGTCATCAGAACGATGTCGATGCGGTGCGTATCCAGCGCCGCCGGCATCGCCGACATCGGAATCTCGACAAACTTGACTTCATCCTTCGGCTGGCCGTTTTTTTGCAGCCAGAGTTCGGTCGCCGGTCGCGTTGGTTCGCTGAGATTATTCACCGCGATCACCTTGCCGCTCATGTCCGCGACGCCGCGGATCGGCGAGTCCTTCAGGACCATGAGCGCACCGTTGGGCGAGCGGCTGTCGTAGATCACGCCCGGCGCGATCACGGTGATGGGTACGCCGTGCGCAAACGCCGCCACGACGGCAAAGAAGGTCGACTTGCCGATGTTGAGGCTGCCGCCGGCCACCGCTGTCGTGACCGCCGCTCCGGTGGGCAGCCGGCCGAGGTCGAGATCGATGCCGGCCTTGGTGAACATTCCCGACGCCTGCGCGTAGAGAATCGGCACCGCATCGTAGTAGACCTGAGTGATCGCGCCCTTTACGGGAATCAGCGATTGCGCGCCGGCGATCCGCGGCAGGGTGGCTGCAGCGCCTACGCTCGCGATTGCGCTTGTAAAGCGTCCCCGTGATAACGACTTCATGTTTTCCACTTCGTCTCCGATAATTGTCATCCCGAGCTTGTCGAGGGACCGCTGTAATCGTCGTCGCTGGGTGGCTGTCCCTCGACAAGCTCGGGATGACAAGCTAAATTTGCTCCGAGCGAGCTAATTTGCTCTGGGTGAGTTAATTTGCTCCGAGTGTCGTGATTACTTCAGTCGCTGGGAATGTTTTCGGGATGACCCCGAATTGTGCGGAGACGTCGATTACGGGCTGTAGCATCGCAGGGTCGAGACGGGTTGCGAACTGCGCGCGCTGCATCTTCGCGATCGCGTCGGGAGATATCTTGGTGTATTTCCCGAGTATCGCGCCGGACGCGGCCATGTTTTGCGGCAGGTTGCCCCAATTGGCGGCCGTGCGCATGGCCGTCACGAACTTCCGCGCCGTCGCCGGGTTGCGCTCGATCCAGTCGCGCTGAGCGAGCCATGCGCTGATCAAGAACCGCTTCGCTACGCCGTCGTAGGTGGCGCCGAAGAAGCGTACGGCGGGCTTCGCCTGGGTGTAGAACGGTTCGGCAAGAAACGCGGCGTCGACGTGGCCGGTTGCAAGCGCATCCGCCATCGACGATGTCGGCAGCTCGACGAACTTGACGCTCTTCCCGTCGCCACCGTTCTTGTCGATCCACGAAATCATCGCGAACGATGCGAGTTCGCCGATCGTTTGGATCGCGATCGTCTTCCCGGTCAAATCCTTCGCCGTGCGCAGCGGCGAGTTGGCCAACACCGCCAGCACGCTCGTCGGCAACGCACCGTTGTAGAGTCCGCCCGGTGCCAACGCGACGATCGGCAAACCGCGCGCGTGTGCGGTCGAGAGCGATCCGATGCTGGCGACGCCGACATCGAGCGCACCACCGGCTAGTCCGGCCAAAATTGCGCTGCCGCTGGTGATGACGTCGATCGTGACGTCGAGGCCGTTCTGCGCAAAGAAGCCTTGATCGAGCGCGAACCAAGCCGTCGCGTCGGCGTCGACCGGGAGCGTAGCGATGTGCAGCGCGGTACGCGTTTGCGCCGGCGCGACGCTCGGCAGCGCGCAGGCCGCAATACCTGCCAGTGCCGAGCGGAGCACTGCGGTACGGGAGATGGGAAGTCGCATGGGTCACGACTACGTTGCCGCTCGCCGCGAGGCCTAGCAAAAGACTTTGTCGCGCACTAGCCAACGGAGAATTTCCACCCTTCCGCACTGAGGCTTCGATCGATGGCAATCTCGCACAGTGAAACGTCACCCCGCGCGCTGAAAGCGGCGCGGAAGCCCGTCCCGAGCGTCGATATTGCAACGACCAAACCCGGTACGCCGGGCGGGATCTTCATGCGGCAGTTCTGGCATGCGCTCGCACGCAGCGAAGATCTGGCGCCGGGCCGGGCAGTACCGATCCGCTGCATGAACGAGAACTACACGCTCTTTCGCGGGCTGAGCGGCCGCGCGCAAATCATCGCGCCGAAGTGCCCGCATCGCGGCGCCCAGACGCACCTGGGCTGGGTGGAAGAAGACTCGCTGCGCTGCGTCTATCACGGTTGGAAGTTCGACTGCTCGGGACAGTGCGTCGAGGCGCCGGCCGAACGCGCCGGGTTCGAACGGAACGTTCAGATTCCGGTGTTTCCGACCGGCGAAGCCTTCGGCCTGATCTACGGATTTTTCGGTGACGACGAACCGCCGCAGTTTCCGCCCTATCCCGAATCGTATGGTGAAGGGATTATCGAGGCCCGGCCGATCGAGTACGTTCCCTGCAACTACCTGCAGTCGTTCGAAAATAGTATGGATGAAGTTCACGTCGCGTTCACGCACAGCCCGGGCGGCTCGCACGCGTTGCTATCGCAAGATCTGCCGCTCATCAGCGCCGAGGAGACGCCGTGGGGCATGATGCGCTATGGTAAGCGGCCGAGCGGCATGGTCCGTCACACCTTGCATATCGCGCCGAACATCGTGCGCGTGATCGTGCCGCCGCCGGTCGGCATGGACGGCGTCGTGTGGCCGGAGATCTCGTTTCACTTCACGCCCGTCGATGATGAGAACCACCTTTGGGTGCGCACCGCAAAGTACCGCATGACCGGCACCGATGTCGACGTGTTCCGGCAAAAGCGCGAAGAACTCTATGCCCGGCGCGCCGCGGCACCCGCCGTCGAGAGCATCGTGGAAGATATCTGGTCGGGCCGCATAGCATATAACGACGTGCGTCATCCCGAACTTGCCGTTGTTCAGGATATCGCCGTGCAGGCCGGGCAGGGAAAGATCACGGATCGCGAGGCGGAGACGCTCGGCCGTTCGGATGCGGGCATCGCCGTGTGGCGCCGCATTCTCGAGCGCGAACTGCAAATTATCGCCGATGGCGGCCAGCCGAAGAAGTGGGAACGCACGCCCGAAGACGTTGTCCCCATCATCGGCGTTTAGCTACGCGCGAGTAACGCTACCGCACTCTGGCGTCCGATCGCAACGAGGTCGGCTGCCGGCACGCCGCTCACCGCGAGTTCGTTCATCGTCGCGGTGCCGGGCCGGTAGGGGAAGTCCGTTCCCAGGACGACATGTGAAGGCGGAATGATCTTCAGCAGCGCGGCCATGGGTTCGGGCGCTGATACGAACGCCGTGTCGTAGTAGAAGCGCTTGAGTTCGTTGACGACGCCGCGCGGCACGAGCGCCGCGCTTTTCGGATCCTTTTCCTGACTGAGAAACCGGTCGATCACGAACGGCATGCTGCCGCCGCCGTGCGAGAAAATGAACTTGATATTCGAGAAGCGCGTGGACGTGCCGCTGAAGACGAGGCTGCCGATCGTGCGCGTCGTGTCGGCCGCGAACTCAACGATCGCTTCGGACATCACCGGCACGGGATTCACGCAACACGCGGCGTCGGTCGGGTGCGTGAATACGACGGATTTGCGGCGGTCGAGTTCGGCCCAAATCGGTGCGAACGATGGATCGCCGAGATATTTCGTGCCGTAACTCGACCACATGCCGACGCCGTCTGCTTTCAGGACATCGAGTGCGTACGTGAGTTCGGCGACGCTGCCCTCAATATCCGGTAGCGGGAGCGCTGCGAACATTCCAAATCGGCCCGGATGTTGGCGGCGCAGATCGGCCATGTACTCGTTGCTGCTACGGCAGAGTTTGCGCGCTGCAGCAAGATCGCCGAAGTACATGCCCGGGCGAGCCGGCATGGAGAGCATGCCCATCTCGATGCCGCAGGCGTCCATGTCCGCCAGACACGACTCCGGCGTCCACGATGCGAGCACGGCTGGAAACGTCTTGGGGTAGACCGCTTTGATCGTTTCGTAATATCCGGGCGGGCTGACGTGGCGGTGGACGTCGATGCGCCGCGGACTCGCCGCCGATTGCGCCCCGCCGGTCAAGGGCAGTGCGGCTAGCGCACCCGCGCCACCGAGGGCCGCCAGAAAAGTCGCTCGATCGTGGGTATGATGCATCGTCACCGCTCCTTCAGAAGACAGAAGACGTTTTGACCTGATGAAAAAAGACCCTCGGCGGGAAAACCGGCAGCTATCGCGTAGCGGCGCTGGACGAGCTTAACCGCGAATACGAGAGAAGGAACCCGATGCGAACGAGCATTATCGCCGCGCTGGCTGCAATCGGTCTGTTGTCGGTGGTGGGTGCACCGCTGCACGCCCAGGATGCAACGTTAACCGGCGCTGCGGCTTTCGGCGATTGGACGAAAGATGCGCCTGGCGTGTGGCGTAAAATCGTTGTGGCCGACCTCCCGAAACCTGGCGCCTCGCCCGGGCAAAGCCTCTCGAAGCTCGTGGAGCGACCACCGGACGCGCAGCCGCACGTTCTGCCCGGTTTCTCGGTCACCGCGGTGGCAACCGGACTCATGCGACCGCGTATCATGCGGCCCGCCCCAAACGGCGACATGTTCGTCGGCGAAATCGGAATGCCCAAGCCGGCTGGAATCGGCGTCGGCATTCTCGTCAACACGGGACGGATCAGCATTATCCGGCCGGGCGCACCCGCCGGGACGCGGCCGGCGGTGTTTGCGGAAGGATTGGATCGGCCGTTCGGGATGGCATTTTATCCGTCCGGCCCGAATCCGCAGTACCTCTACGTCGGCTTGACGACGCGCATCGTGCGCATTCCCTATCATGTCGGCGATCTTAAGGCTTCGGGTCCGCCGGAAACGATCGTGGACGGTATACTCGACGGCGTGCATTTCACGCGCGACGTCCTGTTTTCACGCGACGGGAAAACATTATTCGTATCGATCGGCTCATCGACGAACGTCCAAGATAACGGGCCCGATCCCGAGGTTGGAAAAGCGAACATCCTCGCGTTCAACCCCGACGGAACCGGTCGTCGCGTGTATGCCGCGGGATTGCGCAACCCGGTGAACATGGCGCTCGATCCGCGCACGAACGACGTGTGGACGAGCGTGAACGAGCGCGACCTGCTCGGCGACGACCTGCCGCCCGACTACGTGACGAAGGTGCATCAGGGCGCGTTCTACGGTTGGCCGTACTACTACATCGGTGACCACCCCGACTCGCGCGCAAAGGGCGGCACGTCGCCTGTTCCCGGCGACCAAGTGACGATTCCGGACGTGTTGATCCAACCGCATTCGGCGCCTCTCGGGATCGCGTTTTACACCGGCAAGCAATTCCCGTCAGAGTATCAAGGCGATCTGTTCGTGGCGCTTCACGGTTCGTGGAACCGCGCGGTCCGCACCGGCTACAAGATCGTGCGCGTCAAGATACGCAACGGTCAGGCAACCGGCGAGTACGAAGACTTCGTGACCGGTTTCGTCGCGCCGAGCGGCGATGTTTGGGGCCGTCCGGTCGGTCTGACGGTGGCGCCCGACGGCGCGCTCTTGATGAGCGACGACGGGTCCGGAACGATCTGGCGCATCGCCTATGGGAAATCGATCTCGTGACGACGCCGATTGCGGTCAAGAAGCTCGCCCACGTCGTTTACGAAGTCAGCGATGTCCCGCGGACGACGCGCTTCTGGACCGACGTCATGGGCTTCACCGTCTCCGAGTCGACGGTCAACCGCAACAACGAATCGATGACGTTCCTGCGCAGCGGGACCGATCACCATGCAATCGGGCTCGTGCAATCCGATGCGCCGGGCCGCGTCCCAAAAGGCACGATCTTGCAGACACACCACTGGGCCTATGAAGTCGACAACCTCGATATGCTCTTCCAAGCGCGCGATTTTTTGCGCGCACATAACGTCCCAATCGTCTACGAGGGGCGGCGCGGACCGGGCTGCAACATCGGCGTCGAATTCGAAGACCCTGACGGCTACGTGATTGAGATCTACGTCGACATGGACCAAGTTGGGCCGGATGGGCGGCTCCGCCCCGTCGAGCAGTTCCGCCGTGCGCTAACGCTCGAAGATGCCATCGCGAATCCGGTGCCGGCGAAATGGTGACTCTCTCGCGTGCAGCGCGCGCTGCTGCCGTCATCGTCACGCTGCTGGGCGCCTTGACTGCGGTCGGCGATCGTCCGGCGCGGGCTCAGAGCGGCTTGGTTGAAGTTACCTTTGCAGAGCCGGGCCGCACGACGGGTGAATGGGCCGTGTACCTTGCCCAGAGCCGTGGCTTCTACAAAGACGAGGGTATCTCGGTAACGATCATCGACACCGATGGTCCGACCAACACCATCAACCAGCTCGCTACGGGTGCGGTCAACGTGGCGGGCGTGGGAACGGATAACTCGATCGCGGCAATCGCGCGTGCCCTACCGATCAAATTGGTATCGTCGATGTTTCTGCCGAACCCGTATACGCTCGTGACGCTGCCGACGATCAAATCCTGGCAAGATCTCAAGGGCAAGTCGGTCATGCTCGCGACCAAGCAAGACGTCACGGCGATCGCGTTTACGGCCATGGCCGCACAGCACGGAATGAAGATGGATGACTTCAGCATCTATCTCGCCGGAAGCACGCCCGCTCGCTACGCGGCGTTGACGAGCGGCAATGCTCAAGGATCGATCTTAACGCAACCGCTCGACCTCGTCGCCGAAAGCAACGGTATGAATCGCCTGGCGACCGCCGGCGATGCGATCAAAGATTGGGTCTTCACGGGGCTCAACGTCAACGACGCCTGGGCGAAGGCGAATCCGCAACTTGCCGTCAAGTTTTTGCGAGCCATCCACAAGGCGATGATCTATGGCTACACGCACAAGGCGGAGACCGTCGCGAGCCTCGTCGAGGCGGCAAAAGTCGATCCGGCGATTGCCACGAAGGCCTACGATCTCGATTGGACGCGTTGGCATGCTTTCGATCCGTCGCTGAAAATTCCGATTGCCGGTATCAACGCGGTGGGTGCAGCGCAGATTCAGTTGGGTGCGATCAAAGAGATGCCGCCGCTCGCGGCGCTTTATGATGCAAGCTATCTCAACGCCGCGACCCGCTGAGCGCGCAGTCCGCGATTCGTTCTCTGTGAACAGGGCGATACGCATCCACGAGGCCGGTGGCCCTGAGGTGATGCGTTTGGAGGAGATCGAGCTTCGCGGGCCTGGGCCCGGTCAAGTGCGTATGCGGAATAAGGCAATCGCGGTTAATTACCGCGATGTCTGCATTCGCAGCGGAATCCATAAGCTCGAATCGTTTCCATCCGGTGTCGGGATCGAAAGTGCCGGCATCGTTGAAGCTGTCGGTCCCGATGTAGGCGGCATTTTGGCCGGCGATCGCATCGCGTGTGTGGCCGGCCCGGATGGCGCGTATGCCGATGAACGAATCGTCCCGGCAGCTCGCGTCGTCGTCTTACCGGCCGGCATCGACGAGTGCATGGCGGCGTCGATGATGATCCGCGGCATGACGGCGCGCTACTTGATCCATGAGACCTACCGCCTGCGCGCGGGCGACACGATTCTGCTGCACGCGGCCGCCGGCGGCGTCGGCATGATCCTCTCCCAATGGGCGAAGCATTTGGGTGCGACCGTAATCGGAACGGTCGGGAGCGATGAAAAAGCCGAAGCCGCGCGTCGGAATGGCTGCGATCACGTGATCGTGTATTCGCGCGAAGACTTCGTCGAGCGCGTGCAGGCAATTACCGAAGGTAAGGGCGTCGATGTGGTTTACGATGCGGTCGGTAAAGCGACGTTCGAAGGCTCGTTGCGCTGCTTGCGGCGCCGCGGTCTGATGGTTTCCTTTGGTGAGGCGTCCGGCAATCCCGAGCCGGTCGCTCCGGCGCGCCTCGGGCACCTAGGATCGATCTATCTCACTCATCCGAGCCTGCCCGATTACACGTCCACGCGCGCAGAATTGCTCGATACCGCGAACGATCTGTTCTCAATGGTGCTCGATGGGCACATAAGGATCGACCTGCAACAGACCTATTCGCTCAGCGACGCGGCGCAGGCACATCGCGATTTCGAAGGTCGCAAGACCATCGGAACCATCATCCTTATCCCATGAGCGATCCACAAAGTGCGCGCGACGCGTGGCAAACGCGAACCTGGGCAGAAGTGAAGACCGAGACGCAGGCCCGGGCCGATCGCAGCGCTTATCCGATCATCGGTATAACATCAGAAGACGCGCGGGAAGCGCTCGCGCAGATCCATAGTTTCGATCACGACGAATGGGGCGCGGCGTGGATGAGCGTCGGCGACCCGTACTTCGCTCGCGGGGAATACCTCGCGGCGTGGCGCTTGTACAATTTCGGCCGCTGGCCGGTGCCCGATTCGCCGAAGAAAATCGAATCCAACGCGAAAGCCAAGCGCGCGTTCGAAGCGTACGGACAGAGCTTGGATCCGGAGATCCAGCGGATCGCGATCCCGTTCGAAGGCAAGGAGATCATCGGTTATCTCCAGCTTCCGCCGAACGTCACGAAGCCGCCGGTTGTGATCAACATCGGCGGCAGCGATCTCTGGAAAGATTACGTCGCGATCCAGACGCGAGCGTTCCTCGATGCGAACATTGCCAGTTTCGCCGTCGACATGCCGGGCGCCGGCGATGCCCCGTTGCCGTGCGCACCCGGCTCCGAGCGCATGATCTCGGCGATCATCGATTATCTGCAGGGGCGTTCCGACATCGACGGTGCGCGCGTCGTCGTGCGCGGTCAAAGTTGGGGCAGCTACTGGTCGGCTCGGACCGCGTACGCGGAAGCGACGCGGCTAAAGGGCGCCGTCTTTCAGAGCGGTCCGGTTCACGAGTACTTCCAGGAATCGTGGCAAACGGAAGCCTTCAAAACCAAAGAATTTCTGTTCGATTATGTTCCCTCGCGGCTGCACATGCTCGGTCAAGCGACGGTGGAAGACGCGTTTGCCTACATGCCTTCGCTCTCGCTGGTTACCGAAGGTTTGATTACGAAGCCAACCCCGCCGATGTTGCTGATCGGCGGCGTGCTGGATACGCAAGTGCCCTTTTCGGACTTCCGCCTCTTGCTGGAAAACGGCAGCCCGAAATCGGCGTGGGTAAATCCTAGCGGCGGCACCATGGGGCGCTCGCTCACGGTGAAGGACGACGAGATTTTTCGCGGCGTGGTCGTTCCGTGGGTGCGCCAGCAATTCGGCCTCTAGGGCTTGAAGAGCATCTTTTCGGCTGGTATCGACTGCGCGATGGCGCCATAGCGCGCGGCAACGTCGATCGCCGGCTGCAATTCGGCGGCGATGAGGCGGGGCGCGTAGGTAGCCCGGTTCATCTTTGCAAGGACGTCGGCATCGAGGCGGCCGTGCTTGGCGAGAATCTGCGCGCTCAGGTCGTGATGCGCATTGCCCCACTCGTTCGCTTTGACGATCGCGTCGCTGAACGAAGCCACGACGGCCGGGTTTGCGCGCGCCCAGGACGTGTTGGCAATCCAGCCGCCAAGTTGCACGCGCGGTCCGATCGCCGACATGGGGTAGGCGATAACGCGCGTCCGTCCCTTGACGTCGGTCATGAACGGTTCGGCGACGATAGCGGCATCGATACGCCCGGCGACGAGCGCATCGGTCATCGCGGAGAACGGCATCTCGACGAACTTGATGGTGCTCGAATCACCGCCATGTTTGTCGACCCACAACTGGGCGGCGAACTGCACGATGTTCCGCAGCGTGCTCGTCGCCATCGTCTTGCCGTTGAAATCGGCGCCGGTGCGGATCGTCGAGCCGGGCGTCACGATCAACGCGTTCGTCGGCATCGTTTCGACGTCCACGCTGCCCGGCGCAACGATCGTCACCGGCAAGTTTCGCGCGAATGCGGCCACGGCCGACACGAGATTTGCGAACCCGACGTCGATGGCGTTGGACGCCACCGCCGCGACGATTGCGCCACCGCTCGTGATGCCCTGAATATCTGCATCGATCCCCGCGCGCTTGAAGAACCCCTGTTCTTGCGCGTAGTAACATGCCGCACTGGCGTCGATCGTCAACGCGGCAATGCGCACGGGAGCATCGGCCGCGAGGACTCGTCCGCCGAGCGCGAGGGCGCCGAATGCGGCCCCCGCCGAGACAATCGCACGGTTTCGGTTCACGTTCATTTTCATTCGCTAAGGCAGCGAGGGTACCATTGGCGACGCTGCAAGCGGCCGCGTGTTATGCCGGCCTAACTGGGGGCTACAACGAATGCGGAATCGGCGCCGGTCCGGGGCGCCGGTCGATGCGGCCCGTGGCGAGATCGTACATGTTTTGCGGGAATCCACCGACGCGTTCGCTGCGGACGATGACCGCGACCGTGCGGCCGTCCCCAGCGATCTCCGCGTGCGGTACGCGCGGCGGCACGACATCGACATATCCCGGTGCGACGACATATTCGCCCGCCGGTTCCAGCACGGCGTGGTCGCTGCCGATGTCGCCGGCCGCAATCGCGTAGCGCAGAACGCGCTCGCTACCCTCGATCACGCCGTATGCGGTCCAGGTGTGTGCGTGATCGTGGATCGGCGTCGCTGCGTACGCATCTTTAACCAGCCCATTGATCACAAACTTCCGCTCGGGATCTTCGTAGAAGAGCAGATTCGTCGCGGCGTTGCCGTACTGCGTCGTCGGCCAATCCTTTGCGCTGGCCCGGAGTTCCGGATCGTCGAGCAGCATCGGGAGTAGCGTGCCCACGCGGCGCCAGCGTTCGGCGTCGGCAAGTTCCTCGGCAAAGAGCACGTGCATTGCCGCCACGAAGGCAGCGATTGACTTCACGTGACTTAGATCGGTACGACGTCGACGGCCACGTCGACCTCGTGCTCGCTGCCGCCGGTGAAGATGCCGTGGATCGGCGTGACGTCGCCGTAGTCGCGCCCCCAGGCGACCGTGATGTGCTCGCTGCTCGGGAGCATGTCGTTCGTCGGATCGAAATCGACCCAGCCAAACGGCGGAATCCAAACGGAGAACCAGGCATGGCTCGCGTCGGCGCCGATGAGGCGCTCGCGACCCGGCGGGGCCTGCGTCAACAGATAACCGCTAACGTAGCGCGCGGCGAGTCCCATCGAGCGAACGCAAGCCAGTCCGACGTGCGCGAGATCCTGACACACGCCGGCGCGTAGTTCGAAGGCACGCGTCACGGTCGTGCGCGTGTCGGTCGCTTCTTTGTCGAATGTGAAGTCGGCGTGGATGCGCGAGTTGAGCTCGAGCACGCAGCCGAGCAACGGGCGCCCGCGTTGAAAGCTCCCTCGCGCGTATGCGACGACATCGTCGTTCGGCAGGGTCAGCCGCGTATCGAAGGTATACTGTAACGCGTCGAGCGTGTCTGGATCGGCCGGGAACTCGAACGCGGTCCGCACGTTCTCCCAGCGCAGGCTTGCATCCGGGGCGTACGCGGGGATCGGCTCGACGGTCACGTGGCTTTCCGCGAAGATGTCCAGGATGGCGTGCGGCTCGTCGATGGTCATCCAACTCGTCGTGTTGCCGAAGAAGTCGGGCCGCTCGAAGCTCTTCACCGGTTCCGGTGAGAGATTTACTTCGAACGAGAGCGGGCGTTGGTGCAACGTCGCGCGCGGCACTAGGTGTGCGACGAGACGCGAGTATGCGACGTCC
>Ga0182030_10021582_pt1 | contig 12054 bp, 9 predicted proteins | sample 812S3MmetaG_FD_121299 | JGI IMG/M metagenome (GOLD analysis project Ga0182030, IMG submission 121299) | Permafrost microbial communities from Stordalen Mire, Sweden - 812S3M metaG (Illumina Assembly) | ecosystem: Environmental > Terrestrial > Soil > Wetlands > Permafrost | place: Sweden...
ATATGTTTTTTGCCTTGTCTTGGTGTTTTATTGACATGGCTTCTTAACCCGAAGACGGTCTTGTTTTACGCTTCGGCGGGCAAAGCCTCAGTCTGGGCACACGAAATTCTTGGCAGTAATTTGACCTCATAGCTGCGCTAGCTTCACAGGTATAAATCTGTGGAAGTCTATGCTCTGCCTTCCTTGTGGGGCTTCTTGGCTTGCGTATATACACCATGGTGTTGAACTTCCAGAAGCGTTAAACCATATGCAATTCCGTCAAATTCTTTTCTTAATAGGTCGTCGCAAAAAGCCCCCAATCTCTCTCAAGTAGTACACTTTAACCAGTTCTTTTCGACAATCTTTTGCCCGACCCATGCTGGCGGTCAAACAGTTCGATAAAGAGCCAAACAAACAGGAGTCCCAAATGTTCAAGTTCATGTCCACTGGTTCGAAATTAAATCCCTTGTCATCTGTTCCCACGTCGAAAGGCCGCGAGATTGTCACCGTCAAAGCGGGAGACACAATTCCTTTCGATGGCAAAATTCTTGAAGGTGCAGCGCTGGTCGATGAAAGTGCTCAGGTAGGCGTTTCAACTCCCGCATTGCTTTCCGATGAGGAAGGGCGTAACAACGTTCTAAGCGGGGCATTGGTAGTCGAAGGCACTCTCAAAATCCAGCGCGTTTAGCCTACTCGTGAAACGAAACGGTCGAGCACTTACTGCTCTCGACCGTTTTTTTTAAATTTATTTGCTGAAAAAATATTATTTCGGTAATATTGGCTAAAAAAATGGGAAAGCAGCAACTGAGTCAACTCCGTTGTTTTGCGGAGTTAACCCAGTGCTGTTTCCCTTAATTACCAGACAGAAGGCCTGGAAGGAGGATGGTTTTCCTCCTTCCTGCCTCCTGTCCAGTAAGCTTCTACTGCACGGCGCCGAGGTAAGACACCAGTTTGCTTGCTTCACGCTCGCGCAGGGCGACGTTGACACGCAACTGCTCTAGTGTCTGACTTACTGCCATCGTGCCGCTTTCGACCGGGTGAGAAGCGAAGAAAGCGTTCACTTCCTGCTCCTGCGCCCGATTGTCCAACGACGACGTGGCACCAGCTATACGCACTACCCCTGATGCCGAATATGCGGCGACAATTGCGTTCCAGTTCTTCTGAACGAAGCTCCAGACATGAGTGCTCTTGTCGTTGCGATTCGACGTAAAAATAAGCGCCAGGAGGATTGGTGCATCCTGCGAACGAACGTGTTCGCTCAACGCAAGTTCGGTCGCGCGCTTGTACAACCCGGGCTTGTTAAACTTGCCCAGAGAATGCAGGAAACGCGTTTCGTCTTGCGGGTTGACGTCCTTCGCAGCTTGGAACAGCGCGAAGAACTCGTCGAAACGTTTCTTGTTGCCGATGTTGGCGAGAATGCCAATCACCGACGGCAAGACGTTGTTGTCGACGCTGGCGCTGTTTTTCCTCCACGCACGGAAAGCCCTGGCTGCTTTGGTCTGGACTTTCTTGTCCCTACCCAGCGTTCCGAGAACTCCGATGATGGAGCCGCGCAGTTCACGAGTCTGAACATCTTCGTCAGCCGCAGGTTGCCAGCCAAGCCGATTATAGGTCGGCGTGACCAGTTCCCGAACGGTCGCTGCGAACACTGGCTGCACGTCTTTCGGCAGCAGCGAGTGCAAGGTGTTCAACGACCCGATGATGATCCCCCAGACAGTCGGATCGGTCTCACTCGCAAAGAGTTTGACCAGCGACAGGTAACTGGTGGCTGGGAACACACCGGCCCGAACTGCAGACCAGGAGTCGTTGACGAGATTGAAGCGCTCCACGACAGTGAGGTTTTCCTGCGCTTTCGCGGTGAGCTTGTCGGCCAGCTCCGGAGTGTAGACAACCCGGAAGAAGCCGTTCCCGTTCGCATTCACGACAACCCACTGTAAGTTTTCTCCAATGGAGACGTTCTGCGACTTTTGGTCGAGCAAGAGAACCTGCTCGCTGACTTCGCCGCTTGCCGATTTGCTCCGCAGGTGCACGGGGATCGGCCAGATGCTGTCGGTAGATGCTTCCGAGAGAAACTTGAAGTCTCTCTGGGTGAGCGTGATGGTGCCAGCTTCCGTCGACTGCGAAACTTCGACCACGGGATGACCTGAGATAGAAACCCAGGCGTCCATGATCGTGCGAATCGGCAGCTTCAGGTCGATGGCATCGCAGACTGCCTGCAGGCTGTCCCAAAATTCGTGCCCCTTGGCGTTGCCATAGGAGAACTTCTTCAGGTAAGCCGACACACCGGCCAGGAAGTGATCGCGACCCATGTACTTGTAAATCATGTACAGGACCGAGCAACCCTTCTGGTAGGAGATCAGGTCGAACAGCTCAGCGCATTCCTCCGGCCGATGCACGGGGCATTCGATCGGGTGAGTGCTCTTGAGTGAGTCGAGACGCAACGCAGCCGCACGAGACGGTGCGAAATCGTCGACCGCATGCCACTCGGGGTGCAGGTCGTCCAGGCAGATGAGAGCCATGAAGGTGGCGAATGACTCGTTGAGCCACAGCCATGTCCACCACTCCATCGTGACCAGGTCGCCGAACCACATGTGGGCCAGCTCGTGCAGAATGACCTCGGCGGTGCGCTTCATCTCAGCGATCGTCGCAGTCTTCTCGTCGATCAGCAGGTCTGTTTCCCGGAACGTGATGGCGCCGACATTTTCCATCGCTCCCGATGAAAAGTTCTTCACTGCGATGAAGTCGATTTTCTTGCCGAAGCCGTAGGGAACGCCGAACTTTTTGGTGTACCATTCCACACCGAAAGCCGCGACGCGCAGCCCGAACGCCTTGAGACCCTCTTTGCCTGGAGTTGCCCAAATGCGAAGATCGATACCGCATGCGGTGACAGTCTCGGACGGCACGAAATCGCCGACGCAGAGAGCTACCAGATACGTGGACATGAGTGCGGTCTCCTTGAAGGTGACCTTCTTCATCTTCCGCATCTCGTGAGCAATCGCCGGTGTCAGGTCTCTCGAATCTCCCGTAGCGTCGGGAATCGAGGTCTCTGTGCCAGCGGCTTTAACGAACGCTTGTTCGAACAACTCGACGCTGTCGACAGCACCGTTGGAGATAGCTTCGAATTCAGCAGGGATGACTGCGGTGATTGCGAAAGTCGCTTTCATCGCAGGTTCGTCGAAGCACGGAAATGCCTTGCGAGCGTCGGTGGTCTCGAACTGTGTCGTGGCCATGGGGCGCTGTCCAAGTGTTGGATGCGTGTAGAACGAGCGGTAGAAGCCTTTGAGCTTGTTGTTCAGCTCACCGGTGAACTTGATGTCCAGAGACCACGTTCCGACGCTCAACTGCTGGGCGAAGGTGATGCGGGCGAACTCATGTTCGTTGTCGAGCTCGATTGTGCCGTTCAGTTTGTTGCCGTCGGCGCCAGTGACGAAAGCTTCTTGAAGCTCGAGTTCGTTGGCGTTGAGGACGAGGACGTTGGTTGATTCCTTGATTTGCACGCGAACCGTTTCAGCACCTGAGAAGACGAATTTCTCAAGATCAGGCGTTAGAACGATCGAGTACTGCTCAGGAACTACTGTGGTTGGAAGTCTGTAAAGCGCTCCTGCGGAGGCAGCTGCAGACTCGGTTTGTGTTGGATTCATGATGGGTCTCCTTGTCTTTGTAAGTCTGGTGTTTCGAGTTGCTTTACTGGCCCGCAAAAAGTCTACTGCAAAACCATCCTGGTTCCGAGAACTGGTCGCCGCTCGCCATGCGGTTTTCAGTAGGTTGGAACTGAGATGGGGTATTTACTCTAGGGTCTTTTATATATTGCGGGTAGTGAAACGGAAACATCTCGAAACTACTCTTCGTATGTCTTATCAAGCAAATTCAGATTGTTTAACCAGTCCAAAGCTCTCACAGTACTGCTAGCTGCAAACAACCGCCCCTGTGAGCTTTTGAGCGCTGCGCACTCTCGATCACAATTTTCCTCTGCAGCATTTTGGCGTGGGAATCGACTCCTGAAAACTCATCCGACGTAGACCATTTTGTTCGAGACAGTTTTCCATTTGCACCACTTGACTAAGTGTCTTCGGTGGAATCACAGGTGGTGGCACAAAAAATGAGCTTATCAAGCGGCACGCTGTGCCTTGGCTTTCGAGTCAAGGGGAATCGATCTGGTGAGAGCTGTGCGACATGAGAAATGGGCATCGATAGAGCCCTTTGTTGACAACGCTGACTCAGTGCGAGTAATGCTTGACGAGGCTCGCGCAGGACAGGGGTGTTGCAGGTAGCGGCTCTCGCAGGGCATTTTTGGGAACTTCCAGCAGCTTCTATGAGCTTCCAGTTTCAGCTGCTGGCAGATTTTTTCAATGAATTAATATGCGCGAAATATGCGACAGCGATCTCTTGGCATGACGGTGCCCCCTAGATATCAGCCTTTTAACGCTTTTAGAGTTGCAAATGGGTGAGCGGAATGACTAGTTTGAAACTCTATTTCTTTTTTGTTTCTGTTTCAGGTTTCTAGATCCCCAGCTTCTCTCTTTCTTCACCGAGTTTCTCATTCCGCGCAGCGGAAGCTCTGGTGAACTTTGGGATGCTCTGGTTCGGGCAATCTGTGCTGATTCAGGAACGAAAGAGGACACGCGCTGATTGAAGACTCTGGTCTTTTATCGGCGTTTTCGTGCGCATTAGTACCGCGGATAGCGTGCCGAGAACTACTGAAACTGCTGAAAGCACCGTGTTTTCGGCATCCGACTGTCCGCGGGCAGCCGGCATTCAAACCTGTTTTGAAGGAGAAAAATCATGGCAAAAACACCCAGACCAACCGGTCGGCAGAAACAGCCATTAGTGCCTGTAATCGACCTGACACCTCGTCCGTTTTCCTGGTCGCAAGCCAGAGGGCGGCACCTTTGTGGCTATCAGCGCCTCAGTGTGATGAAGGGTTATGGAGACAGCAACTTCCAGTTCCCGACGGTCACACAACTGGTCAACGGTTCGCTCGCGCACATCGCGAGTTCCGATGCTCGGCGTCGCCACGCCGAAGAAAAAGCCGGAGGCGAAGTGGATGACCAGGATGAATTGGTCAGCCTTGCCCAGAGGCTTGACGCCGCTGAGGCTGCGCACGCATGTGACGAGGCTTCTTCGGGAGACTCTACCAGTGGTGCACCGTCCTGTTCTACCAACGAGGGCAGCAAGCTCAGTGATGCTCTTCTTCGTTCAATAGGGCGCCCGAGCTGTGGAAGTGGTATCGACATTGACCATTCTGCGGCCGCATCATCGGTGATACCATCGCTTCCGGAAGAACTTTCCTCCGGGGTCGATGCAACGCTCTTTTGGCTGACCGAAGGGCTGAGAGAGTTCCTCTACGAGGGGCGTTTCGATGCCATCATCGCCGAGCGATTCGATCCCCTCAAGGGTTCGGTTAGCTGGGCAAAACTGCACATGGATGCTCGCTATCAGCCTGCCATCCTGAGCCTCGAAAAGCAGCTCGGCAATCTCGAGGCGTTGTACAGGCAAGCGTTGCCTCGTGCGCTCAGCGTGCTCGAGGGGCAAAACCCAGACGTGCCCAAGCGGAAGCTGCTCGAAGCGGCTCTCGAGGGTCTGGATGCACAGGTCGAGCGCATCTTGCTCGTCTTGCGCGTATGGACGGATGCGTTTGGTCAGCGCCGCGACGGCATGTACAAGGAGCTCGAGGCGGTCACGTTCGTGATCGAGGAGTGCTTCAAGCTGATGAAGACCGGCGACCTGGAAGGATGCGGGAAGGAGTCATGCGAGCAGCCTGTGCGCACCGTGGTGTTCCAGGTTGGGAATGTGTTCGTCACGAGGTTCGGTCCGGAGGGTCCTCAGACTCGCCCGGGCACACGTGGGCCGGTTGGCGCACACGCCGTCGAAGTGTCGCAGAAGGAGCGGAAGATTCTGCCGTTTCTTTTCTGCTGCTACACGCACGAGTTCCGGCACGATGCCTTCGCTGACATCGTTGGTCTGGCCGACGAGCTCATCGGCGTGCTGGAAGCAGCCATCCGTGACAGTCATGAAAGTGGGAAAATCAAATTTCTTGCTGAAACGATTGCTCTGGGTGGTCAGAAGCTTCCTGCCATCGACATACATGTGAAAATCGCTGCCGACACCATCGGCGAGGTTGACGCAGATATATCGGGCGGTGTGCTTCTGTCGGGTCCGGCTTATCTGTTCGAGATGATTCCGATTTTCTCAGCGTTCAATACGCTGGAGGCTCGTGTCGTTCGTTCGGACAAGCTACTGCGTGCGTCGTCGTTCTACGAGCTTTCAAAAGGCGACGACGATCGCGTGACGCTCGACTTCCTTCCGCATCCGCCGGACTATATCCGTGCTTATATCGTGGCTGCCGCTCTCGACGAGATTGGTTTCACGAAGGAAGCGAACCTCTGCCGGAAGCTCGCTGATCAGGCGGCCGGCACGCCGACACCGAAGTACATCACCTGGCACGACTACGAAGGTAAGTCGAAGACGGTGATCAAGGTTCCGGTCGAGGATTTGAAGCAGGTGGCGCCTGTGGTGGCACGTGCTCTGATTCGCACTCCGCTCGTCGCGCTTGGCGGCAAGTGCATCTTCGAATACATCAACTGGGACGCCAAAAGGCAGGCGAAAGTCGACCTTCTGGCGGCAAATTTGATGGCGGGAAGTGCCGAGGTGCCGGCCAACGCTGGCGACTTCTTCGGCACCTATGTCGGTCCGGCGGCGATCCTCGCTCTGTGGGGGTTGGTCAAGTCCGGCTGGCACGTCGTATTGGCGATCAAGCACATCGTGCCGAACGTCTACAAGATGATCGATACGATTCGTGAGCGTCAGGCTGCACCTCCTGCGGCCGGACAGACTCCCGAGTGCGCGTGCGACGCCGCATCGGCACCTAAGGGCTAAAGTAGGCACTCTTGCTAGTGGACATCCGAATTTAATTCGCCTGTCCACTAGCTCGAGTGACTGCCCTTTCGGTGCATTCATGTTTCTCAAACCACGAAAGGGCAGGTGTCAATTTTGAAATGAATAAACTGTGTGTAATTGTCATTGACAGTGGGTTCTCGCTTGAATCCATGCAAGGTCTGAAGATTCTTGCTGCGCGGGATCTCGCTTCTGGCACCACTATAATTGGTGCTCCTGATTTGTGCGCAGAGCAGATTGACTCGTTTGCCTGCGACCCGCTTAACCATGGCTCCATCGTCCTTGAAAGGCTCGGTGCAAGGCTCACGGATGTTTCCTTCATTTTGCTGAGAGTCTTCGGTTCGGACAACAGCTGCATTCGCACTACCTGGGCGAATGGACATATAGCTTCAGATGGCTGGACTGAAGCCTATCTCTGGGCTGTGAAATTGTGCGCGGAGCGCGGCTATAAGTCAGTCGCGAACTGTTCATTTGGTGGTTTCGTGCATGCGGCGGATGGCACTGGATGGGAAGACTATCAACTTTCTCAGGTCACCGGTGTTGATAAGCCAGGGCATGTTGTGGTCGCAGCAGCAGGTCACGGAGACGGTCGAGCTGTACACGCCTCATGGTTCGCCCAACCCGGCGAATCTGTCTGGGTGTCTGCGTTGCAAAAGGAATCTACCTCGTACAACTTCTGGTTTGGTGCTTCGAACAAGCCCTGGGCCCTAACAATTCGCCGTAACGGTGACGTTGTCGACACGTATAGCGGGTCGGATATCGTCGGGAATATTTGGAATCTGCGCCAGCAACTCGCATTAACAGTCGAAGGTAGCGGTGACGTTTCTTTCGAATTTGTTTTGCCTGTTGATGGCGATGAATCGGTGCGCTGCGATGGCTGGATTAGAGGCGGTGCCGCCTGGTTTCACGACCATGTGGATTCGCTTTCCGTTGCCGAACCAGCTGTATTTTCTGAAGTCATTGCCGTTGGATTGCGTCTCAAAAGCTACTCTCCCGACCAGTTGCATCCCGGATCAAAACCGGACGTGCTACTTGAAGGCACCGGTGAGATAAGCTTTCGCACTCCAGAGGTAACGGCTATGGTGGCTCAATTGATGCTGCTCAATCCCGACCTTGATTCGGTTGGGGTGCGCAATGCGTTGATGAACATTTATCCGAAGTGAGTCATGCGGGGACAAGCGCGTGTTTCCTCTTGTTTGTCCTTTCGATTTTTACCGAAATGACTTACTTCCAACTTCCAACTTCAATCTTCAATTCAATTCAGAAAGGATGTCTGCTTATGCCAAATGCTACGGCTTCAAATGCAATAACCGAGGTCCTCTCGGGCGGCGAACAGAGCAAAAGTTTATCGCTCGAAATCGGTGCCAGGGTGGAGATTTTGCAGCACAAAGTGCTCAGATGTTCTCAGTTCGGTTTCGTCCGACAGATCGACGGCGCCTACAACTACGTGCTCCCTGAAGCGCTGCAGAACGGTGAACCTGCCCCTGAGGACTGCATCTTCGAACTCTATCCAAACGAACTGCGAGTGGTCGCTGTGTACAGACACCCCGATTTCTCTGCAGGAACACGGGTCAGGATCGTCGCACCATTGAACTGGGGACGACGGAAGCCCAGAGAGTTCGCGCATGTCCTGGGAGTATCGGCGACGCAAGTGCTGATTCAACCCATCGGACCCAGAAAGGGACCAATCATGGCCGCTCCGGTGGAAGCACTGGTCGCGTCATCGTAATCCAGCTTTCGTGCGATGCGAACCAAAAAGAGAGGGACACCCGCGAGCGGGCTCGTTCCTCTTTTTTTGATTTCATATGCGTAATTTGTCTTTTTTACGCAGACTTTGGCAGGGCTGATGCCTACTCTAAATTAGGCGTGAGTCGAAATGACAATTCTAGTACGATATTTTTTTGAGGCAATGGTTTATTTGTGGAAAATAGATAGGCCGGCAATTTCTGGGTCGGGGGAACAGACTCAGCTATTGTCTCGTCGTGACCGAGACACACCAGGAGATTATTGAAAATGAATAGCACAATTAGATTGGCTGCAGCTATGTTGCTGGTCAGTGGTTTGGGTCAGGCAGCGTTTGCTGATGATTCGTCTTCAATCACTGAATCTCAGTCGAATGGCGCTCAATCCGCAACAAGCAAGGTTAAAGCAAGCACTGGACCAGGCGGAGCGAAAATCTCTCGTACCAAGACCAACGTTCAGGCTAACGGCGATGGTAGCGTCAGCGCGACCAGACAGCATGAAAGTCACTCGATGGGAGCAGAAGGCGGCAGTGCCAGTCATAAGTCGGCTTCTTCAACAACAGTGGGTGCAGATGGCTCATCTTCGAGCGTCAGCGCTTCACAACACACAACCAGGCCATAGTGGAGTTGGATTCTTAGTACGACTAACTGAATCTAAAAGACATAAGCAGGGCAAGGATGTGAGATCCTGCCCTGCTTCACTCTTTTCTACTAGCGATAGTTCGTGACGACAAGCTCAGTAATTTGCCCGCGCTTGTCTGGTTGACAATTGATAGCTCGAGTAGCTTTGACCGTAAACAGGTGGAAATCGCTATAGAGCTCTCTCACGATAGCGGTGTCCGAGTTGCTCAGCATGACGTGACAGCCGCGACGAGCCAGTTTTCGGAAGGTTTCTGCGAGGTGTTGTTGTTCTTTCATTCCGAATGAATTTTGCGTATAGCTCGTGAAGTTGGCAGTATTCGTCAGGGGAACGTAAGGTGGGTCAAAGTATACGAAGTCGCCTTTCTTTGCGTCTGCAGCCACTTGCTCGAAAGATCGATGAAAAATTTTGACCTTACTGAGCGTGTTGCTTACTGCACGCAAATTCTCTTCGTCTAGCATTTTTGGGTTCTTGTATCTCCCAAAAGGCACATTGAACTGACCATTTTTGTTGACCCGATAAAGCCCATTAAAGCAAGTTTTATTCAGGAAGATCATCCGAGCGGCTTGCTGAGCCTGGTTCAATTTTGAGACATTCTGAGCACGAACAGCGTAGAAGAAATCTTCGTCATTCTTGAATAGCTTTAGAGCCTCTATGACCGATGTTACGTCGCTTCGGATTTGTTCATAGCAGTTGATTAACTCGGCGTTGCAATCAGATATGGTGGCATTCATATTGGGCTTTTCGCTTGCTAATCGAAAGAAAACGGCGCCAGCACCAATGAATGGCTCATAATAATTATTGAATTTGGACGGAAAAAATTGGCTGTATGTAGCGAGGAGCTGTGATTTTCCGCCTGCCCATTTCAGGAATGGAGTGGCGCAGGGCGCGCCTTTTCGGGGGTATCTCTCAAGGTACGCGAGCGTGGTTAGGTTTGCTTCCAGCAAGGAGGTCGCTTCTTTCTAGTAGTCGACGGGTAGCCCAGTAATGGACTTCCCAGACGTCGGGACCATATCCGCCGGCAAAGACCATTGCTAATGGTATACCCAATATACTAAATTTATCGATCACATATGCATCGCGCTTTATTATTTGTTCGAGCGACAGTCGTATAAATCTGCTTCCCGGCAGTACATCCTTCTCGTAGGGATCGCTTCCGGCTATGAAGAGCACCAAATCCGGTGAAAATGTTTTCAACACTTTCTCGATTGCGGAGGCTGTTTTGTCGAAATAAAGGTGTTCTTCGTTTTCGAAAATCAGCACATCCAGGTCGCTTTGCTGTTTTTCTTCCGGCCATCCCTCTGCTGAATGGACTGATAATGTAAATACGTCTGGATTGTTTTGGAAGATCAGAGCTGTTCCATCACCCTGATGAAAATCGAGATCCACTATTAATGCCTTGCGGGCACGTTGTTCTCTCAATGCGGCTTTTATCGCAATCGCAACATCATTTATCGCGCAGTAGCCTCGACCTCGATCTGGAAAAGCATGATGATATCCGCCACCAAGATTTGCAGCGAGCCCGCCTTTTAAAGCGAGATCGACGGCTAATTTGGTGCCTCCCGATTTCAGTTTGAAATCATGGAGAATTTCGGGGAGTTCACGTGTCGCTTGCGCTTGATTGAATTCTTCCGGCTTTAATTCGAAAAGTTCGAGCCAGGTGCTGCTCAAACTCAGTGAGCGAAGATAGGCTTGCGTGTGAACGGTCAAAATGTCCGCATCTGTGATGGGTCTGGGTTTATGTACATCCAATTGCTGCCACTGTTCGCGTAACTTTGCCAACACCAGTTCGCCCCGATCTAGTGCGAACGGTCTGTGGAAACCGAACGAGTTCAGGTCTGTTTTATAGAGAGGATCGAAAACAAGTGGAGCAAGCATTGGTTTTGGATGGCAGTTTTAGTTCACTGAGTAATTATGGCTGAAGCCAGGCGATTAGGCTATTTTGATCCGAGAGCAGAGACAGAGATTCGAAGGTTGGCTTGCCACGGACCTTGCCACGCCACACATGATCATCCAAACAGTCCTGAAATCCAGGTCTAAACAACTTCTAAGAGGTTGCTTTGAACGCGCTTGCGCGAGCTACGCCGAGTGTACAATTCGCTGGTTGTCATTTGCTCGTGCACAATATGTTTGCTCTGGAATGGTCTAAAAACGAACATCGACATTCTTGGATCGGCCTTTTGAAACACGGTTGGACTGCCATGAGAGTAAGTGAAATTTATTGCTCGGAGGCAGCACCTTTGCTTACGGTGCAGATCTCTACTTTCCTCCAAATTACTTTTCAACAAGCCTAAAGCCTATCTCTGCGCACCATTCAAAATATCTCTGAATCCATTTTTCGATGAACCTGGTGTGCCAGAAACAATCTATCGGAAAGGAGCAGTAACGTGGATTATCTACTTCGAATGCTTGAAGGCATTGGCTGGGTCTGTATCTTCGGCATCGTTGTCATCGCGGCACTGGTGGTCGAAACAGGCAGACAGAATCGCCGCGACGAGAAAAATAACGACGATCGAAACAACGACGATCGAAACAACGACGATAAGGAGCCTTACAGCTAAAACGCCGTGAGATAAGGCTCGCTCGATTTCGATTCCAAAAAAGACGGGTGCGCTCTGAAGTTGCTGATCGCTTCTTTGGGTCGCATCCGATGATTCTATAGACTAATTTTGCTCGTGTCGGCGGACAAGAAAGTTTGCCAAGTTGGAGACACGAAAGTCTGCCGCCAGCGGCGTTTTTAGAATTGGAGGCGATGGTTGCAATATACCATCGCTTTCAATTTTTTTCGTCATTTCGGGG
>Ga0182030_10021585_pt1 | contig 12053 bp, 10 predicted proteins | sample 812S3MmetaG_FD_121299 | JGI IMG/M metagenome (GOLD analysis project Ga0182030, IMG submission 121299) | Permafrost microbial communities from Stordalen Mire, Sweden - 812S3M metaG (Illumina Assembly) | ecosystem: Environmental > Terrestrial > Soil > Wetlands > Permafrost | place: Sweden...
GTCACCGGGCTCACCGGCTCGGCCGCCTCGAACTACTCCATCGCCGCCTCGGGCAACGCCAACGGATCGCTCGTCATCTCCCCGCTCGCCGTCACGCTGACGGGTTCGAAGACCTACGATGGCTCAACTGCTGTCACGGGGCCCAGCCTTCGAATTGGCAATCTCGTTGGAGGCGACAGCGTTGCAATCGGCGGATCGGCGACACTGGCGGGCAAGAACGTGATCCCCGGCGGCGCCGAAGCGCTGGCCTCTCTTTCCGGACTGTCGCTCGACAACCCGAACTACACGTTGGCCGGCGGCTCGGGCGCTGTAACCGTGACGCCGCTCGCCGTCTCGCTGACCGGAGCCAAGACCTACGACGGCTCGACCACGGTTGCAGCCGCCAATCTCCGCATCGGCAATCTTATTGGCGACGACAGCGTTGCAATCGGCGGATCGGCGACACTGGCGGGCAAGGACGTCGTACCAGGCGGAGCAGTGGCGCTTTCCTCCGTCGCCGGCCTTACGCTCGACAATTCGAACTACACGCTATCCGGAGCTTCGGGTTCAGTCGCCGTTACGCCGAACTCCCAGCTCACCATCGTCGCCGTCAACCAGTCAAGCGCCTACGGCGCTCCTTATAATCTCGATGGCTCGCCCGACGGGTTCACGGTGAGCGGATTGCAGGGCGCCGACCGCATCTCCGGCGTCTCGGAGACGGTTTCCCTCAACGGCTCGCCTGCGAGCGGAACAAACGCCAATACGCAGAGCGGCGTTTACGCCATCACGCCGTCGGCTGCGCTCGGCGTGCCTGCCAACGACTACACGATCACTTACCTTGCCACCGGCGCGCTCACGATCAACCCGCGTCCGGTCGTCCTCGCGGGAACCCAGACATACTCAGGCGCGACCTCCGCATCGGGGTCTAACCTCAAAGTCGCCAATCTAGTTGCAGGCGATATCGTCTCCGTCGGCGGCGTAGCCGTCATGGCGGGGAAATCTGTCCTATCCAACGGACCCGAGCCCCTGGTTTCGCTTTCTGGCCTCACCCTCAACAACCCAAATTACACGTTGACCGGCGGATCGGGTGCGGTCGAGGTCACGCCGGCGACACTGACCGTCGCTGCGGCCAACCAAGCCAAAGTCTACGGCGAGAGCGCCGCGCTCGGCTCTACCGCGTTTACGACGGATGGCTTGCTTGCAGGCGACAAGGTAACGGCGGTCGACTTGTCCAGCCCAGGCGCAAGCGCAACTGCAGGCGTCGCCGGCGGTCCCTATTCGTTATACGTCTCCGGCGCGCAGGGAACAGGCCTTTCCAATTACGCGATAAACTACGCACCGGGCGCGTTGACGATCGTCGCACGCCCGCTCTCGGTCGTTGCAAACTCCCTCGCGCGCGGCTTCGGCGTGGTCAACCCGCCGCTGACCTACACGCTCGGCGGCCTTGGACTCGCCAACGGCGACGTCCTCTCCGGCGATTTGACCACGCCTGCCGATCTAACCAGCGTCTCCGGCGCCTATCCCATCCTACGCGGCTCCCTGGCCGCCAGCGGCGACTACGCATTTTCTTTTGCACAAGGCGTCCTGCTCGTAACGCCAGCGCCGCCCGCGGCAACGCTGAGCGCCAGCCAGGTGACGCCGAGCGGTTACGCCAACCTCAGCGCCGGCCCCGGGGCCAGCCCGACGAGTTCATCTAGCGGGGGCTCCGGGGGCTTTGGGGGTTCCGGCGCCTCGACGGGTTCTCAGTCAGCGGTTCTGAATTTTCTTGCAAGCCCGAAATTTAGCAGCGTCGTCATAGACGGTGTGCTTATTTTCTCAGAAGAACAGGGCGGCCAGAGGAGGACACCGTAAGTGAAAACATATCGCTGACCCACGCATCATTCGGCGCCGCGAAGCTCTTGCGGCGGAACTCGGCGGCTTCCAAAGCACTGCCTCTCATCGCCGATGGCGACTCGGCGCGTCGGCATGCTGGCTCGGAGTCAGCGGACATTCCCATATATACCCAGTGTTTTCACTTCTGACTAAGGCGCCTTGAGAAGCGATAGCGCATCCTTGCCTATCCGCTTGTCTCCCACACCCACTAAATGTGGGGTGCGCCCATTCTCACGAGTACAGCCCGTCAAAGGTCGGCGCGACTGCCCCGCCGGCGATTCCGAGCAGCGAGCGGAACGCGTTGAAGGGATAGAAGCGTCGATTGAACCGAAACGTGAATTCGTTGATGTAGGCTTGTAGATGCTTGGCGCCGACTTCGAGATGGATGCCGTTGAAGGCGCTCTCCTTTCGCCGGCGGCCGAGCTGGCCGCCGTTCAAGGTCTGCATCGAGAGCTTGTTCGATCTCCTCGGCAACCTTATCGACCGCCAGGAGCAAAGCCTTGTCGAGGTGAACATAGCGCTGAGTGACGCCTCGACCGGTGTGGCCTAACAGGCCCGCGATCGTCAGCTCGGAAAAGCCCGTGTCTCCGGCCACGCTAGCGAAGCTGCGCCAAAGCACGTGCGGAGTGACATCCTTGAGCTCGGCGGCCAGGCAGAGCCGCTGGAGAACCCGGACGACGCCGACGAAATGTCTGTCTCCGACCTCGGCCGGAAAGACGTAAGGGTTCTCGTTTTGGCCGCAGGGTTGACTTAGCGGCAATTTGAGGGCCGGCTGGCCGATGGCGCGACGCTGGGCGCCGCGCTCTTGGTCGTCGGGATACGCGCGCATGGGGCTTCCGGATCGATCCAGGGCCGCTCCTGCGTCAGGACCTCCACAAGTCGTCCGGCCAGAGGTTCCGAGAGCCATGCGCCGTGGCGGCTGACGCTTAAGGCGCGTCAGGCGGCGCTCGACCTTTCGAGAGCAAACTCCGTCTTTTGCGACTTCAGCAGCAACATCACTTGGATGTTGGCGCATTTTAATATCTGCAGGATGGCGGCGGTCTCGGATCTCTTCGAGGAGAGTTGGTCACAGAGTTCAAGCGCATCCGCTAGAGCATAGCGCAAGTTTATGAGAGTAGCTTGTTCGTCGGGGTCGATTGCAAACGCCATAGTATCCCCTCAGATTCCTGTCGCCGCCTGCGCGACGGTTGGCTCCACAAAAGCGTGCAGCTTCGAGTTTTTTGTCTGTTTAGACCCAACTAGCGTAGGCCGCCTCACGCAAATTGACGCAAGTCAGAGAAATTGCATAAATGCACGTAAAGTCGCTCTTTTTCAGGAGGCCTACATTGCGTTTGTGCAAATACCGCCGTCTTTTACGCCCCGTTTTGCCGCAAACCAGAATGTGGATTAGGCCCGTGAAGCATTCCGGCGCTGCGCGTCTACGTTTTGCAGGTCACAGGTTTGACTTCTACACCCGCTAGCCAGACGGCGACCTCGGACGCGCCGAACGGGACGCTTGCCCGCGCATTGGCTATTCTACCGGCTTCGACGCCCTCCGAAAACGTTGCCAGGAGACTCCCATGCCGAACCCCGGCCAAGACACGGCGGGCCCGCTGTCCGCCAGCGAACTCGACCTGATCCACGCCTGGTGGCGCGCGGCCAATTATCTCTCGGTCGGCCAGATCTACCTGCTCGACAATCCGCTGTTGCGCGAAAAGCTGGCGCTCAAGCACATCAAGCCGCGCCTGCTCGGCCATTGGGGCACGACCCCGGGGCTGAACTTCCTCTACGTCCACCTGAATCGGGCGATCGTCGCCCGAGCGCTCGACATGATCTTCGTCGCCGGCCCCGGTCACGGCGGTCCCGGCGTCGTCGCCAATACGTGGCTCGAAGGGACTTACAGCGAGGTCTATCCCCGCGTCGCCCAGAGCGCGCTGGGGATGCAGCGCTTGTTCAAGCAGTTCAGCTTTCCCGGCGGAATTCCGAGCCATGTCGCGCCGGAGACGCCGGGCTCGATTCACGAGGGCGGCGAGCTCGGCTACGCCGTGAGCCACGCCTATGGCGCGGCGTTCGACAATCCCGATCTCATCGTCGCCTGCGTCGTCGGCGACGGCGAGGCGGAGACCGGGCCGCTGGCGACCTCCTGGCATTCCAACAAGTTCCTCGATCCCGTGCATGACGGCGCCGTGCTGCCGATCCTCCACCTCAACGGCTACAAGATCGCCAACCCGACCGTGCTAGCGCGCATACCCCGCGCGGAGCTGGAGAGCCTGTTCGTCGGCTACGGCTACAAGCCCTATTTCGTCGAGGGCGACGACCCCGCTTTCATGCACCGGCAAATGGCGCTCACGCTCGACGCCGCGCTCGACGAGATCGCCGCGATCCAGAAGCGCGCGCGCGAAGGCGGACCGACCGAGCGGCCGCGCTGGCCGATGATAATCCTCAAGACGCCGAAGGGCTGGACCGGCCCCAAGGAGGTCGACGGCGAAAAGACCGAAGGTTTCTGGCGCTCGCATCAGGTCCCGTTCTCGGAACTGGCCACGAAGCCCGATCACATTCGCGTGCTGGAAGAATGGATGAGGAGCTACCGCCCCGAGGAACTGTTCGACGAAGAAGGCGCCCTAAGACCCGAGATCGCCGCCATCGCGCCCAAGGGCGACCGGCGCATGAGCGCCAACCCGCACGCCAACGGCGGCCTGCTGATGCGCGAGCTGGAGCTGCCGGAGATCGCGCGCTACGCGGTCAAGGTCGAGGCGCCGGGCGGCACGGAGACCGGATCGGTCGCCGTGATGGCCGCCTATCTGCGCGACGTGATGCGCGACAGCGAGAAGACCCGCAATTTCCGCGTCTTCGGCCCCGACGAGACGATCTCCAACCGGCTCGGCCGCGTGTTGGAGGCGACCGAGCGGGCTTGGCAGGCCGAGCGCCTGCCCTATGACGAACATCTAGCGCCGGGCGGCCGGGTGATGGAGATCCTCTCCGAGCACACCTGCCAGGGCTGGCTCGAAGGCTACCTGCTCACCGGCCGGCACGGCTTCTTCTCCTGCTACGAAGCCTTCATCCACATCGTCGATTCGATGTTCAACCAGCACGCGAAATGGCTGGAGTCCTGCCGGCATATCGCGTGGCGGAGGCCGATCCCGTCGCTCAACTACCTGCTGACCTCGCATGTCTGGCGCCAGGACCATAACGGCTTCAGCCACCAGGACCCCGGCTTCATCGACTACGTCTGCAACAAGAAGCCGGACGTGGTGCGGGTCTATCTGCCGCCGGACGCCAACACCCTGCTATTCGTCACCGACCATTGCCTGCGCAGCTACAACCGCGTCAACGTCATCGTCGCCGGCAAGCAGCCGGCGCCGCAATGGCTGACGTTCGACGAAGCGGTCAAGCATTGCACCGCGGGCCTCGGCATCTGGGAATTTGCGAGCAACGACCGCGGCGGCGAGCCGGACCTCGTGATGGCCTGCGCCGGCGACGTGCCGACGCTGGAGACCCTCGCCGCGGTCACACTGCTCCGCCAGCATCTGCCGCAGCTCAAGATCCGCGTCGTCAACGTCGTCGACCTGATGGCGCTGCAACCGCACGAGGAGCATCCGCACGGCCTGACAGACCGCGAGTTCGACTCGCTGTTCACCAAGGACAAGCCGGTGATCTTCGCCCATCACGGCTATCCCTGGCTCATCCACCGGCTCACCTACCGACGCACGAACCACCGCAACATCCACGTGCGCGGCTTCAAGGAAGAGGGGACGACGACGACGCCGTTCGACATGGTCGTGCTCAACGACCTCGACCGTTTCCACCTCGTCGGCGACGCCATCGACCGGCTGCCGCAACTCGGCGCCTCGGCGGCCTACGTGAAACAGGCCATGCGCGACAAGCTGATTGAGCATCGTCTCTACGTGAACGAAAACGGCGACGACCTGGACGAAGTCAAGAATTGGCGCTGGCCGGCGCCGGACGCGTAAAGACCCGGCGCGGCCGTTGCTGCAACGCAACAAATAAAAATCCATTAGCAATTCGTCAAAGCAACGTGTTGCCGCTTGCCTTCAGCGGACAAAAACGCCATTCTCGCGTGAATTCGTCGTGCCTCGCGCGACCGAGGGAGGAAAGTCATGTCAAGCGGCGGCGGCGTCAAAGAATTCCCAGCGAAGTCCTACATCGAGAACTCTTTGATCGTCCTTTGTCTTGCCGGCAGCGTAGCGCTGTTTTGGCTGGCATGGAAAGTCGGCGACGCCAGCCCACAAGCGCAAGAACGCCAGTGGCAGATCGTCTTTGTCGGGCTTACACTTGCGCTCGCCGGCCAGTGGATCGTCGGCGGCTCGGCGCAGGCCAGAAAACACCAGATCGCCGCCACCTGCCTCGTCATGGCCGGCGCGGGCGTCGGCATCCAGCTTTATTACGAGCTGCCGTTCGCGCAAGTTGCGCCGTTCGTCATCGGCTACGGATTCCTGTTCGTTGCCGCTGAACTCTGCGCCTTCATCGGCGCAAGGCGGCCGGCGAGCCGGCGCACGATTCATGTGCTGCGCTTCGGCGTTGTGGCCTGGAATGCGGGATGGGCCGCCTTGTTCGTGACCGCCGCTTATGGCCTTCCCGACGTGGCGAACCTCTATATCGCCTTCACGCTGCTGTGGACCGTCGCCACGGCCGTCATCGCCTGGAGCGAGTTCTGCACGATCTCCGCCGCAGAGGCGGCGCGGGCGCCGCTGACCTCGTCGAGCGGCGTGGACGATTTGCTTTCGCACGCCGAGTGAGCGCCGCCTGCCTCTTGCGCTTCGTCGCCGCTTGGTCCAGATAGGCGGCGGGAGGTTGGCGAAGGACGTACCGCTCGCCAACCGGGTCAGGTCCGGAAGGAAGCAGCCCTAACGAGCCAGGGCGGGTCTTTGTCCAACCTCCTACCGCCGCCGTCTGGCGAGGGTTCTCGCGGCCAGGAGCGAAACCCTTGAGCATTGAGACCTATCGCGGCTCCTGCCAGTGCCAGGCCGTGCAGTTCGAGGCGGCGCTCGACCTCGACCAGACGATGACCTGCAACTGCTCTAGATGCCAGCGGCTCGGCTGGGTCATGGCGTTCACGCCGCGCGCCAAGGTGACCATCTCGGAAGGCGAAGGCGCGACGAAAGCCTATCTCTTCAACAAGATGCAAATCCGCCACCAGTTCTGCCCGACCTGCGGCATCGAGCCCTTCGCCTTCGCATCGGCGCCGGACGGTACGGAAATGGTCGCGGTCAACGTCAATTGCCTCGACGGAGTCGATCCGCGCGCGCTTTCGCCCAAGCCTGTCGACGGCCGCGCCCGTTGAGTCCCTCGCAACCCGCATGGCCGAACTGATCCCCGACGCGCCGGGCGGCTACCGCGTCCTCGCCCGCAAGTACCGCCCCGCCACCTTCGACGACCTCATCGGTCAGGAGGCGATGGTGCGCACGCTGGCGAACTCCTTCGCGGCCGAGCGCATCCATCAGGCCTATATCCTCACCGGCGTGCGCGGCGTCGGCAAGACGACGACCGCCCGCATCCTCGCCCGCGCCTTCAACTACGAGGCGCCCGGCGTCGAGCGCCCCAGCATCGAAATGCCCGTGCTCGGCGTACATTGTCAGGCGATCATGGAGTCGCGCCACGTCGACGTGATCGAGATGGACGCCGCCTCGCACACCGGCATCGACGACGTGCGCGAGATCATCGAGAACGCCCGCTACCGCCCGGTCAGCGCCCGCACCAAGGTCTACATCGTCGACGAAGTGCATATGCTGTCGAAGGCCGCCTTCAACGGCCTTTTGAAGACTCTCGAGGAGCCGCCGGAGCACGTCAAGTTCCTGTTCGCGACGACGGAGATCGACAAGGTCCCGGTGACGGTGCGCTCGCGCTGCCTGCGCTTCGACCTGAAGCGCATCGAGCAGGACGCGCTCGCGCGGCATCTGACAAAAATCTGCGGCCTCGAAGGCGTGCAGGCTGAGCCCGACGCGCTGGCGCTGATCGCGCGCGTAGCGGAAGGCTCCGTGCGCGATTCGCTGTCGCTGCTCGATCAGGCGATCGCCTATGGCGGCGCGGCGGGCGTGCGGGTCGAGAACCTGCGCGGCATGCTCGGCCTCAGCGACCGCGGCGACATCGTCGAATTGTTCAAGCTGGCGATGCGCGGCGAGGTCGCGGCGGCGTTGGAGATCACCGCGCGCCTTTACCGCGCCGGCGCCGACCCGGCCGAGATGCTGCTATCCTTAAGCGAGTTCTGCCACTACGTGACGCGGGCGAAAATCAGCGCCGCGGCGCTCGACGATCCCGCCGTGTCGGAAGCGGAGCGGCGCGCCGCGGGCGAGATCTCGGGCACGCTCTCGATGGGCGCGCTCGGCCGCGCCTGGACGCTGATCATGAACGGCTACGCCGACGTGAAGGACAGCCCGCGCCCTCTCGCCTCGCTCGACATGGCCTTGGTCAAGCTCGCCTATGCCGCCGACCTGCCCGGCCCCGAGGAGGCGTTGCGCAAGCTCGCCGACAGCGGCGCCGTCGCCGCCCCCCGCATCGCGCCGCCCTCCCCGTCCGGCGGCGCCCGCGCGAGCGTGGCTTTTGCCCCCGCGCCGGTCGCCGTCGCCACTGCGGCCCCCGCCGCCGCCCCGCGGCTCGCCAAATTCGAGGACCTCGTCGCCCTGGCGCGGGAGAAGCGCGACGTCGCGCTGGTGCGCGCGCTGGAGCACGACATGCGCATCGCCCGCTTCGAGCCGGGCCGCATCGAGTTCACGCCCGTCGCCACCGCGCAGCCGACGCTGGCGCCGACGCTGGCGAAGAAGCTGCTCGACTGGACCGGCGAGCGCTGGATGATCGCCATCGCGCGCGACGCCGCGACCGCGCCGACTTTGCGCGAGACCGCGAAGGCCAAGGAGGACGAGAAGCGCGACGGCGCCGCCGCGCATCCCGTGGTGCGCAAGGTTCTGGAGCAGTTTCCCGGCGCCCGGATCGTCGCGGTGCGCGCGCCCGAGGTTCAGGCCCCCGAGGCGCCGCCGCCGGCTGACGAGGACGTCGGCTACGGCGAGCCGCCGGGCGAAGACGACGAAATCTAGGAGGCTTCGATGGATATTCTGGGAATCATGAAGAAAGCGCAGGCGATGCAATCCAAGCTCGCCGAGACGCAGGAAGAACTCGCCCGTATCGAGGTCGAGGGCGAGTCCGGCGGCGGCCTGGTCAAGGTCACGCTGTCCGGCAAGGGCGACCTGAAGGCGGTCAGGCTCGACCCGTCGCTGTTGAAGCCGGAGGAGGCGGAGGTGGCGCAAGACCTCATCGTCGCCGCCTTCGCCGACGCCAAGGTCAAAGCCGAGCGCATCGCGGCCGAGAAGATGCAGGAGATGACCGCCGGCCTGCCGCTGCCGCCGGGCCTGAAGCTGCCGTTCTGATGCAAACGAAGCGAGCGCCCCGCTCCCCTTCCCCCTCTCCCCTCCGGGGAGAGGGCTGGGGTGAGGGGCGTTTCGGCGTTGAAGCTGCGGCGCCCGTCACCCTAACCCTCTCCCCAAGGTGGAGAGGGGACGCTGGACGTTGCTGATATGCCCACCCAAGTCGCCGGCCCCGAGATCGAGCGGCTCATCCAGCTGCTTGCCCGGCTTCCCGGGCTCGGCCCGCGCTCGGCGCGGCGGGCGGCGTTGCATCTCATCCGCAAGCGCGAGCAGCTCCTCGGCCCGCTCGCCGAGGCGATGAAAGTCGCCTTCGAGCGCGTCGGCGCCTGCTCGGCCTGCGGCAATATCGACACCCGCGATCCCTGCACGATCTGCTCCGACGCACGCCGCGATCCCGCGACGCTGGTGGTGGTGGAGACGGTCGGCGATCTCTGGGCCTTGGAGCGCGCCAACGCCACGCGCGGCCTCTATCACGTCCTCGGCGGCGTGCTGTCGCCGCTCGACGGCGTCGGCCCCGAGGATCTCGCGCTCGAACCGCTCGTCGCGCGCGTCGCCGCGGGCGGGATCGCCGAGGTGGTGCTGGCGGTCAACGCCACCGTCGACGGCCAGACCACGGCGCATTACATCACCGACTTGCTGGCGCCCTATTCGGTCAAGATAACCGGGCTCGCGCATGGCGTGCCGGTCGGCGGCGAGCTGGATTATCTCGACGACGGCACGCTGTCGGCGGCGATGCGGCAGAGGACCGCGTTCTAGCAGGAGACGAGCCCATGAACGTCGCAATCGCTCCTCTCTTCCGCCCTCCGTCCGCGCCGCGCCACAAGGGGCCAATGAGCACCGTCGGCATCCTCGCCGCGCTCGCCCGCAACCCGATCGAAATATGGTCGGACTTCCATTTCGAGCGCCCGGTGCTGATCGGCAAGACCTTTTTCGGCGTACGCGCCGTGGTCAGCGATCCCGCCGCGGTGCGCCGCGTGTTCCTCGACAATGTCGCCAACTACCGCAAGGACCCGGTGCAGTTGCGCGTGCTGAAGCCCGGCCTCGGCAACGGCCTGCTGACCGCCGACGGCGAATCCTGGAAGGTGCAGCGCCGCTCGCTCGCGCCTTTGTTCTCGCCGCGTCAGGTCGCGGCCTTCGCGCCCGCCATGCATCGCGTAGCGCGCGCGCAAGCCGAGGCCGTCGCCGCGCGGCCTGACGGCGCCATCGTCGAGGCGCAGGAGGAAATGGCCCTCGTAGCGCTCAAGGTGCTGGAGCAGACGCTGTTCAGCCAGGGCCTCGCGCGCGAGGCGAGCCAGTTCCAGCAGGCGGTGACGCGCTATTTCGACACCATCGGCCGCATCGACCCGCTCGACGTGCTCGGCGCGCCGGATTTTCTGCCGCGCATCGGCCGGCTGCGCGGCAAGGATTCGCTGCGTTTCTTCGCCGCCGCCGTCAACGACATCATCGCCGCCCGCCGCGCGCTGATCGCCAGCGGCGCGACGCCGCCCGAGGATCTGCTGACCCTGCTGTTACGCGCCGCCGATCCCGAGACCGGGCGCGGCATGTCCGAGGAGGACGTGCGCGCCAACATCGTCACCTTCATCGGCGCCGGCCACGAGACCACCGCCAATGCGCTGACCTGGACGCTCTATCTGCTTTCGCAGTCGCCGGAATGGCGCGCGCGCGTCGAGGCCGAGATCGACGAAAAGTTCGATCCCGCCGACGAAAGCGATCCGACCGACCGGCTTCCGGTCACGCGCGCGGCGTTCGAGGAGGCGATGCGGCTCTATCCGCCCGCCGCCAATCTCACGCGCGAGGCGATCTCGGAGGACTGGCTCGCCGGCTGGCGCGTCCCCGCCGGGGCCGTCGTCTCGATCTCGCCCTATGTGCTGCACCGCCACAAGACGCTATGGCGCAACCCCGACGATTTCGACCCCTCGCGCTTCCTGCCCGGCGAGCGCGAGAAGATCGACCGTTTCGCCTATATCCCGTTCGGCGCCGGCCCGCGCGTCTGCATCGGCCAGGCCTTCGCGATCCAGGAAGGGCTCATCGTGCTGGCGCACTGGCTGAGCCGCATGCGGCTCGACCTGTTTCCCGGCCACCCCGTCGGCTTGAAACTGCGCGTCACGCTGCGGCCGAGTCACGGTATGCGCATGGTGCTGCGCCGGCGGGCTCAATAGCCGAACTTGCGGTAGCGGTCCTTGTCGGCGTCGGGCGTCACCGCCTCGGGATCGTAGCCGTTGGCGGCGAGATCCCGCGCCGTCGCGTCGCCGTCCTTCGCGGCGCGGTCGATATAGTCGCGGCCGGCGACCGGGTCTTGCCGCACGCCGTGTCCGCGCAACAGGTCGAGGCCATAGTTGAAGGCGCCGAGCGAGGAGCCGGTGTCGGCGAGGGTCTTGTCCCAATTCGCCGCGGCCTCGGGATTTGACGGCTTGTCGTAGCCGTTCTCCTCGGTCCAGGCCATCCACGGCATGGCGCCCACGACGCCGGCCTGTGAGCAGGCCTCGAAGATGCGCCGCGCGGCGGGATGGTTGCCCATCTTCGCGGCCGGATAGCCGAAGGTGCATATCTTCTTGTCGAACGGCTTTTCGTCGAGCTTGGCGACCCAGTAATCGATCGTCAGTTCCTGCGGATTGAGCGTGCCGTCGGCGTCGCTGGACGTCTCCAACGCCCTGACCGGCTGGCACGAAATCGCGGCGCACAGCGCCGCGGCCAACACCGCCTTCATTTTCGCCTCCTCCCGATAGGAGGCGCGAAGCTCCTGCGTCCGGCGCTGGGCGTCAATGCGACCTTGGCGCCGGGCGCAGCCTACTTTCGATCCACCGAGATCGGCCCCGCGCCGGCGGCCGCGAGATAGAGGAAGACGAA